>Ga0066710_100004804_pt1 | contig 12091 bp, 7 predicted proteins | sample GraSoiAngelo_159_FD_79666 | JGI IMG/M metagenome (GOLD analysis project Ga0066710, IMG submission 79666) | Grasslands soil microbial communities from the Angelo Coastal Reserve, California, USA - 14_1009_16_40cm | ecosystem: Environmental > Terrestrial > Soil > Grasslands | place: USA...
CAAACGATCGCTGTTGTCCAAACGCGCGCGAAACCGCACGGGATCGAGATCAAAATCGGCGATTACTCGCGTTTCAAATTCGGCGACACGGTATTTGGCGCACTCGTTCAGTATCCAGCGACCGATGGCGCGATTTACGATTATTCCCGCTTCGTCCAGCAGGCGCACGATGCCGGCGCGCTTGTCGTCGTTGCCGCGGACGTTCTTGCCCTCACGTTGCTGAAGCCGCCGGGTGAATTCGGCGCAGATGTTGCGGTCGGAAACACGCAGCGTTTTGGCGTTCCACTTGGGTTCGGCGGACCGCACGCGGCTTACTTCGCGACGCGCGACCAATTCAAGCGCCACATGCCCGGGCGGCTCGTTGGCGTTTCACACGACGTCGAAGGCCGACCGGCGTACCGACTCGCGTTGCAAACGCGAGAGCAACACATCCGTCGCGACAAGGCGACCAGTAACATTTGCACGGCGCAGGTTCTTCTCGCCGTCATTGCGTCGATGTATGCGGTTTATCATGGCCCGAAAGGATTGCGCGCGATCGCCGAGCGCGTTCACAGGCTAACGAGCCAACTCGCGGATGGTTTGCACGCTCTTGGCTGCACAGTCACGCACGACAATTTCTTCGACACCATTCGTGTCGAAGTTGAATCCAGCGAAGTCATTCTGGAGCACGCGGCAAAAGCGGGCTGTAACATGCGCGCGCTTGGCCCGCGCGCAGTGGGCATTTCATTCGACGAAACGACAACGCCGCGGGACATCGAGTTGCTGATGGCCGTCTTTCGCGGCACGACAGTCCGCGATTTCACCGATGACGATCTGGGTGAGCCGGCAATCCGCATTCGGCAATCCGCAATCCGCAATTCCGAGTTTCTCACTCCTCCGATCTTCAACACGCACGACACCGAGATAGAAATGTTGCGTTATCTCAAGAAGCTCGAATCGCGCGATCTGTCGCTAACTACCTCGATGATTCCGCTCGGCTCATGCACGATGAAACTCAATGCGACCGCGGAGATGTTTCCGATTTCGTGGCCAGAGATTTCCAAGCTGCATCCGTTCGCGCCGACAGAGCAGGCGGCGGGATACATGGAAATTTGTCAGCAACTGGAAGACTGGCTTGCTGAGATCACGGGTTTCGCGGCAATTTCATTGCAACCCAACGCCGGCTCTCAGGGTGAATTCGCAGGTCTGCTCGCGATTCGTGAATATCATGCCTCGCGCGGTGAAGCGCATCGCAACGTATGCCTCATCCCCACCTCGGCGCATGGGACCAACCCTGCCAGCGCGGTGATGGCGGGATTCAAGGTTGTCTCGGTTGCGTGTTTGAAAGATGGCGACATCGACCTTGCCGATCTGCGCGCCAAGGCCGACAAACACGCTGGCGATCTCGCCGCGCTCATGGTGACGTATCCCTCGACGCACGGCGTTTTCGAGCCAACGATCCGCGAAATCTGCGACATCGTGCACGCGCACGGTGGCCAGGTTTTCATGGATGGAGCAAACATGAACGCCCAATGCGGTCTGTGTCGTCCTGGCGATTATGGCGCCGACGTTTGTCATTTGAATTTGCACAAAACATTTTGCATCCCGCACGGTGGCGGCGGCCCGGGCGTAGGGCCGATCGGCGTGGCCAAACATCTGGCGCCGTATCTTCCGCGCGAATTCATTCTCGATCCTGAGACCGGCCGAATCCTGTTCGGCGAGGGAGAGCACGGGAAACTACCGCCGCACGGCAACGGATCAAATTATCGCCACGGCGGAGGGAAAGGCGGCAATATCGCAGCTGCGCCCTGGGGCAGCGCCAGCATTTTGACCATCACCTGGATGTACATTCGCATGATGGGCGCGGAGGGATTGAAACGGGCGAGCGAGGTCGCAATTCTAAACGCCAATTACATCGCCAAACGGCTCAACCCGTACTTTCCGGTTCTTTTCAAAGGCAAACACGGCCTCGTCGCGCATGAATGCATTGTCGATCTTCGCCAATGGAAAAGCGCCGGGATCGAAGTCGAAGATGTGGCCAAGCGTTTAATGGATTACGGCTTTCACGCGCCGACCGTTTCCTGGCCAGTCGCCGGGACAATGATGATCGAACCAACCGAGAGTGAACCGAAACATGAGCTCGATCGTTTTTGCGACGCGATGATCTCCATCCACGCGGAAATCGAAGCGATCGCCGCGGGAAAACAAGATCGCCAAAATAATTTGCTTAAAAACGCGCCGCACACTGCGCGCCAAATCGCGTCGGACAAATGGGATCGCCCGTACTCGCGCGAACAAGCAGCCTTCCCCATGCCCTGGACGCACGAGCACAAATTCTGGCCCGCCGTCGCGCGCATCGACAATGTCTATGGCGATAGAAATCTCTTCTGTTCCTGCCCGCCAATGGAAGACGGCTTGCCCACCAGCAGAGATGTCGCTGGTTCGAAAGCGTAAGCAATTGGAAAACAATTTATTTTACCGCGGAGGCCACAGAGGTCACAGAGACAAGAATTTCTGAAACCTTCGTGGTCTCCGTCTTCTCGAGCGAAGCGGGCGGTGAAATTACGCTTCCGGCGCGAGCTCGGGGGCGGCGACTACGCGGGTCGGGACGAGACGTAGCGCGCTGCCGTTTGTTTCCTCGGCCGCGGCGGGACCTTGTTCGTGATATTCGGCGTCGCTGTTGACCTGCCAGAGATCGTAGAGCTTCGCATCGGCCAGAATATTTTCTACACACAACATCGCAGTCATCATGGCGTGATCCTGATTGTTGTATTTGTGCATGCCGTTGCGGCCCACGAGGTGCAGGTTGGGATAACGCGTCTCCAGTTCCTGCCGAATCGTGGCGACGTGCTGCGCGTAATCGTCGTCGTAAACCGGATAGGCTTTCTTTTGACGAACCACGCAGCCATCGATGAAATCGCCTTCCTTGGCGAGTCCAATTTGAATCAGTTCGCGTCGGGCGAGTTCGATTAGGTCGGTGTCGCTTGCGTCCCAAAGTCCATCGCCTTCGAAACAGAAATATTCGAGGCCGTAGCACACCTTGTCGGGGTTGGGCACCATTTCCGGTGACCAGGAACGAAAGTTTTGCACGCGCCCGACCTTTACGCTCGGATCGTGAATGTAGATCCAGTTATCATCGAACATCTGCCGATCTTTCAAGATCAACATCACGGTGATGAAGTCGCGATATTTGAGACTTTCAGCTGCGCGCTTTGTTCGCTCGCTCATAGCCGGCGACAAACCGCGCACGAGTTCGCGCATCGGCGCGGATGAAATGATGTGCTCGGCCTCGATTGTCTGCACGTGACCGTCACGGTCTTTGTATTCGACAGTCCAGTTGCCGCTCGCTTCGTCATACGCGCAGCGCGTCACTCTGCTGCCCATTTCAAGCTTGCCACCCAGCGCTTTCATCTTTTCCGCGCACGCTTCCCACATCATGCCCGGGCCTCGCCGCGGATAACGGAACGAATGGATGAGCGTCTTGATGACTTTGCTGCGGTCACCGTTGTACCGCTGCGGAACGAGCGCGTTCTTGATCGCGCTGCCGAGCGAAAGTCCTTTGATGCGTTGCGCGGCCCAGTCTGCGGAGATTTCTTTGCAGTTCATCCCCCAGACCTTTTCGGTATAGCTCTTGAAGAACGTGTTGAAGAGACGTTTGCCGAACTGATTGCTCACCCACTCTTCGAAGTTGCGCGGACTACGCAATGGAAAGAGACGTGCTTTTAACCAGGAAAGAATGCAAAGGGTCGACCTGATGATGCCAAGCTTCAGTAATGCTTCAAAAGGTTTCAGCGGGTAGGAGAAAAATTTGCCGGCGTAAAAAATGCGCGACGATCGCGCCCGCACCAGCATGTCGTTCGGCAAAATTTCCGTCCACAGATCTTCCACCGCTTTGGATTTGGAAAAAAAACGGTGCCCACCGATGTCGAAATGGAAACCGTTGTAAGTAACGGTTCGCGAAATACCCCCGACGTAAACGGGATCGGCTTCGAGAACGACGACGCCCACGTCTTCCTTGGAAAGAAGATAGCCCGCCGTCAAACCCGCTGGACCAGCTCCGATAATGGCGACTTTTTTTTTCATCTTCTACTACGCAACCCAGTTGCCCCGGGTGAAATTCCAGACGTACCAGCCCTGTACGCATAACCCAGCAGCGCTAAGCAACGCTACCGCCGCGATGCTGAACGCCCTAAGGAGCATCGACGGCGCACGAAATTGACGCAGAAAATTCAAAAACGCCAGCACGATCAAAGCGTGCACGCAAAACTCGTAGCGGAGCATGCTTTCCATATCGACGCAGGCCACTCCGCTGACTGAGAGATAATAGATCGCGGCCGCACAGAAATAAATGCCAGCACGAACCGGCAGGCCGGCCCGCCGTCGAATCGGTGGAAGCAGTTCGCAAAGAACGATGCCGACCAGAAGTACGGCGCCGAGCGTCATCGATAGTTGGCTTGCTTCGGTCGGATCATTCAATGCCGGAACGAGCCAGCGATAACTTGAGGGCTTAAGCACCGCTAAATAATCGGGAATGATCCCCCAACCAGCCGCCTGCGTCAGCATGTACATATTCCAATTTCCCCAGCGGACCTCGCAGTAGATAAAGAAAAAGAGCGCGCCCAGCGTCGCCACAGCCATTAACCCGATTGCCGACGCGTAATGGCGAAACCACGCGCGCGGCTCCCGCAATCCTTTCCATCCTTTCAAAAAAAACGAGCGCACCACAGGAAAAGCAGCACATACGATTCCGACGATCCGCGTCGCGGACATGACGATACCGTGCGCAGCCGCCCAGACTTTGGCAGACCACCCTTCCGTCGTGCTCCAGTAAATGAAGCCAAGCAGCGCCATCAAAAACAGTGACTCCGAGTAGCCGGCGACCAGAAAGAACGCAGCCGGATGGGCGAGGATTAATAATGCGGCACAAATCTGAAGCGGGCGCGAAATGTTCCAGCGCTTGCAAAACAGGAAGAAATAACTCCAGAAACCCCAGGCGGCGAGCTGTGCGGTGATCAGCAGTGCGGTGCCGGTGTCGATGTTGAGCCCGTAGCGAAATAAGGAAGCAATCACAGGATAAGCGGGGAAAAATGCAACATTCGACACTTCCATCACTTTGTGATCGACCGGCGGGACAATGGTTTGATAGCCGCGATCGACGATGTTCATGAACCAAAAGCTGTCATGCTGGATCAGAGTCAAGTAGCGGTCTGAAAGCGTCCCTTCCGGCGCCAGCAGACCGACCGCCATCACAAGTTGCACGGCGGCCAGAAGTAATCCGGCGGCCAAAGGCCTGAGGAGCGACCGCGAGCGAGTCATGACATCATCGGCAGAAAAGGTCGAGGAGACGAGAAAACTCTCGAGATTGCAAGAACTGATACTTTGGGCAGAAGCAATCTCGGATCGCATTTGTTTCCAACTGGTGCAGCTGATTCGGGTGGCAGGGTTTGACGGCGATCGCGCTTCGTTTATTCGCGGAGATTTGTCGCGTGCCGCGCTTCGTTACGCAGGGGGCTGGTAGGGTCGGCGCGCTGCGCCGACCAGACGCGGCAGCGCGGCGTCCCTACCTTTCCGAGATCACGAGCACGATCTCGCCTTTGGGCGGATGGGTTTCGTAATGTGCGAGGAGCTCGCCGGCGGTGCCGCGGCGGAATTCCTCGAATTTCTTTGTCAGCTCCCGGGCGACGCAAAGCTGCCGATCCGGCATCACATCAATGCAGGCGGCGAGCGTTTTGGTTAGTCGATAGGGCGACTCAAAAAAGATTGTGGTTTCACTGCGATCGGCCGCTGCTCGCAGCTCGCGCTCGCGCTGTCCACTTTTGACCGGAAGAAATCCACAGAAAGAAAATTTCCCAGTTGAAAATCCGGAACCGACAAGAGCAGTCAGGATTGATGATGGCCCGGGGATGATCGTAAACGGAACTTCGCGTTGAATGCATTCGCGAATGAGGCGCAAGCCCGGGTCGGACAGTCCCGGCGTTCCTGCATCTGTAATCAGCGCAACGTTCTCGCCGCGCATGAGGCGTTCCACAAGTTCCGCCGTGCGCCTGACTTCATTATGCTCGTAATAACTGATGAAGGGTTTTTTGATTCCGAAATGCTTGAGTAACATCCCTGAGTGCCGGGTGTCTTCAGCCGCGATCAGATCGACTGATTTCAGTATGTCCAGCGCACGCAAGGTGATATCACCCAAATTGCCAATCGGTGTAGCGACGACGTAAAGCATTCCGTATCATCGATTCAAAATCGCTCTTCCGCTATCGAGCGCAGGCGAGCCCTCAATTTCTGACAGAGCCGATGCGCTGTCGCAAAACGAATCTCTAACGGAGGCCTAACATGAGAATAAGCTCTTATTTACCGATCCTGACGGTATTGGCTTTGGCCGGTTGTGCGGAGGAGCCAGCAACGGTGACGACCACCACAACGACACAGCAAGTTACGACAACGGGCCCAGCCCAAGAAGTCCTGGCAACCCAACCGCCGCCACCGGTTCGCGTTGAAACTCAAACCGTCGCGCCCGGACCAGCGTACGTCTGGACGAGCGGTTATTGGCGGTGGACAGGGAACACCTACGCTTGGGTTCCGGGGACTTGGGTAATCCGCCCAAGACCAGCCGCGGTGTGGGTGGCAGGCCATTGGGTGCGTCGCCCTGGCGGCTGGGCATATGTTCCAGGCCACTGGCGATAAACAACGGGCCAGTCGTTACCACTGATTAGAAGTTCGTCAGGGCGTCTCACCAGCCGAGAATCTTCGCAAACACCAAGGGAGTAACGATTGTGGCATCAGACTCAATAACGAAGCGCGGCGTATCGACGTTGAGTTTTCCCCAGGTGATCTTCTCATTGGGCACTGCGCCGGAATACGATCCGAAGCTCGTCGTGGAATCGCTGATCTGGCAAAAATAACCCCATTCCGGCACGGGCGTGCTGACCACGTCCTGATTTAGCATTGGCACGACGCAAATGGGGAAATCGCCCGCGATGCCGCCGCCGATTTGGAAAAAGCCAATGGAGGACCCCTGCGAGACGCGCCGATACCATTCGGCCAGCGCGATCATGTATTCGATTCCGGAGCGGATCGTGTGCACGTCAGTTATCGCCCTGGTGATGCAGCGCGCGGCATAAATATTTCCAAGGGTCGAATCTTCCCAGCCGGGCACAAAAATCGGAAGGTCCTTGTGCGCGGCAGCGATCATCCAACTGTCGCCCGGGTCGATCTCGTAAAATTTCTTGAGCCGGCATTCTTTGAGGATCGTGTAAAGAAATTCGTGCGGAAAACCGCGCTCTTTTTTCTTTGCCGCGGTAACCCATTCATCGATGACCACTCGTTCGATCCGCCGAATGGCTTCCTCCTCCGGGATACAGGTGTCTGTGACCCGATTCAAATGACGCTTGAGAAGCTCTTCTTCCTGTTGCGGACTGAGCTCGCGATAATTCGGAAGACGCACGTACTGGCTGCGCGCGACGAGATTGAAAAGGTCTTCCTCCAAATTCGCCCCGGTGCAGGTGATGGCGTGGACTTTGTCACGGCGAATCATTTCCGCCAAAGAAACGCCCAGTTCCGCAGTACTCATGGCGCCCGCGAGCGTGATCATCATTTTTCCGCCGCGATCCAGATGCGCGATATAGGCCTCGGCAGCGTCTTTCAAGACTGCGGCATTGAAATGCCGGAAATGGCGTTCAATGAACTGGCTGATGCTGCCCATCTTCGCTTCACCAACTTTTGCAATCAGTGATACTTGATTTGATGCAAAACTTCTGGCGCGGTAGTCAAGCCTTAATCGCGTTTTTCGCCGAAATTTCTTACGGCATCGCGGCGAGGATCTGCGCAGCCAGGATGTCCGGCATCACACCAAGCAGAAGAACTGCCGCGGCCAGCAAGGAGATTGCGGACGTTTGGAGAACATAATCAGTCATCACTGATCGGTGATCGGCGCCAGCCTCAGCCTGTTTGTCCACGAAGATGAACTTGAGGACCATGAGGTAATAATAAAGCGAGATGAAACTGCCAAACAGCGCGAGCGCCACGAGCCAGAGCAAACCGTGGCTTGGACTGGCTTGCAGCGCGGCCCTGAAAAGGTAGAACTTTCCGAAAAATCCGGCGAGCGGCGGGATGCCTGCCAGGGAGAGCATGAAGATCGCCATGCATCCGGCCATGAGCGGTGAACGCGAACACAATCCGGAAAAGTTCGATAAATCGTCGCCTCCGGTTTCGTGCCGTACGAAACCCACCACGCCGAATGCGCCGACGAGCGTAATGGCGTAAGTGGTTGTGTAAAACAAAGCCGCCGAAAAACCGTCGCGCCCGCCCGCCACGAGTCCGAGCAACGTGTAACCAGCGTGTGCAACCGCAGAGTACGCGAGCAGCCTGCGCAGGTTCGATTGCGCCAGCGCAACCAGATTGCCAAGCAGGATCGAGAAGGCTGCCAGCGCAGCGAGCACCGGCGACCAGCCGGCTACCATGCCGTGCCATGCGGCGTTGCCGTGCACGGGCGCGAATCCGATCAGAACGATTTTCCCCAACACCACGAACGACGCGACCTTTGACCCCGAAGCAATAAACGCGGCGCTCGGAACCGGCGCGCCCTGATACGCATCCGGCGCCCAAAGATGAAACGGCGCGGCGGCAATCTTAAACGCAAAGCCGACAAGCGTCATGACGATACCAACTGCAAGCAGCGGTTGCACTGATGCGGTCGCCAATTTTGCCGAGATCGCAGCCAGACCGGTTGTTCCCGACATCCCGTAGATCAGGCTGATTCCAAAAAGTGTGAACGCGCTCGATGTGCTGCCGAACAGGAAATATTTCAGTCCCGCTTCGGCTGAGCGGAGATCGGTCTTGTCGAATGCGGCCATCACGTAAAGCGATAGACCGAGCAACTCGAGCCCGATGAAAATCATCAGCAACTCTTCGCTGCCAACGAGCAGCATGAGGCCGATCGTTGCCAGCAGAACAATCGCCAGGTATTCGCCTCGATGACGCAAAGACTTTTCTGATGTCGTCAAAAGGATTGTGAAAAACGCGAGTACGATGCAGATGATTTTGAACAGCGACGTCAGCGGCGTGATCACCAGCATTCCGCCAAAGAGCGTCGCGTTACGCGGCAACATCAGCACAGCGCCGATTGCGACGGCGAGGCCGAGCACGGCGACAAACGCGCAGAGCGCGGCACTTCGAGTGCTGGACCTGCTACCAGCATTTCCAGTTGGTCGCGCCGTTGACACCGTTGCGCCCGCGGCCTCGCGCCCGGTCGTCAGCCCAATTGTGAGGACCACAAGCGCCGTGATAACGACGATCGCTTCCGGCGATGCAAGTTTGAGAAGCTCGAGGTAAGACATCGTTACAACGTTAACCTCCGGATTTTAAAAACCTCATCGCCTCGACGGCCGGCATAATCCGATCGAGCAACAGTTTCGGATAAACTCCGACCACTAGCGTTGCGAACATCAGCAGGCACGCTCCTATTTTTTCCGCGGCTGTAATGCTCTGTTGCTCGTTCCAATCCGGGTCGAGCGCCACCCGGCCTTCCTGCAGGCGGACGACGCCTGAACCTGCCTCGCCAAAGAACGATTGCTTTAACGCGCGCAAGGTGAACGCGGCCACGAGCACCATGCCCGCTCCAGTGATCCAGACCGCCAGCGGATAAGCTTTCCACGCGCCGATGAGAATTGTGATCTCGGCCACAAAACCACTGAAACCGGGAATGCCAATCGACGCTGCCGCAGCGATGACGAACGTAAAGGCTGCAAATGGCAGCGCATGGCTCAGATTCATTCCCGCGAGCGCATCGAGTTCGCGCGTGTGTGTGCGGTGATAGATCATGCGTCCAGCAACGGCAAAGAGGAGGGCCGCGATCACGCCGTGCGAAAACATTTGCAGCACCGCGCCGGAAACGCCGAGCACGTTCGCAGTAGCCAAACCAAGCAGCACGAAACCCATGTGGCTCACGCTGGAATAACCGATTACAAATTTCAGATCACTTTGGCGAAGCGCCACCGCTGCGGCATAAACAATTCCGATGACCGCGAGGACAGCGATCGATTTGCTCCACATTTGAAATCCCTGTGGGAAAAGATTCATCGCGACGCGCAGACCCGCGTAAGAACCGAGTTTCATAACGATCCCAGCGAGCAACATCGAACCCGCAGTGGGCGCAGCGGCATGGCCCGTCGGCGCCCAGGTGTGCAATGGCCAGATGCCAGCGAGCACCGCAAAGCCGAAAAACAACACAGGAAACGCCCACGATTGCAGCCCGGGTGCAAACTGGAATTGCGCTAGCTGATTCAAATCCAATGTGCCGCCAGTCACGTAAGCGACAAGAATCCCGATAAAAACGAACATGCCGCCGAAGAAAGAATACAACGTCAGCTTCATCGCGCCGTATTCCTTGTTCGTGGATCCGAAGATGGCGATGAGGAAATATTTCGGCACGATCACCAGCTCGTAGAACACGAAAAGCAAAAACAGATTGGCGCTGAGGAAAACGCCGTAGCAACCGGCCACTACCAGCAAAAGCCAGAAGAAGAATTCGTTCTGCCGATTCTCCACATCCCATGAAAACAGTACTGTGCTCACGGCTGAGATGCCGGTGACGAGAACCATGGTGAGGCTGACACCATCCAGCGCCAGATGGTAGTCGATCCCGAGGGCGGAGACCCAAGGCACACGCACGATCGTTGCGAAATGCGCCAGATCGGCAATGGGCGTGCAAACGAAGGCGGCGAGGCCCAGGGCCAAGCCACCGATGGTTGTAAACAGCGCGATCCAACGCGCGAAAATGCGCGGCAAAAACAGGAGCAGAAGCGCTCCCGCGAACGTGATGTAAATCGTCCAGGCGATCATGCGCGTCTGCGCACCCGATAGCGCGGCGCCTTCTCGCGCACATGAAATCCGATTTCACGCCGTGGCTTTTCCGGCGGAGCCATCAGTTGCCGGATCGCTTCCAGAATTGCGGCGATTTCTTTGTCTTGCTTTCCAACATGCCTTTCGAGTTCCGAAAACTTCTGGGCCAGCCCGCGATTCGTCTCGAGCATCTGGCGCAGTTTCACAAATGCGCGCATGATCGCGATGTTGACTCTTATAGCCCGGTCGCTATTCAGCACGCTTGAGAGCATCGCAATTCCTTGCTCGGTGAAAGCGTAGGGGCGATGACGACGCCCGCCCCGTCCTTTTGATCTTCCAGTTTGGAATATCAAATCGTCGGCTTCTTCGGCGGTAAGTTGGAACATGAAATTGGATGGGAAACGCTGCGCATTGCGTTTCACTGCTTTATTGAGATTTCCAGTGGTCACGCCGTAGAGCGTAGCCAGGTCGGAATCCAGCATCGCCTTCTGTCCGCGGAAAACAAAAATTAGGTGAGCGATGCGCTCCACGGGAATGATCTCTTTGCTCATTTGCGTGAGGCTCAACCAAACAGCCGCGCCATTTGGACGACCGTTGTGTTGAAGATGTTGAACATGAATTGCGGCGCGATGCCGATGGCGAACATGAGCAGTGTTACGGGTACCACGACAAGTTTTTCGCCCGTCAAAAGATCGGGAAACGCGCTGCAATTTTCTGCCAGCGGGCCGCTGAACAACGATTGCATGGCGCGCGCGAAAACGATTGCTGTCACGAGAAGACCAAGCACAGCAATGGCGGTAAACGAAGCCGCGATTGCGAACGAGGCTTTGAAAATCAGGAATTCGCCGATGAATCCGTTCAGTCCCGGCAGGCCGAGCGAGGAAAACATGGCAACGCTCATCCAGCCGCAAAGCAGCGGTGTCCGCTGCATCAGTCCGCCGAAGTCGCCGATGCTCCGGCGGCTGCCGGACCGTTGTTCGAGCAATCCAACGAAGTAAAACAGGGTGGCTGCGGTGATGCCGTGGTTAAAAATTTGCATGAACACACCGCTCAATGCCGCATGCGTGTCGATATTTGCAGCTACGGCCGGTGAGGCGGCTACCGCAAAAAGAGAGAGCATGCAGTAGCCAAGATGGTTGATCGACAGGTAAGCAACCATTCGTTTCAGATCGCGCTGTGCCCATGCAGCCAGCGGCGCGAACACGATCGAGCATACTGCCAATGCAAGCAGCCACGGGCCGATGATTCTAATTTCATTCGGAAAAAGCGGAAG
>Ga0066710_100004806_pt1 | contig 12091 bp, 11 predicted proteins | sample GraSoiAngelo_159_FD_79666 | JGI IMG/M metagenome (GOLD analysis project Ga0066710, IMG submission 79666) | Grasslands soil microbial communities from the Angelo Coastal Reserve, California, USA - 14_1009_16_40cm | ecosystem: Environmental > Terrestrial > Soil > Grasslands | place: USA...
TACGTCCCCGGTAAGCTGCGTCAGGCGGCCTGAGCGCAGCACTTCGGCAACGGCTTCGACGTCATCCTCGCCGAGTACCGGCCAGGGAGGGAACGGGCGCTCCCTGATCCTCGTACGTCCTTTGGTCACCGGCCGTTCGCTTGCCACGATTGGCAGTATAGGATGAATCGAAAAGCACTGACAGCAAGCGGAGGAGAGAAATGGACCTTGGGATTCACGACCGCGTGGCGTTCGTAACGGGCGCCGGCCGAGGCATCGGACGCCAGATCTGCCTGACACTGGCCGGAGAGGGTGCCCGCATCGCCGTAAACGATCTCTTCCAGGAACGGGCCGACGAGACGGCTCGCGAGATCGCAAAGGCCGGAGGCCAGGCGATCGGCGTCGCGGCGGACGTCACGGACTACGATGCGGTGGCGGTGGCGGTGAAGCGGGCGGTCGAGGAGTTTGGCCGGCTCGATATCCTCGTGAACAACGCCGGGATCCCGGCCGTTACGGCTGAGGACGCCATCCCATCCCAGGGCGGCTTCTTCTCCGGCAGCGACCGCGCCAGCTGGGACCGCACGATGGGGCTGATCACATACGGCGTGCTGAACTGCTCGCGGGCCGCCATCGAGCAGATGACGGAGCGGCGCTGGGGACGGATCATCAATATCATTTCAGACGCCGGCCGGGTGGGGGAGCCGAGGCTGGTGGCGTACTCGATGGCGAAGGCCGGCGTGATCGGCTTCAGCAAGGCGTTGGCGAAAGAGGCCGGGCGCAGCTGCATAACGGTGAACTGCGTCTCGCCCGCGACCACCGTTACGGAAGCGACGGAGTCCTGGATCAAGGCGCAGGGCGAGCAGATCATGCGCTCCTATCCGATGGCGAAGGGACTCGGGCGGCTGGGCCAGCCTTCAGACATCGCGAACGCGGTTGCGTTCCTCGCATCGGAGCGTGCGGAGTGGATTACCGGGCAAGCCTTAAGCGTAAACGGCGGCTATTCAATGGTCGGTTAGACATAATGTCTAAACCAATTCTGAACCTTGGGCGTGAAATCGTGTAACGATGGATTCTCGCGTTCCGTCTCAGCTATTGTGACGGTTTATTCCCTCGCATTGCGCTGAAACGAGACGCTTTATCTTGAACTGGCTTTCGGATCACAACAGGCAGCGGCTGCTTGCCGGCGCGGCAGCGTTTGCCGCGACCATAGCCATCGGCGCCCTCGTCGCCATTGGCGGCGATATTCCAAGCGTCTTCACCGTCGTCTTTTTCTTGCCGATCATCTACGTCGCTTACCGTTATCCGCTGCCGGTCTCGCTCGGCATCGCCGGTCTCGCCTCCTTGTTCAGCAGCCCCGCGATGCGGCTGGTGGGCGTCACGATCGACCCATCGGTGTTACCGGTGCTCTGGCTGGGCTGGCCTGCGGTCTATCTGTTCCTCGCTGTCAGCTTAAACCAGTGGAGCAGCATCCAGGCGCAGCGCTCGCAGCTGGACGCAACCGAATTGCACCTGATGGAAGTCAGCGCTCACAACGACAAGCGGGCGGAAGAACTGGAGACTCTCTCTGCCATCCACACCGCCGTCATCTCAGGCAGCGATGAGTCGGGAATTATCAGCGAGATCACACGCCGAATCGCGGAGGTATCGGGCGCCAATATCTGCATGATCGTCGTACCGAAGGGCACGGTTAGCCAGCACCCGTTCCTGCCGGTCGGGTTTTCGCCGGACACGTTTGAGCGCATGTTTCCGCAGGGGGTTCCATACGGCGAGGGCGTCGAAGGCTGGGCGATCCTGCACAAGCGGGTGGCGGCGGCCCGGAACGTTTTCGAAGACCCTCGCTATGACCGCTTGCGGGACTTTGCAGCTGTGGCAGGATACGCAGCATCGGCCGCTGCGCCGCTGGAGCTGGACCAGGAAACGTCTGGAGCGCTGGTCATCTGCTATCCGGAGGAGCGGGACTTCACGGCAGAGGAGCTCACCCGCCTGGAGCGACTGGCGAGGCAGACAGAGCTCGCGATCCGCAGCGTCAAGCAGCGGGAATCACTCTCGCGTTTCGCCTTCGACACCGCCCTTGCACTGACAGAAGCCATCGAGAGCCGCGACCCGTACACGGGTGGCCACTGCCGGCGGCTCGCGGAGCACGCGGCTATCATTGCCCGGAAATTGGTCCTGCCGCCGAACGAAATTGAGGTGGTCCGCCTGGGCGCCGCCCTGCACGACATGGGGAAGATCGTCGTGCCGGACTCGATCCTCAAGAAACCCGGGCGCCTGACACCGGAGGAGTACACGATCATCAAGCAGCACTGCTACTCCGGCGGCCAGATCTGCAAGCGAGTGGGCTTCTTAATGGACGCCTATCCAATCGTCTATCACCATCACGAGCGATGGGACGGCCAGGGCTACCCGGATGGCCTCAAAGGGGAACGTATCCCGCTCGGCGCACGGATTGTGGCGGTAATGGATGCCTTCGACGCTATGACGACGAATCGCCCGTACCGGGATGCGATGGAGGTCGAGTCGGCGGTGGCGGTGCTTCAGGACGGGGCGGGACGGCAGTGGGACCCCGGTATCGTGAACGTGGCCCTGGGCAGCGCGGAGCTGTTGAACGTTGAAGAACACGATCACCGCGAGGCCAACGAGATTCTTATGCCGGAGCAGGTCCGCGAGCTGACAGAGCAGCGGTAGAAGAGGCCGCCCCGTATCTGGCTGGGCCTCGGGCTCCGGGCTACCGCATTTTTGAACGCGTCCGGCCCCTATAATCAAAGCCGTGTCCGGGCGCATCCTCGTCGGCTCCTGCTCATGGGCCGACAAAACGTTGATCGACTCCGGCTGGTACCCGCCTTCCGCAAAATCGCCGGAGGAGCGTCTGCGCTATTATTCCGAGCGCTTTCCAATCGTCGAGGTGGACAGTACTTACTACGCCATTCCGTCGGAACGCAATCCGGAGGCGTGGGTGGAGCGAACGCCCCCGGACTTCGTGTTCGATATCAAGTCCTACGCGCTGTTCACCGGGCACGGGGCCGCAGTCCAGGCTTTTCCGAAGGACTTGAAGGAAGCGCTGCCGGCGGCGTTGCGGGAGAAAAAGAACGTCTACCTCAAGGACCTGACGGCCGAGATGACGGACGAGATGTGGCGGCGCTTTACTGACACTTTGCTGCCGCTGGACAGTGCCGGCAAGCTGGGCGTGGTGCTCTTCCAGTTCCCGCCCTGGTTCGGGCCCCGACGATCCAACCGCGAATACATCATGGAGGCGAAGGAGCGGCTGGGCCAGTACCAGATGGCGGTGGAGTTCCGCAACGCGGCCTGGATGGCAGAGGAGGATCAGGAGAAGACGCTGCGCTTCCTGCGCGAGCAGGACATCCCGTATGTTTGCGTGGACGAGCCCCAGGGATTCAAGAGCAGCGTGCCGCCGGTAACAGCAGCGACCGCCCCGATCGCGATGCTGCGCATGCACGGGCATAACGCCGAGATGTGGACGAAGAAGGCGAAGACGGCTGCTGAGCGCTTTGATTATCTCTATGACGAGGATGAGTTGCGCGAGTGGGTGCCGAGGTTGCGTGACCTGGCTGAAGAATCGCGCGAGGTGCATGTCCTGATGAACAACTGCCACCGCGACTACTCGGTGCGGAACGCGAGGCAAATCGGCGAGATGCTTGGAGTCTTGGAGCCAGATCGCGAGCTTAGTGAGCGCGCGACCGGCCATGAGGCAGCGATTGAGGAGAGGCAGCAGGAGCGCCTTCTCTAGGCTGTGAGCCCGGCCGATGTTCCAGGGCTTTAAACGCGGTTTATATCCGAAGCCTAATTGCCAGGCAGCGATAGCACGTCGTATTCTCGCCGTGCGAGCCTGGACGCCCGCATTAACGGCCGGGCTGATCAAGCGGGCACGCGCCCCGGGAGGAGAGGAGAAGTGAGGATGTTTACTCCCTATTGTTCTTCGCGCGCCGTCTGGATTCTTTGCGCGCTAATCGCACTGGCGGCCCTCCCCGGGTTGAGGGCGACTGGCGTCGCCGCTGATGCCGGAGCGAATGCGAGCTGCGCGGGCATCGAGTCGTCTTCGGTTTCGCCCCCGGGCTCATCTGTGGAAGAAGCCGGTGGCAGGGCCCAATTGGCCAAGGAGATCAAGGCGATTGGAGGGCCGCCCGGCGCCACCTGGAAGCTGTTCGCTCAACTGCGCGCGGGGTCGCACGAGCAGTGCGACGCGGCGTTCGGCGGAGGCTAGCTGCCTAAAAACTCGCCGATAACCTTGGTCACCTGGGCCATCTGCTCCAGGTGCGGCAGGTGTCCGGCGCCGTCGATGAGTTCGACTCGCGAGCCTTTGATGCGGTCACCAAACTCCTGCGCGTAAACGGCCGGGGCGATGCCGTCCTGCTTGCCCCAAACGATGAGCGTCGGCGCTGTGATGCGGTGCAGGCGCTTGTGCAGGCCGCGGTCCGGGATAGGCCAGACAAACTTCGCCGTGCAGGCCAGTGACCACATGAGCTGGATCTGCATATCGACGGCGGCCTCCGATTCCACGTTGGCGGTGGCGGCCGATAGCATCTTGGCGAGCGGGCCTTCCGGGTCGGCGAAGAGGTGTTTAGGCAGCTCAGCAAGAGGAATCGCCATCCAGTTGCGGACAGGATGGTCGTCGCGCCAGAGCCCGATGGGGTCGATGAGGACCAGCTTGCCCACCCGCTCCGGGCTCGTCGCCGCCACCTCGGCCGCGACCATGCCGCCGAAGGAGTGACCGACCAGAGCCGGCTTGTCGAGGCCGAGGGCGTCGAGCAGCTCGTAGTAGTAGAGCACCAGGTCCCAGAGGTTATCGAGCGGTTTGATGCTGTCGGGCGAGCCGGGCGTCGTCCCGGGATGTTCGGGGGCGTAGACGGTATGCGAGCGGGCGAGGGTATCCAGGAACGGGTCCCACTGGAGGCCGTAGGCGCCGTGCAGGAAGGCGAGCGGCGGGCCATTGCCGGCGATTTTGACGCGCGTCTCGATCTGGTCTCGCCAGGCCATGACGGTGCGGTCCTGCGTGGTCACCATTACGAACCTCCTGCCGCAACGGCTGGCTGCGCCGCAAGAGCCCGTTTGCCGCGGAGCTTCTGTGGCCACCAGCGGTTCTCCCACTCGTCGTCCCAGATGTCGCGGACTTGCGGGTAAACTTCGCGGGCGAAGAGGTCGATGTTCTTTAGCGTCAGTTCGTGCGGCATGGAGCCGATGTGCAGGAGCAGCATCAAGTTGCCGACGCGCAGGTTCTTGATCGCCTCAACAAGCCGGTCGCGCACGGTGGCCGGGCTGCCGCCAATGACGAGCCCGTTCTCAATGAAGTCCTTGTACTTCCAGTTGGGAAGCTGGTCGCGCAAATCACGGGCTGCCCTGAGCTGCTTCTTAACGGTGTTCACCAGGCTGCGGTAGTCCTGGTGGCCCGGCGGGGCGGCGAACTCCTGGGCGACGTGCAGACACTTGTCGTAGAAGTAGCGGATGTGGGGGTAGTATTCCTCCTCGGCACGGGCGTCGGTCTCGGACACCACGAGAAGCTGGAGGAAGCCGGCCCGGTACGGGTTCGCGTCGCGGTTGGTCGTGGCGACGAACTCCCAGAAGCCGTCCATCACATTCTTCGCCAGCTTGCTGCCGAAGTAACTGAGGAAGCAGTAGCAGTGGTCGTGCTTGGCGGCGAAGTCCCAGGTACTAAGGCTGCCACTGCCCGGCACCCAGACGGGCGGGTGCGGCTGCTGCACAGGCCGCGGCCAGAGGTTGACCATCGGTAGCTGCGTATACTTGCCGTTCCAGGCGAACGGCTGGCGGGCCTGCCAGGCCTTAAGGATGAGATCGTGCGCCTCGTAGTAGCGGTCCCGCTGTTCAATGGGCGGGATGCCGTAGCAGTAGTTGGCGTCCATCGGGCTGCCCAGCGGCATGCCGGCCACGATGCGTCCGCCGCTGATGCAATCGAGCATGGCGTACTCCTCAGCGACACGAATCGGCGGCTGGGTTGTCGGAAGTGTGGCGCCCATCTGCACGATGGCGACATCCATGCCGGCGGTGGCGCGCGCAAGGACGGAACCCATCAGGTTGGGGCCGGGCATGAAGCCGTAAGCGTTCTGATGATGCTCGTTCACGCAGATGCCGTCCAGCCCCGCCTTCGCCGCATATATCAGCTCGTCCAGAGTCCAGTTGTAGTACTGCCCGCACTGCTCAGGGTCGGCCAGTTCCCAGAAGGGAGGGTCCACCCAAATCGAGTGATAGCGCTTTTCGAAGTCAGCGGGCAGGTCGCGATGGGGCATGAGGTGGAACATTGATATCTTCATGGGACGGACGCCTCCTTGGGCTCGAGCGCACCCCGCTTCGTGGTGATTGCGATTCTAGGCGGGCGGGCGAAATGCCGTCAATGTCTCCGGAGGCCATGACGCGCTCTGGGTTGCGATTAGTCCACCGCTTAGTCTACTCTGGGAATTGCAATGGTAACCGTGAACGTACACGAAGCGAAGACGCACTTCTCCAAACTGCTGCAACGTGTGGCGAACGGCGAGCGGATCATCATCGCGAAGGCCGGCAAGCCGGTAGCGGAGCTGGGCCCGTACACGGAACGGCCTGCCCGGCGGCCTATGGGGATCGACAAAGGGCTGGTCCTGATCCATGACGACTTCGATGATCCGCTTCCCGAATTTGAAGAGTATATGTGAGGGCGCTGCTCGACACACATACTTTTCTCTGGGCCGCCCTCGATGATCGCAGGTTATCGAGCCGGGCAGCAGACCTTGTGGCGGATATCGGAAACGAGATATACCTCAGCGCGGTCAGCGTCTGGGAAGTTGCGATCAAGCACTCTCGAGGCAGGCTTTCGCTTCCCGAGCCGCCCGACAGTTATATCCCATCGCGAATTGCCGTTTTCGGCTATCGACCCTTGCCGGTAGAAGTGGCGCACGCTCTGCGGGCAGGCCGCTTGCCGCCTCATCACCGGGACCCGTTCGATCGAATGCTCGTGGCGCAGGCGCAGCTCGAGGGGCTGCCGATACTCACGTCAGACGCGAACATCGGGCGCTATGAGGTAGAAGTGATCTGGTGACGGGATGCCGCAGGCCGGAGTCGCGCCCCGGTAACGTCCGATCCTTCGTCCGCAGCAGCGGGGCCTCGCTTGCGGCGCTTCGCGAGCGCCCCGCATACTGAAAGTACCGCTTATGCCTTTACGAAATGACCTGCGCAACGTGGCGATCATCGCCCACGTTGACCACGGCAAGACCACCCTCGTCGACGCCATGCTCTGGCAGACGGGTGCCTTTCGCGCCAACCAGGATGTGGCCGAGCGCGTTATGGACTCGATGGACCTCGAGCGTGAGAAGGGGATCACCATTCTGGCGAAGAACACTGCCGTGCGCTACCGGGGAGTGAAGATCAACATCATCGATACGCCCGGGCATGCCGACTTCGGGGGGGAGGTGGAGCGCGGACTGACGATGGTAGACGGGGCTCTTCTGCTCGTTGACGCCAGCGAGGGGCCGCTGCCGCAGACGCGCTTCGTGCTGCGCAAGGCGCTGGAGTCGCGTCTGCCGATAGTGCTCGTGATCAACAAGGTGGACCGTCCGGACGCCCGCGTTAAAGAGGTTATCGACGAGGTCTACGAGCTATTTCTGGACCTCGATGCAGACCAGCATCAGATCGAGTTCCCCATCGTCTACTGCAACGCGCGAACCGGGCAAGCCTCGTTGGACCCCACGTATTTAGCGGAGGACCTCACTCCGCTGTTCGACGTGGTGCTGCGGACCATACCACCGCCAACCTACGACGAAGCTCATCCACTGCAGGCGCTGGTCACCAACCTGGATGCATCGCCGTACGTGGGTCGCATCGCGCTGTGCCGCATGAAGCACGGCATCATGAGGCGTGGGCAAATGGTCGCCTGGTGCCGGGCGGACGGGAATATGCAGCGGGTGAAGGTCACCGAGCTGTATGTGACCGAGGCGCTGGAGCGTGTGGACGCCGAGGAAGCGGGACCGGGAGAGATCATCGCGATCGCCGGCCTGTCTGATGTGCTAGTTGGCGAGACGCTAACCGATCCGGATGACCCGCGCCCGCTTCCGGTGATCCACGTGGACGAGCCGAGCATGGCGATGACGTTCGGGATCAACACCTCGCCGCTGGCCGGCCAGGACGGCTCCAAGTTGACGGCGCGGCTGCTCAAGAACCGGTTGGACGCAGAGGTCGTCGGCAACGTCTCGCTGCGGGTGAACCCCGCTGATCGCTCGGACACCTGGGAGGTGCAGGGACGCGGCGAGCTGCAACTGGCTGTGCTTGTGGAGACGATGCGGCGCGAAGGCTTCGAGCTGACCGTGGGCAAGCCCGAAGTGCTAACCAGGACGATGAACGGGAAGATGCACGAGCCGGTGGAGCGGCTATCGGTTGATATACCCGAAGATTACCTGGGCGTCGTCACGCAACTGTTGGCGCTGCGCAAAGGGCGGCTGGAACACATGGTGAACCACGGGACAGGCTGGGTGCGCATGGAATACCTGGTGCCGGCCCGCGGGCTGATCGGCTTCCACACGGAGTTCCTCACGGAGACGCGGGGCACCGGCGTAGAGCATCACGTGTTCGAGCGGTATGAGGCATGGCACGGGGAGCTGCGCACGCGGCCCACCGGGAGCCTTGTCGCCGATCGTCGCGGATTTTCGACTTCCTACGCCCTGCTCAATCTGCAAGAGCGTGGGACCATGTTTATCGGGCCCGGCGTGGAGGTGTATGAGGGGATGATCGTAGGCGAGAACGCGCGCGCCGGCGACATGGACGTGAATCCGGCCAAGGAGAAAAAGGCGACGAACGTCCGCTCCTCCACGCAGGAGCAGACGGAGGGGCTGATCCCGGCTCGAGCTTTGTCGTTGGAGCAGGCGCTGGAGTTCATCCGCGAGGACGAGTGCCTGGAGGTGACGCCGAAGAACGTCCGGCTCCGCAAAGTTGTTCTCTCCGCGCTGGAGCGCGGCCGCCAGAGGAAGGCCACGAGCCTGAGCGCCTGATCTCTTGGCCGGAGCGGCGGAAGGCTTCGCGCCTGCGTCTCAGTCCAGCGTCTCGTCGTATTCGATCTGGCCGGCGGCGATCAAGTCACGGTACCAGGAGCCGCTGTCCTTGATCGTGCGCTTCTGGTTGTTCTCGAAGTCCACGTGTACGATGCCGAAGCGCTGGCTATAACCCATCGCCCATTCGAAGTTGTCGATGAGCGTCCAGGCGTAGTAGCCGCGCACGTCGGCTCCTTCGTCGATGGCGCGAGCCACCTGGCCGATGTAGCCACTGTAGAAGTCGACGCGCTCCTTATCGTGCACGCGGCCATCTGGGCCCGGGCCGGTGGAGTACGAGCAACCGTTCTCAGTGATGTAAATGGGAAGGCCGTAGTCCTTGTGGACGCGCATGATCATACGGTAGAGGGCGGCGGGCCATACCTCCCAGCCAAACTCCGTCTTGGGCCCCGGCGCCGGCACCTGGCGGATGCCGAGGTACTTCTCGTCCGGGTTATCGGCGACGATCGTTCGGGTATAGAGGTTTACCCCGATAAAATCTAGCGGTTCGATGAGCGAATCCATTTCGCCCGAGCGGATGTCCATTGCCTTGAGCGCTGCTTCCTGGTCAAGGTACGCGGCCGGGTACTCGCCCCGCATGATCGGCCGCAAGAACCAGTCGTTCGTGAAGCCGTGATGACGCTCGGCCGCCGCCCGGTCCTCCGGCGAGTCCGTGTATGGATAGCTGGCGCTCATGCTGAAAGCGGTGCCGATCGCCTCCGCGCTACCGACCGCGCGCATGGCCCTCGCTGCCGACGTCTGCGCGAGGTTCGCGATGTGCATCGTGCGCATGCCCAGCTCGCGGTCTCGGAGGCCCGGCGCGTGGATGCCCGCTATGTGGCCGAGGAAGGTGAAGACCCACGGCTCGTTGAAGATCATCCAGTGCTTCACGCGATCACCCAGGGATTTGATGCACGTCTCGGCGTACGTCGAGAAGTGCTCGACGATGTCTCGGTTGCCCCAGCCGCCCTCGTCCTGCAGCGCCTGGGGGAGATCCCAGTGGTAGAGGGTTGGGAAAGGGCGGATGCCGTTGGCCACGAGTTCGTCGACCAGGCGGTTGTAGTAGTCAAGGCCCTTCTGGTTGACCCGGCCTTTGCCCTCCGGAAACACGCGCGGCCAGGAGATGCTGAAGCGGTAACCACCCAGCCCCAGCTCCTTCATGATCGCGACGTCTTCTTTGTAGCGGTGGTACTGATCGCAGGCTACGTCGCCCGTATCGCCGTTCATGATGCGGCCTTCTTCGTGGGAGAAGCGGTCCCAGATGGACTCGCCCTTGCCGTGCTCGTTCCAGGCGCCCTCCACCTGGTAGGAGGCCGTTGCCGTGCCCCACGAGAAGTCGGCCGGGAAACGCGCCGTTTTAGTCATCGCCCCACTCCTTCGGTTCTAATTACGGCGGGAATCTAATCACGCGTTGTGCTACAGTCACGCCCGTGGAACCAAGAGCCCAGGCGATCGTTCACGAGATGGCGGAGCACCGCCGCCGCTTCGAGGACTTCTGCCGCTCGCTGACGGCCGAAGAGCTGCGGCGTCAGGTGCCCGGAACGCCGTGGACCGCCCATGATTACATCGCCCATCTGTGCACTGTCGAGGCTCTGATCTCGGCGTTCTTCGCGCCCTTCGTCGGCCGGACCGATATACCGCGGCCGGAAGTCGCGCCGCCTCAGCCGTTCGACATCGATGACTGGAACGCGGAGATGGTGGCGAAGCGGCGTGGAACACTCGTTGACGAACTGCTGGCGGAAGGCGCGCGTAACAGGGGATCGTACGAGCGGGTACTCGGCACGATGAGAGAGGCGCAGCTGGACGCGATGATCCCCTTCGGCGGAGACCGCAAGGTGATCGACCTTCCGGCGACGACGGTGCGCCTGGAAGGGCTGCTAATCGCCATCGCGCTGCACGACCCCACGCATATGCAGGACATCCTGCGCGCGCTGCCAGAGCGTGCGGAGGAGCCGGTGATCAAGGAGTGGCTGGCAGCGGTAGACTTCTCTCGGGTGCCGCCGGAGATCGCAGAGCGGCGCGCTTAGGCGGCGCCTCGCAACCACTCCAGCATCCCGACGACCGCTTGTTCCCAGACGTCTTCTTTGCGGCGGCCGCTCGATCTCGGGACGTTGAAGCCGTGGTCGGACCCTTCCAGCAGGTACACGCGGGCGTTTGGGATCAGCGCGGCCGCCTCACGCAGCTCATCCGACGAGGCGAAGGCGTCGTTTGTGCCTGAGCAGAAGAAGACGGGCACCCGGAGCGACGCCAGGTGGGCGTCGCGGCGCTGCTCGGGCTTGCCCGGCGGATGTAGCGGATAGGCGAAGAGCGCAAGCGCATCGACAGGGACGCCCTCGGCAACTACCTGCGAGGCGATGCGCCCGCCCATCGACCGGCCACCGGCGACGAGCTTAGGGGCGCCCGGCCGGACTGTCTCGATGACCGCCCGCCACGTCTCCTCGAGGACCGCTGGGCGGTCGGGCGAGCGTTTGCCCGCCTCCATGTAGGGGAACTGAAAGCGGACGGTAGCGACGCCTGCAGCGGCGAGCTGCCCGGCGGCCGAGCGGCCAAACGCGTCGTTGATGTTGGAACCGGCGCCCGGCGCATAGATGAATGTCCATTCCCGGCCGCCGTCAGGGTCCGTTCGTACGCCGGATATCGTCCGCCCTCCTGGTAGAGGGATCTTCAGAGGCTCTTCGGGACTCACACGCGCATCCGCCTCACCAGCGCACGCGTGCGAAGAGGCCGAGGTGGTCGGACGGATACAGGTCAGGGTCTCCAGCGGAAGGCTGATCGAACGCGAGCCCAGCGTCGAGCACATCCAGCTGCGGGGAGACGAAGATGTAATCGAGCGTGCCGGCCGGCGAGTTGTCCCACTTGTTGACCGGCGTCGGCCAGGTCTTTTCCGGCTCGCGGCCGTGCGCGGCTTCGTAGGCAGAGCGAAAGCGGCTCTTCATCAGCGCTACGGCGGGTTCGCCCTCGTAGGCGTTGAAGTCGCCGGCGATGATCAGCGCCTCGCCGCCACCAAGGGCATCGAGCCGAGGCAGCAGGTATTCCAGCTGCTTGAGGCGCTCCTCGCGTGCCTCTGCCGGGTGGTGGAGGTGCAGGTTGACGAA
>Ga0066710_100004807_pt1 | contig 12090 bp, 15 predicted proteins | sample GraSoiAngelo_159_FD_79666 | JGI IMG/M metagenome (GOLD analysis project Ga0066710, IMG submission 79666) | Grasslands soil microbial communities from the Angelo Coastal Reserve, California, USA - 14_1009_16_40cm | ecosystem: Environmental > Terrestrial > Soil > Grasslands | place: USA...
CGATTTGCCATAGCGCTACTTACTTACTAGCATTAGTTAATAACACTAACTACTAACTACTACTGCTGCTCCGATATTCCTCCCGAAACCTCAGCCTGTACAGATGAAGCCTGCCGGGCAGGCAGGTTGCACCAACCAGGTTCCGATGATGATCATGAAGAGAAACCCTACTGTACCAACAACTCCACTGATGATTATCACTTTCGGATCGACAAGGAACTTTGGGCCTTTCCCATTTCCGAATACACGCATAACTGTTCCAAGACCAGAGGTTGAATACATCATCGCGGTTGCAACCATTATGACAATGAACAGGCCACTTGCTATACTTATTCCGAACTGGATAACAGGAGGTCCCCCGGGAGTAGTATCTGTAACAAGCATATCATCATACCACCCCCAGAAGTTGTCGGTAGGAGTCGCATGTGTAGCAGCATTCTGGGTGGCAAACTCTACCCGCACGTTTAATGGCGGAGTATAACTCTGCTGGGATGTGTCGGCTATTGTCCGCATCCCCAATCCTTTGATACTGGGAAAACTTATCCCGTCTATCTCAGCATAAATCCATTGCAGACCACTTACATCACAGGTGATGACTATGTGATGCCACCAAGCCTTGTTCGCAACATTCGTTGCGTCCCAAGGTTCAAGATTATAGACGAATGTGTGGTCTACGCTTCCACTTGTCCCACCACCGCCAGTCGCCGTGACGAAATCCGGCTGTACCGAACCTGAACTGACCTGCTTCCAGTATAGGAAGAGGAGACATTCATAATGAGTGGTTGTAGTCCATGTCTCTATGGCAATATGGTAGTTTGCTCCTCCAGCATTATTGGTCGTTGTCCCGGTAGCCCCGGATACAGACGCGTAGGCAAACCAGACGGAAAGCGTGATGTAACGAGTCGTGTTGGATAATAACCCAACTCTCTTGTCAACGTCAAATTTTCCAGCATTAGCAGTCGAGCTTTGCAAATAGAGAGAATGACAACAAGAATAATAGTTCGTGTTGTTGACACCGATTTTTCCTCCTGTATCGACATCGAGTTGAGCGTACCCGCTTAAACAACCTGCCTGTTGTGACCCAGCACCCGTGCAGGTCGTTGTCGTTTGGGATTCGAAATCATCTGCGAAAATTGTGTTTGAAGGTATACTACCCACATAGAAGGCATGAGTAATGGTCAGTGATGGCGCTAGCAAGATTATTGTAAGGATCAATAGTACTAGAAGTTTTTTCGTTATCAATCCGATCTGAACAAGTCTCCTATGTTGACACAGTTCCATAGTGCAGAATTTGTGGAGGATGCTGTTGCATAGATTTGAAGGGGAACCTGAATCCCATTGCCTGCGATTTCAAACTGGTAATGTCCAGGAGCTTGAATTATATATTGTAGATGAAGTGTTCCATTTACGAGTGTTTGCTGGTCAAGAATGCCAAATTTGACCTTTGACCACTGCACCCAGTAGATCGTCATCTCTGTGGTTGTCGGATTCACCAGCGTGATATTCACCTGTTGTCCTCGTGCGAACATCCAGTTATATTCGCCATCATCGCTGACGGGGATAGTTCGATCAGATAAAACGCCTTGGTGGCATGTCAAGGTGAGAGGATTATTTAGTTGTCCTTGAGGGTCAGTGAAGGCTCCTTCTGCATAAGCGAGACCGGCCATCGCCGAAGAAGAGGAAGCGAGTATGAGAACCCCGATAACTAGTATTTTCCAATGTTCTCTAAGTTTTGATTTTGAGAGCATAATCCGCATCATGGGCTCCATCCAAAAGGATCGTCTCCTTGTAGAAAGAACCAGCCTGCTGTGAACCCGAGAACACCGACAGCCACTAGGACCAGTCCTATCATTTAGTCATGTCTTCCCGTAGGTTGCTCACTTTGACTCTGCTTAGAGGGATCATGCCGAGTTCTCCGTTCTTCCGGGGTCCGGCAGCTCTTACACAAACCTGATGACCGTTTATGGTTCCTGTCTGGATTGAAAAGACTTTCCTAGCACGGATGCTCTAGCCAGTATCGGTGAACATGGTTGGCAATCAGCCAGCTAAGAGGATATGCGACGATTCCGATTAGAAGTAGCAGATAACTTCCTAGCATGATCCTGACCCTCTAGCCAGATAAACTATCAGCTCTCCAGCTCCATGATACAGAATAGGCGGTCAATACTGGAAATTGAACATTAGCTGTTATCGTAACGAACGTAGTTGAAGGATTACCGACCTGGAAGAAAATGATGTTCGTGACCGTTTTGAAGCCTGTCATCTCTATCCTCGCAGATTGAAAGGATGGATTATCTCCTAGTCCGTTCCCGTTCTGGCCGACAATACGGTACACTATAGGAACACTGCCATTACATAGATAGCACTGGATTCCTGTTGGCATCGTAGCATAGCCGGACGCGCCTGTGCCAGTAGAACCGTCTCCGTTAGGACAGTTTCCGGCCTGGATGTTAACCGCGTTTCCGATATTGTTCCATGTTGCCCCAGTATCCGGGGACCATTGCAGTTGGAGGGTTGCGGTGGCAGAGATGGAGCCTACAAGACAGTTCACGATAAAGTTGAGCTTGGAGAATCCAGTTCCGTCCATATGCATCCAGTGATCTCCGGCAACATCCCCAAATATCTCGGTCTGGGCTGCAGGCATGTTCGGCCATGTTTCCCCGGTAAGAGTGTTGCCTGTGGCAAAGAATGTTCCTATCTGGCTATTGTTCAAGTTAGCAGTTCTAGCCCCGGTATTTGTGATCGGGTATCCGACTAGTGGAGTATTCGTGAAAGCTGTTACAAATGTTTCAGTCTTGAAACATGAAGTAGCCCCTGTAGCGATAGAACATGAGTCGGTGCCTGTGGCACATCTACCATACTGGGAACGAAAGACTCCATCACAAGCATTTGTGAACGTTGATGCTGACTGTTTTGGGCTTCCCCATCCGACAAACCCGACAACATACGCTCCCAGAATCAACATGAACAGGAGAAAGCCTGACAAGGCCGTCTGCTTCTTTGAAGGCTTCATCGTGACCACCAATGCTTTTTATCATCTTCGGAAGGAGAGCCTATCTGGACCCCAGGCTTCCGTTCCAGCGCAGTCTGAGAAAGCTGGAGAAGCTCCTTCTTGTGTCCTCGTCCCCGGGCCATTCTTCCGTTCAAGATGGCAATATGGCAGTCGTAGAAGGTTACGAAGTCCACAAGGTTCTGGTTGTAGTCGCTGAGAAAGCGCCGGATTAATCCTATCATGTAGTGATGGAACGTATCCACCTCTACAGTTTCGTCTTTGGCTGAGAGAACACGCGTCCCATCCTCCTGGGGAGGAAGAGTCTTCAAAGCCCCATACCCATCCAGGACCTTGGAGAGATCCATGAAGAAACGGAAGATACGCTGCTTCTGGTCATAGGGTAATCCCCTCTTGTCTTCCTGTGTCACATAGTAGCCTCCCAGCCATGTCTCAGCAGTCGGGACCCGATCAAGAAGATCTGCCAAGTCCTGCATTGTCGTTGAGGGACTATCCATTTTCTGCTTGAAAGATGGGAACGCCTTCGAATCGGGACCTTCTGCAAGAATGGCTAGTTCGCGGAGTATCCATTCCACATACTCGTTCGTCTGTTGGAGGCCTGTCTCCAGGTATCCGTGCCAGATAGCATAGAGGAACGTGTTATCGTATTCCTCGTCTCCGTTGAGTTCGCTGAACCGCATCGTGTTGATGAAGCCTGGTCGATGAATGCGGCTTTCGCGTTCTCAGCCAGCATCAGGTTATATTGGTCAGGAGGAATGAGAATGCTCTGGCCTAGGCTCATGTCAATAACACCTTCATCAAAATCACGAAGAACAACATGATACCGGAGAGAATAGCATACATGTAAAGAGGCATTGGTTTAGTATCGCCATCTTTATCCTGGCTCAATGGAAGTGCCCTGAAGCCACAGTCAAGAAGAAGCCGAGCAATGACCCTGACATCAGGACTCCAAAGATAACAGCGATACCAAGACGGGAGGTAAGCATACTGGTAAGGGTCCCGCCTCCATATCTTCCTACCAAGAACTTGCCTGCCTTCCTCCTGTCAGCATAGGGGGGGTCCCAGCGTTTGGGCAATCCATGAAGAAAGGTTGTGAAGCTAACAACCGTCAAGTCGCCTGTGTCAAGCACGATCCACAGCCGCTTCAGGTTCCTACTGATGTCAAAGAAGGGAAAGGCGACTTTTTTCTGAATATCCAGCTCTGCCGTGTAGGGTCCTTCCTCGTCCTCGTCAAGCCAGTCAGGAATCGTCACCATCAATGTATCCTCCTTCCGGGTACACTTGCCCACAAGTTGCCCAGGCTGAAGGGTCCCATGCTCATCCTCTGTAGCAATCAACGCCAGCTCTTCTTCTACAGGGCTATCATCGCCACGCCTGAACATGATGAACAAGGCGAGGATGATCATTAGGGCGATGAAGCCGATTGTCGGAAAGATGATCCAGTCGAGAGGTATCCCAGCTATCTCGCCATAGAAGACTATCAGTTAACGTGGTCTCCTATCCATTCCAGTATGCCTCCCGCCCAGAATATCCCGACAAAGAACAACAGGACCTCCGGCACTACTGTCCAGAACTGGTAGACCGAAGCGATGTTGGCAGCGCTCGTGCTTCCGTAATAGTTGATCAGGAACTGGTCGTAGGCATCGAACTGTGGAAGACCCCAGATGAAGATATACGGGGTTATCAGGAACCAGACTAGGCCTGCCGCGAACACTATCAGGCTCCGCTTTGCAGCCTGCTGGATCACCGCTACCTGTCTGGCGATTCCTCTTCTCATGTTGTCAGCCCTGTTACTACTTCGTCTTTCACGTTCGATATGATGCTTCCAAGCCAGCCTTTCTTCTTCACATTCCTCCGTCGTCCTGGAGGCCGGGACCCGCCTGACCACTTGATCAGCCGGGTTATCAGAAAGTGCATAGCCTCGGTGTTGTCAGCGTTCTCGCTGTGAATATGGATCTCGCTTCCGTTCGTCTTGCCCATCGCATCAGCTATCGCCCGATAGATTAGGCCACTATCGCTTTTGAGATCAGTCTGGCTGCTCGCGTCAATGGTTACGGTGATAAGGCCTTTCATGCTGTTGCCTGCTCCAAAGCGGATATTCCTTCACGTGGCCCAGTAGGAACTTGATTTTGACTTCGGCTTCCTAATATTCCTACTCGCTTTCGTTCAAGCTGTTCTCTCAAACCCTTCCGTAGGTGTCTTGTTCCACCTTTGACGCCGATGCCTCCGGGACCTGTGCCTCCCTGATGACTACCCAAACCTATGCCAATGGTCTCGAATATTCCAAGGTCCGCGCCTAAAAGAGCTAACGGCCTCATCACAATCCAGAATAGCATTGTTCCTCCAGAGATGAACACGAACACCTGAAGGAGGGGGAGAAGGGTTGAGAGAAGCTGCATGTTCGTGGCTGTTGCGGGGATGAGGGCGGCGACGCTTCCGGGTAGTGCAGGGTTATGGCTTTCGTACCATGCGTCAAACCAGAAGCCCATCGTCCATAGCCATACCGAAATCAGGTTGCCGTTGCGGAGCTCGGCGAAGTCCATCCGTGGCATCGTGATAGATGCACTTGTTGTGATCGTAGGTAGTCGTGGGAAATAGGCCGCATTAGATTGTATCATCGGCTTTGGAATCAATCCGACAATCATGACAACAATGTCTATTCCCAGATTGACGAGAAGAGCTACTAGATTGAGCAGTTTGAATGCTAGGGCTTCTGCTGTTCCTAGGAAGGTCAGTAGTCCTCCTATTGCATCGTCGGCTGTGAAGATGAAATAGGCGAATATGAGAAGCATCGCGTAGCCGAATGTGACTAGTCCAGTGCCGAATGATAACACGTTGATAGCGAAGATGATTCCGTTTACTCCAACGGCAAGAATGCCATTAGCAATAGTGAACGCAGGTCCGATAAACGGGAAGACTATCTGGAGCCAAGATAGAAAGTTGGCAAAGTATGAAGGGAATTTGAGAATAAACGCGGGCAGCCCATAGCTAGTGTTTGTGAAGAAAGCAATTATGGAATTGAGAAGTGTCGCTAGGTCATCGCCAAGATTGCCAAAGCCTAGAGTATTTCCAATGGCATTCAGCACAGTCACTACTATGGATTCTAGGAAGTTAAGGGCAGAAGTGAGAGCAGGTGTGATGAAGCTGATGAATTGGAGAGTCCCGTTTAGGATGAAGACTCCGATAGAAATTAGCGCTTTGATTATTGGACCGAAGAATCCTCCAGTATCTACTGTGGGCGGTTGATTACTGTTGACTGTTGGAACATATAGGTCTATTTGATTACAACCATCTGCTACAGCATATATCGCCCCACATGTAACTGGTGTCGATGAAATACTTTCGAATGACCATGCAACACTAATAGGAACACTACTTGAAGTTAAGAAAAATCCTAGATAGAATTGTTGGGCTTGAAAATTGAATTGTGGAACTGTGCGAACACTCGCAAAACTATTCGCAGTTCCTCGCATGAAAGTGTAACTACATTGTGAACCACCCTGTGAACCGTTGCAAAGAGGTCCACCGATGTCACCGGATGTAAAATTCAACACCAAATTTGGTTCTGTTATGTGCAAAATAGGATCATTAGTGAATATGCTTGTTAGGAAGCATGGTCCTACACTTTGACATGCTCCTGTATCTTCAGCGTTTATCGATTCACCTTGTCTCAACTGTATGTCGATAACATTGAGAAACACATTAGCGCCTTGGGGAACGAATTTTGATACGAGTGAAACGCTTTTGTCATTTATTGGATTGTAGCCGGGAAAAAATGGCACTGTGTTGTTTGTTGTTATGAACCAGCCGAAACTTATCGCGGTTCCAGTCGGGTTGCCTGTAGTTGCGCTGTAATCGAACACACTAAGCATTTCCTTTGCTGATAGGGTCGATAAATCAAAGGGGGTATGGATTATTGCTACTGCAGAATGAGTGGTATTCGCGTTTAGTTGAATTGCTCTATAGCTATGTGCATCTCTTGTGATCGTAGTGTATTGTGAGAGCAAAGAATCGTATTCGTTGATGTTATTATTTGGGGAATAATCATGATACATGTATGTTATTGGGTCGGGGTTGGCCGGGTTTTTCTGGTAGCTGTGGAATAATCCATTGTTGGGGTCCGCATACATTGCCGTGAATCCGATTGTTATTGCAAGAATAATGAGCAAAAGAACGAACGTCTTCTTACCGAATAAGCCTAGAATGTTCTTCTTGATTACGGGTGCTGTCCATCCCTTCCAGGGCTTCCATTGCTGGCGTGAATGGAAAGAACGATAAACACCAACCCTCTTCCTCAACCGTTTAGACGATGTGATAGGCTTCAGGCTCATCCTGTAAGCCCCTCCTTGATCTCGTCCTTCAAGAACTCGAAAGCGTTATGGAACTCGCGCTTGAACTCGCGCACAGTCTTGCTAGGCCGATGATTCTTCCGGTGCTGGAACCGGACCCAGCCGAGAACCTTGTCATAGAATACTGGGGGTTTGCGTCCAGTGCTTTTCAGCACTGGCTCCTTCTTCTCCCGGAGAAGAGGCGTGGATTATCAGCCTCTCCTCTGGAACACGTGCAGGGCTAGGAAGATCATCGATGCGGCAATAGCGACTCCAGCCCCGAGATAGATCAGGACCACGAAATTGGAGCCTGTGACCACTGCCTTGCCGATGTTTCCTGTGATGGCTGTGATGTTGGAGGTCGGTAAATTCCCATAGATACCGGAAGAGCCTCCTATCTGGCCCCCGATGATCAAGAGGAAGAGGAAGCCGAATGTTCCCCCAACTCCCGCAGCTATGATTGCTAGGACCCCTCCGCTTGTTGCACCACCTCCACCTCCACCCCCACCCTTCCGCAGGGTGATAGTGTTGCGGATCGCATTGACTGGATTTCCTGTTCTGAAGCCCATCTTCAAAGGTTCAAGTTTCATACTGTAACTGGCAAAACCGCTTGGGAGCCTCGACTCTTTCTTCGCTTGCGGATATTTAACAGTATTCCAAGCATCCACCAGGACCCGAGCCAGAGATAGCGTGGCCAGTTAATCCAGTTCGAGGCGCTCGCGGGACTGGCGAGAACGAACTGCCATACATAGACTGGTGCGCCAATCGGCAGTTTAACAAGCAATGCCAGTATCGGGAAGAAAAGGCTGATGTTTCCTAGGCTACTGAAGAGGAAGACGAAATAGTCTACTCCGTCATAGTTGAGGAAAAATTGGCTTGACAGTATCCAGGGGATGATGAATGTCCATCTTCTCGACCTGAAGATTAGGAAGGTTGCGAGAGTATCGACTGTGAAGAGATAGAACATCCAGGTTAGGAATCCGAGTATTGCGGGGAGATTGAGGCCGTACCAGAAGAGACTGTAGGGGGCGGCGATGTACCAGTAACCCTGTGGATACTGTATCCAACTCCAGTGCCATGTATAGGGATGAAGGAAGGTGTCTGGACTGAGAAGCCATTGTGTGAATCCTTTCGATGAGCAACTGGATAATCCGGCGCAGGTGAGGATGTAGAAAGCCTTGGTGATCTGTGCCCCGACGAGCCCGCTGGCCCGGAAGACTGTCGAGATCTTTAGCGGATTTTGCGGAGTAAGTGACGCTTGTTTTTCGGGGGTATCCTGTATCCCTTATCCCTTGCCTCATGCAACGCGACAGCGACAGCCTGCGACTGTTTCATATGCAAGACCTTCTTGTGACGCCGGATATGTCGAGAGATGAATTGTTCGGTTTTCTTGCTGATGCCTAGCTTCTTGTGCAACTATCAGACTTCTCGATAGGCTTTCTTCGCGAGCTTCGCGGCCTGTTTGAGGTTGATCCCAGGATGCTTCTCAAACTCTCTCCTCACAAAATCCGCGAACCGCCCCCTTTTCCCACGCTGTTTTCTCAACGCCTTCCTTTGGGTTTTGAGTCCTTTTCTTTCTTCTGCTTCGCGGACCCTCTGTTTCAACTCTTTGACTTGTCTGCGAAGACTAGCGATCGAGCTTCCCAAACTCAGAAATAACTTCCAATAGTCACAAGTAGAGACCCGTCAATCATTCCATCTTGGATGAAGTCACCGAGAAGATAGAACCCTAAGATTGCGACCACTGTCTTCTTCTCTCTTATCCGTTTCATGATCTTGACAATCGCGGCATGTTTCAACCCCCGATTCCGGTACGGCATATGTCTCCCCTTGCCGAAGCTGAATATTGCCTGCATCGATTAGCTAGGGAAATGTTAAGAACGATATCGAATATAAGTCTTCAGAATCTTGAAGACTCACAAGTGTCCGAACTGTTCTCTTGTCGGAGAATGCATTTTCGAGGATGCATCTACGGATCTCCATGCGTGTCGAGGATGCGGGTTCAGATGGAAGATTCTAGCTGGAGAGATAGAAGCTATTGGTTAACCTCTCCTTCCTCTACAACCGATACCTACACAACCGCCGGATTGTGAACGGTTACAAGTACCAGTTTCTGCCTTTTGGAGGGGGACAGATGAACGAGCCTTACTGGGACCCGATAATCCTGAAGAAGGGAAGATGCTTCGTCGATGCTGGAGCGAACACTGGAGGTTGGACCATTCCCGCAGCCAGATTCTATGAGAGAGTCATAGCATTCGAGCCAAATCCGAACGTAGCAAGGGTCCTAGCCAAGAACATCCATTCAAACAATATCGAGAATGTCTCGATTCTCCCCTTCGCTCTAGGTGAGGGAACAGGCAGGAAAGACCTCTACTTCTATCCGAAGAATGGACAGGACAGCTTTCTCAAAGAACATGCTGGCCTAGTCACTTCCGGTAACAAGATCCCGGTTCAGATGGTTGCTCTCGATAACTACGGTTACAAGCCTGACGTGTTGAAGATTGACACAGAAGGATATGAATTGAACGTGCTGAAAGGAGCTTACAATACGATCCAACAGAACAGGCCCCAGCTATGCATTGAGACGCATGACGAACGAGACGTGGGCTTGATAGAGAAAATGCTTGACGATTACCACTGGAAGAACATGGTGAGAGAACAGTCCGGTGCTAGGCAGACGATTTTGATGGGATTGCCTGCTCGGATTCTATCCGAGTAATCACCTGTCGAGCAACCTGGTCACTACAAGGCGGATCCACAAGAGATGAGACTTTCCGTGCAGTCAGAACCCACTTAGACGGGTCTGCCTTGTCTCTTACGCTGAACTTTACCGGATTAGCCTTGACCTCTCGTAACACGCGGTCAAACACCTGAACCTTTGCCTCTGTTCCTCTGTCCTCGAACTGGCCTTCGGTATATGCTTCCTGGTGGAACTCTTCTCTCCGTTTCTCATATTCTGATGCCAGCTTAGGACTGGGAAGTTGGACCTCCCCGAGATAAGGCTTCCAGAACGGAGGATTACCAAACTTGTTACGCTTAATCCTGTGAACCTTTGCCAATCCAGGCTCTTTCATCTGCGCCTCCAACACCATAATCTCCCGGAGAGAGACATCAAGATCATCGAAGGATGGAAGAGAGAAGCCGAGGTCACGCCTCCGGTATCGGCTTGCTGTCTTGGCAAAACTTGTTACTGCCTTGTTCAGCTCTTTGTACCAGTCACGCTTGGACAACCCCTTAGTCGGGTCATCCCAGTGTATGCCTGCCCATTCTCCCTTCGGCAGCTCGTTCAGGATCTCCCAGAACTGTTTCGGCACAAAGACAACCTGGTCGACTGTGAACTCTGGGTACATCTTCTCGAATGCTCCGAGCATCCAGTATGTCTTCCCGATACCAAGCGATTGCCCGGTTGCACAGAATAGGAGGTTCTTGTGGCGTTCGTGGCGGCGTTTCCAGGAGTCGAAGAACCATGCGTATTTTTCATAGTAGGGTTCGGGAGCGATGAAGCGGGGTTGTGGAGGAACGAGCTCAGTCATCGGCAAAGTCTCTTGGAGGCTTGAACCTGAGATGCCCAGAACGATGAAGCAGCCGGAGAACTGCACGATAGACAAGATGGGCCTGTTCTGACCCCTTCTCGCCCTTTGCCTTGTTCAGATCCTCCTCATAGAGAGGGTCGGGTTTCTGGACTGAGAGAACTGTGTCTTGGAGTATGCGGACCCGTTCGATGAAGATGTCGATGGGAGCCCGGGTCCCGCTGGTCAAGCCCACGCCAGGAATGGGCATGGTTGCCATCTCCTGCATCGAGAAGCTGTTGACTACATTGTAGATTGCTTGCCAGATTATCCCGTTCATCCAGAGCTCGAAGCGTGGAGTGTATGCTTCGCCGCTCTGGAATGTGGGAGTAGGCAGGCTGGCACGTGACATTAGTGTGTTTCCATACCTTAACATCTCTAGAGAGAGATTGTAACGGTTAAAAGTCTATTCTTCAAGCATGGAGAGAGCGTGGCTGAGCGTGGATTCTGGTTTTCAGCAAGAAACCAGAGCCGGGTTTTCCGGCCCGACAGCTTTCAATCGTCGGCGAAATAGATAGGATGCTTGTGAACTCGGACCCATATAAGGAGGAGGAGGCCGAGGAAGAAGGCGAAGAGACCTAGCTGGAACTCGAAATGTGCTAGGTCCGTTCTGGTTTCGCCATCTTAACCTCAGGTTTGTAAGTGGAAACCTTAGCCTTAACAGTGTCAGCTATGAACCGAGCGATTGGATAGGGAATCTCGCTGCGGGCTTGGGCATTGTGTCTGAGTTCTGTTTTGTGCCTAGCTCGCGTCTCTTTGGTTACTCCAAAACAGCGCCGAAACCGGAACTCGGGAGAGAGTTCAATTGGAAGATTTCCCCAGAGAGTTCGCCGACCTCCCACGCTGATCATGAATCGCCAAAGGGGTTTCTCCTTCCACCAGTTCTCTAGCCGAGTGACATTCTCCATAGCCCAGAACTTAGGCCGGGCTTCGCCAACGAATCGGTAGAAGTCTCTTACGAGTTCTAACCCTTTCTCAGGATTAGGCTTAGCCGCCCTCTTGTTTCCTGCCGTGAACATATGCTTGGCGATGCTGAACTCGGCGCAGGGAGGGCTACCGATTATCAAGTCCATGTCCCAGAATCCATAACCATCAACTTCTCGAATGTCTGAATGGATGAACTTACCAGGATAACCGAAGTTCTCTATGTCGATTCCCCAGACTTCATCTCCGTCCTCGATGA
>Ga0066710_100004808_pt1 | contig 12089 bp, 11 predicted proteins | sample GraSoiAngelo_159_FD_79666 | JGI IMG/M metagenome (GOLD analysis project Ga0066710, IMG submission 79666) | Grasslands soil microbial communities from the Angelo Coastal Reserve, California, USA - 14_1009_16_40cm | ecosystem: Environmental > Terrestrial > Soil > Grasslands | place: USA...
CAGCTCGCTGTCCAGCCGCCGCAGGTCGGAGCCGCCGAGCACGGCCAGCTCCCGAACCGCACCCTCGTCGAGATCCACGCCGACGAGTTTGGCGCGATTGCGGACCCAGCCAGGAACGTCCAGCACGCGTGGGTATTCGCGGATCGCGGCGCGCCCGCGCGGAATGGCGCGCTCGAGCGGATCGGGGTTCAAGCGGCCGTCCTCGACCAACACCAGGGACGTCGTCCAGGGCAGATCGGCCAGATAATCCAGCAGCGCCTGGAGCTCATCAGGACCGGACTGGGCAGGCTTTCGAGCGCGCGACGCGCCGCGGCGCTGACCGCCACCACCGCGGCCGGCGAGTCGGCCAAGCAGTCCGCGCACGATCACCATGCGGCGGTCCGCCAGAAACGGCACGGCGTCGGCCGCCAGCCGCAGAGCGGCAACGCTGGTGTCGGGGCCGAGCTCGGTCAGATTGTGCTCGCCAGCAGGCTGGGCGCGCATGCGCTGCTTGAGGCTCTGCACCGCTTCGTCGCGGCCGAAGGTGTCCTCGCCGTACAGGACGTAGATGTAGCCGCCGGAGGAATTCATCTCGAGAGTCGAGAGTCGTGAGTCAAGAGTCGTGAGCCGGCCCATGACGTTCGCGCGTTCGCGCGTTCGCGCGTTCGCGCGTTCTCGCGTGGGTGGCGCCCGCTGCCACACGGCCGACCTCCCATGATCGCCTTGAGGTCAGTCGATCGGCGACAGCCGTCGTCCCGCCTCGAGAGACCGCAGCGGAAGAACGCGCGAACGCGCGAACGCGCGAACGAAAATAACGCCCGTCATGACTCAAGACCTTCGCGAAACTCACGCCTGAATCCGGCCAGGGCACGTATAGACGTTCATGCTCCCCTGGCGAATGTAGCCGCAGACGGTGATGTTGAGTCGCTCGGCCACGGCCAGGGCCAGATTGGTCGGGCTGGTGCGCGAGCCGACGATCGGCACGCCCATGATCGCGGCTTTGAACAGCATCTCGCTGGAGATCCGCCCGGAGGCGAGCATCACGCCACCCCGCGTCGGGATCCCCTGGAGCAGCGCCATGCCCTGCAGCTTGTCGAGCGTGTTGTGGCGCCCGATGTCCTCGGCGACGAGCCGTGGCGCCGACCCGCCGCGCTCGACAAAGATCGACGTGTGCACGCCGCCCGACTGTCGGTACAGGCTCGAGTGGTCGTACAACGCCCGCAGGTGCTCGTACATGCGGCTCGGTGCGACCCGCACGTCGTCGTCGCTCACGCGGAACTGTTCGATCTGGTCGAGATACTTGCCAAAGCTGACCCCACCCGTGCAACCCGACGTCAGAATCTTGCGCGGCGGCACCTCAGGAAACCCGCTAGCCAGCCGCACCTCAGCCAGGCGATCCTCGGCGCACACCCGCAGCATCTGCAGATCGTCGACGCTTTCGATCAGCCCTTCCAGGTACAGAAAGCCGATCACCAGCGGTTTGAGCTGCCACGCCGAGCACATCAGTGTCACCAGCTCGCGCTCTTCGACGAAGATCGTGAAGCGGATCTCGCCGATGACCTCGGCATGAACGCTCTCGGCTCGCTCGCCGACGAAGCGGACGTAGCGGCGCGGCACCACCGGCGTGAGAGCGTCAGCGCTCGAGTCGATCGATTCCAGAAGCACGCTCAGCCAAGCTCCTCGACCCACTCGTTCTCGGGAATGGCGAGCTCGATCGCGAAACCCGCACCACCAGGGCGGTGGTAGCCGCGTTCGATCGCCGCCACGTCGAGGTGCACGCTGGCGGCGTCCTCCAGCGCCAGCAGCGCCGCGGGCGGTGGGTCAAACGCGTTGCACACCTTGAGATAGCCCTTGCACCGCTCGCACACGCCGATGCGGAAGCGCTGCTCGCCTTCGATGGTGAGGGTGCCGAGCAACTGGTAATCCTCGTTGGCGCAGTACGAGCAGAAGAGGCGGGGCGAACGCCAGCCGCTGCCGCACGCAGCGCACCGAAGGTACCTGGCAAGCTCGACGCCGCGTAGCTCAGCCAGGATCGGCCAGGCGCCACACACCGGACAGTAGCCCTGCTGCCATGCAGCGCCCTGCGAGGTGCCGTCGTCGATTCGAGCCAGAAGCGGCAAGAGGTGGTCGGCGTACGCGCGCAGCAGTGGCGTCACTGCCTGGCTGGCGAGCGTCGCCAGGAGCTCGGCATCGACGCCAATCTGCCTCGCGATCTCGGCGACGTGGTCCTGGTGCTGAACGAATGCTTCGCCGAACAATCGCTCAGGATCCAGAAGACCGCCCGTCGCCGCGCTGACAAGTCCGTCCAATCGCGAGCGGAGGTGCGCATCGTCGCGCTCCGCCAGAATGTCCGCCAGCCGGCTGAACAGGTCAGCAGCGAAGTGAACGTCGACGTGCGCGGGCTGGTCGTGCAGCAGCGGGACGCCCTCGCGCACCCTCGCCGCCAGGTGCTCGCGCGGCAGCGCGAACGGGTGGGCTTCGGGCGCGCGCGCCGCCGTCAGGCCCGCGCGGATCAGCCGCGCCTGAAGCTCGAGCGCCTCGACGAGATCAGGCTGGGCCTTTTGCAGGGCCGCCGCGCGGCGATCGAGAAGCAGCGTCAGGTCCTGCGTGGCGAGCATGGTCTGAGATTGTAGGCGCAGGGGTCTCAGCCGCCGGGCAAAGGTGGCGGCGTGGATGGCTGAGGCAGGTTTGGCGAGTAGTTGCCGATGTCGGCGCCGGGCCCGCCGCCGCGCGTCCGCGTGGCCTCCGGCGAGCAGGCGAGCAGAATGACGGCGAGCGCGCCGGCCAGCAGCGCCAGCCGGGTTCGACTCACGTCGTTCACAATCCGAGACCCTGCGGCGCGGCCAAGACGGCCCACCGCAGGACGAACCCGCCGATCAGCACCAGCACCGCGGAGAGGACCGACGCGCTGCGCAATCCACCCGCCAGGCCAGGACGCCAGTGGATCGCCAGCGGCACCAGGACACCGATCACGACGACGATGGCGAACAGGACGATGGTGGGCGTTCCGAAGATGAAGCGCGTGCCGACCGCGCCGAGCGATGCGAGGAACACCACCAGCGTGATCAGCTCGAACAGCACCATGTAGTTGTCGGCTTCGGACAGCTTCTCGATGGTGGTGGACGCGACGCGGCGGGCGAGCAGTAGCAGCGCGGCGATGCCCGTCGAGATGCCCGAGAACAGGAACAAAGCGCTCAGCCACGGGCTGTCGCCCCAGACCGGCTCGTTGTTGACGTTGAGCAGCGCACCGGTGTAGCCCGCCAGGGCCAGTCCGGCCAGCGCGCCGAGTACCGACACGATCTTGCCGATCGGGTTGCGGGGCGAATGGAGCAAACTGCTTCTTCCGAGCACGGCGTCGACGAACGACAGAAACGACACCACGCCGAAGATGAACAGAATCCCCGAGCCGAGCGACATCGGCGAGTACGGCTTGAAGATCGGCTCGGGAAAGCGCTCGCTCTGGAAGATCATGTGCCAGAAGCGCAAAGGCTGGCCGAGATCGACGATCAAAAACAGCGCGCTCAGCAAGATGAGTGGAAACGCGATCAGGTGACCGACGCGCATCGCGGCGCGGTCGCGGAGGTCGCCGAACAGGTCGAGCCAGGCGGCGGCGAAGTACACGCCGCCAGTGACGCCGCCGAAGAAGAAGTACAGCACGATCCACCAGCCCCAATTGGGCACCTGATAACTGGGGTTGAAGTCGGGCGGCATGCTAGCGAGCCTCCTCGGCTGCTTCGACCGAGTCGATGCGCCGTCGGCGCATCGCCAGCACGCCAGCGATGCCCGCCAGCACGGCGGCCACCAGGCCGAGTCCGCCAGTCGCGGGCAAGTTGCGGCTGGGCAGGTGCGGAGCTTCGGGCAGTCCGTACGTCGATGGCGTGTCTTCGAGCAGGTAAAACGAGTTGAGTCCGCCGAGCATGGCTTCATCGCGTCCGTACAGGCGCGCCTGGGTGCGACCCGCCTGCTGCAGCTGCAGCAGGCGCGCGTCGGCGCGCTGCTGCAGCTCGCTGACCGGCCCGAACTGAATCGACGCGGTCGGGCAGGCTTGCGCGCACGCTGGGGTGAGCCCAGCCTGCAGGCGGTCGTAGCAGAACGTGCACTTGCCCGCCACGCCGTCCTGGTCCATCTCGATGACGCCATACGGGCAGCCGGCCACACAGTAGCGGCAGCCGTTGCAGACGTCCTTCTGGATGTAGACGGTGTCGAACTCGGTTCGGGTGATCGCGCCCGTCGGGCACACCTCCAGACAGCCAGCCTGCACGCAATGCTTGCAGACGTCCGACATCATCAGCCAGCGCCCGCCGACGCGGTTGGGGTTACTGAGCTCGAACTGTTCGACGAACTTGACGTGGCGGTACGTGGTTCCTGACAGCGCCACGGTGTTGTCATAGGAGTTGCCAGATAGGCGGAAGTACTTCGCGTCCAACTCGGCGGGCAGCTGGTTCCACTCCTTGCAGGCGACCTCGCACGCTTTGCAGCCGATGCACAGCGTCGTGTCGGTGAAGAAGCCGACAGATTGGCCGCGCTGAAAGGAGACTGGCGCAGCCGGCGTCCCGGTGCCTGTCGCACTCACCGGCGAGCCGGGCACGGGCGCGTCGCCGACCTGCGGCTGTGCCGGAATCTGCTGCTGTTCGACGAGCGGTGGGAGATTGAACAGGGACCTCATCGCGCTCTCCTGGGATCTACGCCTTCTCGACGTTGCACACGAACGCCTTGCCTTCGTGCATCGACACATTCGGGTCCATCACCAGCGAGGACAGCGAGTTGACGATGTCGCCCGTCGCATAGCCCTTGTAACCCCAGTGCCACGGCATACCGACCTGGTGGACCCGTTCGCCGTTGATCGTGAACGGCCGCAATCGGCCGGTCACCAGCGCGCGCGCGTTGATGCTTGCCCGCGGCGTCGACACCTTCACCATGTCCAGATTGGCGATGCCTTTCTCACGCGCCAGCTCAGGGCTGATCTCCACAAACAGCTCTGGCTGGAGCTCGGCAAGCCAGGGCAGCCAGCGGCTCATGGTGCCGCTCAGGTAATGCTCGGTGAGCCTGTAGGTCGTGATCGCAAATGGATAGCGCGGGTCACCCACCTGGGCGAGCTGATTGTCATCGCGCTGGAAGTACTTGTAGACGGGGCTGCTCTGCTGTTTGGGGTAGAGCGCGTTCTGAACCGGCGATTCGGCTGGCTCGTAGTGCGCCGGCATCGGCCCGTCGAGCAGCCCGGTCGGCGCGAACAGCCACGCTCTGCCGTCGGCGTGCATGATGAATGGTTCGGCCCCCGACTGCCAGGCCAGACCGACTCCGTTATCGTCCGCGGGCGCGTCCGGCGGCTTGTTTATGGTGAAATCGGGGACGTCGTAGCCAACCCAGGCGCCCTTCTGATCGGCGCCGCCCTGCGGATTCCACCAGACGTAGCGCTTGCGGTCGCTCCACGGCTGGCCATCGGGCCGAGCGGAGGCGCGGTTGTACATGATGTGCCGGTTGGCGGGCCAGTTGAAGCCCCAGCCCAGGCTGACGTAGTTGTCGGGCTTTCTGCTGGCCGCCAGATTCCGATCGGGGGCGGGGAACACGCCCGAGTAGATCCAGTTGCCGCAGGCTGTCGAACCATCATCTTTGAGCGCGCCGAAGCCGCTCAGGTGGTTGCCAGTGGCGACGTCGTAGCCGTTGATCTCTTTCAACACCCGCAGACCACTCGGCTCGTCCTTGATGCGCCATTCGAGCGTTTCCGTCGGCTGTGGCTCGTAGTCCCAGGTGAGATTGAGGAAGCCCTGGTCGCGCGGCAGCGTGCTTCCAGCGTAGAGCTGCTTGAGGCGCTTGCCGAGCTGATAGGTGAACCACAGGTCGGTGCGCGCATCGCCGGGTGGGTCCGCGGCTTTTTCGTGCCACTGCAGCAGGCGATGCGTGTTGGTGAAGCTGCCCTCGCCTTCTGCGTTGTGTGCGGCGGGTAAGAAAAAGATCTCGGTCTTGATGTCGGCGGTGCTCAGCTGGCCATTGCGGACTTCGGGCGACGCGTACCAGAACGAGGCCGTCTCGGTCTCGAAGTAGTCGCGCACGACCAGCCAATCCAGGTTCGCCAGCGCGCGTCGCTGCAGGCCCGCGTTCTGGCCGCCGACCGCCGGGTTCTGACCGATGGCGAACATGCCTTTGACCTTGCCGTCGGCGACGTTGACCATCATCGGGATGTGCGAATGGTCGCCTGAAATCCGCGGATGCCAGCCATACGCGAAGTCGTTTTCGCGCGTGGCGGCATCGCCGTACATCGCCTTCAGGTAGCTGACCATGAACTTGGGCTGGTTGGAGTAGTACGAAGTCGGCGTGGTCTCGGTCGCCAGGTACTCCTTGAGCGTCTCGTGGCGCTTCAGAATCGATGGATGCGACATGTAGCCGGTGATCGAGTGGTACAGCGTCGGGTTATCGGTGCTGCCCTGGATGCTGGCGTGCCCGCGCAGCGCGAGGATGCCGCCACCGGGGCGACCGATATTGCCGAGCAGCTGCTGCAGGATGCCCGCGGCGCGAATGATCTGCACGCCGATGGTGTGCTGTGTCCAGGCAACCGCGTAGGCCATCGATCCCGTGCGCTCGGGGCCCGAGTTATCGACCAGCGTCTGGGCGACCTCCAGGAATTTCTCCTTCGGGCAGCCGCACACCTGTTCGACCATCTCGGGCGTGTACCTCGCGAAGTGCCGCTTGAGGATCTGGAAGGCGCAGTTCGGATCCTGCAGCGTCGGATCCTTGCGCTCGCGTGGCGGCACCAGCGCTTTGACCAGCGGATCGAAGCTCTGTGAGGTGTCGGCCTGCATGGCGCGGTCGAACGGGGCGAGCGGCTGCTGCGGCTGTACGCCGGCCTGCTGCGTATCGGCGTTGGGCTGATTCTGTTGGGCCTGCGTGCGATCGTATTGCCAGGTCGCGTTGTCGTATGTTCTGGTTTCCGCGTTATAGCCGGAAAAGATACCGTCCAGGTCTTCGCTATCGCGAAAGTTGGGATTGATGATCGTGGCGGCGTTGGTGTAGTTCAGGACGTAGTCTTTGAAGTATTTCTCGTTCTGAATAACCCAGTTGATCAGACCGCCGAGGAAGACGATATCGGAGCCCGCGCGGATCGGCACGAAGATATCCGCGACGGCCGACGTGCGCGTAAAGCGCGGATCGATGTGGATGAGTTTGGCGCCGTTCTGTTTGGCCTTCATGACCCATCGGAATGCCACTGGGTGGCACTCGGCCATGTCCGAGCCCATGATCGTGATGACGTCGGAATTCGAGACGTCCCGCGAGAACGTTGTTGCGGCGCCGCGACCGAAGCTTACCCCCAGACCGGGGACAGAGGAGCTATGTCATATGCGTGCCTGGTTCTCGACAGCGACGATCCCCAGGCCCCGCATCAGTTTGGAATGCGCGTAGTTCCATTCGTTGTCGATGGTTGCTCCGCCCAGCGAGAAGATCGCGGTGGTATTCATCAGCGTCTTCTGGCCGTCGGGGGTTTTTTCCTGGAACGTATCGTCGCGGGTTTGCCTGGTGAGTTGGGCGATACGGTCCATCGCCCAGTCGAGCGGACGATCCTCCCAGTGATCGGAGCCGGGCGCGCGGTATTTGACGGTTGTCCAGCGGCGCTCGTTGACCGCGAGCTGGTAGCTGGCGGCGCCCTTGGGGCAGAGATTGCCCTCGCTGACCGGAGAGTCCGGGTTGCCTTCGATATTGACGATCTGGTTATTGATGGTGTGGGCGATCATGCCGCAGCCGACGGCACAGTAGGGGCAGATCGTCGGCACGGATTTGGCGTTCTGGATGCGCAGTGTGCGCGCGTGGGCGACAGATGGCGCGAGGCTCACGCCCAGCGCGCCGAGGGTGCCCAGGGCGGCCGATACGCCACCCGAAAGCTTGATGAAATCGCGTCGCGAAAAGGGACCGGCCGCGCCAGCCTGGGCTGTAGCGGCACGCGGCGGGTCGGATGCGGCCATCAGTCCGGAATTCCTCCTGAATCGCGGGTATTGAGAAGCCACCGACGCGCCTCCCACTCGTACCACATTCTGCGCCCCCTGCCGCGCTTTTGCATAGGGTCCTATACTGCGTCGGCATAGTCGGCGGGTGAGTCGCATCTGGGTGCTCGATCGGCTCGCCCGACCAGTCCTCGCGCAGGAGGAGCCAGATGTTCAAGAAATCCGAAGAACAGGAGTGGACACGGTTCCGGGGAGCGCTGTCCAAGGACCGAGACGAAACAGGAGCTGCGCCGACGGTGCCTGATGCAAACGAGACGTCCATGGCTGGTACGCCCGCGCCCGCGGCGGGTCAAACCGCGGCTGGTCCGAGCTTTCGTTCCACGTCGGGGGACGTCAACGTTGGTCTACCCACCACGCGGTTGACGCGCAGCGCGGCTTCCGACGGTGTCGAAGTCGATAGTCTGATCGGCGAACGCTCGAGCTTCGAGGGCACGCTCAAGACCGACGGCCCGGTGCGTCTGCAGGGCTCGATCCAGGGCGAGATCGAGAGCAAGAGCGCGATCATCGTTGAAGAGAAGGCGCGGGTGACCGCGCGCCTGACGGCCGCGCACGTCACGATCGCTGGCCAGGTTGACGGCCAGATCTACTGCGAGGGTCGCGTCGAGATCCGACCCACGGGCCGCGTGACCGGCGAGATCAATGCCGGGGCGCTGATCGTCCAGGAGGGCGCGTACTTCGACGGCAACTCCAAAATGGCCATCCCCGGCAGCAATTCCACCAGCGCTAGCGCATCGGCCCCGCCCGCCGCATCCGCCCCAGCCCGTGCCTCGGAGGCAACCCCCGCCCGCACCTGACGTCCACTGGGACTTCGCGCCTGCATGGCGATGGCCGCCATGGCGACAATGTGGGCAAATCCCCAGAACCGGAGCGCAGCATCAGATGATCGTCAGCGAAGGCATGGAGCTGGTCATCATGTTCTTTGTGATCGTGCTCAACCTGCTGATCCTGGTCTGGTTGCAGAAGTGGTCGGGCCTGACCTGACTCGACCTGCTGCCTGAGGCCCGGCTCGGGTCGCGGACGGTCTTCAACCTCCTGGGCCCGATGTGGTCGCGGCGTAGCTTATGGAGACACGCCTGTCGGCAGCCGACACGACCAGTGCCGCGCCGCCACCCAGATCGAGGTGCGTCTCTTCGCCCGGCCCGATGAGCTGACCCGCCGGGTAGCGTGCCAGGACTGGCGCCAGTCCCTTTTCGGCAGGCGCGTCGAACTGCACCGCGGTGTCGAGCGCGTGCTCCCACACGTCGAGGCGGTCAGCCAGCTGATTGAGCAGCGCCACGCCGTCGACGCGGCCGGAGACCAGAAGCACGGTGCGTCCGGTCGGTCCGCGAATGAACACGGCTTCACCGCGAGCTATCGCCAGCTGGTCGACGTGCAGCCGTCCGTCTGTCCGGGCGACGGTCAGCACGCCGCAGGCCGCGAGCGTCAGGCTGAAGCAGGCGGCAAGCGGTACTCGGTGGCTGGGGCGTGGCAGCCGCCGCTTCAACGCCTGCCGCAGCGCCAGCCGAAAGGCCATCATCTCAGGCAGCCCGTACACGCCCCACGCCAGCAGCGCCGCGGCCAGACACGCGCTTGCAAGCGGCGTCAGACGGCCCGTCGACACCGCCGCGGCTGGCAGTCGACCGCAGACCTGAATCACCGTGACCAGTAGCGTCGAGGGCAGCCAGGCAAGCCAGGCGGCGGCGACGCCAAGCGGCGGCACGGGTGCCGCGACGGCGAGCAGGGCCGTGCTGGCCAGCACAGCGGGCAGGAGCGGCAGGGCGAGGACGTGGGCAGCCGGCGAAACAAGCGAAACGCTCTGGAATCGGCTGAGCATGACCGGCAGCGTGGCGACGGTGACCGCCAGCGTCAGCCCCAGCGGCTCGGCGAAGGCGCGCGGCAGTTGACGCAATGGCCGGCGCAATCGCGGCCACAACAGGACGATGCCGAGCGTCGCCGAGATGCTCAACTGCAGGCCGACGTCGAGCAGGATGCGCGGCTGCACGGCCGCCATCGCTACGAGCGCGAGCAGCAGGCTGGTCAGCGGGTCCGCGATTCGACCTGCGACCGAGGCGAGCGTCGCCAGGCCCACCATCAGTCCGGCGCGCACCGCGGACGGGTGCGCGCCCGTCAGCAGCGTGTACGCGCCGACGCCGACCAGAATCGGCAACGCGACGATGCGCGCGCCGAGCACCCGCACGCTAACAGCGCTGAGCGCCCCCGCCACGACGACCTGCTTGAAGCCGTCGATCGCCACCAGATGCGCCAGGCCTGAGCGCTGCAGGTCCAGGCGGAACGCAGCGTCCAGCTGACCCCGCCCGCCCAGCAGCACGCCCACCGCCAGTGACGCCTGCGGCTCGGGCAGGTAGGCATGCACCCCGCTCTCGGCCGCGGCGCGCACGCCGGCCAGCCAGTCAAGGAGGCTGGCCATCAGCCCGGCCGCCGGCGCGGGCGGAGTCGGTGTCGTGTCGCCAGACGTGGAGGCGCGCCACGCGCCCATTGCCAGAGCGCACGTCGCGAGCGCCGTGTGGCGCCAGCCTGGTGGGCGCCCGGCGAGGCAAGCGCCCAGTGCGGCCAGCAGCGCCGCGCCGATAAGACTCGAGGTGTCCAGCCGCCGCGCTACGTCGCCGAAGGTCAGACCGACGAGCGCCGCGACGCACACACCGATCAGCGGCACGGCTGGCTCTCCACGTCAGCGCGGCCCGCGTTTGAGGGTGACGGGGCGAGCGGTTCTGGGATGAACCAGTTCGTGACTCGTTCCAGGGCGCCGTCGCGACGCTCGAACTCGTTGATCTGTAGAACGTTGCCGCACACGTTCGCCCGTCTCACCGGCCGCACACGTTTGCACATGTCAGTCCTGCCACTCGACAGTCACCATCGCGTACACCGGCGGTAGGTGCTGCGGTGGGCGGCGAGCCGTTGCCCACGGCCGAGGCGCACCAGGGCTGGCTCGCGTGCACCGGATCACGCGTATCGGGGGACTGAACGGTGCGACCGGCGCGATGGTCGCGACGATGACCATGTCCACGTCAACGGGGCGCGGGCGTGACCAGCGACGCCTGGAGGATTTCGGCCGTCCGTGACGCCAACGTTGCTACCGCGACGGCAAGACCAGCGGGGTCGGCCACGGTTGCGGTGGCCAGGAGGCCTGGCTGCTGCGTCGGCGTCGGCGTATGCATGGTTCGCGCGGTCGAGGCGGCGGTGCGCGCCATCGATGGTGCGGCTGATTCCATGGGTGCGCGAGTCGCCGCGGGAGCGGCAGGTCCCGTCGGCGTTCGAGTCGGCCTGCGCGTGAGCGGCAGTGCGTCGCTTGGGCCCGGGCCTGGGCCTGGCGTGGCCGTCGGCGTGTGGGTCGGCCGGCGAGTGGGGCGCGGGCTATCAGTTGGCGGCGGGCCTGGCGTCGAACCCGTGGACGCCGAAGGCGGCCCCGGCGTGTAGGTGGTGCGCGGTGGACGGGGCGTCGAGGTCGGGCGGGGTGTGCGGGTCGGCCAGGGACTCGCCGACGGGCGCGGGCTCGCCTCGGCTATGACCACGTCCGCCGACGCGGGGGTACCTGACAGCGAGCCCACTGTCGAGGTCGCGCGCGGTGGACGAGGCGTCGAGGTCGGGCGGGGTGTGCGGGTCGGCCAGGGGGTAGCCGACGGCCGCGGACTCGCGCCGATGAGGACCAGGTTCGCCGACGTGGGCGCACCTGGCGGCCCGGCCACCGGCCCCGTGGACGGCCCGGCCAACGGCGAGATCGATGGCATCAGCAACCCTGCCAGCAACTGGTAGCCGACCAGGCTCAGAGCTGCCGCACTCAGTCCCGCGCCGAACCAGCCGACGCGTTCGGGACTCAGCTGCTGCAGGAGCGCGGGTGCCATGGGTGGGGCTCTGATAGCCCCAGACTACGCACGAGGCGTCACGCCGAGCGTCACGTGAAGCGTCACGTGAAGCGTCACGTCGAGCCTCGCGACAGGAGCCGAGCACACGTCGCTTTAGCAGCTGGATCGGCTGGCCTCAGAGGCTACGCCCAGGACTGCATCACGCGGGCATGCGAGCGTCACGTGAGGAGCCGACAGCGTCACGTCGGCATCACGCGGGCATGCGAGCGTCACGTGAGGAGCCGACAGCGCCACGTCGGCATCACGCGGGCATGCGAGC
>Ga0066710_100004809_pt1 | contig 12089 bp, 11 predicted proteins | sample GraSoiAngelo_159_FD_79666 | JGI IMG/M metagenome (GOLD analysis project Ga0066710, IMG submission 79666) | Grasslands soil microbial communities from the Angelo Coastal Reserve, California, USA - 14_1009_16_40cm | ecosystem: Environmental > Terrestrial > Soil > Grasslands | place: USA...
CAGGTAGCAAAAGGATAAAGTTATTTGTGAGGTATTCTGTAACTATTGATACGTACATAGGAATATAAATATGTAACCTTATGAGTAAGAGGGGTAAGGTTGTGAGGAGGGTGTCAACCGTCAATGCTCCTAGACCAATTCCAAGCGGTGAGATGTAGGTGGACTGTCTTTAAGGAGCACGCTTGTGGGGTAAGGCATGAGGTGGTAGGGTGAGATCTAGGATGGATTGCTCACGCTGCAATCGATCTCAACTCGAGGAATACTCTTGAGGGACGTAAGGAGGTTATGGTGGCCAGTCATAAGGGAGAGGTGATCCGGAATGTGGCTCTGGTAGGGCACTCTGGTAGTGGTAAAACCATGCTGGCTGAGGCTATGCTTTTCAAGGGGGGAGAACTGAGCCGACTCGGGAGAGTCAGCGATGGAACGACGGCAAGCGATTTTGATCTCGATGAGAAAGAAGGCAAGAAGTCCTTCTATTCTGCACTTCTCCATACCCCATGGAAAGGGCGGGATATTAATATTATCGATACTCCTGGGTCCGCCGACTTTATCGGACAGGCGTACGGTGCGCTCTCGGTAGTGGAATTGGCACTGATTACAGTCAATGCTGCTGCTGGTATCGAAGTTGGAACACGCAAAGCATGGGAACTCGTGAAGCAGCAGGGATGTACGTGTATGTTTGTCATTACACGTATGGATGCCGAGAACGCGCAGTTTGATGAGGTCTTATCCGCATTGCAGGAGACTTTTGGTCCGGCGTGTACCCCTTTGATGCTGCCCGTGGGAAGCGGGAGTAATTTTAAAGGAGTCGTAAATTTACTACATCCTGGTGATGTGCCTGACTCCATGCAAGAGGTTATTGAAACGCAACGCGGTGTGCTGATGGAGTCGGTGATCTCTGGTGATGACGTACTGCTTGAACGCTATCTAGAGGGCGAAACGATACCGCCTACGGAGCTTGAACGAGTATTGACGCCGGTCTTGGTCGAAAGAGCCGTTATTCCAATTCTCTGCTGTGCAGCGGAGCAGGATAGAGGGATCTCTGAACTCCTTGATATTATTGCGACATATGCGCCATCACCAATATATACCAAGAAGCAAATTCTTGATGACCAAAGAGGAAGAGTGGATCATGGCGTAGAGTTGGAAGGACCTCTGGAGGCCCAGGTCTTTAAGATTATGTCTGATGAGTTCGTGGGCAAAGTGAGCTTTATACGTGTTTTTGGGGGTGTGTTGAAAGGTGGGGACACTGTGGTGGTCGCTAATTCTGGGAGAGCAGTCAAGATACCCAAGTTAGTACGTCCTCAGGGCAAAGACCAGAAAGATGTCAATGAGGCAGCGGCCGGAGCTATTGTTGCAACTGCCAAGGTTGAGGAACTCCATGTTGGTGACACATTGGTGGCGACGAAGGAGCAGCGGCCATTTGTTCTGCCACACTATCCACTTCCCATGGTTGCAAGAGCCGTGGAACCCAAGACGCGTGGAGATGAAGCCAAGATTTCTGAAGGACTACGTCGTCTTGCAGAAGCAGACCCAACATTTCAGGTTGAGATGAATCCGCAAACGAAAGAGCTGGTTATCTCTGGTATTGGCGAGCAGCATATTGGATTGATGCTCAATCGTTTGCAACGTCGTGGGGTGCAGATTACAACTAAGCTTCCCAAAATTGCGTATCGCGAGACTATCAGCGGTAAGGCTGACATACGTTATCGCCATAAAAAGCAAACAGGTGGGGCAGGGCAGTTTGCTGAATGTGCTATCCGAATTGAGCCTAATGAGCGTGGAGCTGGCTACCAGTTCATCGATAAAATCTTTGGTGGTGTCATTAGTCAACCATTCCGTCAAAGTGTTGATAAAGGTATCCAGGACAAGATGACTGAGGGGATAATTGCTGGCTATCCGGTTGTTGATTTAAAGATTGAACTCTATGACGGCAAAGAGCACCCGGTGGACAGTAAGGACATCGCGTTCCAGATCGCCGGCCGTGAGGCTGTTAAAGAAGCGGTAATGAAAGCTTCCCCAGTTCTCCTGGAGCCTATTGTTAAAATGGAAGTCATGGTGCCAGCAAAATACATGGGTGATGTCACTGGTGATATCAGTAGTCGACGGGGCCGGGTGAGTGGTATGGAGAGCTTGGCAGATTTTCAAGTTGTGAGGGCTGAGGTCCCTCTGGCGGAGATTCAACAATACAGTGCCTTTCTACAGTCAGTCACCGGTGGTGAGGGTTCATACTCAGTGGAATTCTTACGCTATGAGGTTCTGCCGCAGCATCTCATGCAAGCTGTCGTGGCGAGTGGAAAGCACGACGAAGCGTAGTTCCCGCCGAGGTTTTCCCTCTGTATGGGCAGGGGTGACCTGCCCATATGTCTTTTGATGACAAACGATTCGATGTTTCTAGCCTCATCAAGCATGCTATCTGCGTATGTAAAGTTCCAGAAGGCTACGAAAAGGGAGGCGTAGTGGCTGAACAGCGTTTGTCCCGCAAGGAAATCAGACAGCCGGATTCGTTCGTTTCTTTGAGTGTGCATATAATTGAGTGGATGAAAGAACACCCGGGCTCTCTGATCTATAGCATTGTAGGGGTAGTCGTGGCTATAGCTCTGGTCACTGGCTGGTGGGCTTGGCAGAAGCATCGTGAACGGCAAGCGGAGATAGGGCTTTATGAGGCAACAAAATTGGTGAATGCGCGCCCTGCCAATCGCTTTAACGCAATGGAACATTTACAAAAGCTCATCAGTGACTATGGAAATACAGGCGCTGCTGCTTTGGCCCATTGGCATCTAGGGCACCTGTATTTTGAAGGAGAGGATTATACTGCTGCACTCACTGCTTATAGGAAGGTACAGCAGCAGTTCAGCAAAGCTTCACAACCACTGATGGTGGCATTGGCAACCTTGGATGTTGCGTATGCACAGGAAGCGGGTGGTGCCTGTGACCCAGAGGCAATAATGAGTTTTGAAGCTGTATTACAATTGCCTGCTCACTGGTTACGTGGAGAAGCCTATCTAGGTATAGGGCGATGCCACGAAAATGCTGGGGCATTACACAGAGCAGTGGCAGTCTATGAACGTGCGCTATCCGATGGAGCAATCAACGAATCTACACGTCAAATGATCTACGATCATATAACATCTTTACAACTACCTGCCAAGGAGCAAGGACAGGGGCGCAAAGCGGTTGCCCCAAACAAGCCATAAACTGTGTGCCAGTACATAATTGCTGGTGATACATGGCTTCTGATAAGAGATATTATGTCAACTTTCGGTACGAGGCTACTTGCAATCTCTCAACTGTATTCTTCCTTTCTCTTATGACTGCCTGAACATGCAGATTGTGCTGTTCTTTTGGCAACCAAAACTCTCACAAATCAGCGCTGGTCAGGGTAATCTTGGTCGCTTCGCGCTCACGGATAGCCTCCTTGTGGCTGAGCCGTATACGACCGTTACGATCGACTTCCAAAACCTTGACAAGGAGTTGATCTCCTTCTTGGAATTCATCAGTAACCTTGTTGATGCGCTTGTCAGATATTTGCGAAATGTGTAGGAGCCCATCAGTTCCAGGGAAAAGTTCGATAAAGGCTCCAAAGTCCATAATTTTTCGTACTGTTCCGAGATAGATCTGGCCAATCTCAGCCTCTTGCGTCAGCTCGCGTACCATACGCACTGCTGCCTGAGAGGCAGTTTCGTCTGTAGCAGCGATCACCACCGTACCGTTATCTTCGACATCAATGGTGACACCTGTGGCTTCAATAATACCACGAATGGTTTTCCCCCCCGGTCCTATCACCTCACGCACTTTGTCTTTATGCACTTTGAGCGTCACGATACGGGGCGCATATGTCGAGGTCTGTTGACGTGGTACCTGCAAGATAGTTTCCATGGCTTGCAGAATGTGCAATCTACCCTGTCGGGCTTGCTCTAATGCTTGGCCCATAATCGCCTGGGAGACCCCCGTTGTTTTGATATCCATCTGAATAGCCGTCACCCCTTGTGCTGTGCCTGCGACTTTGAAATCCATGTCACCGAGATGGTCTTCCAGTCCCATGATGTCCGATAAGATTGCTACTTTATCGCCCTGAGCGATCAGTCCCATAGCGATACCAGCCACAGGGGTTTTAATGGGTACCCCCGCGTCCATGAGCGCAAGCGTGCTCCCACACACCGTAGCCATAGATGATGAGCCGTTTGATTCCATGATATCCGATACCACGCGAACCGTATACGGAAAAGCTTCACGACTGGGCAAGACAGGCCGCATCGCTCGTTCCGCTAAGGCCCCATGGCCAATGTCCCGCCGGGATGGCCCACCTAAACGCCCAACTTCTCCGACACTAAAGGGAGGAAAGTTATAGTGCAACATAAAATTTTTCGAGGTCTTCCCTTACAAATCATCGACCAGCTGTTCATCGCCTTGAGTCCCGAGCGTCGCCACAACAAGAGCTTGTGTTTCTCCACGGGTAAAGAGGGCTGAACCATGCGCACGGGGTAACAGAGACACACGGCCACTAATAGGACGAATACTCGTAGTGCCCCTTCCATCGGCCCGCTGCCCTTCTTCCAGGATTTTCCGGCGCATCTCCTGGCTTTCTAAATCGTGCAAGAGGGTCTTGATGACTTTACTGCGCTGCTCCGCTTCCTGACTTGCCCCGTCTGCTCCAACCAGCGTTTGTAAGATCTCCTGTTCGAGGATCTGCAAGGCCTCTTGGCGTTCAAGCTTACCCTCGATGGCTAGGGCTGCCTTGAGACGTTCACAAGCCAAGTTGCGTACTTGGTACTCGAGTGCTGCATCTTTCGCCGGAACTGCAACAGGCATCTTGCCCTTCCCGACAGTACGTTGTAAATGCAGTTGCAAATCGATACAGGGTTGCAATGCCTGCTGTGCGGTTTCTAAAGCAGAGTGGATGATCGATTCGGGTAATTCGTGTGCTCCGCCTTCGACCATAACAATAGCATCACGTGTCCCAGCGACGACCATGTTGAGCGAGCTCTTCTCCAGCTCTTTGGAAGTCGGATTTACCACTAACTGTTCAGCAATATAGCCCATGCGGACAGCACCAATAGGGCCTAAGAAAGGAATGTCTGAGACAGTCAAAGCCGCTGACGCAGCGATGACGGCCACGATATCTGGATCGTTTTGCTGGTCTACAGAAAGCACTATGCACAGTACTTGCGTTTCTTTGCCATAACCCTCGGCAAAAAGCGGACGGATGGGACGGTCAATAATACGTGAGGTAAGGGTCTCTTTTTCACTTGGCCGGCCTTCCCGTTTAATAAAACCTCCAGGAATTTTCCCAGCAGCATAGGTTCTTTCACGATAATCCACCGTGAGCGGGAAAAAGTCCAGACCCCCTCGCTCTTCTGGTGCGGCGGTAGCTGCAGCCAATACCATTGTGTCGCCATACTGGACTATAGCCGACCCGTTGGCTTGTTTGGCGATTTCTCCTGTGTCAATGATTAATGTACGTCCGTTAATGACATGACTTACAGCTTGATGATTCAAGGGTGCTCCTCCACGCAGGCCATGTTTTTGTGTCAAACCTACCCACAGCCAATTTATCGACGAATACCGAGGCGTGCAATGACACGCTGGTAGCGCTCGCGGTCCTGTCGCCTCACATAGTCGAGTAAGCGGCGACGTAGTCCGACGAGCTTGAGCAATCCACGTCTGGAATGATGATCCTTTTTATGAGTTTTGAAGTGTTCAGTAAGATAGTTGATACGAGCGCTCAAGAGAGCAATCTGGACCTCTGACGAACCTGTATCAACATCATGGGTACGGAAGTCTGCAATAATTATGTCTTTCTGTTCCTTTACTAAGGGCATGATACTTACTCCTTTGCAGGTTGTAGACCATAAGGTGTGTTTCAGATGAGAATGCTAAAAAATTTCAGCCATGAGAACACGCAGAACTTATGAAGGCACATACAATTTCCATTTCCGTCTATCGGGAGGAGACAATGGCCGTTGCATAACTGCTACAGTCCTCTGCGATGGTATACACAACCGATATCCAGAAGCATGCTCAGGCAAAGGTTGTAAGGTGTCGAGAATGGTAGAAAGTGCCCTCCCCTGCCGTATGCAAAGATCGTCGTATTGTTGCGCTGTCAGCATTAACGACGGCAAAAAGGATAAGGCTTGTGTGACAGGTATGAGCACGTGCGACAGGGTGCCGGCACACACCTGTTGTTGTAAAATCTGCAACGAGCACGCACCTTGCAGAGAAAAATGACCCACACGACAACGTTGGAGATGCAACACGTGCGCTCCACATCCCAACGTGAGGCCAATGTCTTCACCTAAAGTACGGATATAGGTGCCTTTTGAGCACGTGACACTGAGGGTTATTTGCGTCTCACGTTGATCCAGTAGTTCTAGACGCCGTACGAAAATATCACGCGCTTGGCGTGTAACAGTTTTGCCTTGTCGGGCAAGACGATAGAGGCGTTGTCCGCGATACTTCACAGCTGAATACATCGGAGGGATTTGTTGCAATAAACCTTGAAAACCATCTAATACATCGAGGAACTGCGCGTGTGTGAGAGGGGGTACCTCACGCTGGCATGTCACCGTACCCATTGCATCCTGGGTGTCTGTACATATGCCCAATTGTAAAACTGTCCAGTACGTTTTCTCCAACGTTTCAAAAAAACGTGCAAATTGGGTTGCCTCACCAAGACAAAGTACCAAAACCCCGCTTGCTTCTGGGTCGAGTGTCCCTGTGTGACCGACTGCACGTACCCCTAGAATACGACGCACTGCGGCGACTGCATCATGCGATGTCATGCCTCGCGGCTTATCGAGGTTTAAAATACCACTAAGCATGCGAAGTGTCACTTTCCGCTGGTGCTACAGGAGGGGCGGGAATGAGGTCGTGCAGGATGCGAGAGATTCTGACACCATAGGCAATAGATGTATCGAGTTTGAAGGTGAGTTCTGGAGTGTAGCGCAATGCTAAGTGCTTGCCCAACTGGCTACGAATAAAACCAGCAGCACGCTCAAATCCCTGGATGGCAGCCTGTTGCTCAGCTTCACTCCCTATCCGGCTGATATACACGCAAGCATGACGTAGATCAGACGATACCTCGACCTGAGAGACCGTCGCCATACTCAAACGGGGGTCCTTCAGCTGACGTAATAAGAGATGCGCAATTTCGGCTTGGATGAGTTCCCCCACACGGGTTGGACGGTATCGGGTCATAGCAATTTACCATAGCTCGATCTGATAATCGAGTAGATCAGCAACATACATCGACTCAACGAAATTCACCACCTTGCTAAGAATACCATTCGCATGATCCTGGGCTGTACTGACCACAGCCACTCCGAGCACAGCACGTTGCCATTTGTCCTGATAGTCAACTTCAGCAATGGCAACATTAAAGTTGTTTTTCACCCGAGCAATAATACTCTTGAGGACTTGTCTCTTCTCTTTGAGGGAGCGGGTTTCCCGTAGGCGCAGTTCAATAGTACAGACTCCGACAATCATAACTGTGCGTACCTCTTCTCCCCTCATCCGTGTTAGAGTCGGGGAGCCACCTCCTCGAGGATGAAGGATTCAATCACATCTCCCTCTTTAATATCCTGATAGCGCCCCAGACCAATACCACATTCAAATCCTGCTGTAACTTCCTCGACATCTTCTTTGATGCGTCGGAGTGAACCGACCCTGCCTTCATAGACGACCACGTTGTCGCGCAGCACACGCGCTGAAGCATTACGTCGGATCACCCCTTCACGGACCTGACATCCTGCGATGGCACCAACCCGCGAGATATGAAAGAGCATTCTCACCTCAGCACGTCCAAGCATCTTCTCAGTATACGTTGGCTTCAACAGCCCCACCATAGCCTTTTCGACATCAGATATGGCTTCATAAATCACCGTATACAGCCGCACATCGACGTGCTCCTGTACTGCCAGCTCGGCAGCTTTTGGTATAGGACGGACGCTAAAGCCTATCACAATAGCATTTGAAGCCGAAGCGAGCATGATATCAGATTCAGTAATAGCACCAGTCGAGCCATGAATTAAACGTAAGCGGACTTTTTCGCTTTCAAGTTTGGCGATGGCATCCCAAAGCGCTTGCACGGAACCCTGCACATCGGCTTTGATAACGAGATTTAAATCCTTGACCTCCCCAGCCGAAATACGCCGGTACAAATCCTCGAGAGTCACACGGTTCGTCTGGGAGAGTTGCCTGGTCCGGAGTTTGTCTTGGCGTATGCTGCTGATATGACGGGCTTTCCTTTCGTCTTCCACCACTGTAAAGGCATCGCCGGCAGCAGGGACATCTGCAAAGCCAAGCACTTCTATAGGTGTCGACGGCCCTGCAAGCGTAATTTTGCGGCCGCGATCATCAAACATCGCGCGCACACGCCCGTAATGTACACCTGCAACATACGCATTCCCGACGTGTAAGGACCCTTTTTGGATCATAACGGTTGCCACTGGCCCCCGTGTTTTATCCAGCTTGGCTTCGACGATAGTGCCCTTGGCTAGCTGATAGGGATCAGACTGCAGTTCAAGGATTTCAGCTTGGAGTAAAATCATTTCGAGTAAGTCTTCCAAACCAACTTTCCTCTTTGCAGACACTTCCACAAAGATGGTATGGCCTCCCCATTCCTCTGGGATCAGCTCGAGATCAGAGAGCTGTTGCTTTACACGGTCAGGATTGGCGTCTGGTAGATCAATTTTGTTGATGGCTACGACGATTGGTACACCCGCTGCTTTGGCATGAGCAATGGCTTCTCGCGTCTGCGGCATGACGCCATCATTCGCAGCCACAACTAAAACAACAATATCCGTGATTTGTGCCCCACGCGCACGCATTGCAGTAAACGCTTCATGACCGGGGGTATCTAAAAAAACAAGCTTGCCTTTCGGCGTTTCTACCTCGTAGGCCCCAATATGCTGAGTGATACCCCCGACTTCAGTAGCTTGAATATTGGCCTCACGAATAGCATCGAGGAGCGAGGTCTTCCCATGGTCGACATGCCCCATAATCGTAACCACAGGTGCACGTGGCTCAAGGTGCCCCATCTCCACACTCTCGTCAGGACGCTCGATAGCCTCTTCCTCTGAAAGCAGGAGCACCTCTTGCCCGAGCTTCTGCGCCACGGTATTGGCAAGGTCAAGACCAATCACCGTATTAATGGACGCTACTGTTCCTAGGCTCATAAGCTGCATCAAAACATCTTTGGTTTTAAGATGCAATGCTTCAGCGAAATCTTTGACTGTTAGAGCTTCCGGAAGACGTACTATCGTGCTCGTTGATTCTAATTGAGGAGGTGAAGGCAAGAGTTCTACAGGGGGTGGCGTAGGCTGAGTAAGGGTGGACGAAGGCATTGTCGGGCTTTCTATTGGAGGGGGACTCGTGGTAACAGCCGTTTCACTAGTACGATATAGATCAAGGACCAGCCCCGCAGTTTCTTCGTCCATCGTACTCATGTGACTTTTGACCTCAATGCCTTGATTTCGTAGCTCCTCGATAAGGTTCCTGCTTGAGATCCCTAGATCCCGCGCTAATTCATAGACTCTCACACCTGCCATGCAACATCCTCCGCACAAAAACTGTAGGCGTATCGACACAAAAATCTCTGGCTAGGACAAGACACGCTTGTATTTCAAGCCCTACAGTAAGCCGTCTCTAATCTCTCCAGCGAAGTTAGGCTAGTACGCAGGAGTTCAAGAAAACGCGGTACCGTAAGTCCAACAGCGCTTCGGCTAGACTTGCCAATAACGTGGCCTAGCTCTACTTTGGTAAAGAGCGTAACATATGGCACCTCATGCTGTGTGCACCAAAAACGGTATTCCTCTGCTCGCGCAGCCGCAATGTCCTCTGCCAAAATCAGGTGCAGCACACGTGCCTGGGCAAAGGCTTGCCTCAGTAGCGCATAACCGGAAACAACAGCACTGGCTTTTTGTCCTAGGCCCAGATAAGTGCTGAGACGCTTGTAAAGCAACCTCCTGACTTCCTGACACATTGTATCAAAATCTGGCACCAAAACAGCGCGTTTCAATGTAAGAGCCATCTTGGTAGGTGTGAGGGCTTTTCGCAAGCATATTACATCACAACAAACATACACTCCCCGCCCTGGAGCGTGCCCTGAAGCATCCAAGATAACTACCTCTTGTGGGGAGCACACAAAGCGCAGTAAATTATGCACCTCCCGCTGTGCTCTGCATCCTATACAGGTACGCTCAGCGCCATGTTGGGAAAGCACCTTCCCCTGCTCCTTGTGCTGCTGTTGACCAACCTTTGTCTTAGCCACAGATCACAACACCATAAGTTAAGAGGCAAACCCCTCCAGGATAGACATGTCAGCGGTTGGCATAGGTGCATCCGTAGCCACGCTTTCTACATCAGCCCCCTCCTCTATTAGGTCGCTGCATGGATTAGAGGAGAGTGTGGAAGGAACTTCCACGACACTACGCTTTGGAGCATGAAAAACTTGTTCAGCTCGACGCAACGCTTCCTTCCGCTCACTATCTGAGTCAACTTCACTTTCACTTTTAATATCAATTTTCCAGTGGGTCAGCTTTGCGGCTAATCGCACGTTTTGGCCACGCTTGCCGATCGCTAACGACAACTGATCATCGGGAACAATGACTTGCATTGTTTTGTCTGCCTCATTGACAGAGACGCGCGAGACTTTCGCTGGACTCAAAGCGTTACGGACATATTGAACTTGGTCATCTGTCCATTGAATAATATCAATCTTTTCACCACGCAATTCTTGGACAACAGACTGCACGCGCATACCTTTCAGACCCACGCATGCGCCAATGGGATCGACGTCTTTATCGTGGGAAACTACGGCAATCTTGGCACGACCACTTGAATCGCGTACTGCGCCCTTAATCTCAACAATGCCTTCGTAGATTTCAGGAACTTCCATTTCAAAAAGGCGCATCAGGAATCCCGGATGGGTACGCGACAGAATGATTTGTGGCCCGCTCGAAGCTCGTTTCACCTCGGTGATATAGGCACGAATGCGATCACTACGCTTGAATGTCTCGCGAAAAGATTGCTCACGGCGTGGCAAAAGCCCTTCCGTCTTCCCTAAGTCGACGATCAGGTTTCCTTCACGCTCAATACGTCCTACTAAACCATTGACAAGCTCGCCCTGACGGTCTTTAAAGTCTCGATAGACCATATCGCGTTCAGCCTCACGCACTTTCTGAATAATAACTTGCTTTGCGGTCTGGGCAGCGATACGGCCAAAGTCCTCGATATCGTGTTGGACTTCAATCAAGTCCCCCACCGCTGCATCGGGGCGGGTGTCACGCGCCTCTTCGAGACTAATTTCGAGGCTATCATCAACAATAGCATCCTCATCTCTCACCGTTTTCGAAGAAAAAAGCGTGATGACACCGGTCACTTCATCGAGACGCGCATTGATATTATCAATAGTGCCGAAACGTTTGCGCGCTGCTGAGAGGACGGCAGAGAGAACCGCATCAGTCACTACAGATTTCTCAACACCCTTCTCGCGACTAATCTGTTCAATAAGATGCAGTAGTTCCTGATTCACCTACAGCATACTCCTCTCGTTCTAGTGTGCGCTAGGTTTTAGAGCCTTGAGCAAGCGCTATACTATGTGAACTCCAGTTCAACAACCCCGTGGTCAATCTGGGGCAGCGGAATGGTGAGTGGTGTATCGGGAGGAACATGCAGGACCAAGTACGACTCCGTCACCGCGGCCACTCTTCCTCTATGTTGGGTCTGACCCATAAGGGAGGAGTTGAGGAACACCGTCACCATCCGCTGACATTGGCGCTGAAAGTCGCGAGTAGTATATAAAGGCCGATCCAACCCTGGCGATGAGACCTCAAGTACATAGGAGGTGGAAAGAAAGTCTTCTGCGTCGAACGCTTGGCCTATTTCAAGGCTCAGCCTCCGGCAATCTTCGAGTGATATCCCTCCTGCAATATCAGCAAACACCCGTATCAGCCACTGCCCTTTTTGTTGTTGTAGCTGCAGCTCAACCAGTTCGAAACCCTGCCTCTGAAGAAGGGGCTCGATTATATCTACAATGCTTTGGCGTATCGTCTCACGGTACATAGCAACCCGGCAATAACGAAAAAAAA
>Ga0066710_100004810_pt1 | contig 12089 bp, 13 predicted proteins | sample GraSoiAngelo_159_FD_79666 | JGI IMG/M metagenome (GOLD analysis project Ga0066710, IMG submission 79666) | Grasslands soil microbial communities from the Angelo Coastal Reserve, California, USA - 14_1009_16_40cm | ecosystem: Environmental > Terrestrial > Soil > Grasslands | place: USA...
GCGCAGGCCTCGTGCAGCATCCGCTCCATGGACAGCTCGCGCAGATCGGGCTCGCGCGCCACCCACGCGGCGAGCGAGGTGGGTTCGATCTCGGGCAGCACCCGGCTCCCCAGCGATCGCATCCAGGGCGCGAGCGGGCCGGCCACGCACGCGCCGAGCGCGACCAGCGCCAGGGCCCCTCCGGCGATGCCGGCGCCGAGATGCGGCCACCACGTGGCGGCGAGCCACTCGCCGAAGGCGTACAGCGCGGCGCCGAACCCCGCCAGCAGCAGCGTCACCGCGCCGATCCGCAGCGCCACGCGGAAGTCGAACACCGCGTGCACCACCGTGGCCCACGCGAACGACGCCGGCACGAGCAGCGTGAGCAGCACGACCGCGCGCTCGCCCGGAAGCGGCACCGAAGGCGCCGTGTTCCGGATCAGGATGAAGGCGGCCAGCGGCCCGGCGCCCAGCAGCGTGCCCGCGAACGCCACCCGCAGCCGCCGCCGCGCGTCGCCGGAGCCGGCGCGGGCGAACGGCGCCGCGAACAGCACGAACGCGACCAGGACACCCGCCGCGAACCACAGCGCGGCCGCGGTCTGCAGCGCGGCCTCCAGCGGGCCGAGCGGTACTTCGACCTGGTGCCCGATCAGGACCACGAGCGAGGCCGCGAACAGCGCGGTTCCCACCACGTAACCGAGACGGACGACGGCGCTCAGCCCGCCGCGAGGATGGCGATCGGGGAACAGGGCGAAGAAATGGATGAACAGCGACGGCAGGTACACCGTCGCGGCGGACTGCGCCACGCGGTACAGCGCCGCCGCGAGCCGCGGTCCCCACGGCGGCGTCTGCGGCAGCAGCCACGCGAACCCGATGCACATGAGGAAGAACGCGCGGGTGAGCGGATCGCGCCGCTCGCTCCACACCCATCCGCCGATCAGGACGAAGCCCGACGCCACGAGCAGCAGCATCGCATCCATGCGGCGATCGCCGTCGGGCAGCGTGGCCGGCACGAGCCACAGCGAGCGCCGGGCGGCGCCGCGCGCCACGAGCAGCGTGAGCGGGCGGCCGGGCGAGGCGCCCGTCAGCAACCGGTCGGCGTCGTGCCGGCCGTCGCCGTCGAACACCCACAGCACGCGATCACCCTCGCGGGCGCCGGCGCGGGCTCCCGGGCCGTCGGGGAGCACGGTGATCACCTCGGCCCCGTGCATCACGAGACCGGTGTAGGGCAGTTGCGGCAAGCTCACCGCCGAGGCGACCAGCATGGCCGCGACGGGGACGAGCAGCCACGACAGGAGCGAGGACGCGCTACGTTCCATGTAGCCTCCCGGATCCTTCCGCCCGCAGGCTCGCGCAGCCCTCGGGGGCTGTCAAGGCCACGGCCCGGGCTGGCCGTGGCGCCGCCGGCCCCGGCTTCGGCGCACGCGCGAGCGGGCGAGGGCCTCGCCGTTCAGGGCCGTCTTTGAAGCCCGGCGATATTCAGGCTATTCTCGCCTTAAGCCGTTCGGGTTCTTGGCCGATACGCTGATCGTCGGGCTCGAGGCGTTCCCGACGTCGGAGCGGAGGGAAGTGCCACGATGCTGGTCCTAACACGGAAGTTAGGCGAAAACATTCGGATCGGTGATTCGGTGAAGATCACCGTGCTCGAGGTGCGGTCCGGCCAAGTCAAGCTGGGCATCGAAGCCCCACCCGAAATCAAGGTGCATCGCGAAGAGATCTATGCCCGCATCCAAGAAGAAAATCGTCGCGCGCAGAGCAAAGCCGAATCGCCCGCTCCTCCGCGTGATCCCGAGTCCAAGTGACGCGGGCGCTTCGCCGCGCATCCGCTGGTCGAAGGTGATGACGGCCCAAGCCCGCGTGGCCGAAGGCTATTACGATCGCCCCGAAGTGCGTGAGTTGCTGCTGAGCGAAGTGCTGAACGAGCTCATTCGCAACTGATTCTCGCGCTCGCGCGCCGATCGACGCCCGCCGTTCTCCGCGGCGGGCTTCCGTATTCATGAGTGGTTTGCGATACTCACGCTCCCGTATGGATACGCCTTGCCGTATGGATGCGCCATGCCGCCCGTGAGCGCCCCGCCCGCCGCGCGGGCGCGGCTGCCCCTCGAAGCGATCGTGGGCGCCATGATGCAGGACTCGGACGCCGGCATCGTCGTCCTCGACCCTCGCGGGCGCGTGCGCGCGCTCAACCCCGCGGCGGAGCGGCTGCTTTCGGTGCGCGCCGGCCAGGCCCGGCTGCGGCCCGGGTCCTCGCTGCTGCGCACCGTCGTCGCGGGCGACGACCCCGTGGAGGATGCCTACCGCGCGCCGAAGCTCGAGCGCGAGACGGTGCTGATCAATGCCGAGGGCGAGGAGATCCCCGTGATCGTGCGGGCGTTCCGCCTCGGCCGGCCGCCGTGGCTCGTGATGACGCTGCGGGACCTTACGCAGCTTCGGCGCGTGCAGCAGGAGCTGCGGCGCAACGAACGGCTCGCGACGCTTGGCCAGCTCTCCGCCGGCGCCGCGCACGAGATCCGGAATCCGCTGGCGGGCATCGGCACCAGCGCCCAGGTGCTGCTCCGGCGCTTCGAGCCGCGCGACGACCGCGCCCAGTTCGTGCAGGTGATCCTCGACGAGGTCGCGCGCCTCGACCGCATCGTCACGAGCTTGCTGCAGTACGCGCGCCCGCGCACTCCCGAGCTCAAGCCGGCCGATCTGGCTCCGTGCATCGACAGGGTCCGCGAGCTGGCCGGCGAGTCGATCGACCCGGGCAGGATCACGGTCGAGGTCGACGTCACGCCCGGGCTGCCGCCGGTGTGGGTGGATCGCGACCTCGTCACGCAGGTGCTGCTGAACGTGACGCTCAACGCGATCCAGGCGATGCCGGACGGCGGCACGCTGCGCTACGAGGTGCGCCGCGTGCGCCACCGCCGCCCGCCCCGCGGGCCCGGGCGCCGGGCCGGCGACCGCGCGCGCGCGGGCCAGCGGTCGCGCCGCGCCGACGCCGAATTCGTGGAGCTGCAGCAGATCCGCGTGATCGACACCGGCGTCGGGATCCCGCGCCACGCGCTGCCCAAGCTGTTCGACCCGTTCTTCTCGACCAAGCCCCGCGGCACCGGCCTCGGGCTTTCGATCTGCCAGACCATCATGCAGGAGCACGGCGGCGCCATCGAGGTGGCGAGCCGCGAAGGACGCGGCACGACCGTGCTCCTGGGTTTTCCCATGGAGAAACGTCATGGCGAGAGACGCGAGTCCGCCGGCGACCCAGGCCGTTCACACGCTGCTCGTCGTTGACGACGAGCGCTCGCTGCGCTTCAGCATCGGGGAGTGGGCGCGCGATCTCGGCTTCCACGCGCTGGAGGCCGCGAACGCCGCTGAATCGCTGGAGCAGGTGCGCGACAACCCGGTCGACGTCGTGGTGCTGGACCTCAAGCTCGGCGAGGACGACGGGCTCGAGGTGCTGCAGCGGCTCCGCGAGGAGGACCCCTCGCTGCCGGTGATCATGCTCACCGGGCACGGCACCGTGGAGCACGCGGTGCGCGCCACGCGGCTCGGCGCCTACGACTTCCTGCTCAAGCCTCCCGACCTCGACCACCTGGCCGTGATCGTGCAGCGCGCGCTGGAGCGCGCTCGGCTGCAGCGCGAGGTGGACCACTGGCGCGGGGCGCCGGAGCGCAAGCAGGAGATGCTGGGGCGCAGCGCGATCTTGCTGCGCGCGCTGCAGCGCCTCGACCGCGCGGCGAAGACGGCGGCGACGGTGCTGGTCTACGGTGAGACCGGCGTGGGCAAGGAGCTCATGGCCCAGTATCTGCACGCGCACAGCCCGCGCGCCCAGGGCCCGTTCATCCCGCTGAACTGCAGCGCGATCCCCGAGCAGCTTCTGGAGAGCGAGCTCTACGGCCACGAAAAGGGCGCGTTCACCGACGCCAAGCGATTCAAGAAGGGCCTGTTCGAGCTCGCCGACGGGGGCACGCTGTTCCTGGATGAGATCGGGGAGATGGCGCCCCAGCTCCAGGCCAAGCTGCTGCGCGTGCTCGAGACCCGCACGTTCCGCCGCGTCGGCGGCAGCTCCGACGTCACGGTCGACGTGCGCGTGGTCGCCGCCACGCACCGCGACCTGAAGAAACAGGTCGCCGACGGGAAGTTCCGCGAGGACCTCTACTTCAGACTCAACGTCGTGCCGATCGAGATGCCGGCGCTGCGCGACCGCGCGGAGGACATCCCGCTCCTGGCCGAGTACTTCGTCGCGCGCCTGTGCGGCGAGCTGGGGCGAGCGCCGGCCAAGCTGAGCCCGGCGGCGCTGGAGGCGATCAAGGCGTACGCTTGGCCCGGCAACGTGCGCGAGCTCAAGAACCTGATCGAGCGCATCGTGCAGGTGGAGCTGCCCGAAGCCGAGCACGAGATCCTGCCCGAGCACCTGCCACCCGAGCTCACCGGCACCGCGCCGCGTCCGGCGGGCGGCGGCGCGGCGGACACCGCGAGCCCGTTTCGGAGCGGAGTCGTCCTGCCGCTGGCGGAGGTCGAGAAGATGGCGATCGTCCACGCGATCGCCGTGTGTGGCGGCAACAAGACCCGCGCCGCGATGCGGCTCGGCATCTCGCGCCAGACGCTGCGCACGAAGCTGAAGGAGTTCGCGATGGAAGACGTCGCGGACGACGAAGGAGAACCGCAGGGCTAGTCCGGGACACTGGTGTTCCTCGTGACGGAACACTGAGCCACTCGCTGCCGGCGCGATCGCCCCCCGGGCCCCCGCGATCACCCCCCGGGGCCCCGGCCCGCGAGCCATCCCAGCCGGCCCGGACCCGCTGGACAATAACCCTCCGCCCCGCTCGCGACGCCGACAAGCTGTTGGACGGGCGGCCTGCAACTCGCCGGCTGCAGTCCGCACGATAAGTCGGGTCAATCCGCACAGCGGCGCCTCGCCAACGTGCCGCGCGCGTGCCGCGTGACGGCACGTCAAGTCCTCTGCGACCAAGGCCGTGCCCGCGTTTCGCAGGGGGTCTCGCGCGCCTGACCTCCGGGCGTGCGCCGCGCCGATCACGCGCTCACTGCCGCCCGCCGTTCGCTGGTACGGAGCGTGCTCATTGTTGGGCGCCGATCCCGTTAAAGGAGCCATTTCATGCCCCACATCCTCATCGTCGAAGACGAGCCCTCGACCTCCTGGGCGCTTTCCGAAGGGCTGTCGGACGATGGTTTCACCATCGATACGTTCCGCACCGCCGAAGATGCATGGCAGTGGCTGCAGGAGAGCCAGAGCGATCTCGTGATCTCCGACCTCAGGCTCCCGGGCATGAGCGGCATCGAGCTCGCCCGCAAGCTGCAGCGCGGTCCCCATGCCCAGCCCGTGATCCTCGTCACGGCCTACAGCGCGCCTCAGAACGAGCTCGAGCGCGCCGGGATCGTGGAGTGCTTCGCGAAGCCATTCCAGATCGATCGGCTGCGCCAATCGGTACACCGCGCACTCAACGAGCGGCCCCGCAAACGGACGCGCAAGTGAGGCCCGCCGACATGAGCCCGACGCCCCGCCGTCCGCGCGCCGCCACGATCCCCGGCCTCGTCGCCGGTCCCGAGCATCCCGCCCGCGCGGCGCTCGGCGCGGCGCTGGGCCGCTGCACCGAGCCGCAGCGCGCGATGCTCGCGCTCCGGCTCGTGGAGCGACTGTCGCCGGAAGAAACGGCGGCGACGCTCGGCGTCACGCTGCACGAGTTCGAGCGGTCGTATCGGGCGCTGTTCGCCGAGCTGCGTCGCGTCACGGCGCGGCACCTCTCGCGCCGCCACACATCCGGCTGCGGCGAGGCGTTCGATCTCGCGCGGCTGCGGAGGGCATCATGAGCGCGCGTCCGGCATCGCTCACGACCAGCGCCGATCTCGCCCGCGCGATTCCGCGCAGCGTGGACGAACGCGAGTGGGTGATCGAGGCGGCGCTCGTGTCGCTCGAGCAGGAGGAGCGCCGGCTCGCGGCCTTGGGCTTCGAGATGCCGCTCGCCCGCTGCCGCGACCAGCGCCGGTTCTGGGAGTTCGTGCGCGCGATCCACGCGCTCGATCGCGGCGCCGCTCCGCCTGCGTTCCGGAGCGTCGCGTGAGCCATCGCGACGACGCTGCGTCGCGGACCGCGGGTCCGCGCGGCACGCTGCGGCTGGTGGGGCATCGCGGCAAGCCCTCCGAGCTCGACCGCGTCACCCACCCGGCGCAGTGGCAGCGCCCGCACGTGCCCACGCTCGCGATCGCGAGCGGCAAGGGCGGCGTGGGGAAGAGCAACCTGGCGGCGAACCTGGCGGTGTCGCTCGGCGAGAAGGGCGCGCGCGTGCTGCTCGTCGACGCCGACCTGGCGCAAGCCAACCTCGACCTCTTGCTCGGCGTGCATCCCCGCTTCGACCTGCAGCACGTGCTGTCGGGCGACAAGCAGCCGGAGGACGTCGTGGTCAAGGCGGCGCGCGGCGTGAAGCTCGTGCCGGCCTCCTCCGGGGTGCCCGAGCTCGCGGAGCTCGACGACTACCGCCGTGAATGCCTGCTGCGCGCGCTCGGCGCGCTCGAGAGTGACGTAGACCTGGTGCTGCTCGATCTTGCTTCGGGCGTGTCCAGCACCGTGACGGGATTCTGCCACGCCGCGGACGAGGTGATCGTCGTGACCACGCCCGAGATGCCGGCGTTCTCCGACGCGTACGCCCTGATCAAGCTGCTCCAGCAGCAGGGCCGCGGCCGTCCCCCGCATCTCGTCGTCGGCATGTGCAGCACGTCCGAGGAAGCCGAGGAGACCGCGCACCGCATCCGTCTGGTCGCGCGCCGCTTCCTGCAGCTGGACGTCGATTTTTTGGGTTCCGTGCCGTTCGATCCCGCGCTCGCGCGGGCCGTGCGGCAGCAGGAGCCCGTTGTCACGGCATTTCCACAGTCGCCGGCGGCCGCAGCGTATCGCGCGCTGGCCGATCGGCTGTGGGAAGCGCCTGAGCCGGACCCGTCGATTCGGTCGCCGCACCCAACGCAGCGTCTCGAAGCCTGAGAAGGAGCCCCGCATGCCGCGTACTAGCGCCACCAGCAACCACCGCACCCCGACCCTCCGGATCGTGCGTCCAACGACCACCGAGCGTCCGGCGGTGCAACCGAAGCAGGTGACCTATACCAAGGACGAGCTGCTCAAGCGGTTCGCGCCGCTGGTGCGGCACGTGGTGGAGCGCGTGGCGGCGACCCTGCCCAAGAACGTGGATCACGAGGACCTGTACTCCGCCGGCGTGCTCGGGCTGCTCGACGCGCACGCGAAGTTCGACGTGGGCAAGGGCGTCAAGTTCGAGACCTACGCGGTGTGGCGCATCAAGGGCGCCGTGCTCGATCAGCTGCGCGCGCTGGACTGGGTGTCGCGCTCCATGCGGCGCAAGGCGCGCAACCTGGACGGCGTCACGCGCAAGCTCGACCAGAAGCTCGGTCGCGCGGCGTCGGAGGAGGAAGTGGCGCGGGAGATGAAGATGTCGACGCCCGATTTCTACCGCCTGCTCGACCACGTGCGCGGCGCGGTGCTCGTGTCGCTGGACGAAAGCCGCTCGGGCGAGGACCAGGAGCCGTCGACGCTGGGCGAGCACCTGCCCGACCCCAGCGTGATCGACGTCGAGGCCCGGCTCGAGGAGGAGCAGGCCCGCGTCGTGATCCTGCGCACGCTCGATCAGCTTCCGGAGCAGGAGCGGCTGGTGGTGGCGCTCTACTACTACGAGCACATGACGCTCAACGAGATCGGGCGCGCGCTCGGCATCTCGGAGTCGCGCGTGTCGCAGGTGCACAGCCGCGCGATGATGCGGTTGCGGATGCGCCTGCACAAGACGTTGCACGGAGAGATGGCCGCTTGACGTCGCCGGCCAACGGCCCCGGCCCCGGCCTGGATGCATCGCCGTCGGCCGCGTTCCGGGCGCAACTGCTGGAGATGATCGGGGCTTTGGAGTCGTCGGGTCGGCGGAAGTGCGCCGAGACGCTCGCAGCGTCGGTCGAAGCGTGGTGGCCGGAACAGCGGGCGTGGGAGCGGGAGCTCTCACGGATCCTGGACATGCACCACGAGATCAACAACGCGCTGGTCGGCGTGCGCGGCCACGCCCAGCTGCCGCTCCTCGGCCCTGCCGGAAACGAGCCGAGCATGCGCGATCGCCTGGAGGTGATCATCCGTGAGTCGGGACGCATCGAGAAAGCCGCGCAGAGGATCCGCGAAATCAGGAGCCGTATCGGAGGGCCGGATTCGACGCCGGGCGCAGCTTGAGCGGCGCGGCGATCCCGATCCCGCGCGGGTGATCCGCAGCGCCGACGTCGAAGCCGATCTGTCCGTTCCCGGCGAGCGCCGGCGTGCGTCGCGCTTCCTGTGGGCGGCGTGCGAGGCGCTGCTGGCCGCGGCCGCCGAGCCCCGCTCGCTCAACCGCGCGCTGGACATGCTGATGCGCGCGTTCGAGTGCGACGGGGTCGCGCTGCACGCGATGGGCCCGTCGGGACAGCTCGAGCCATGGAGCGCGCGCGGCGCGTGGCGGACGACGCCCGGCGACCTGCGCGACTGCATGAGCGTCCCGCTGTTCCGCGGAACGGAGCGCGTGGGGACGCTGGATCTCCTGGCGCGGCCCGGAACGAGCTGGCGGCCGGCGCAGCTCGGGCTGATCCGCACCGGCGCCGGCGCGCTGGGCGCGGCGCTCGGCGCGCGGCTCGAGCTGCAGCGCCTGCGCAACGCGCCCGGCCGCGACGCGCTCACCGGGCTTCCCGACGCGGGCGCGTTTCACGCGCGGCTCGGCGAGGAGTTGGCGCGCGGCTGCCGTCGCGGCACCCCGGTGTCCGCCGTCATGCTGGACCTGGACCGGCTGGCCGCGGTCAACGAGCGCTACGGCCGCCCGGCGGGGGACGTGGTGCTGTCCGAGACCGCGCTGGTGCTCAAGCTGGCGCTGCGCGAATCCGACGTTGTGGCGCGGCTGGAAGGCGACGCGTTCGGCATCGTGCTGCCCGACACCGGTCGCGACTCCGCGCTGCGCTGCGCCGATCGCGTGCGGCGCGCGCTGGAGGAACATCGCTTCGCCCGTGTGGGCCACGTCAGCGCCAGCGCCGGAGTGGCGGGGTGCCCCGCCGACGGCGTCGAGACCGTGGAGCTGATGGACGCCGCGGCGCGCGCGCTGGCGCTGGCGAAGAAGGCCGGGCGCCGGCGCGTGATGATCGTCTCGCCCGCGGCGGTGCACTAGCCATGCGCGGCTCCGACGCGAACGCCCTGCGCGATTCCGGACCCGCGAGCGAGTCGCAGGAGCCCGACGAGCGTCCGGCGCGTATCCTGGTCGTCGACGACGAACTCTCCGTGGCGGCGGTGTTCGAGGAGTTCCTGGCGGATCAAGGCCACGAGATCGCCGTGGCCTCGACCGGCGAGGAAGCGCAGCAGATCATTCCCACGCTGCGTCCCGACATCGTGCTCACGGACATCAACCTGCCGGGCATGTCGGGCCTCGACGTGATGCGGTTCGCCAAGCGCCACGACCCCGAGACGGCCGTGATCGTCGTCACCGGCCACGCCTCCGCGGCCAGCGCGATCGAGGCCCTGCGACAGGGGGCGTACGATTACATCACGAAGCCGTTCGACCTGGACGAGGTGCAACAGATCGTCGAGCGCGGCCTCGCGAACCGGCGGCTCAAGGCGATCAACCGGCGCCTGGTCGAGGAGCTGCGCCAGAAGAACGAGATCCTGCAGCAGCACGAGCAGCAGCTGCGGGAGAGCGTCGCCAACGCGACGGCGCAGCTCAAGCGGCTGTACGACGTCGGCATGGAGGTGAGCGCGAACCTGGAGCTCGCGCCGCGCCTGGCGTTGATCTGCCGCAAGAGCGCGACGCTGTGCGGCGCCGGCGCGGCGATCGTGTTCCTGGTGCAGCCCGAGCAGAACGACTGCTACGCCGCGGCGCAGCACGGCAGCGACCTGCCGCCGCTCGAAGACGGCCAGGTGCACTGGCTGCACCGCGACAGCGTGCTCACGCCCGCCGTCGTGGAGCGGCGAACCGTGCGGCGCGCGACCCCGCCCGGCACCCCGCCCGAGGTCGTGTCCGGACTCCACGGCCTGACGTTCCAGTCGCTGCTGGCGGCGCCGATGGTCGCCGACGGCCAGGTGATCGGGATCCTCGCGGTCTTCGACAAGCCGGAAGGCTTCACCGACGACGACCAGAGCTTCCTCGAGCTGTTCGCCTCGCAGACGGCGATCGCGGTGCGCAACTCCCAGCTGTTCGAGCACACCAAGAGCCTCGACCGGCTCAAGTCGGAGTTCGTCGCGGTGGTGTCGCACGAGATCCGGACGCCGCTCACGTCGATCAAGGGCGCCGTCGAGCTGTTGCAGGACGGCCGCTACTTCAAGAACACCGAGCAGCAGGCCAAGCTGCTGACCATCGCCTACGCCAACACCGAGCGACTCATGGTGCTGATCAAGGACATCCTCGATTTCTCCAAGCTCGAGTCCGCCTCGCTGCGCATGAACCTCGAGCGCCAGCCGATCGAGCCGGTGATCGAGCAGGCCCTGCACAACCTGCAGACGCTGATCGACGAGCGCCACATCGACGTTCAGCTCAACCTGGCTCCGCGCCTGCCGCACGTGGCGATCGACGCCGGCCGCATCGCCCAAGTGCTCACCAACCTCCTCTCGAACGCGATCAAGTTCTCGCCCCCGGGAGGCCGCATCGACGTGATCGTCGAGCCGATCGACGGTGAGGTTCAGGTGTCGGTGCGGGACCGCGGCGAAGGGATCGCGCCCCAGGATCTCGCCAAGCTGTTCCGGAAGTTCTCCCAGATCGACTCGTCCGCGACCCGCAAGGCGGGCGGCGCCGGGCTCGGTCTCGTGATCTGCAAGGGGATCATCGAGCGGCACGGCGGGCAGTTGTGGGTGGAGAGCGCGCTGGGAGAGGGCAGCACGTTCTTCTTCACGCTGCCGCTCGCCGAGCGCACGGCCGCCGAGCAGGCGGCGGGCCTGTGAGCCGGAAGCCCGCGGTGACGCCCGCACGAGGAGCCGCGCCCGACGGGCCCGCGGATGCGCGCGACGAAGCGACGCTCGCGCGTCGCCGGGTGCTGCTCGTCGACTGCCTGGACGCCCACGGCGCGACCCGCGAGGACTCGCTGGCGCGCGAGCGCGCGCTCGAGCCCGTGGCCGGCGTGCTCCAGACCCTGGTGCTGGAGCAGCGCTCGCCGCAGAACGCCCGCCAGCGCGCGAGCGAGCAGGAGGCGATGCGCGCGGAGCTGGAGCGGGCTCTCAAGGAGATGCGCCCCGACGTCGTGGTCGTGGCCGCGGCCTGCCCCGAGACCTCGCCCTTGATCCGGGCGCTGCCGAGCGCGGTGGATGTGTACGGATGGCCGACCGCGGTCGGCGGTCCGCGCCCCGGCTGGCGCTCGCGGAAGCCCCGGCCCGGCCTTCCATTTGCGGCACTCGGCGGCAGCGATGGCGAAGAGGAGCCGTCGTATCGCGGAGGCTCCGGGCTGCACCCGGCGGGGACTGCGGCGCTCGACTGGGGCGTGCACGATCCGCGCGCGCGGGGCCGGACGACGGTGCCGCTGTGGGACGGCCGCTACCTGCTGGTTCCGGCGCCGCTCCAGGGCGGCGCGGGGCATGAGCTCTTGCGCGTGTTTGCGGGCCGCGATGCGCGATGGGATCGCGTCGAGCTCGTGGTGCTGGGACCGGTTCAGCCCGAGTTCCGGATGGCGGCCCGCCGGCTCTCCGTCGCCGCGCGCGTGCACTTCGCGGGCGCGGCGACGCCGGAGGCGGAGCTCACCTGGCTCAAGGCGTGCTGCGGCGTGGTGCTCGCGCATCCCGGTCCGATCGCGGCCAGTTTCGTGCTGCGCGCGCTCGCGTGCGGCGCCCCGGTGCTGGCGCTCGGATCCGGCGCCGCCGCCACGGTGCACGGCTGGCTCGCGGATCGCGGCGCGATCCCGCTGTCGTGGGCCAGCGCGTTTCTGTCGAGCCGGGCGAAGCTCGAGCACATGCTCGAACACGACCGTGCCGTACAGGCGGCGGTCGAGCGGGGCCGGGTGGTGGCGGCGCGACACGCGGCAGCCACTCTCTCCGAGCGCCTCGGCGCCGTGCTGGGTCTCGACGCGGCGCGCCGGCGGCGCGCGGCCTAGCCCGGCGGCGATTGCGGTCGTGATCCGGCGGGCGCTAAGGTGCCCGC
>Ga0066710_100004811_pt1 | contig 12085 bp, 9 predicted proteins | sample GraSoiAngelo_159_FD_79666 | JGI IMG/M metagenome (GOLD analysis project Ga0066710, IMG submission 79666) | Grasslands soil microbial communities from the Angelo Coastal Reserve, California, USA - 14_1009_16_40cm | ecosystem: Environmental > Terrestrial > Soil > Grasslands | place: USA...
GGTCGCGGTCGAGCCCGGCGTCGCCCGCGCCGAGCCGGTCGTGCTGTTCCGCTCGACCATCCACGAGAAATCCGTGCGCGACGTCAACGTAGTCGGCTATCGCCCGGGCGGGATCATGGCACCACGCGTCGTTCGTGGCCGGGCGCTACGCGGGCGAGGAGAGACCCTCGCGGATTCAGCGCTGGGCCTGCGCGTCGGCGAACGCGTGGTCGCCAACGGCCACCGGCTCCGTGTGGTGGGCCTGGTATCGCGCGTGAGGTTCAACTTCGGCGTCCCCACGCTGCTCATGCCGGTAGAGGACGCACAGGCGCTCGCGTTCGCGGGGCAGCCGCTCGCGACGGCCTTCATCACCGAGGGTGTGCCCCGGACGGTGCCCGACGGCCTTCATCTGGTCACGGACCAGCAGGCCATATCGGATCTCGCACGGGTCGCGAAGAGCGGGAACCAGTCGATCGCCTTCATCAACGCTCTCCTCTGGATCGTCGCCGCGGGCATCATCGGGTCGATGGTGTACCTGTCCGCGCTCGAGCGGGTGCGCGACTTCGCGGTGTTGAAGGCCACCGGCGCGTCGAGTCGTGCCCTGCTCGTCGGCCTCGCGCTCCAGGCCGTCGTGCTGTCGTTCGCGGGCGCCATCGCGGCCGCGGTGCTGGCCCAGCCCCTCGCCGCGTCGTTCCCGTTCCCCGTCGAGATCCCCTCGGGCGCGTACCTACGCCTGCTCGTCATCGCCGTCGTCGTGGGCACGCTCGCCAGCGTGGCCGGGCTACGCCGAGCCGTCGGCGTCGACCCGGCGCTGGCGTTCAGCGGCGCATGAGCACTGCGGGCGGCCTTCGCATCCGTGACCTCAGGATCGAGTACTCGAGCGGCGGCTACGTGGTCCGCCCCATCGACGCGCTCGACCTCGACGTGGAGTCGGGCCAGCTCGTGCTGCTCCTCGGCGCGAGCGGCTGCGGCAAGACCACGCTGCTCTCGGCGTTGGCCGCCATCCTGAAGCCGGCGGGCGGGTCGATCCGGTTCGATGACGTCGAGGTCTCCCAGCTCAGCGGTGACGCGCTCACGCAGTACCGGCGTCATCGCGTCGGCATCGTGTTCCAGGCGTTCAACCTGGTTCCGAGCCTCACCGCGCTCGAGAACGTCGCAGCACCCATGTGGGCGGGCGGCACGAGTGGTCGCGAGGCGCGGCGCCGTTCTGCCGAGCTGCTCGAGCGGGTCGGCCTCAGCGATCGCGTGAAGCACCGGCCGGGTGACCTCTCGGGCGGCCAGCAGCAGCGCGTGGCCATCGCCCGCGCCCTGGCGTACGAGCCGCCGTTGCTCCTCGCCGACGAGCCGACCGCCCATCTCGACTACGTGCAGGTCGACGGGGTGCTGCGCCTCCTCCGCGAGGTGGCCAGCCCGGGTCGAGTCGTCGTCGTGGCGACCCACGACGAGCGGATGATCCCGCTCGCCGACCGGGTGGTGGAGCTCAGTCCCCGAGTCGACCGCGAGTCGCGTCCGCCCGAGCGTCGCGAGCTCGATCCCGGCGATGTGCTCTTCGCCCAGGGTGAGCCGGGCGATCTCGTCTACACGGTGGACGACGGTGAGATCGAGCTCGTCCGCCAGCTCTCGGATGGCGGCGAGGAGTTCGTCGCGGGGGTCAAGGCCGGCGGCTACTTCGGCGAGCTGGCGCCTCTCTTCGGCCTCCGCCGTTCGGCGACGGCGCGAGCGCGGGTCCACACCGTCGTCACCGGGTACACGCCCCACGACTTCCGCCAGCTGGTCGGTGTCGACCGCTTGGCCGCGCTCATCAGCGGCAGTTGACCGTGCTGTGCAGCTGAAGTGCTGAGCCCGGTCTGGATCCGCGCGCGCCACGAGCTGCGAGCCCGATGGCGCTCGTGGTTGGGGCTCGCGCTCGTCGTCGGCATCGGCGGCGGCGTGGTACTGGCGGCGTTGGCGGGGGCGCGTCGCACCGAGGACGCGTACCCGCGCCTGGCGGCCGCGTCGAATGCGGCCGACGTGCTCGTCGTGGGTCAGAGCCAGTTCCTGTTCGTCGGAAACGTGGACCTGAACGCGGTCGATCACCTACCCGAGGTTGCGAGCACCTCGCGCATCGCGGTGTACCTGCTGTTCGCGGGGCGCACCGAGAGCGGGCGACTGCTCGGCCCGACCGACATGTTTCCGATCGCGCACGGCGACGCGGGCCTCGGCAACACCATTGAGCGGTGGAAGATGCTCGCGGGCCGGCCCGCGAACCCCGAACGGGTCGACGAGGCGACTGCGAGCTTCCTGCTCGCCGAGCGCCTGCACCTGAGGGTGGGCGCGACCCTGCGCCTCCGGTTCACGCGTGGCAGGAGCTTCGACCGGGTGGCCGCCGAGCTGCTGGGGGGCTTCACGCGGCGATTGCAGGTCGCGGAAGGCGCCGCACCGGTCATCGAACAGGTGGCCGACGGCCCGCTCGTGACCGTGAAGATCGTGGGCATCGAGGCCTCGCCCGCCGAGTTCCCGCCCCTCGGGCCCGACCTGGCGCCGCCGCTGCACCTCACCCCCGCGTTCTTCCGTCTCTACCAGGGCCGGCTGGTGGACAGCCCGCTCTCGTACGTGCGGCTGAAGCGGGGTGCGGCCGACCTCCCGGCGTTCCAGGACGGCGTCGACCGCCTGGCGAAGGGTCAGACGTCGTTCGTCTTCACCCGACCCAACCAGACCGCCGCGGTGCAACGCGCGGTCAAGGTCGAGGGGCTCGCGTCGCGGTTGCTCGCGGCGCTGACGGCCCTTGCGCTGCTGGTGATCGTGGGCCAGGCGCTCACGCGCCAGACGGTCGGCGAAGCGGGCGATCACTCGGTGCTGCGGGCCATGGGCATGACGTCCGGTCAGCTGACGCTCGTGGCGTTGGTGCGTGGGTTGGTGGTGGCCGGGCTGGGCAGCGCGCTTGCGTTGGGGATCGCATTCGCGCTCTCGCCGCTGAGCCCCGTCGGGCTGGCACGCACCGCGGAGATCACACCGGGTGTCGCGTTCGACGGCCTCGTGCTCGGCGTCGGCGGACTCGTCCTGATCGTGATCGTCGGCGCGCTGACGCTCGTCGCGGCATGGCGCGCGTCGCGGCTCACCAACACTGCTTCTACGCGAACCGCGCCGGCCGACGAACGCCCCTCGCGGGTCGCCGAGTCGCTGACCCGCACGGAGGTCCCGCCCACCGCGGTGGTCGGGGTGCGTTTCGCGCTCGAGCCTGGTCGGGGCGCGACCGCGGTGCCGGTGCGCACGACCATGCTGGGTGTCGCGGTCGTGGTCGCATTGCTCACCGCAACGTGGAGCTTCGCCGCCAGCCTCCACCGCTTGCTCGACACACCGGTGCTGTACGGATGGAACTGGGACATCAAGAGCGGCGCGCCGGGCCTGCCCGGCGCCGTCGACCTCACGCTTCGGGGCGCGCTGTCGAACGATCACGCGGTGGGCGCACTCGCAGTCGGCACCGTCAGCCAGCTGGAGCTCGACCGGCACCGCGTCGACGTCCTGGCGTTGGAGCAGGTGCGGGGCGAGGTGGTGCCCACGGTGGTGAGCGGCCGTCCCCCCGGCCGGCCCGGCGAGGTGCTGCTCGGGGCGCGGACCCTCCACAAGCTGCACAAGCGCGTCGGCGACAGCGTCACGGCCCGGCTCGGCCGTCGCACCGCGCGCCTGCGCGTCGTCGGCCGTGGGGTGTTCCCCGACTTCGGCGACGCGGGTCAGCTGGGCGACGGCGCCCTGACGACCTTCGCCGGCCTCGCCGACCTGTTGCCGAGCGCGCAACACAACGTGTACCTCGCGCGCTTCCGGCCCGGGGTCGACGCCCCCGCGACCTACAGGCGCGTGCGTGCCGCGCTTGCCCCTGTGCCGACGCAAGCCGCGCGCCGCCCGAGCGACCTGACCAGCATCGCTCGCGTCGACAGCCTGCCGGGCGTGCTCGCCGGAGTGCTCGCGCTCCTCGCCGCCGTCACGCTCGCCCACACGCTCGTCAGCTCCGTGCGGCGCCGGCGCCGCGACCTCGCGGTGCTCAAGACGTTGGGGTTCGTGCGCCGGCAGGTGTCGTTCGCGGTGGTCTGGCAGGCCACGACGTTGAGCTCGATCGCGCTGTTGATCGGGGTGCCGCTCGGCACCGCAGGAGGCCGCTGGGCGTGGACGCTGTTCACCACCCAGCTCGGCGTCAGTGCCGACGCGGTCACACCCCCCCTTCCGATCCTGCTCACGATCCCCGCCACCCTCGTCGCGGCCAACGCGATCGCGGCCCTGCCCGCGTGGGCGGCGGGCCGCAGCCCCTCGGCGCTGATCCTGCGGACGGAGTGACGCTGATCCGCTCGAAGCCCGACTACCGCGCTAAGTCGGGGAACTTCTTCTTCAGCCAGGAGAGGATCTGCTTGGCCGCCGCCTCGCCCTGGGCCGAGAGCCCGGAGGCGCTGCCGGGGTTGTCGGCCCCTCGTGGCCTCCGGGGCCGGCCGGGCGGCGCGATGTGCCCAACCCGCGAGACGGCCGTAGTGTCGTCGCGTCCCCCACACGAAAACACCAGGAGGAACGATGAAGGACAGGTCCATCGGCCTGCAACTCTGGACGGCGCCGGTGCGCAATCTCGATTGGGTCACCGCGCACTTCGGCCACCGGTAAGGGGTGCCTTCCCGCCAACCGAGCCTGCGCACGGACGACGTCCACCGGCACGTCCGTGAGCATGCCGTCGCGACCGCGGGACGCGGTCGCCTCGGCGTCGAGCTGGAGTGGCTCACCTGGCCGCTCGACGACCCTGCCCGGCCCATCTGCTTCGACCAGCTGCGGACCGAGGTCGCGGGCCCACTGCCGAGAGGTGGGCGACTGACCTTCGAGCCCGGGGGGCAGGTCGAGCTGAGCTCGTTGCCCCAGGCGGGGATCGGCGCCGCACATGCCGCCGTGGCCGCCGACCTCGCCGTCCTGCGCGGCCGAATCGGCGACGCCGGCGTCGACCTGGTCGGCCTCGGCCTCGACCCGTTCCGACCCTGCCGGCGGGTGGTGGGCGGGCCGCGCTACGACGCGATGGAGGCGTACTTCGACGGCGCCGGGAGCGCGGGTCGGCGCATGATGTGCGGCACCGCGTCCATCCAGCTCAACCTGGACATGACGGGCGAGGGGACGCCGGGTGCGCGCTGGGAGCTCGCGCACGCCATCGGTCCCGTCCTCGCTGCTGCCTGCGCCAACTCACCGATCGTGGGCGGACGGCCGTCGCGTTGGCGCTCGGCGCGACTCGCCGTCTGGGCCGCGATCGACCGGACTCGTACCGCACCCGCGTGTACCTCGGGCCTCGCCATCGGTGACGATGCCGCCGAGAGCACTGCGTCTCCGTCGGACCAGTGGGCGCAGTACGCGCTCGGCGCACGGGTGATGCTCGTCCGAGCCGGGCCCGAGCGCTTCGTGCCCGTGTTCGAGCACCTCACGTTCGAGGAGTGGATGTCGAGGGGTCACGAGCTCGGCTACCCGACCGCCGACGACCTCGCCTACCACCTGACGACGCTGTTCCCGCCTGTCCGCCTGCGCGGCTGGATGGAGCTGCGCATGGTCGACGCCCTGCCCGAGCCGTGGTGGCGCGTGCCGGGGGCCGTCGCGACCGCGCTGCTCGACGACCCCGAGGCCGCAGCCGTAGCCCGCGAGGCAACCGCGCCCACGGCCCACCTCTGGCACCAGGCCGCCCGCCTCGGGCTCTCACACCCGGCGCTGGCTGCATCGGCGCGCCGATGTTTCGTCGCCGCGATCGCGGCTCTCCCGCGGCTCGGCGCCGATCCCGAGACGCAGGCCGCATGTGCCGCGTTCTTCGACCGGTTCGTGGCCCGCGGCCGCTGTCCGGCCGATGAGGTGCTCGACCGGTGGGCCGCCGATCGCCAGGTGGCCTGAGATGCACGACACGCAGTTGAAGGACGCGCAATTGAAAGACGCGGTGGCGGCGGAGCTGGACGCGACGCGGCGCCGCACGCTCGCGCTGCTCGAGCCGCTGGGCGACGACGACCTGCGGCGGCAGCACTCGGCGCTCATGTCACCGCTGGTGTGGGACCTGGCGCACGTCGGCAACTACGAGGACATCTGGTTGCTGCGGGGGCTCGGGCACGAGGGTGTCGGTGCGCGGTACGACCACATGTACGACGCCTTCCGGCATCCCCGGCCCGACCGGCCCCGGTTGCCGCTCTTGGGCCCGGATGACGCCCGGGCCTACATCGCTTCTGTGCGCGGCCGCGCCCTCGATGTCCTCGACCGGGTGGATCTCGATCCCGGAGTGCCGTTGCTGAGCCGTGGCTTCGTGTACGGGATGGTCGTCCAGCACGAGCACCAACACGTCGAGACGATGCTCGCGACGCTGCAGCTCAAGGCCGGGCCCGTCGACGTGGGGCCGGTCGAAGCGCCGCCGGCTGGGGCAGTGGTCGCGCCCGCGGAGGTGCTCGTCGGCGGCGGGCCCTTCGTGATGGGCACCGACACCGAGCCGTGGGCTTACGACAACGAGCGGCCCGCACACGAGGTGCACGTCGACCCCTTCCTCATCGACACCGCACCGGTCACGAACCACGCGTTTCTCGAGTTCATCGACGCCGGCGGCTATCACGACGCCCGCTGGTGGAGCGACGACGGCTGGAGATGGTGCCGAGAGGCGCGCCTCGAGCATCCCGAGTTCTGGCGACGCGAGGGTGCGTCGTCGTGGTCGGTTCTCCGGTTCGGCCGGCGGGCGGCGCTCGACCTCGACGAGCCCGTCCAGCACGTCTGTTGGTACGAGGCGGACGCGTACGCGCGATGGCGCGGCCGTCGCCTACCCTCCGAAGCCGAGTGGGAGAAGGCCGCGTCGTGGGACCCCGAGCGCGATCGCAAGCGGCGATACCCGTGGGGAGACGACGCGCCCGAACCGTCGCGTGCCAACCTCGGCCGGCGTCAGTTCGGCCCTGCCCCCGTGGGCGCGTACCCGGGTGGCGCCAGCGCCTACGGCTGCGTGCAGCTCGTCGGCGACGTGTGGGAGTGGACCGCGTCGGACTTCACCGCCTATCCCGGATTCGAGTCGTTCCCGTACCGCGAGTACTCCGAGGTGTTCCTCGGCCCCGACTACAAAGTGCTCAGGGGCGGCTCGTGGGCGACCGACCCGATCGCCACGCGCAACACCTTCCGCAACTGGGACTACCCGATCCGCCGCCAGATCTTCGCCGGGTTTCGCACCGCGCGCGACGCGGTCTGAGCCGTGTGCCGTTTCGTCGCGTACCTCGGTCCGCCGGTCACCCTCGAAGCGCTGCTGCTCGCGCCCGAGCACTCGTTGCTTCGCCAGTCGTGGGCCCCGCGTCATCAGCGTCACGGCACCGTGAATGCCGACGGGTTCGGGGTCGGCTGGTACGACTGTGGCCGCCGGCCCGAGCCGGCGCGCTATCGCACCGCCCGGCCGATGTGGACCGATCGCTCGTTCACCAGCCTGGCGGGCGTGGTCGCCTCGGGCGCGGTGCTGGCCGCCGTCCGCAGCGCCACACCACCCGCACCCGTCGAGGAGAGCGGCGCCCCGCCGTTCACGTCTCGACGGTGGCTCTTCGCCCACAACGGTGCCGTCGACGGCTTCCGCGAGGAGCCCGGGATCGAGTTGCGCAGACGGGTGAGCGAGCGCGCTCGAGCCGGCATCGAGGGCGCATCCGACGCCGAGGTGCTGTTCGCACTCGTCCTCGATCGCCTCGACGCGGGCGACTCGATGGGTGAGGCCCTGGCCGGCGTGATCGCGACTGTCGAGGCGGTCACGACGGCACGGCTCAACCTCGTCCTCACCGACGGCGGGAGCGTGGCCGCGACCGCGTCCGGCGATTCGCTGTTCGTACGGCGCGGTGACGGGATCGTCGTCGCGTCGGAGCCGTTCGACGACGACAGCTGCTGGCAGGCGGTTCCCGACCGGTCGCTGGTCGACGCGCGCGCCGACAACATCGTCATCACCTCTCTGGGAGAAATGCCATGAGCACGCCCGTGCCGGCCACCCTCACCGTCGAGTTCCACCTCGATGCAGCCGATATGGCCGCCGCGCTGCGCGATGACGCGCGCAGGGGCATGGCCGCGCAACCCAAGGAGCTCCCGCCCAAGTGGTTCTACGACGATCGGGGGTCTGAGCTCTTCGACGAGATCACCCGGCTGCCGGAGTACTACCCGACGCGACGCGAGCGCGAGATCCTCGAGCAGCGGGCGGACGAGATCGCCGCCCTCTCCGGGGCCGACACCCTCGTCGAGCTCGGATCCGGGACGTCGGCCAAGACCGGCCTGCTGCTCGACGCCTTCGCGCGCGCCGGGTCGTTGAAGTCGTTCGTGCCGTTCGACGTGAGTGAGGCGACGCTGCTTGCCGCCAGCGCCACCATCGCCAAGGCCTATCCGGGAGTCGCGGTGCACGGTGTGGTGGGCGACTTCGAGCGTCACCTCGGGATGGTGCCGAATGCGGGCCGCCGGCTCGTCGCGTTCCTCGGGGGCACCATCGGCAACCTCGCTCCTGGGCCGCGCGCCGCGTTTCTCGCGCAGGTGGCGGCGAGTCTCGGCCCCGGCGACGGCCTTCTCCTCGGCGTCGACCTGGTGAAGGACGTCGGGCGGCTCGAAGCTGCCTACGACGACCCCGGTGGGATCACGGCCGAGTTCAACCGCAACGTCCTGCACGTGCTCAATCGCGAGCTGGACGCCGACTTCGCCCCGGCGTGTTACGCCCACGTCGCCCGCTGGGACCCCGACAACGAGTGGGTGGAGATGCGTTTGCGCGCCCAGGTCGACCAGACGGTGACGCTTCCCGCCCTCGACATGACGGTCGGGTTCGACGCGGGCGAGCAGATGCGCACGGAGATCAGCAGCAAGTTCCGCCGGGCCGGCGTCGAGGCCGAGCTCGCCGCCGCGGGCTTCGAGCCCGCCCGCTTCTGGACCGACGCGGCCGGCGACTTCGGCCTCTCCTTGTCACTCGTGGGTTGACGGTCTCACCCCGGACGGGACGGTCGGGGGCACATCGTCACTCGGTCGCCGGCGGACGGTAGGTGTCACGCACCATCTGGTCGATGTCCGCGCCGTCCTGTTCGATCACCTCCATGTAGAGGCGGGCCCATGCGATTCGCTCGCCCTCGATCCCCATGACGGCGACCCCCTGCATGGCGAACGGTGAACCATCGGTGTGAGCCCCCCGCCAGCGCCATTCCCCGACCTCGACACCATCATCCGTGGTGGCAGACAGCAGGAGGTCCGCCTCGAAGTCGGGCACGCCGGCGAAGACGCTTGCCCAGTTCTCCCGCACCTGGTCGCTGCCCTGGAACGCCCGGTCGGGATGCGCGGGCTGCTCACTTCGGTAGTCGGGCGCAAAACAAGCGACGAACGCATCGAGGTCGTGTGCGTTCATCGCACCGAGCAACCGGTTCATCATCTCGCCCATCAACCACTCTCCTCCTCGTGGGTAACCCTCTTCAGTCGGCGCGGTAGCGGCGGATGAGCGCGTTGGTGGAGCTGTCGTGGTCGAGGTCGACGTCGGGGGCGGCTTGCGGCCCGAGCTCGGGGACGATCCGGTTGGCAAGCGCCTTGCCCAGCTCCACGCCCCACTGGTCGAACGAGTTGATGTTCCAGATCGCCCCCTGGGTGAAGACCTTGTGCTCGTACACCGCGATCAGCTGCCCGAGAACGTGAGGTGTGAGCGCGTCCGACAGGATCGTGTTCGTCGGGTGGTTGCCCGCGAACGTGCGGTGCGGCACCTGATGGGCAGGGACACCCTCGGCCGCGACCTCGTCGGGCGTCCGGCCGAAGGCCAGCGCCTCGGTCTGCGCGAAGCAGTTGGCCATCAGCAGGTCGTGGTGCGCGCCGAGGTCGCCGCCGTCAACGTGGTGGCTCGGGCGGGAGAAGCCGATGAAGTCGCACGGGACGAGCCGGGTGCCCTGGTGGATGAGCTGGTAGAACGCGTGCTGCCCGTTGGTGCCGGGCTGCCCCCACACGATGGGCCCCGTCTGCATGTCGACGGGGTTGCCCTCGAGGTCGACCGACTTGCCGTTGCTCTCCATGTCGAGCTGTTGCAGGTAGGCCGGCAGCTTCGCCAGGTGCTGGCTGTAGGGGAGCACCGCGTGCGTCTCCGCGTCGAAGAAGTCGATGTACCAGAGCCCGATGAGGCCGAGCAGCACCGGAAGGTTGCGGTCGAACGGAGCTTCTCGGAAGTGCACGTCGATCGTATGGGCGCCCGCGAGCAGGTCGCGGAAGTGCTCCGGCCCAATGGCGATCATCAACGAGATGCCGATGGCCGAGTCGTACGAGTAGCGCCCGCCCACCCAGTCCCAGAACTCGAACATGTTGGCGGGATCGATACCGAACTTCCGTACCTCCTCGGTGTTCGTGGAGACCGCGGCGAAGTGGCTCTTGACCGCGGCGTCGTCACCCAGGGAGTCGAGCATCCAACGGCGCGCGGTGTGGGCGTTGGTCAACGTCTCGATGGTCGTGAACGTCTTGGACGCCACGATGAACAACGTCTCCGCGGGGTCGAGGTCGTGAGTGGCCTCCCAGATGTCGGTGCCGTCGACGTTCGACACGAAGCGCACCGTGAGTGAGCGGTCGCTGAAGTCCTTCAGCGCCTCGTAGCACATGGCCGGGCCGAGGTCGGAGCCGCCGATGCCGATGTTGACGACGTTGGTGATCCGCTTGCCGGTGAAGCCCGTCCACGCGCCCGAGCGCACGCGCTCGCTGAAGTCCTGCATCTTGCGCAGCACCGCGTGCACACCGGGCACCACATCGTCGCCATCGAGGCGGATCGTCTCGTGCTCAGGGGCGCGCAGGGCGACGTGCAGCACGGCACGGTCCTCGGTCACGTTGATGCGCTGACCCGTGAACATGGCCTCGATGCGATCGCGCAGACCCGCCCGTTCGGCGAGCGCGAGCAGCAGCCGCATGGTCTCGGGGGTGATGCGGTTCTTCGAGTAGTCGAGGTAGAGGGCGCCGGCCTCGAGCGTCATCGTCTCGCCCCGCCGAGGGTCGCCTGCGAACAGCTGGCGCAGGTGGACGTCCTTCACCTCGGCGTGGTGCCGCTCGAGCGCCTTCCACTCCGCCGTCGCCGTGATGCGGTTCGCGGTCACGCCTCGCAGTCTCGGGCGCCGGGGCGCCGTCCACAAGCCGCGCCCGCGCTAACGACACGACGATGGAGAAGCGGGCGGTGAAGCGCTCGCCGGGCGGCACGAGCGGGGCCGACCCGGTGCCGAGCGCGTTGGTGGGCGCAGTCATGGGCTCGAGGCACACGAACCCGCCATCCGGCGGCGCGAAGACCTGGGCGAAGGGGTAGCCGGCATCGTAGGTGACGGCGACGCGGAGGCCGCCCCCTTCGATCGCGAGGACGCGATCGTCGCCCAGGGCGTAGAGGTCGTCGAAGATACGGTCGCCGACGGGTTCCTCCTCGGCCGCCTGCGCCTTGGCGACGCCGGTCGGCAGGCTGAGCCGGTCGAGCTCGAGGTGCTCACAGGCGGGCAACAGCAGCCGCCACTCGCGTCGCGGCGGGCCGGGCAGCCGCAGGTAGGGGTGCCAGCCGAAGCAGACGGGCACCGCCCGGTCACCGGTCGGCACGACGGTGGTCGAGACGCGCAGCGCACCGTCGTCGACCGCGACGTCGACGATCAGGTCGTGGGGAAACGGGAACGCGGCGAGCAGGTCGGGCCGGGCGCCGTACGCGAAGCGGGCGCGCAGCGCGTTCGCGGACGACGTCAGCACCTCCCAGCCCCGCTGTGCCGTCATCGTGCCGTGGATGGGAAGCCCGTTGGGGTCGGTGCCGAGCTCCAGGCCCTCGAGATCGACCTCGACACCGTCGATCTCGTACCGCCACCCGCTCAACCGGTTGGCCCACGGCGCGAGCAGTGGCAGCCCGGTCTGATGGCCCTGCTCGTAGCGCGCCACCCCGCCCGAGAGGTCGAGCAGCTCCTCGCCGCGGAAGCGCAACGACGTGCCGAGCATCCCGACCTCGGGCGCGAAGGTCGCCTCCAGCCCACCCGCCCCGATGGTCAGCACCTGGTGTGGCTCACGTCGGCTTGATGTCGGGCGCCGCGCTCCCGGCAGGAGCCTTCTCCTCGTGACCGCCGAACTCCTTGCGCATCGCCGAGAGCACCTTGTCCGCGAAACCGCTCGTGCCCTGCGACGTGAA
>Ga0066710_100004812_pt1 | contig 12085 bp, 8 predicted proteins | sample GraSoiAngelo_159_FD_79666 | JGI IMG/M metagenome (GOLD analysis project Ga0066710, IMG submission 79666) | Grasslands soil microbial communities from the Angelo Coastal Reserve, California, USA - 14_1009_16_40cm | ecosystem: Environmental > Terrestrial > Soil > Grasslands | place: USA...
GGACGGACCTCTAGTGTACCGGTTGTCGCGCCAGCGGCAGCGCCGGGTAGCTACGTCCGGAAGGGAGAAACGCTGAAGGCATCTAAGCGTGAAACCCTCCACAAGATGAGATCTCCCGAGCCGCAAGGCTCCTAAAGGCTCCTGGAAGATGACCAGGTAATAGGTCGGGTGTGTAAGCGCGGTGACGCGTTGAGCTTACCGATACTAATCAGCCGTGAGGCTTGACCATAAATTGTTTCTTACAACGTAATGCACGCGGAAACCGCTGCGTGACGTGGAACGTGAAACTGCCGTTTGCAGAGTATTCAGTTGGCTCTTTGAAAAGCCGGCGCTCGATGCGCCGGTTCAAGATTGTCTGGGACGACCCACCGAAGCTCGCCGCGCGAGCGAAGGTGGGACCCCAGGCAGCAAGTATGCCGGTGGTCATAGGATCAGGGTCACACCCGTTCCCATTCCGAACACGGAAGTTAAGCCTGATACCGCCGATGGTACTGCACGGGAAACTGTGTGGGAGAGTAGGTCGCTGCCGGCAGTAATCGTGAGGCCCGATGTCGAAAGGCATCGGGCCTTTTCTTTGAGGGACAGGACGTCCAGAGCCCACAGCTTCCATGCGCGAGCATCGGCGGTGAAGCCGCCAGCGAGCGGCCGCAGGATGGGGAACGGTGTGTAGGAAAATAGGTCGGTGCCGGCGGGAATCGCGGGGCCCGATGTCAAAGACGTCGGGCCTTTTGTTTCAGCGGGGGAAAGCCGGAGCGCTTCGCACGGACTCCGTCGTGGTTGGTCGACGAGCCTCTATCGACGATGTCCGCCAGCTGTCGTACATGAGCTCGCCAGCCGCTTTCCATGTGAGACGTACGAGCGCGAGCAGCGTGGGCGCATCGTACGGGATGTCATGCTCGCGGAACAACGTCGCGAGCTCGCGCGTTCGAGTCTGAGATGACTCGCGTCTTACGCAAGAAGCGTCGTCGTCCGCCCACCAGTGAACCGGCATGTGGACTCTCTGATTTCTTTTCGCCGCGTGGTTTACGTGGCAATCTTCTGGCGCGACACGGTCCGACCGAACAGACGCGCCAATTGTGAAACGTTGCGCGGCGCGGAGAACAGCCGCATCACCTTGCTTCTCGCACGCCCCGCCATTCGCGCGCGGAGCTCAGGACTGTCGAACAGCGTCTCCAGCGCGCCGGCGAGCCATAGCGGATCGCGCGGGCTGATCACGCGCCCGCTCAGGCCGTCGTCGATCAACTCGCGGATGCCCGAAACGTCGGTCGAGAGCACCACCAAACCGACCGCCATCGCTTCGAGCACGACGTTCGAGAGCACGTCACGATCGCGACCGTCGGCGACCCACGGCAACACCATTGCCGTGTGCGTGCGCATGACCATCGCCAGCTCGCTGCGCGACAACCCGCCGAGGATCTGCACGCGAGCGGCGAGGCGGCAGCGGTCGATCTGAGCGCGCAATGTCTCTTCGAATTCGCCTTCGCCGAGAATCGTCAGCCGCGCGACGCGACCACGATCGCGCAGGATGCCGATCGCTTCGATGAGATCCGTGAATCCGCTTGTCTCGACGAGCGGACCCACCGCGAGTACGGAATCCGAATCGTGGCACTCGGCTTCGGAAAATCTGTACTCATCAGTGTTGACGCCCATCGGGATGCGGTGCAGTTTGGCCGTGGCCCATGGCCCACAGATTCTGAGGAGATGCTGGTGATCGAACTCGCTCAGCGCCACCACGAACCGCGCGTCGAGGACCTTCTCGCAGAGCAGCGCCTCGTTCACGCCTTCGCGCAGGCCCTCGGCGTGCGCGGTGAAGCTGAAGCCGATTCCGGTCAACCGAGAGGCCTCGCGCGCCACATCGGTCGGCTCCGACGCGCCGTGCGCGTGCAGATGATCGATGCGCCGCGCCTTCACCTGATTCGCAATCCATTGTGCGGCGCTCGAGGAGCCGATCGGATCGGATGTCGCGAACGCGACGATTGCGGCCGAATCCGCCATCGACAAACTGTCGAGCGAAGAGGTGTCGGTACCGTATAAGCCGGCTTCGGGGAAATAACGGACCGGACCGCGCAGCCGTGCGAGCGCGCAGGCGGTGTCATCGATGCGGCCGTCCGGCATGTCCAGCGAGAAGATATGCACTTCGACGCCGCGAGCTTCCAGTTCCAGAATCTCCTGGAGCACGAAGCCGTGTGACCCTCGCGGGAAACGGTCCATCACATAGCCGATTCTCAAGACCTGTCGCACGTCGCCGACGCGGCTGTGGGGAACGCTTCGCGGGATGGAAATCGGTGGTCGGTCGAACTCGGCCGGAATCGGCATCCTGCGCACGACGGGGTGCGCCACCGGCTGTGTTACCGTACGCGCGCGGCGAAGCGTTTCGGGCGCACTGGCCCGCGCGATAGAGACCGACCGCGAGTCCCGGAGGTGTGGTTTCATTAGTTCAGTCCTGATACCTATAGGGTGCCGACGAGCCCGGTAAATATAGGTGGGTCGAAAAAAGGCGCTGAACAAGGCGGGTGATGAAGGCCTGCTATGCGATACCTGACGCGGCGCGTGGCGCACGGCCTGCTCGTTCTGATAGGGGTTTCGCTCCTGTCCTTTCTGTTTATCTCCTTGGCTCCAGGGGACTTCCTCAACGAAATGAAGCTCGACCCGCGCATCTCCCGGGACATGCTCGATGCAATGCGCGACCGGTATGGGTTGGACCAGCCGCTTCCCCTGAAATACGCTCATTGGGTCCAGTCGGTCTTCCGCGGAGAGCTCGGCTTTTCGTTCGCCTACAACACCCCTGTTGCCCCTCTTCTATGGCTGCGCGCGCGAAACACGCTGGTTCTGACCGTTCCGGCCACCATCGTCGCTTGGGTCATCGCGGTGCCGCTCGGGGCCTGGTGCGCGAGCCGAAGAGGGCGGTGGGTTGACGGCGTTTGTGCCGGAACGACGACGGCACTCCTCGTCGTCCCTGAATTGCTCCTGGCGTTGGCGCTGCTGTTGGTGGCCGTTCGGACCGGCTACTTTCCAGTCGGCGGGATGAAATCTGCTGGATTTGCGGACTTGGGCGTTTGGCAGAAGCTCCGGGATCTCGCCGTCCACATGATTCTTCCCGGGACGGCGCTGATCCTGGTCAACCTCCCGCTTCTCGTGAGGCACGTGCGATCGAGTCTGCGTGAAGTGCTCGTCGCTCCTTTCATTCAAGCCACGCACGCACGCGGTGTGCCTCCCGGCCGCCTGTTGTTTCGCGACGCGCTTCGGGCGGCATCCAACCCATTGGTCACCCTTTTGGGATTGTCGATCGCGACTCTGCTCAGCACCTCGTTGGTGATCGAGGCCGTTATGAGCTGGCCCGGCCTTGGACCGCTGCTGCTCGAGGCGATCGCGGCGCGCGATCTCTACGTCGTCATCGGCGCGGTGATGTGCTCGACGGTGCTTCTGCTCGCCGGAAACCTGGTGGCTGATGCTCTGTTGTACCTGACCGATCCGCGGTCGCGCACGGAACTATGAACGTCGCGTCTCGACACGTTCGAGCGTGGGTCACGCTGCTCGGCATTTTGTACGCGGCAATTTTCCTGGCTGGTTTCATCGCGCCTTACGCACCGAACGAGCAGAACCGAAGCGCCCCGTTTACGGCGCCGACACGCGTGCATTTCGTCGATGACACCGGCGAATTTCATCGGCGGCCGTTCGTTTACCGCCTCGTGAGCCGGCCCGGTACCTTCGACGAATACGATGAAGATCGCAGTCGTCCGTATCCGGTGCGGTTTCTCGTTCAGGGATCGCCGTACACGATTGCGGGGTTCAACACCGATCGTCACCTCTTCGGCATCGATGAGCCAGCGAGAGTTTTCCTGTTCGGGACCGATCAGTTTGGTCGGGATCTGTTCTCCCGGTTGTTGTTCGGCGCGCGGATCTCACTCGTCGCCGGAGTCCTCGCGGCGGGCCTCGCGTTGGCGATCGGCGTCGCGCTTGGCGCGCTCGCCGGCTTCTATGGCGGGTGGACCGACGATGCCGTGATGCGGATCGCCGAGGTCTTTCTTGCGCTTCCTTGGCTGTACCTCTTGTTTGCTGTTCGATCGATCCTGCCGCTCCATATCGATCCGGCCCGGGCTTTTCTGCTACTCGTCGCGGTCATTGGCGTCGTCGGTTGGGCTCGACCCGCTCGATTAATCAGAGGTATCGTGCTCAGCGCGAAGCACCGCGATCATGTCGTCGCCGCGCGCGCGTTCGGCGCCACCGATCTATATGTGCTCTGCCATCACGTCCTGCCTCAGACCGCCGGCGTCGTTCTCACTCAGCTCTCGGTGCTGATTCCTCGCTACATCCTTGCCGAGGTGACGCTCTCGTTTTTTGGGCTCGGGGTCTCTGAACCGGTGCCGAGCTGGGGCAACATGCTGGCTGCCGTCCAGCGCTACGACGTGCTGACCTCGTATTGGTGGATGTTTCTCCCCGGAATTGCGCTCGGGCCTGTGTTTCTGTTGTACTACGCGCTGGCTGATGCTTTTCACCAGGAACTGGCGTATCAGTCGTTCTGAGGCCGGTTGAGAACGCTCATGGCGAGTCGGATTGTCCGTTCGTTCGCTTCCGCGCTGGCGCTCGTGCTGGTCGTCTCGTTCAGCACCGCGCCGACTGCGTGGACGCCGGCGACCGAAGATCTGCTCGTCTCGCGTGCGGAGATTGGTCGGCACGGCGGCCAGCTCATCGTCAACCAGCGCACCGAACCCAAAACGTTGAATCCCGTCACCGCGGTCGATGCGGTGTCGGGTGAAGTGATCAAGTGCACGATCGCCGACCTGATTCACATCAATCGCGACACACAACGGACCGAACCCGCCCTCGTCAAGGCATGGACGATGTCGCCCGACGGCCGGCGGTATACGGTGACGCTGCGGCAGGGACTTCGTTTTTCAGACGGCCACCCGTTTGATGCCGACGATGTGTTGTTCTCGTTTCGAGTGATTCTCGACGAGAAGATCCACTCGATCCAACGCGATCCCCTGATCGTCGGCGGCCAACCGATCGCTGTTCGCAAGGTGGATCAGTACACCGTCCAGTTCGATCTCGCTGAGCCGCGCGCTGCGGCGGAACGGCTGTTCGACGGCGTGGCGATGCTGCCGCGTCACCTTCTCGAGCAGTCCTACACGGAAGGCCGGCTGGCAGAAGTATGGGGCCTGACTTCATCAGCCGCGCAGATGGCGGGACTCGGTCCGTTTCGGTTCAAGGAGTACGTACCGGGCGAGCGGATCGTCCTCGAGCGGAACCCGTACTACTGGAAGGCCGATCGTAACGGCACTCGATTGCCGTACCTCGATCGTCTGGTTTTTGTGTTCGTGACGAGCGACGACGCGCAGGCGATGCGGTTTCAAACCGGAGAAGCTGATATCGCGTCACGCGTGACCGCCGCCAACTACGGCGTACTCGCGAAGTCGGAGCAGACCGCGCCGTACAAGCTCTACGATCTCGGTGCCGGTCTCGATTACAGCTTCCTCTTCTTCAACCTGAACGATCTCAACGCGACGACCCAATCCGAGATCGCGCGCAAACAACAGTGGTTCCGGCGGGTCGCCTTCCGGCAGGCGATTTCGGCGGCGATCGATCGCGACGCGATCGTGCGCCTCGTCTATCGAGGACGTGCGACGCCGCTGTGGGGGCACGTTCCGCCGGGAAACAAGTTGTGGACGAACCGCGCAATTCCGCATCCGATGCGATCGGTTGGCCGCGCGCGGCAGTTGCTGCAGTCAAATGGCTTCTCGTGGAAATCCGATGGCACCCTCGTCGACGAACGAGGCGACGCCGTTCGATTCAGCATCGTCACGAACTCGAGCAACGCCGAACGCGTCCAGATGGTGACGATCATTCAGGACGATTTGAAGCAAATCGGCATCGCCGTCGATGTGGTCACGCTGGAGTCGCGCACGCTGGTCGATCGAGTGCTGAAGACGCATGACTACGAGGCGTGCGTGCTCGGCCTCGGTAACGGCGACGGCAGTCCTAACACGGAAATGAACGTGTGGATCTCGAGCGGGCCGACTCACCTGTGGAGCCCCGATCAAAAGCGTCCGGCGACATCATGGGAAGCGGAGATCGATACGTTGATGAGACGCCAGCTCACCACGCTGGATCCGGCCGTGCGGAAGGGCTTGTACGATCGCGTCCAGGAGCTCGTCGCACAGAATCTCCCTCTCATCTTTCTCGTGAGTCCCAATGTTCTCGTGGGGTCACACAAAGGGCTCGGCAACTTTCGGCCCGCCATTCTCGATCACCACACACTCTGGAACGTCGAGGAATTGTTCTGGCGTCAGAAACGGTCCAGTGGAACGCCGTGAAAAGCACGCCGGCGCGATCGCGCTGACGGAGGGACCTCGCCCCGGCTGGAGCGACGAACGGCTCGTTCGTGCGTGCCTGGACGGCGACGAGCAGGCGTGGTCCGCACTGATCGACAAGTACAAGAATCTCATCTACTCGATTCCGATCAAGTACGGAGCCAGCCGCGAAGATGCCGGCGACATCTTTCAGTCCGTATGCCTCGAGTTGTTTTCCGAACTGCCGAAGCTGCGCAAGGCGGGGGCGCTGCGCGGATGGCTCGTGACGATTACGGCGCATCAAGCGTTCCATTGGAAGCGCAAATTCCGCAAGCAGGCCGATCGTGAGCAGACGGACCTCGAAGAAGATGAATACGGGGCGGATCCATCGTTGCCGTCGGATGAAACCGATGAAGCCGAGCGCGAACAGACGGTGAGGGACGCGACCGCGAAGCTGTCACCGCGGTGCCAGGAAATGATCCGCTTGTTGTTTTACGTCGAGCCGCCATTGGCGTACCGCGACGTGGCGCGCCGCCTCGGTCTCGCCGTCGGCTCGATCGGCTTCATCCGAGGCCGATGTCTGCAGCGCCTCGAAAAGGCGTTGAAGTCCATGGGCTTCTGAGCATGGTGACCGCTCACCTCACCAGCGACCTGATCGATCAACTGGCGTCGCAGTCCAACCGCCGCGCCATGGTGACGTTCCTGCGGCACCAACCTCAGCTCTGGGACGCCGACGTCGTCGAAGGCCTGTACGAATCGGTGGTGCGCGTGGCCCGCGCCGATCTCAGACAGGCCGAGCGCCTGGCGGACGCCGCGATGTGGCTGGCTGACAAGCTCGGTGACGATCGGTGTCGCGCGCAAAGCCTTCGTGCGGTCGGGCATGTGTTGTTGATCCGGCGCAAATACAGCGAGGCGCTGAAGCGATATGAAGCGGCGCTTCGGCTGTTCCGAACCGCCGGTCAGGACGTCGACGTCGGACGCACGTTGAGCGGCGGTGCGCTGCAGAGCCTGATTTATCTCGGACGGTACGACGACGCGCTGGCGTCGGCCGAAGAGGCGCGCCGGATTTTCGAGCGACATGGCGATCAGCTGCGTCTTGCCCGCCTCGACACCAATATGGGCAACGTCCTGTCCAGACAGAATCGATTCCAGGAAGCGCTGGCGTTGTATCAACGCGCTCGCGAGCCGCTCGCGCAGTTCGGCGACCCGCAGGATGTCGCGGCGGTCTTGAGCAACATGGCCGTCTGCTACATGAGCCTGAACGAGTTCGATACGGCGATGCAAACGTATCGCGAGGCGAGACAGTACTGCGAACGACACGACATGCCGCTCCTCGTTGCGCAGGCGGACTACAACATTGCGTACCTCCACTATCTACGCGGCGAGTACACACGCGCGCTGGATCTCTATCGCGCGGCCGAGGAGCAATCAGAGCGGGTCGGCGACCTGTATCATCGGGCGCTGTGCGACCTGGACCGGTCCGAGATGTACCTCGAACTGAATCTGAGCGAAGAGGCGGGCGAGCTCGCCAACCGAGCCCTCGCCAGCTTCGACGAGCTCGGTCTCGTGTACGAAGCGGCGAAGTCGGTGACGAACCTCGCGATTGCCGCCAGCCATGACCACGACATCCCAACTTCGGTGCGCCTGTTCGAGCGCGCGCGCGAGCTGTTCGCGAAGGAAGGCAATCAGGTCAGGCTCGCGCTGGTCGATTTCTATCAGGCGCTCGTACTCTATCGGGACGGCCGGTACCTTCAGGCTCAACGCTACTGCCAGAGTGCGCTCGCACTGTTCGCGAGCGCCTCTGCGTCCGGGAAGACAACCCTGTGTGAGTTGTTGCTCGCACGATTGGAGCTCGATGCCGGTGACCCTCGAGCGGCCCACGAAGCGTGCACCGCGGCGCTGAAGAAGGCCGAGGGCATGCAATCGCCGATTCTGACGTTCCAGGCGTACTTCGTTCTCGGTCTGATCCGTGAGGCGCAGCGCGACGCGCACGCCGCGTACGCCGCGTTCGAGAACGCGCGCGCAAGCCTGGAGCACCTGCGCAGCCATCTCGGCACCGAAGATCTGAAGATGGCGTTTCTCAAGGACAAGCTCGCGGTGTACGAGAGCCTCTTCTCGATCTGCTTGACGATGGGGCCCGAGCGCAACCGGCAGGAAGACGCGTTCGGCTACATCGAGCAGGCGAAATCGCGCAGTCTCGCCGATCTCATCGCGTTCCGTGCCAACACCCTGGCGCCGCGCGTCGAGAATCAACTGAGCGCGGACGTGCCGCACTTGCGGCAGCAGATCAACGCGCACTATCGGCAGATCGAGCTGGAGGAAATGAAGCAAGAGAAGCGTTCGCCGCGGCGAATCGAGACGCTTCGTCGCCGTGCCCGGACGCTCGAGCACCAACTGATCAAGTCATTGAATGCACTGCGCGCGACCGATCAGGAGTTCGCCGCTCTCCAGGGCGGCACGGCGTTCGAGCTCGACGAGATCCGCGAAGTCCTGACGCCGGGTACCGTACTGCTGGAGTACTACCAGGCGCGCGGACAGATCTATGCGTGTGTGCTCAGTCGCGAACGCCTCGACGTCGTGCCGGTCGCGTCGGCCACGGTCGTGAGGAAGCTGTTGCGGTTGCTGCAGTTCCAACTGTCGAAAGTTGGCGTCACCTCGACCTTCACTGGTACACCGGATCATCGGCGTGGCGCGACCGAAGCGCATCTTTCCGAGCTCTACACGCTTCTCGTGTCGCCGATTCGAGACCGACTGGATGCGGATCACGTGGTGATCGTGCCCCACGGTCTACTTCACTATCTGCCGTTTCACGCGCTCTTCGACGGCGCACGCTTTCTCATCGAGGAGCTCACGATCTCGTATGCCCCGAGCGCGAGCGTCTATCGACTGTGCTGTGCGAAGCGTTCGCTCTCGGAAGGCGACGCGCTCATCATGGGCGTCCCAGACGCCCGCGCGCCGTACATCGCCGAAGAGATTGAAGCGGTCGCCGGCACGTTTCCGCGCGCGCGCGTGTTCGTCGGCGCAGAGGCGACCGCCGATCGTCTCGCGGCGTACGGACCGTCGAGCCCGTTCGTTCACATCGCGACCCACGGTGTCTTCCGCCGTGACAACCCGATGTTTTCGTCGATTCAGCTCGGCAGCGGTCCCTTCAATGTGATCGATCTCTATCAGCTCCGTCTTTCGGCGGAGCTGGTCACGCTCAGCGGATGCAGCACGGGACTCAACGCCATCGTCGGAGCGGACGAGCTTCTTGGCTTGGTGCGCGGGCTGCTCTATGCCGGCGCCGGCGCGGTTTTGCTCACGCTTTGGGACGCGTATGACATGAGCACGGCGGAATTCATGCAATCTTTTTACACGCACTTGCAGTCGGGGTCGCATAAAGCCCGAGCGCTTCAGCGCGCCATGCTCGACCTTCGAGAGCGCTATCCGCACCCGTTCTACTGGGCACCGTTTGTCCTCGTAGGCCAGGTGGCACCGTGTTAATGCGGCCCCCCTATATTTTTGGGACCGGCCGGCACCCTATAGTGGGCAGAGGCCAATGAAGCACTTCGACATCAGCGACTGGACCGATTTTGCACGTGGCGTCGCGGCCGACGCCGATCGCGCCGCGATGGAATCGCATCTGACGTCCAGGTGTCGTCGTTGCCGGGCCACGTTGGACCTCGTCGAACGGGTCGCTAGCTCGGCCCGTGCCGACAGTCAGTACAGCCCGCCTGAGCATGTAGTCCGTTGCGCCAAGGCAATCAGTTCGCTGCTGAGGCCGCAGAGCTCCAAGGTCTCCCGCCTTATGGCGCGGCTCGTCTACGACAGCTTTCGCGACCCGGCCCCTGTCGGCATCCGTGCCCAGGACCGGGTCTCCCGCCACACCGTGTATGAAGCGGGAAACTTTTCGTTGGATTTGCGCTTGGAACAGGAAAAGGGGTCTCCAATGGCCACGCTCGTTGGCCAGTTGACCAACCGGAACAATCCGGAAAGTTCGCTGGCCGAGGCCCCGGTTCTGTTGATGGCTCGTCAGGACATCGTCGCGCAGGCGGTGTACAACCGCTTTGGCGAGTTCCAGATGGACTATCCGCCGGCGCGCCATCTTCGTCTGTGCGTGGCGCTGGATCCGCCAGGAAAACGTATCGAATTGTCACTCAATAGACTTGTTGCCGAGATGCCGAAACCACTCCAGGTGGGGCTGTCACGCCGGCGACCCCTGGCGCAGGGTCGAGCCAGACCGGAGTCGAAATAGATTCCCCTCAAATTTCTTCTGCAATCGCGCCGGTTAGGCGCTAAGCTAAAACACCCCCAAACGCGCAATGGCGTCCCCTGAAGAATAGCGGGAACAGCGTCCGTTTCGGCGGCGAGTTCCCTTTTCTTCAGTTTCCGCGTGTCTCAACGCGGGGGCGCCTTCGGGCGTGGTGCCGGTGTGTCGCGTCGTGACGTCGACAACTCGGCGGTGTCGTCGTGAGGAGACGATGAATAAGCGATCGTTTGCCCGCGTGTCGTTGACATTCCTGCTGTTGTTGTTCTCCTTCAGGATCGGTCAGCCCGCGGTGACGCTGAACGCCGAGACAGCCGGCCAACAGTTCATCCTCTGTGCCCCGGAAGATCGCATTGCCGCCATCATGAGCCGTCACGGCTTGACGATGGTCCGCCCGCTCGACGAAAACATTCACAGCATCGCGCTCGTGATGGGTCCCGTCCCGCAGCAGCAGACCAACGCGGTGCAGGGCGATACGCTCGATGCCGCGACGCAGCAACTGATCCAGGCGGTCCGGTCGGACCCGGATGTCGAGCATTTCGACGTCAACGGCGCCGCGGTCATTACCGAGATTGGAAGCAGCCCTCAACTCAATGAGTCGATGGTCGAAATCCTCGATTCGTTGGCGCACACGGTGAGCGCGTATTTTGGAAACAGCGTGTGGACGCCGTACGTCAATCAGCCCGCGCTGAATGTGATCAAGCTGGTGCAGGCGCAACAGTTTGCCCGTGGCGATGACGTCGTCGTCGCGATCATCGATACTGGTGTCGATCCACACCATCCGGCGCTGCAAGGTGCGCTCGTCCCCGGCTACGACTTCACTCGCGATCTCGCGGGTCCTGCGTCGGAATGGTCGGACCTCGATGAGTCGATGGTCGAGATTCTCGATTCGTCCACCGTTTCCATCCTCGATCCGAGCGCGCCGGTGGCGGTCAATTCGTCGACGGTGGCGATGGTTGATTCCGCCACTGCTGCGCAAGTTGATGTCACGCAGCTGCCGAGCGCCTTCGGCCACGGCACGATGGTCGCCGGACTCGTTCACGTCGTCGCGCCGAAGGCGAAGATCATGCCGCTCAAAGCGTTCAAGGCCGACGGCTCGTCGAACGCCTTCGACATCGAGCGCGCGATTGTGTACGCCGTCATGCACGGCGCCAAAGTCATCAACATGAGTTTCAGCTCGGTCACGACGTCCGCCGAGTTGACGCACGCGATCGATTTCGCGACCGCGCACGGCGTCATTTGCCTCGCGTCGGCGGGCAACTCCGGCCGGCGCTCCGTGGTCTTTCCGGCTGGTTACCGCAACGTGATGGGCATCGGTTCGACGACCAACACGAATCAGCGCAGCGGCTTCAGCAATCTCGGCGATCATCTTGTTCAGTTCGCGGCGCCCGGTGAATCGCTCATCACGGTGTATCCCGGCGGACGCTACGCCGCGGTCTCCGGCACGTCCTTCAGTACCGCGCTGATGTCCGGTGGAGTGAGCCTGTTGTCGCAGCTCCAACCGACGGTCGATCATCGCCTCGCGAGCCGGTACTTCGACGATGGCGCC
>Ga0066710_100004815_pt1 | contig 12081 bp, 7 predicted proteins | sample GraSoiAngelo_159_FD_79666 | JGI IMG/M metagenome (GOLD analysis project Ga0066710, IMG submission 79666) | Grasslands soil microbial communities from the Angelo Coastal Reserve, California, USA - 14_1009_16_40cm | ecosystem: Environmental > Terrestrial > Soil > Grasslands | place: USA...
ACTCTTTGAGGGCTCCGTGAGTTTCTCGTTCGGCGTCGAGAAAGAAGTGTCAGGGGCCCTGAAGCTCGTGATCCTGAAGTTCCGCGACAGAGTGACTGCCGGCGATACGCACACGATCAAGTTCACGTTCAAGAAGAAGTGAAGTCGGCCGATGCTGCCGCGACCGGACGAACAATGCAACTCGTAGTGCGGGTAGATGCTCTCAAAACGAAATACGGCGCGGAGTCCCGGAAATTGATGCGCGTCGTAGAGACTGTCGGCTCGGTCTGCGATGTCAGCGGACTGAGTGCTCAGCAGATACGTAGGCGGATTTCAAAGCTCCCGGCCTCCGAAGCGGTCTGCTTGATCGGCGGCTACGACATCGTCCCTACATTTCGTCGGAAGAATCCAACGTCTCATCTCGACGGAGACGACGATGGACCGATCCCGACCGATGCGCCCTATGGCGCGGCGCCCGGCGTCATCGAGGAGGAATACGCTCCCGGTCGCGCCATTAGCCGCATACCCGATAGCGTCAATAAGAGCGCGTCGACCTTCTTGAAATTGCTGAAGAGTCAGCAGTTCATGCCACAAACGCGAACACCTTCGGGATGCTTTGAGCAGGCAGCCAATGAATTCTCGGGGGCAGCTGGTTACGTTCACCAGTTCGTTGCTGCACAGAGTCTTGCCGTGTCGCTTTCGCCGCCGAGCCTAACGGCGCGCCCCGACCCCGTCCCGCTGATATCGGGACGCGGCCGTGTCCACATCCTCCTCCATGGCGCGAACTATTCGCCAGATTGGGCATCACTGTTCGGCAGGTCGGCATCAGCCCCACGTGATGACTACCCAGTAGCACTCACGACCGCGCAAATCGGCCGTTGCGACTTGGCTGGAAGTGTTGTGACGTTCAGCTCCTGCTATGCAGCGATGTTGGACGGGCGCGGCGGCCGAACCTTTTCAAACCAAGTCGCGCTCGCGTGCCTGCACCAGGGAGCAAAGATCGTTATCGGCGCAACGAGATCTAACTGGATTGAAACGCGCGCTCCTTACGACGGTCTCGGGCCAGGACTCGTGGCTGCGTTCTGGAAAGAGTTCTCGGCTGGCGGCACTGCCGGCAACGCTTTTGTGCAGGCGAAAGCTAATTTCCTGAAAACTGAGCTGTCTCGCGATCCGAGCAATCACCCGTATCTGTTTAAGACCGTTCTGCAAATGCATCTGTATGGAAATCCGGAGGTAACGCTGTGACGGACCTTCGTCCCTAAACTGTCAGGAGTCGCATATATGAAGAGCAAGAGCATTGTTGCTGTCGCAGCAGACGCTGTTCAGAAACGCGGTAGGAGAACAGCAAGGCTAGTTGTGCATCCGATACCCGAAGAACCGAAGGTCACGTCAGCACATCGGATGAAGGCTGCCCGGAGGTCGACGACAACAACACCGAGCTCAGCCCAAATCGCGGCGCGGGTCGCGAAACGGGTCGGGGCTCGAACCAACAGTGCACGTCCGCCGCAGTCCGGAGACGTCGAGTTCTCGGAGAAGACACCAATCGGCAAGCGTTCGATCGTCGTTCAGGTTCGCGGCGGCCGAGTGACCCAGGTTCTAAAGCGCGCCACTCGACCGTAGCATCGCCGGTCCGAAGCAAGTCATTCTCGATTCAACTGGGAAAATCGTCGCCGAGCAGGGCTGAGCCCCGTCAGGGTGAGCTCGACGCCATCAGCAAGCGGATGGAGATCCTCGCAGCCGAGATGCGCCACGCGGCGGAAGCGGCGGACACAGCGAAACTGGATGAACTCAAGAAGAAGCACGCGAGCCTGCGCGACGTGTATGAGACGGAGCGTGCGATCCCGACATGGCCCGTGGACATGCGCGTGGTGGGAAAGTACGTCGCTGCGCAGGTCGTCCCGCTGCTCAGCCTGACGGGGGTCATTGAGTTCATCACGAAGCAGCTGCTTGGCACGTGAGCAAGGAGCCCGGTCGGGAAATCCTGCCGCGTCCGTCACTCCAGGTACCAGGTGCGCGCTCGGAAGAGGACCGCCGAGAGGTCACGGTCGTCTTCGCCGACATATGTGAGTCGACGGCTCTCGCTGAGCGCCTCGATCCTGAGGAGTGGCGGCTGCTGCTGGGCCGCGTTCTACGCGCACTCGCACAGGAGATCCGACGCTACGGTGGGACCGTCGACAAGTACATCGGCGACGCGGCGATGGCGGTGTTCGGTGCGCCCGTCGCGCTCGAGCGACACGCGGAGCGTGCCATCGATAGCGCGCTCGCGATGAGGCGCGCTTTTGATGTGCTGAATCGCGAGTTCGAGCGCGAATACCGACAACGGCTCGGGCTGCGTATCGGCATCTGCACAGGCGAAGTCGTGGCCGGAGTGCTCGAGCAGGACGTGCAACTCGCGTATACGGTCGTGGGCGATACGGTACATACGGCGCAGCGGGTCGAGGCGGCCGCGCCGCCCGGTGAGATATACGTCACGGACTCGACCTACCAGCAAGCCCGCGATGCGTTCGCCTTCGAGCCCCTTGCGCCGCTTTCGCTGAAGGGACGAAGCCAGCCGGTGCGCGCGTTCCGCGTGTTGAGCGCGATATCGCGGGACGCGTCGACACCGCCAGCCGATGGGTTAAGGCTCATCGGCAGGGACGACGAGTTGACGATCATCGTCGACCGTCTGAGCGCACTAGAGGCGGGTTTGGGTCACGTACTTCTCATCCTCGGCGATGCGGGCATCGGCAAGTCGCATCTCATCTCCGAAGCACGGGCGCTGGCTCCCTCGAAGATCCAGTGGCATGCGAGTGCGGCCGTTCTCGATGCGGGTAGTTATGGCGCGATCGCAAGCGTGCTTCGCGCGGCGTGCGGCGTCGTGGACGGGGCGGAACCGGCGGTGGTAATTCGCGCGATCGAGGCAACGGTCCGGCGGCTCTTCGATGGAGACGCAGTCGATATCGCGCGTTATCTCTCCGCCCTGCTTGCACCAAGTGAGCCGGAAGCACGCAACGCGTTGCCCCGCGAGCTTGAGGGCGACGCGCTGCGTGCCCAGATCTACCGCAGCGTGCGGCGTCTGTTGCAAGCGGCCGCTCACGAAAGACCGGTGGGCTTGCTCTTCGACGACGCTCATGGATTTGACGACGCGTCGTTGCGGCTCATCGAGCACCTGCTGCCGCTCGTGCAGGAGTGTCCCCTCGTCATCTGCGTGATCAGCCGCGCCGAGCCGGGACGAATCGGCGCTCGCGTCCGTGATGCGAGCGCGATCCTCTCCCGAGACCGGTACACTGAGCTGAGGCTGAACGCGCTCTCGGAGCCGGCGGCTCGTCAATTGCTCCTCGAGCTACTGCCGTCGAGCGTCGTGCCAGAGAGGCTCGCCGATGCGATCATCGAGCAGGCGGAGGGGAATCCGTTCTTCCTCCAGGAACTCGTGCGCGCCGTGTTCGATGCTCGGGACGAAGCGGGACGCTCCCCGCGAGTCCTCGCATCGGAAGACCTACGTCATCTGCAGGTTCCGGGCACGCTTCGCGGCGTCCTCCAAGCGCGGCTCGACCGGCTCGACGAGAACCTCGCCTCGGTCCTGAAGGTCGCGTCCGTCGTCGGACGTTCGTTCTCGTACGAGTTGCTCTCGATGGTTGTTGACGACTCTTCCGACCTCGAGCGCAGTCTTGATCAACTCGAAATCAGAGGGCTGATCAGGTCCCAAGCCGACGGCATCCGCGCCTATGCCTTCACGAGCGGCCTCACGCAAGATGTCGCTTTCGAGAGCTTGCTGCACCGACAGCGACGCGTCCTGCACGACCGCGTGGGATCGGCGCTCGAACAGCTCTATCGGGACCGGCTCGACGATGTCGCCGGCATCCTGGCATTTCACTTCGCCCGTGCCGAGAAGTGGGAGCGCGCCCAGCTGTATCTCTTTCGCGCGGCCGAGCACGCCGCGCGTTTCGCGGCCGATGGCGACGCGCTCGCGAAATACGCTGAGGCAGTACGCGCGCACCAGGAAGCCTTCGGCGATCGCTGGACGCCCGCGCAGCGCGCCCATGTCGAACGCAAGATCGCTGAGGCGCACGCCCGCCGTGGCGATCACGCGGTCGCGATCCAGCACATCGGCCGGGGCCTCGTCGCGCTGGGCAGCCGCATGCCGACGTCCCGCCGAGGCGTGCGCCTACGTATCGCGACCGAAATCTTGCGGCACGTGGCGCAGCGGCCTGTCACCTGGATTCCCCGTCGTTGGCGCACCTCCGCTCTCGATCCTGCTGTCGAAGAACATGTGTTGCTCTATGAAGCTCTTGGCTGGATCGACTACTACGCGAATCGAGAGCGATTGATCGCAGATGTGCTCGCCGTGCTCAACATCGCTGAACGGGCCAACTTCGACGCCGCGATCGTCCGCGGTTCACTGGGCGCAGGAGTGATCTGCGACGCGATTCCGATTCGCGCGCTCGCCCTCGCGTACCACCGGCGCACGGTGCGCGCTGCGCGTCGTGTCGATTCATCGCTCGCGCTCGCTTACGGGCATCTCGGCCTCGCGTATCACACCCTGCGGTTCGGACCATGGTTGGAATCGCTGGAGCACTGGCGCTCGGCGACCGAATCGTTCTGGAGGGCTGGCAACCTGCGCTTCTGGGCCGCATCGCTTGGCGGGGTCGGATGGCTCGAGCAGCACCTCGGTCACACCGACACGAGCGCGGCAGCCGCCGAGCGCATGCTCGAGATCGGTCGCGATGCAGCCGACGAACAGATCGTCGCGTGGGCCCTCCACCTGCGCGGCACCATCGCGTGGCAGCACGGGGCGTTCGCGGCCGCGGAGCCGGACCTGCGCCGCGCGATCGAACTGCTGCGGCGGATCCCCGACTACCCCTTCCTCGCATCCGCGCTCGGCGATCTTGGGCTTTGCTACCTGCGCATGGCACGCGGCGCAGCCGCACGGGAGCTCCTCGAGGAGGCCGCGGCGCTCGTGCGGAGGGAAGATATCCGCGGTTATCTGGCTCGTGCCCGCAACGGCCTTGTCGAGGCGTATCTCGCGGAGGCCGATCTCAGCACCGCAGGCGAGCGCCAACGCTGGCTTGCGGCCGCGCGGTCCGCATGGCACGCGGCCAGACCGCAGGCGTTCATCGAACGACTTGCGCACGTTGGGCTTGCGCGCTGGGCAGGCACTCTGGCGTGGGAGCGCGACGACCACGCGACGGCGCGACAGCATTGGCGTCGCGGCCTCGAGGTCGCGCGCGAGCTCGGAGCGCGATTCGATGAGGCGCTCACGCTGCGCGAGATGGGCCGGCGCAGCGGCGACCTCGATGCCCTTGCGAGCGCCGCGAGGCTCTTCGCCAACGTCGGCGCGGAACACGAGGCCGCAGTCGCCGCGGAGCTTGGGTCTGCCGTCGCTGCTCGCGGCGTTTAGCTGCTGAGGGACTAGACGACCTAGTTACGCTTGACCTCGTTAAGCGTCGAGGGGAGGGGAGCGGTGCGACGGCTGTCTTCGCGGTGGAGCGAGCTCCAGCCTCACTACGACGTGGTCGTCGTCGGCTCCGGTTACGGCGGGGCTGTGACGGCGTCGCGGCTCTCTCGCGCCGGCCGAAAGGTGTGCGTTCTCGAGCGAGGCCGCGAGTTCCAGCCGGGGGACTATCCCGACACGATCATGGAGGGTGCGGGCGAGATCCAGCTGGATACGCCATTGGGTCACGTCGGATCACGCATCGGCCTCTACGACCTTCGACTCAATACAGAGATGAACGCGTTCATCGGTTGCGGTCTTGGCGGCACGTCGCTCGTGAACGCGAACGTGAGCCTGCGGCCCGATCGGCGCGTGTTCGATGACGCGCGGTGGCCTCAGGCGCTGCGTAGCGATCTCCCGACGCGACTGGACGAAGGCTATACGCGCGCCCTCGCGATGCTGCAACCGGTGGCGTACCCCGACACGTCGCCGCAGCTGCGGAAGCTCAAGGCGCTCGAGGCGTCGGCGCGCGCTGTGAAGGGCCGGTTCTACCGCCCGCCGATCAACGTGACCTTCACCGCGGGTCGCAACGCCGCTGGTGTGGAGCAGTCGGCTTGCACGTTGTGCGGTGATTGCGTGTCGGGATGCAACTACGGCGCGAAGAACACCGTGCTCATGAACTACCTGCCCGACGCGTTCGATCACGGCGCGAGCGTGTTCACCCAGGTCGGCGTGCGATCCGTCGAGCGCGCGAACGGTGCCTGGCGCGTCCGCTATCAGCTGCTCGAGTCGGGCCGCGAGGCCTTCGATGGACCCGAGCTTGTCGTCGACGCCGACGTCGTCGTGCTCGCTGCCGGCACCCTCGGCTCGACGGAGATCCTACTGCGCTCGAAGCAACGAGGGCTGGCATCTTCGGACCGCATCGGACAAGGGTTCAGCGGCAATGGCGATGTGCTCGGGTTCGCGTACAACACGAGGCGCGAGATCGATCCCATCGGTTGGGGACAGCACAGGCGCGCCGCCGTGGGACCCTGCATCACCGGAATCATCGACACGCGCGAGGTCGGCTCCCTCGAGGAAGGCTTCGTCATCGAGGAGGGCTCCGTGCCGGGAGCCATCGGCGGCTTCCTGTCGCCCATGCTCGCTGCCGCCGCGAAGCCGTTCGACGGGAACGGCGCTAGAGGTTGGCTTGCCAGGCTTGAGAGCATCGTGCGCGGTCCGCGCGTCGGCGCTGTTGCGAACACACAGGTGTTCCTCGTGATGGCGCACGACGATGGTGGCGGCCTGCTTCGCCTCGAGAACGACCGGCTCCGCATCCACTGGCCGGGCGTCGGCTCGCAGCCGATCTTCGCGCGGATCGCCGATAGTCTCGAGCGCGCGAGCAAGGCCATCGGCGGCACGTATGTAGCCAGTCCGCTCTCGGCGAAGCTCCTTGGCACGCAGCTCATCACGGTGCATCCGCTCGGCGGATGCGGGATGGCGGAGGACGCGGCGGGTGGCGTGGTGAACCACAAGGGACAGGTCTTCTCAGGCGCGAACGGCGCGGCCGTATACGAGGGCCTGTACGTCGGGGATGGCGCTATCATCCCGCGACCGCTCGGGGTCAATCCGTTGATCACGATCTCCGCGCTAGCCGAGCGCAACTCGCGCCTCATCGCGCACGATCGCGGCTGGCGGATCGACGACGGACCACGTTCGACCCCACCGAGGCAGGGCATCGCCGCGAGGCTCGGGATCGAGTTCACCGAGACGATGCGCGGCCACATCTCCACCGCCGTCCTCAGCGACGATTACGAGGCGGCTGAGGAGGCGGCACGAAAAGACGACTCGCGTTGCGAGTTCACGCTCACGATCCTGAGCGATGACCTGGAGACCTTGATCGGTGCGTTCCAACACCCCGCGCGGATCATCGGCACGGTCACGGCGAACGCGCTCTCGGCGGAGCCGATGACCGCGACGAACGGTGAGTTCCGGCTCTTCCCGCGCGATCCCGAGCGCGTCGAGACGAGGCAGATGCATTACCGCATGCTGCTCAAGTCGATCGAAGGTAAGAGCTATCTCTTCGACGGCACGAAGTTCGTCCACGACGATCCGGGTTTGGACATGTGGTCAGACACGACGACACTGCTCGTGACGATCCGTGCGGGTGAGGACGCGAGCGGGCCGATCGTTGCTCGCGGTCGGCTTCACATCCAGCTGCTCGACTTCGCCCGCCAGCTCGCCACGCTGCGCGTGACGAACGCCTCTGGCATCTCCGAGCGGCTGCGTGCGACCGCGCGGTTCGGGAAGTTCTTCGCCGGCGCCCTGTACGACACCTACGGCGGCGCGATCGCGGGGCCGCACCTCCTTGATCCGCTCGCGCCGCCGCGCAAAAGACGTCCGCTCCGGATCGATGTCGATCCCGAGGTGCATAACTTCCGAACAGCAGACGGAGTCATGCTCCAGTTGACGCGGTACCCCGGCGGTACGCGCGGACCGGTGCTGCTCGCGCACGGCCTCGGCGTCTCGAGCCGGATCTTCACGATTGACACCATCGACACGAACCTTACCGAGTACCTCGTCAGCCGCGGTTTCGACACTTGGTTGCTCGATTTTCGCGCCAGCATCGAGCTGCCTGCGTCGAGAGGGCAGTTCAGCGCTGACGACATCGCGAAGTATGACTTTCCAGCTGCGGTCGATCTCGTGCGAAAGACCGCCTCCGTCGATTCGATTCACGCGATCGTCCACTGCTTCGGTTCGACCGCCTTCCTCATGTCGATGCTCGACGGACTGCAAGGCGTGGCGTCGGCGGTCTGCTCACAGGCCACGATGCACGTCGTCGTGCCGCGTGTCGCCCGCCTCAAGGCGGGGCTGCACCTGCCCGAGATGCTGAACGCGGTGGGTTTCGAGTCACTCAATGCGTACGCGGACAAGGGCGAGCACTGGTACGAGCAGCTGTTCGACAAGGCGCTGCAGCTCTACCCGTTGCCGGCGGACGAGGCGTGCAAGAGTGCGGTCTGCCACCGCATCTCGTTCATGTACGCGCTGCTCTACGAGCACGCGCAGCTCGACGAGATGACGCACGACGCCGGCTTGGCGGAAATGTTCGGCGTCGCCAACGTGCGCTGCTTCGCGCAGCTCGCCGAGCTCGTCAAGCACGGTCACCTCGTCGACGTCGACGGCAACGAGCGATATCTGCCGAACATCAAACGGCTTGCGATCCCGATCACCTACATCCATGGGGCGCGCAACGTCTGCTTCCTGCCGGAAGGCTCCGCCAAGGATGTCGCATTGCTCAGGAAGAGCAACCCCTCGGTGCGCTACGACCGCGTCCTCGTTCCTGGTTACGGACACATCGACTGCATCTTCGGCAAGCGCGCGTCCATCGACGTCTATCCGCACATCCTCGCTCACCTCGATCGCGTACGGGCGTGACCGAGCCGTCCGGAGCCGACGCCATCGTGGTCGGCTCAGGCTTCGGCGGCTCGATATGCGCGCTCCGTCTCGCGGAAGCGGGTCGATCGGTGCTCGTGCTCGAGCGGGGGCGCTCCTATCCGGCGGGACAGTTCCCTCGCGATCCCTCGCGACCCGCTGACCTTTTGTGGCGTTACACGGACGAGTTGCAGGCGCGCGGGCTCTATGACCTGCGATTCTTCTCGGGCCTTGGCGTTGTGGTCGCGAGCGGCGTCGGCGGCGGATCGCTCGTGTACGCCGGGGTGCACATCCGGCCGGATGCCAGCGTGTTCGAACGCTGGCCCTCGGGCTTCGGTCGCGCCGCGCTCGAGCCCTACTACGACATGGTCGCCGCGATGCTCGACCTCGCGGCGCTTCCTCAAGACATCGTCGTGCGCAAACGCGACCTGTTCCGCGCCGCAGGACGCACGCTAGGGCGCGATGTCTTCGACCCGCCGATGGCGGTCGGGTGGCGAGCAAGCTCGAACGGCGCTGCTGCGTGCGCGTTGGTCGCGGAGTGCGAGTTCGGCTGTCAGTTCGGCGCGAAGCGGACAATGGACCGCACCTACCTTGCGGCCGCGCAGCGGCTCGGGGCGCGCGTGCAGACGGGAGCGCTCGTGAGTCACCTGGAGCCACTCGGCGCCGAGACGATCGTTCACTACCGTGACGTCGCGACTGGCAACGACGAGCAGGTGAGCGCACGGCGCGTCGTCCTGGCCGCGGGAACCCTCGGCACGAACGAGATCCTCCTCCGCAGCCGCGAAAGGTTCGGCACGATGCCGAAGCTCAGTCGCGCGCTTGGGGTTGGCTTCTCGGCGAATGGCGACTTCCTCGGAGGGATCTTCGGAGCGCGAGAGGACCTCGAGCCCGCGCGCGGGACGGATGTGACGTCGGTGATCCGCTATCCCGATGCTCCAGCATTCACGGTGGCCGCGCCTACCTTCGCGGCGCCGGTCATGCGATTCATCTCCGCACTCGGTAAGCCGCCGCCGTCGTGGCTCCGCATACTCGGGCCGGTCGCCTGGCCACGGCTTGCCGGTTTCCTCGCCTTCATCCTCAGCCGCGGCCTCTGGAGGCGCGTGCTCGCGGATTCCACCGTGGCCGCGTCGAGCCATACGACCAACCTCTTCGCCATCGGAAGAGACAACGCCGGCGGTCGCGTCGTCCTGCGCGACGGCAAGGTCGACGTGGTCTGGGACTACGCGAAGGAGAATGCGGAGCTCGTCGAGCGCCAATCCCGCGCGATGGCGGAGCTCGCGAAGGAGTACGGCGGGACATTCCTCCCGCTCGCGACGTGGAGCGTGTTCGGGCGCATCATGTCGGTGCATCCGCTCGGTGGCTGTCGACTCTCCTTAGATCCGTCCGACGGCGTCGTCGACCTGAGGGGCGAGGTGCACGCGTACCCAGGCGTCTTCGTCGCCGACGGCTCGGTCATCCCAGGCTCGATCGGCTTCCATCCCGCGATGACGATTGCCGCTGTCGCGGAACGCATCGCCTCCTGTGTCGCGACGAGTTAGCCGCTAGGCACTCGTCGAGCGCGTGTCGCCCGGCGATACCTTGCGATCGATCCAAGCGCCGGGCGGATCCGGTGTGTCGTCCGCGTCTAGGACCGAGCAGCCCTTGTCACGGTATGCGTAAAAGCCCGTGATGGGATGCGACAGCTTGTCGAATGTTGTGTGCCACCACTTCGCAGCGTTCCACAGGTGCTCTGGCGCGCTGTGGCGCTCCGAGGCGCCTGGCGACAGGTCGAGCTGGATCGACTCGAAGGCGAATTCGACGAATGCGCTGGCGCAGATCGGAAAACCTTCGCGCAGCGGATTGGGGCGCGTCCCGCCTGACCACAGGTATGACTGCCAGACGCCCAGCGTCTCCCACAGGTCGTAGCGGACGCGGTCGCGGTTTGGCGCCTCTGCCTGGTCCGCGACGGCGTCGGCGTCTTTGTCGTCCATCCCGATCGCGAGCAGCGCGACGTTCGCATCCACGCGTGGGTCGCGATACAGACCGAGCACGCCGTCGCTGACGGCGTTTCGATTCGGTCGAGGGAAGCGGCCGGTTCGGTCATGGAGGCGCACAGGAGTCATGCCCTTCTAGGGCCCTAAATACACCGAGGGGCAACGCGCAGAGTCATTGTCTTCAAACAGGACAACTAACTCCGGGTGAGCAACTCCGCAAACCCCGGGTGCTCAAAGAGTTTGGCAAAACCGCCGTGGACCAGCGCGTGTCTGCCGATGAAACCCGTTCGACCGAGTGTGCCGGACACTTCCTCGGTGCCGCTCTGCGTGTATGTCGCGATGCAGGTTGGGATGACAGCTGCGGCTCGGGTTAGCAATTTGAGGAAGTGTTGGTCCTGCGCCCGCCATCCGACGACCAATAAGCGGTCGCACTCCTTCAGTCGTTGTTGAAGCTTCTCCAGGTGGTTGGGCGGGCAAGAGAATGTGGTCTTACTACGGAGGGGTAGCGCTATTGCAGGAGCGAGCGGAACGAAGCTCCCTTGAATCTCGAAGCCCGACGGCTCCTTACCTGGACCCTCCGTCCACATGAGGTAATGACCCAATTGCAGTTCTCTAGCTCGGTTGATGACGGTGGCCGAATTGATCGCGCTCTGCAGATCCTTGTTCTGGATCGTTTGGCCCCAGTTGCAGGACCCATGAACCTTGTAGAACTGCCAGTCATCTCGCGCGACGTATGACTCGAGCCCGAGAATTGACAGCCGAGCACGGATTGAGCTGCGTCCTCAAGAATCGTGTCGTAATTGAAAGTGACGACGCACACTTGTTCCCTGCGTCGCGCTCGCCATCGGTCGATCAGCCGAAACAGAGTCGCGTAGTTCGTCACGTGGCTGCTGTTAGTTATGGCCTCCTGCCCGCAGACCCAAAGCACATGCCGCAGGTAGTACCGAACCGCCATCAGGTCAATCGCAGCCCTTGGGTAATCCGACTCAGCCTCCTTCTGAATCTCATCGAGGCGTTGTTCAAGCGAGATACCTGACCTCAGCTCGCGAAGCTGCGCAACGACTCCCGCGATCTGTGGATAGAGCTTCAAGGCTGCACCAAATTCCGCTGCATCGAACAACCTGTTTGCGAGCGGTGGTTGCCACGCGAACTGCGTCGCGGTCGGCCCATATTCATGCGAGGCACCTGCGCCGAAGATCACGAGAAGCATGCGAGACGATCTCGTTAGTGCAGTCGCATCACGGACACAGGAACTGATCTGAGCTCATCGCGGATTGCGCCAGATACGGAAGCGCGAATCCCGCGACC
>Ga0066710_100004816_pt1 | contig 12080 bp, 10 predicted proteins | sample GraSoiAngelo_159_FD_79666 | JGI IMG/M metagenome (GOLD analysis project Ga0066710, IMG submission 79666) | Grasslands soil microbial communities from the Angelo Coastal Reserve, California, USA - 14_1009_16_40cm | ecosystem: Environmental > Terrestrial > Soil > Grasslands | place: USA...
ACTGTAGGGGCGCTCTATGAGCGCCCGTTTTTCCTAGAATCAAGGAAATACGGGCGGTCATAGACCGCCCCTACAGTAAGCAGGTCAATTCATTCACAGCTTCATAGACCGCCGCTACAGAAAGCGCGGATATCAAGGGCGCAGACGGGGTGGTCATTCCGGACGAGTTATCCGCTACTGACCACCCCGGCGCTTCGCGCACCCCTCCTCTGTGAGCTCTGTGAGGAGGGGAATCGCGGCCTACAAAAAGCAGGACGTGCTATCGGGGGTTATCGTGATGGGAACCGTCGATGATGTGTTCGAGATCCCGATCCTCGCAGTGCGCGGATTCTTCCAGTTCATGGTCGGTGAGTCTTAGCGCCTGAGGACGCATCGCCCATGGCTCGACCAGTACTGCCGGATCGTGCGCGGTGGCTTGGTACTCGATGGTGTCTCCCACGCGACGCAGCCGCTCCACTACTTTGAGGTCCTTCGTGTGGAACGCGCCGTTATCGATCAGCCAGGTCTCCTCATTGAAGTTCACGGTTTCGATAACCAACGTGTCCCCTTCCCAGTGACCGATCGCATCTCCCAAATAACTCGGAGGGAGTCCCTTCCGATGGGAGCGCCCGTCGGTTGGGATGATGCGAAAGAAGCTCCCGTTCACATCATCGTACAGAAACGCCACCTCGCGGGCGTTCTGGAGGATCTTCTGGGGCGGTCCAATGCGTGGCACGCCCGGAGGCTGGCACTGCAGCACTGTGTCGGTCTGGACCTGGCGGTCGCTCAAATCTTTGACTTTGGCCAGGAACTCCGGTTTGTACTTCGGAAAATTGGGGGCTGCGGGCGCGGCGGTTGCCGCAGCAGCACCACCGCGGCCCTCTCGAGCGCCGGGCGGTGGGTTGTTACCACCGCGTTGCGGGGCGGCGGTCGCCGCAGGCGGACAACCGAGCACGCAAACGGAACCGTCCGGCAATGTCTGCGGCCGTACGAAGCTGATTCCTCCGCCGTGGTCCCATGTTCCATTCAGGTCAGGCCGGCCATCCGCCAAATGCGGCGCCGGCTTCGGCGGCGCTTGCGCGTTGACGTCGGAAGCCATTGCGTACGCCGCAAAAAACACGGCCACGGTGACGACGATGCAATGCAAAAAACGATTTTTCATAGCGCACTCCTTGATGCAGCCTCTATTGGACCGGACCAGCGCCGCCCAGGGCATAGTAGTGGCCGTCGGCGTAAGTGATTTTCGAAATCCACCCCAGGTGTTTTGTCCCATCCTTGGCCGGAACCACCAAAACGGTGACGAGCTCGCCCGGCATGCCCATTACGGACTCTCTGCTCAAACCTGCCTTGCGCATCATCGCGGTCGGCAGTGTCTCCAGTACCCATGTCGCCACCGTTCCGTCCGCTTCTTTCACGTCGAGATACACATAGATGTGGGGGTTCATCCACTGCAGCTTCGCGATGGATCCCTTCAAAGTGAGCGATTTCGACGTGTCGAACTGGCCTGCAACCGAGTGATGGGCGAATACAGCGGACGCGGCCACCAGCAACGTGGTCAAAACCGCTAGAAGACAGTCAAATCGCTTTGGCATTCGACACCTCCACGCTTGTACCTGAATAATTGCCAGAATCATACCCGAGGACTTTCAGTGCGCCCAGACAAATCCTTCGAGTTTAAACATCGGACAAATGAGTAGAAGGACCACAACGTTATGTTGCGCAACGAAAGGCAAATTGGGTACAAGAACCTAATGATTATTCGCCCGTGCCTTCCGTCAGATGCGGCTGCAATCGATTCACTTTTTCAGGAGTTTGTCGCGTATTTGCGCAGTATTGGCGACACGAACGACTACCGTTTCGGTGCGGAGCAGTACCTCACCGACGGTTTCGGCGCCGACCCCGCCTTTCGCGGCCTGGTCGCGCAGGATACATCCGCATTGATCGGATATGTTCTGTTTTCCCGAACTTATGATGGTGACTACGTCCGTAACCTCTATATCGTTGATCTCTACGTGCAACAAGCGGCCCGTGGCCACGGTATCGGCCGGCTGCTTATGAATGCGGTAGGGAATGTCGCACGGTCCGAAGGCATTGCGCGTCTTTCTTGGGCAGTGCACAAGAACAACATGCGAGCGCTGCGTTTCTACGAAGCGCTCGGCGCGCAATACTCTGCGGATACGCACGTTATGTATCTGGATCTTGCATAAGGCGACTGGAGGAATGCTTTGTCACCTGTCGTGTGCTCCCGCTTTCCTATTCCAAAGGCTGGATACGGACCATATATCCGTTGTGATCTACATACCAGACAGTCACCGGGTCGGTAGAATTGTCTATCCACGTTCTGCGATTGTGCGAATACGGCTCCGCAAGCATGTAATCAATCCATCGCTCCGTCTTGGGGTTGAAACGCAGCAGCCGCCCACCGTGCAACGCCCAGGCCCAGATCGTCCCATTCTTGTCCGGCAGAACTTCGTAAAACGCCTCGTAGGGGAAGGGCGGGTAGAACTCCGTAATTTTCCGGGTTTTCGGATCCAGCTTGACCAACATCCCACCTCTCCCGCCAAACCACGCATTGCCCTCCCGGTCAAACCCGCCCCGCGAAGGGCTGGAAATCAGTGTGGGCGTCTCCAGTTCCCATAGTTGATCGGTATACGTATCCAGAAGCCCGATGAGGTTCCCTCCCGTGATTCCACCCGCCCAGTACCTTCCGTCCATGCTGACGATATTGTCGTAGGTGCTGCGAATTCTCTTGAAGGGCCAGTGCTTCACGATCTTTCCTGTCTCGCGGTCAATCCGCACAACTGAAGGCTGCCCGTTGATCTCCAGTGTCTCGTAAACAGATCCTTTCGAGTCCATCGCGAAATTACTGAATCCCGGCGAATTGAGTGTACCGGCTTCCGGGAAGAAGAACCGCTTGAACTCACCGGTCTTGGGATCCAGCCGCATCAGGTTGTGCGCCCAGTTTTCCGAAGCCCAGACTACATCTCTTTCGTCCACCCAAATACGGTGGGTCCCCGGCAGCACTCCGGGAATGTCCGGAGGCCGGAACTCCTGCACCTTTCCGGTGCGTGGGTCCAAGGCGCCCAGGTACGGACTGCGATGCGGGCTGTACAACGCATGCCAACATCGTTTTGCGTAACGTGCGGCTCATTAGGCCTCCCTGAGCAGAAAGCGATTTCGGCTTCCGCTCATAGTAACAATAGGAATTCGTCTTGCTGCCCGGAGACAAAATTCAGCCCAGCCACCCACGCTCAAGGGGTTTGAGACTCCCGTTCCGTTCCATACATCGAGCGCCTCGGTTTGGCTGCTTTCACAGCACCCGCGCCCGGCGCATGACCGCTTCCGCTTTCTGGCGGATTTCGCGAGCGACTTCGAAGGGATCGCCTTGCTGGAATTTCGGCAAGAAGAGCTCAACAGAGAGAGGACCCGCGTAGCCTTTGTCCGCGAGCTTGCGGAGAATGGTCGTCAGCGGGCTCACGCCATCGCCGGGGATAAACCGCGTGGTGTTGTCCAGAAGCTCCCGTGGCATGTCGGGCACATCCTGAAAATGCACATGACCGATCTCACCGGGTCGGAGTAGATCGAGATCTTCGAGCTTGTTGAGACCGGACCAGAAATGATAGCAATCGAGCAGGATTGCGATGTTCGGGTGTGCCGCAGCGCGGGTCATCTTCAGAGCGGTCGGTAATGTGGAGACAAATGTCGAGGTGCGGACGAACTCCATCCGGAGCGACATGTTGAACTGCTTGGCGACATCGCCCGCTTGACGCATGTTGTCCACGCCGGCTTTGTAGTCCTCCAGCGTGAACTTCTGCGTGGTGCCGGCCGCAGAGTAGACGCGGTTCAGAGCGAGAGCCGCGAACATCTCGCAGCGCCTCTTGAGGTTGTCGAGCGCAGCGGCGTGATCGGGATTGGGCTCCCAGAGTCCTCCCACACCCGTCGCGCCCTGGACGGGCGTCAGTCCCAGATCGGTGAGCACCCGGCGCGCCGCCGGCAGCGTATCGGTCTTCAGAAACTCGTCCAGCAACGTGTTGGTAATCTCGACGTTCTTGATTCCTGCCCGAGCCCAGCCTTCAAGCGACTTGCGGTAGCCGGCCCCAGCGGAGGTGTTCTGGTGGATGGCGAGTACCATCTTGCCGGAGGCCGCGGAGACTGCGCGCACGGCCATCCCAGCCACAGGAGTCAGCAGCATCGCTCTTCTGGAAATCATGTGAAATACCCACTTCTGGAACGAGTGTGGCGTCCATTGTCGCGCTTGCCGTCTGCGATCGCAAGGTTGACGTGAAGCAATTCGAATTTGGATCCGGCCCGCAGCACGAAGGAACCTCTCGGCTACGAGCTTACTTTGGGATTTTCTCCAAACTAGACAAGGGCTCCGCCCTTGATATCCCGCTTTCTGTAGCGGCGGTCTATGGAGCTGTAAAAAAATTGGAATAGGGCGATTCCCCTCCTTGCCGTCGTGCAAGGAGGGGAATAACGCTTGATTCCAATTTATTCACAGCTCCTATGACCGCCGACGCTGTCGCGCTCACGGATCGCCGGCGGTCCGCGAAGCGCAAGCGCGATAGCGCGCAGGCCGAAAAAACAGACCGCCGCTACGGTCAGAACGCTAACGAGAACAAAATTCTCGTTGCAGGCGGAATAAGAATCTAGACCACACCGAAGCTTTCTCTTCCTTGACATCGTTAAATACGAGAGCGTAATGTTGGCCAATTCTAAGCTGCCGCTTTGTCCGGAAAAGAGCGTTAGTGCGAACAGCGTGGTGGGTCGCAACTGTTGGGAATACCTTTGAGCAGGGCGGGTTAGGTTTTGTGGCGTGCCGGTGCAGTGTTCCCGTTTTTCTGTGGAGGAGGAACGATGAAGAGCCTTGTGAACGGCCTGTTCCATGGGCTGCTAATTTCTATTCTCGCCAGCACGGTCGTTTGGGCGCAGTCGACGGCCCAAGTCAGCGGGACGGTCGCCGATCCAAGCGGTGCGGTGTTGCCTGGAGTAGACGTGACGGCAACACAAACCGACACCGGTCTCACCCGCAGCGTCGTCACAAACGAAACAGGTTCTTACTCGATGACAAGCCTCCCGGTCGGCCCCTATCGGTTGGAAGCGGCATTGCCGGGGTTCCGCACATATGTGCAAACCGGAATCGTGCTGACCGTCGGCGCAAGTCCAGTGGTCAACGTGGTCCTGGCGGTGGGTCAGGTTTCTGAGACAGTGGAGGTCCTGGCCAACGCCACCCAGGTGGAAACGCGTACCACTGGTATCTGCCAGGTGATCGACAATGTGCGTGTTCTGGAACTGCCGCTCAACGCGCGCCAGGTAACGGAACTGATCCTTCTTTCAGGAGCCGCTATCAGTGGAGGTGCTCAAGGTACGCAGCGAAATTACCCCACGCTATCCATCTCCGTGGGGGGCGGGATGAACAATGGCCTGACGTATATGCTGGACGGCGGGACGCATAACGATCCTTTCAACAACCTCAACCTGCCATTGCCGTTCCCGGACGCGCTGCAGGAGTTCAAAGTAGAAACCAGCGCGGTACCTGCGCAATATGGGCAACACTCGGCCGGCGCTGTCAACGCCGTGACGAAGTCCGGCACCAACGAACTTCATGGCGACCTTTTTGAATTCGTCCGAAACAAAGTTTTCAATGCGCGCAACGCTTTTGCATTACAACGCGACGGGTTGAAGCGAAATCAGTTTGGTGGAACGCTGGGCGGACCGGTCATCAAGAACAAACTCTTTTTCTTCGCTGGTTACCAGGGCACTCTGGAACGCTCAGAGCCGACCGATAACCGGGCCTACGTTCCCACGGCAGCAATGCTTGCCGGTGACTGGACAGCCATTGCTTCACCGGCCTGCAACAGCGGCCGGCCGATTACATTGAAATCTCCATTCGTCGACAATCGAATCGATCCGGTGTTGTTTTCCAAGCCGTCCCTGGAGTTGGTCAAAAGGCTTCCCACCACGGACGACCCCTGCGGCGAAGTCCGGTTCGGCCGAAGACAGAACACTGACGAGCATGTCGTCATCGGAAGGGTGGACTACCAATGGAACGACAAACACTCGGTGTTTGGCCGTTATCAGATCAATCGCCTGTTCATACCGACCAACTATGATGGCAAGACCCTGGTTTCGGTCAGCGAAGCCGATTTTTTACGGCAACCGCACGAGATTGTTCTGGGCGATACGTACTCGTTCAGTCCGAACATGGTCAGTTCCTTCCGTGGTACCCTGCTTCGGCCCACGTCGGTCAAGACGTCCCAGGACTTTTTCACGCCGGCCGAACTGGGAGCAAAAATCTATCACCCGCCGGAAGTGCCAAAGATTCCGAACATCAGCGTCAGTAATGAGTTCAGCATGTTCGGCGGGACCGCGGTGCCTGCGATCACAAACTCGACCGTCTACCAGTTTGCCGAGGATCTCAGACTGGTGCGGGGAGCGCACCAGTTCGGATGGGGAGTGAACTTCATCCATTCGAATATGAATAACAGCTCCAACTCAACGGCTCCCGGTCAGATTAACTTCAACGCCCAGCAAACCGGCCGGGCGCTGGGCGATTTCATGCTGGGAAGAGTGTCTCAGTTCCAGCAGCAAAATCCGACTACCTACTATTACCGGCAGCATTATATCGGTCTGTATCTGCAAGACACCTGGAAGGCCACCGGGCGGCTCACCGTGAGCGCGGGTCTCCGATGGGAGCCTCTCATGCCGATGTACGATGCAAACGGCCGGACTTTGTTTTTCTCTCAAGAGGCATTTGACAAGGGTGCCCGCAGTACTGTTTACAAGAACGCTCCGGCAGGGCTTCTATTCCCCGGCGACACCGGATACCCCTACGGGAACAGTAAGTCGATTGGTCCGCATGCGTTGCTGCATTTCGCTCCGCGCGTCGGGCTGGCGTGGGATCCTCATGGTGACGGCCGCATGGCGATTCGTGGCGCGTACGGAATCTTTTTCGACTACCCGCACTTCTACGAGTACAGCGGGATGTTGAAAGATCCACCCTGGGGCTATGGAGTAACTCTTACAAACCCGAGTGGCGGCTTTGAAGATCCGTGGCGGGGTGTCCCCGGAGGAAATCCTTTCCCGGCGCCTCTCAACTCAGACATTAAGTTTACTCAGGCTGGGGATTACTTGAGCGTTCCGCCGTCTCTCAAATATCCCTACATGAATCAATGGAATCTCAGCATCCAGCGCGGAATTGGAGCAGACTGGCTTGTGGCGGCGAATTACATCGGCAACAACGTGATTCACCTGACGGACGCTCTTCAGGTCAATCCCTCCATATATCTCCCAGGCAGCGGTTGCGTGATTGGGGGGCAGCCCTATAACCCGTGCACCTCGACCGGGAACGTACTGCAGAGGCGGAAGCTGTTTCTGCAAAATCCGGCTGAAGGTCAGTACTATGGCAATGTCATTGAACCCTATGGCGGAGGCACACGCAACTACAACGCGCTGGTGCTTTCGGTCCAGCGCCGTCGCAGCCACGGTGTGACCGTACAGGGGAATTACACTTACGGACACTGCATCGACGACGGGCATCCAGGCGCGAATCTGGATGGCAGGTTTGGAGGAGAACTCAACGAGCGCCGCAGGCTGAATCGCGGGAATTGCGACTTGGACCGGCGTCACAATTTCAACATGTCGACGGTGTATGAGACTCCGCAGTTTTCCAACCGCACGCTCCGGATACTGGGCACGGGCTGGCAGGTTTCGGGAATAGTCCGGTTGTTATCCGGCAGTTGGCTGACCGTATCCACCGGCGTCGATAGTCTGGCGACGAACGGCGACACACGTCCGAACCTGGTCCTTGCCAGTCCCTACACGCCCAACAAGAGTATCGATCTCTACCTCAACCCCGCGGCCTTTGTGCGGCCCGCAACAGGCGAGTATGGGAATATGGGCAGGAGCAATATTCAGAGTCCGGGAAGCATCCGCATCGACATGGGCCTGACGCGGAAGTTCCGGCTTTGGGAGAACCAGACGGTAGAATTCCGGGCCGAGGCGTTCAACCTGCCGAACCATCTGAATCCGGGCACTCTGGGCCCTCCGAGCTTGACCATGAGCAGCACCAACTTCGGCAGGATCCTGTCCGCTGGTGACGAGAGAATTCTTCAGCTGGCGTTAAAGTATGTGTTCTAGAGGAGAAATTTAGCCGCGAATTTGGGGGCAATTCGCGGCTGATTAAGAAGGAGGCTTATGCGCGCAGGAAAAAACAAAGTTAGAAGAGCAATCCTTACGGTCGTAGCCGTGACGGCAGTAGGCATCTTCTGTTTGCCTGCAGTGGAACGATTGCAAAGACCCACTGGCTCGGCTCAATTGGTTTCCATCGAGCAGTTGCCCGATCTTGGAGAAATGTGCGTGTGGGAGCCCGCCAGCACGAACTTGAATCTGAAGGCCGCATCGCCAGGAGACAATTCCTTTGCTGTCTATGCCGCCTCGCAGGAGCAGACCGGCGACGTGGCGCGTCCGCCGCTCCGCAACATTCGAGATACGGATCCCATTTACACAGCCGTTACCGTCGACACCCGGCTCGACGAAGTACTCCTTCAGGATACGAACACGTGGAGTGTCCGGGTATTCAACCGGCTGGACAATACCCCGCCCAATGCCAACCGTACTGAACCGAAGCGGCTAATTGGAGGTCCGAAAACCGATGTCCAGTTCAACAGTTGTGTCTATGTGGACCCGAAGAACGGCGACATTTATTCGGTGGAAAACGACATCGGGGACAGCATTGTCGTGTTTTCTCACGATGCCAACGGCGATGTCGAACCCATCCGAAAGTTGAAGATTACGCATCGGGGCTACGCCATGGCCGTCGATGAAGAGAGCCAGGAACTGTTCCTTTCGGTCCAGTATCCTCCCCAGGTGGCGGTGTACCGGAAGATGGCTTCCGGTGATGAAAAGCCGCTGCGCCTGCTGCAAGGGGAAAGCACTCGATTGTCGGACGCGCACGGCATTGCCATTGATGTCAAAAACAAACTGTTGTTCGTCAACAATTGGGGCAACATCAGTGACTACAGTATTGCCGGCACGGGCAGGTTCGAAGCCCCTTCGATTACGGTCTACCCCCTCAGCGTGAATGGTGACACCAGTCCGTTGCGCATCATTCAAGGTCCCAAGACTCAGTTGAATTGGCCCGGAGCGATGTCTGTGGATGCGGAGCGCGGGGAGTTGTATGTCGCCAATGACGTGGGTAATTCGATCATCGTCTTCCGTGAGACGGATAAAGGCGACGTGCAGCCGTCGCGAGTCCTAAAAGGGAACAAGACCGGTCTGAGTTATCCCACAGGCGTGTTCGTCGACGCGAAAAATAGAGAATTGTGGGTTTCCAACCTGGGTAACGCCTCAGCAACAGCCTACCCGTTGACCGCGAGCGGCGATGTGGCGCCATTACGCACGATCCGCAGCGCGCCTCCAGGCAAGATGTCATTGAGATTCGGCAAGACGCAGGCCGTGGCGTATGACAGCAAGCGGGAACAGATACTGGTGCCGAACTGAGTGACTCATCCGCAGATTGCGGCCTTCGCCAGGCTGGCGAAGGAGAACATGCCGCCCGTTCGAGCTTTGGAAGGTCAAAAGACGCTGATCAGCAGAACCATGCACGGTTTTGGATATGATGCGATTCACGATGAAATTGTGGTCACCAGTCCTCTAACACAGTCGATCCTGATATTCCGGGGAGCCGCCAATGGAGAGGAGCCCCCGATTCGGGTGATCCAGGGGCCCCATACTCAAATATTGGGCACAGCCAGCGGTGGTCTCGATAAAGTGAGCGTGGATCCGGCGAATAATGAGATTCTGCTGCCCATCGCACCAGGTGGCATTTTGGTTTTCGACCGGGGAGCGAACGGAGACGTGGCGCCGAAACGGCTTCTGAGCGGACCCGACACGCAAATCCGAGGCATGTCCCCTGTCGCCGTTGATCCGGTCCATAACGTCATGATCGTCAACAGCGGCGGCGCCATGTTGATATTTGATCGTACCGCCAGCGGAAATGCCCCGCCGAAGGCCGTGATTCGGGGGCCGAAGAGCCTGATGGCGGCGATCTCCACCATACAGGTGTATCCGCCCAACGGCTGGATTATAGGCGGTTGCGACCGCGCTCCGGGGATGGCCGGATCCAGTCCGGCGGTTTGCGCCTGGAGCATCAACGATAATGGCGACGTTCCTCCCCGCTGGAAAATCCCAGTGCAGCAACTCACTGGATACGCTCCATCGGGAATCGCCCTGGATCCTGTTCATCGAGAGATCATCATGAGCGCCGCGGGACAGCGGATCCGCCCGCCGAGCGGCATCATGAATAGCGTGATCACGTTTTCCTGGCCGGAAATATTTTAGAAGTAAAGCCGCGGATGACACGGATTACACGCGTATATGGAATTCGGGGACGGAGACCGAATTTCTTGTACTTCAGAAATTCGGTCTCCGTCCCCGAATTCCCTCTTACCTCTCGTCCGAGTGGGTGAAGACGGCGATGCACCCGGTTCCCTTGAAGCCAAACGTCGAGCACGTGCTATTGTCTGTTGCCGGCGCCGCCGCAATAGCTGCAGTAATTTGAACCGCGGTAAATATGTGATTGGTTTCCGCAAAGGCAGCGGGGTTCTTACCCCTGACGTCAGGCAGATTCTGGAGCCAAGTGCTAGTCTCCGCATCGATAACGCCGAGCGATTGTACCGGTGCAGTGCTGGTGTCGGCTCCGGTCACATAGAAGCGGCCGTCACCCGGGTTGTACCAGACCTCATCACCGCCACCCACTTGATTGATGACGTTGATAAGATGGCCGTTCAGCGCATTCAGAATTATCGGCTTGCCACACGCAGACACGAGAAGGTGTTGGAACGCACCGAGCGCTATACCCGTGGTGCTGACGCTCGTGGTGCCGGTGAGGGATTGGCAGTTTAGCGCGTACATCTTTTCCACCAGCATGCTGGTCGGATTGATGACCGCGATCGACACCGGAGTTAAGACGGCGTTACCCGCGCCTAATTTCCCTGGCACTGTAAGGAAAAAGCGGTGGATTTCGGAGTCCCATAGCGGCTGCTCCAATCCTCCGGCGCCAGGAAAGCTTATATGGCCGAGAACCGTGTAGGGAGGAACTGCAGAAATGAAGGTAGCGTACGGATCGATCGGGGCATGCGGGGCGTCGACTGAGAGGGGTGCATTATTCGCAATGAGAATTATGTGATGCCTGGGATCGTACCCGAGTTCGTCAGCGCGACCACAGTAGTGCGTGGCCCCGCTATCACACGCAGGGATAGCGGTGCTGACGGACTGGATGATCTGCAGGTATCTTGGCGAGTGCCGATCGATGTCTGCCACCTGCGCCGTGCTGTTGCCGTCCCCTGCCCAGAGTTGCCTGTTCGGAGTCACCAATACACCGTTGGGTCCACCGCCGTTCGTGTTGGAAGTACCGCCACCACTCGGCAACGGCCCGGCCATACCGGTGACTCGGGCGACGTACACATCGTTCTCGGCGTCGATGATGTCCACTCCGAAATTGGATCTGTCGGCGAGATAATATCTCTCGGTCCCTGGATCAACCCAGGCAATGTCAGAGCTGATGATGGGGTTGCCGGGAACCAGGATCACGCCGACGAGACCGACGGGAGTTTTCAAATTGTGCTCGTGGTGCCCGTTATCCTTATCCTTCCGATCCCCTTCCTGACGATCCCGATCCTGACGTGCATTGATGGTCAGAGGTAAAACGAAAGTCAAACCCAACATAAGCGTACGTACTGTTCTCTTCGTCATGGCATGCCTCCTTTAGGTAGGACTGTTTGTGGGAAGGTGCTTTTACCGTGGTAGCTTCTCAACTCTTGGAACGATTCGACCCTGGATAATTCGGTTGAGGAGCATCCGCAAAACACGGCGTTCGCATTTTCTGAGGGTCGACGAGAATTGTCAACACACGAGTGGCGCCCATTTTCATGGCTAGCCAAGGCAAGGTAATGACTCAGTTTGAATTATTGAAGACGTCTGACACTGTAGGTGCGGTCTATGACCGCACGTTTTTCCCGTGCTTGAGACGAAAAGCGCGCGGTCACAGACCGCGCCTACAGTTGAGCAAGTGGCTTTGTCGGCCAAACTGAGTCACTACC
>Ga0066710_100004818_pt1 | contig 12080 bp, 15 predicted proteins | sample GraSoiAngelo_159_FD_79666 | JGI IMG/M metagenome (GOLD analysis project Ga0066710, IMG submission 79666) | Grasslands soil microbial communities from the Angelo Coastal Reserve, California, USA - 14_1009_16_40cm | ecosystem: Environmental > Terrestrial > Soil > Grasslands | place: USA...
ATTCGATTTCATACGAGAAGCGCCCACTGAAACAGACGAGACCATTCATGCGCGGGTTAGTTAGAGCGCGTCGCCGACACGGGCGTATTCGCACTGTTCCCCTTTGGATTCGCGGCAAATCCAATCTCCCAACTACCAACTGTAGTGCACCTTGTAATTTACGGTCTTCTCTCCGTCGCGTGGAATCTGCACCAAGAACTCAATCGTCTGGGCGTCGCTTTTCTTGAATGGATCCGAATTCTTCACGATATCCCAGCTCGTCCAGCGGTAGAGATGCTCCACGATGCGCACCTCGACGGGCTCGGTCTTGTGATTCCGCACCTTGATCTCAAACGATTCATCAATCCACCGTGCATTGTAGTCGGACCGGAATTCCGTCCGGCTGCGCTCCCCGGTCATGTCAAACGCGCTGCCGGTATACAGCCGAATCGTCTCGTCCTTGGGCGTGTGGTCCATATCGTTCTCGCCAGTGAACTCGAGCTGTCCATCGTCGTCACGGCGATAGAACCGTACTCGCCCTTTTGGAAGCGGCATACCCAGATGATTCGCGGTGCTGTTCTTGAACTCCTGCATCACCCATACTTTTGGATTGGAGAGAGTGCCGTAGCTCTCCTGCTGCCGGATATTCTCAAAGGTCCAGCCCCGGTAGTTCTGGTCAACTTTAAATCCGTCGTAAACATAGACCGTCTGCGACTGGATCCCCGCCGCGCGGACAAATTCCACTTGCTTTGTTTCACGGTCATGAAGAGTCGTGGCGTGCTCCAGTGTGTACAGGTGATACTCGTCGAAGGTTTTTTCCGTGACTGGGGGACCGAATTGCCCTCCACCCCTTCCAAACGTCGAAATTGCCATCGGCATTCCCTGCGGGGGCTGGACTTTATTTACATCACCGGCCATCAGCTTGACCTGAGCGTCACGAAACGTCCTGCCACTTTGATTGTCCACCGTCACCCAGCCCACGATCTCCAACGCATTGCCTTTTGGCGGTGCGACTGCGTTATAGCTGGCCTCCCAGTTCATCCCACCCGTCACGTAGCTGAATTCCGCCATCGTGGCGCCCGGCTTGTCCGTTTGTAGCTCCCAGGACAACGTGGGTTTGAGCACCGTGTCGTCGGCCAGCGCCGGAAAAAGCGGTTGCCCCGGAAGGGAAAACTGTAGCTTGCCGTTCACTCCAATCACTGGCTGTTCTCCGCCGCCCTGCGAGTTCGAAGCCTGCTGCTGGTAATACTGCTGACCGTAAGCATGCATGGCGGCGTAATGGGGCACGTAGCCGCTGCGGATGATTTTGCCTTGCAGGAGGTGCGGTTTGGCGTCCTTGTCCGTCTGCAGGAAATCAATCGTCTTGCCTTCGTAGAGGGACAGCAGCAACTGCTGAGAGACGGGATCATTGCGGTAGTTTTGCTCCAGAATCTGGAGACGACGGCCCGCATCGAGTGGGCGCAGGATCACCGAATCTGGCTCCAGATGCGCCGTAATGTCCGTGACTTGCACGTGGTTCACGCCTAACTTCAAATCGAGCAGCATTTTCTGCCGCACCACCGCAAACTGTTGGTTGTAAATCGTCAGTGCGGACGCTTCGCCCTTCGGCTCATCGTCTCCCCCTGCGGCCCACGCTTGGTCGATTGGTTTGAGCACTCCCCATAGAAGTACTGCGCATAAACTCAAACTGCCGATCCCCTGCATGATTTTCACGGGTAACCTCCTGAGCAAGGCCATTGCCCCCGTTAGACGCCAACCGGTTCCCCGCTGTTGCCACACCACCAGAGAATAGCTTGCTGGATGTCCCACCCCACCTGCCTATTGCTCGCGTGGCGAAACACTTCGACAGCCCTCGCCGTTATCCCTGGTAGACCCTTTCACACTTCTCTCCCACAGCCGGCGGAGGGCAATCCAGAACAGCCGATCGAGGCGATCCAATTTGGGCCGGGGCTGCTTCCGCTTGAAGACGGCGAGTTGCTGGCGAAGAGCGACGGCTTCCAGGGCGAGTTTGTGACGCGGCAGAAAAAGCGACCGCAGGTAAACCACCACCGCACAGGCAAGGGTAACCATGGTTCGATCTTGAAGGGCGCCCCGTAAGTAACAGATAGAATGGTACCGCTCCAACCGCTTGATTTTGATCCGTGATGGCATTTTGATGACCCACAACACCGATTTGGTGGCGCAGCGCCAGGTTCTCGAGCTGGAAGCCGGCACGTGAACGTAAGATCGAAGACAGAATTGCGGGGAGTGTCGCGAGAGAAATGAGCATCAGAGGAGAATAATGGAGGAAGGTATAATTCTCATCGGCTCAGACAGTTCGAGGTTTTCAAGAGGCACAGGGTCCAGATCGCGATAAGCCTCGGCGCAGCGAGAATCGTTGGAGCAAACAGGATAGCGAACTTCCGTTCTTCAGTCATGGGAACTCCCGCGAGTAAATATGCGGTTAGACTAGGGGAACCGAGTGTACTACAAGTCAGTAGTACGTAATCGTGCGGTGGCGGACCATAGACGGCTCATTCGGTCTGGAGCGTTCACTCGAGGTTTGTTCGGTCCAATTGCCGTAGCTGTCGTATTGATAGGCATACTGAACTTCACCAGATATGTCAGGTAATTTTGTTGGTTTAGCGGCGGGATCGCTCGGAATAAGCTTGCCATTTTCGTCCATTGAGTATGGCACGCCGACCTGAAGGGTAGAGTTTCCGGTGAAGGTCTGGTGTACCGCACTCGTGTCGCCGTGTTCGTTGTAGCTGATTGCGGTTACATCATCAAACGCGAAGTTGTGACTGTGGGTTTTCGTTATGCGGCCTTGGGCATCGTAGGCATATGATATTCTCGTGTCACTCCGACCGCTGAGCATCAACTTCATTGCCCTATTCATCGCTTCTAGCTGTGCGGCAGCGGGTTCTGGTCCCTCTTCGGCGGCGAACTTGTCGGCAAAAATCAACGCCGGGTCTTCTTCGATTTGCTTTTCTTCGATGATTCGGCCATGCGCGTCGTAGCTGCGAACGATCCGGCTCACTATGCGGCCTTCGCTGTCGCGTATTTGTGCCTCCGTGGGCTGGTCGTTGCCGTCGTAGATTGTCGTAATGTTGCCACCAACAGGCACACCAATACCTGACGTAACAGCAGCGTCCCAAGGGGAACCAGCGTACGCTCCGCCTTGTGATCGCTTAGGACCGAAGCTTTGGACCGTCTTGCGACCTTGATCGTCGTATTGGAAAGCCGAACTCCGTTCGCCGTTCCCCGTGATACCGATCAGCCTGCCCTTCTCATCGTAGGTGTAGTTTGTCTCAATTACTGAGCCGCTCGGCTCGCTACTCGTTGTTTTCAGCAGGTGACCTTGAGAGTCATAGGTATAGGACCCCATCGACTTCGAGCCATCCGCATTGGTATTGCGAATCTGCAAAATCCTTCCAGTAGCGTCGTACTTCGTCGTGGAAGCGTATCTCATCTCGGGATGATCTGGACCCGGCGGGGTATTTGTCTCCTCGGTGTACTGCTTGACTGGGCCACGCAGCCCGGCTTTTTCACGATCTGACATTGTTGCACCAATCGTCTCCGGACCGTCTGTTGCTAGCCCGAACGATGTCAACGAGGGGATTTTCGCCATGACCACGGCAGCGGCGGCATTCCCAAGGAAAGTGCGTCTGCCACTCATAAGCTGTTTCCTTGAAAGCACCTGAAATTCTATAAAAACGTGGATTCTACCAGTCCACGTATAGTACGCCTGAGCGAAATCTACAAACACTAGAAAACTCGGTGAGGCTTCTTGGAGCTTACCGCTTCTCCCATAGCTCAAAAGCTTACAGTACTTCTCCCGCGCCTGCTGGCGGCGCAGAGCGCGGTAGGTAAAGAGGTCGGCGCGTATTAATTTTGCTAAACATCTCCTTGAGCGCTGCGGCATTCTCTTTTAGCTTTGAGATTGGCATTCCTCCATTTGCGCGTTCCAGTTCTGGTCTTCTCGGGTCATCATCGGCAATGGCAAGAATTTTCTCAGTCGGACTTTTCATCGGGTCAATGCCAACCCGAACCTCTTCTATCTTGGCGAAGAACTGTTCAACCGTGGCCATTTGTACTCTACCCGATTCAATCTCATTCGCCCAAAGCTGCCGATATTTTTCTACAAGCTCTTCCGCAGCGGCTCTGTCCATGCTTGGCGAGAAATTTAAGGTATTTCCCATGCCAATTAAGTCCCTTGATAGATTATCAGCACGTTCCGGCCAAAAGAAGGGTTTCTACTTCTGCCACAATTCCCAAAACGTCTTGACCGTCGCAGGTCCATGCACTGCGTATAATGCCGACTCCCGAATTATGCCGAATTGAGTCTGGTTGCCAGCCGTGTTTCCTCTCGATAGCTGCCTGTCGCAGCCCAGCGATGCTTGATTGAGTCGGCATAATCCCACTCCTCTCTGGACGGTCCTGCAGATCGAAAGGAGAAAATCACATGTCCATTCAGTAACCTCAATTGGGTATTTTCATGTAGACGCCCACCCAATACGCATGTCGCGGCGGTGGTGAGAAGCTGTCTTCAAGCAGGGCTTCACGTGCACACGCCCTGAGCTTTGTCGTTGGATACAACAGGACCTCCGTCACTCTTCAGTTCGCGGCCAGCTTTAACAGCATCCAGAAGTTCTCCGTGCCATCAGCGCCAGATTCTTTGCAAAACCGAGCGGTCTCTGAATGCTTCTGCGTAAATTCTGCTCCCACTTTCGCGTCGTACGCTTTGCCCTCGGGGCTGCGCAGGTTCGCTTCAACGTGTATGCGCGCGTCCTCAATGCTGGTGGGCATCTCAGCGGCGGAACTCGAAGGCGACTCAGGGTTGTCACACTTCGAGTCACCCCCGAGTGAATCCATGCAGTCGAATTGGTCTTCAGCCTTGGCCCATCCAATCAACCCCTCCGAAGTTTTCACCTGGACCCACCAATCCTTGCGCCCCTCACTAATGACCTTGGCGGCGCAGTCCCGCAGACAACCTGCGTTGTCCTTCTCTGTAATGAAAGTGCAATCGTATTCTCTCCTCCATTGGCCTTTGGCCCAAATGTCCGCGAATCCTTCTCCTCGATACATGTACCGCAGGATGATGTCGCCCGCCTGAAGTCGCAGTTCAGGTAGAGGCTGCAACACCTGCACGCGGTCCGGCGCGTACGTAATGTGTACTCCGGTCAGTCCGGTCACCACTTGCCCATTCTTAACAGCTGCCACCGATTCTCGGCCTTCCTTCCAGGTTGAGTACAGCGTGACATCCTTGGTAACGATCCACTTTCTGAAGGTGCAGCCTTCAAATGGGCACGCTTTGTAGTCAATGACTGGCAGCAAAGGCTCTGCGGTGGGGGATTTATCAGTCGGAATTTGAGCAGCGAACAGCGAAGTTGCGCCCAAACTAAGAATCACCAAAAATCTGAGACGCGCCATGAACTCAGGCTAGCACGACTCTGGACGCATCGATCCGTGCGTGTCATCAATGGTTAATGGTGTAGCTGCGCTGGTTCAGGTAGGCTTCGGCAAGCCGCGGGATTATGCCGACTTGATCCAAACATCAGTGTTCGCGGAAAGACAGGAATGGAAGGGAAATGGTGTTAACGATGTGAGGGGATTCGGCACAATTGGTAGTGGTTATTTGCGTAAGCGAACACTTTTAGGCTTCGTGCAACGAACCGTATTCACGGAGAACTGCTCAAGTTGGGGATTGCCGTGGCGCAATCCACGGTGGCCAGATATTTGCCTCGGCGCAAGCCGCCTTCTCAGACTTGGCGAACCTTCCTGACGAATCACCTTATGCAGACGGCGGCGATCGACTTTTTCACCGTGCCGACGGCGACCTTCCGGGTCCTGAGGTCAAGAGTGGAGGAGCAGTGAGAAGCGCGGCGCAACTCGGGAAGGATGCGGCAATGGAATCTGGAGGGGCATTAATGGGTAATAATGGTGGCGCGCCGCAAGGCCAGACCTTGAAACTGAAGACCGTGGAGGCCTGACCGTTTTGAGTCCAACCGATCCAAAAAAGCGATTTCTATCTCTCCTGGAAGAGACCCTTAAGGAGGAAGGATTCACAATAACTCGCGACCAGTTCTATGGAATCAGTTTCATAAGGGATAGAGGAGATGTTCGACATTTTTTCGATCTTGCTGTGACCAAGAAGGAAGACAATGTTGAGGTCGGAAATCTATTCGTCGACGTTCGCTTCGATGCGGTGGAACGCAAAGTTGCCACCTATGAAGATCACTTACCCTTCGTCACCGATAAAGATCTAGCTCGGAGAAGAACCCTTGGTATTTGGCTTGGATCGAGCGATGACGGTTTTTCGCGGCAGACATGGAAAATCAAAGACGAGCTCAGTCTTCTAAAGGCATTAAAGGAAGTGACGGACATATTTCGCACAACCGGAATACCGTTCCTTGAGAAGTACTCTAACCCGGAGGAGGCAATGAGAGTGCTCGCTGCGGACGATCAAGAGGCCAAACGTCTAACGGTTCTCGATACAAACGGCGCAAAGCTAGCAATCGCAATGGCCCTGCAAACTGAAGGAGTAGGGGCAGCGCTTGACATGAAGAATAGGAAGCTCGCATTCCTGAAATCTTCTAACAATGACCACTACACCGACGTGTCGAACTGGGCTAACAAACTTTTCGCCACTGAGGCTGATCAGATGACCGTGTCTCTGGCGAATTGATACGGTGGCAAGTTGTGGCGTTGAAGATGCAATGTAACAGTGTAACGTTGTTATATTCTGGGTGTGCCTTGCCAAAAGGTCGTGCACCTGCGACGTGAGCACTGTCACGAAAATGTAATGCGGCAAACGGCAACAAAGGAAGGAGAAAGTAGGTTGAGTGAATTTGCCCCAACTTGCTGGATCCGCTCGATTAGCAAAGTAGTTCGAACGGCTACGAACCAGAAGGTCGGGAGGCTGTCATCGATCATCTGAATGAGCTGGTTGAGATGCTGAAAAAAATACTTCCCATGAAGGAAATTAAAGTTGAGCGTTACGGGCTAGCATCTGAAGACGCATGATGATACGCCCGTACAAGATGAATCTCGTTACAACTTCGGGACATTTGGAGAGCGAGAATGTTGTTGATTGTCCGTGTAAGCGACACCATCGAAGCACTTTAGTGTTTTCCCCTCTCTGCTTAGCAAGCAGGGGGCCGCGGGTTCGAGTCCCGCCACGTCCACCAACCATCTCACCATTAAATTCGGATATCCGCACATCGACATATTGTACCACATTGTGGTAGTATCACAAGGTGATATTCATTGAGTCCCGGCCCTTCACCCGACGGCTCTACCAGCTCGGTGGCGCTGCCGACGAATTGCTGAAGGCAATTCAAGGAGAGCTCATGAAGAAGCCGGACCGGGGCGACATGGTTGCTGGCCTCGGTGGTGTGCGCAAAGCTCGTATTGCGAATCCCGGCCGTAGCAAGGGAAAACGTGGCGGCTACCGCTTTTTGTACCTGTACCTGGAGAAGAGGCAGCATATCCACTTGCTGATTTTGCTCGATAAGAACGAGCAGGAGGATGCCACAGAAGAACAGCGCAAGCAGATTCAGGAGTGGGTCATACAGATCAAGAAAGCATCGGGAGGCTAAACATGGCGAAGAAAATCAAAGTGAACATCTTCAACGATATGAAGGAAGCCCTTCACAACGCAGCGGCCTACGAGCGCGGCGAGGTTGTGAACCTGCGCGTCACACGTGTTCCGGCGCGGCCGAGACAAATTTCTCCTCGGGAAATTCGCCGGATCCGGCAGGCGCTCAACGCCAGTCAACCGCTTTTTGCTAGCTACTTGAACGTAAGCCCGAACGCCGTGCGGAGCTGGGAGCAAGGCACACGTCGTCCGCGACAAGCCGCGCTGAAACTCTTGACCATCGCTAGGAAAAACCCCAAAGCACTACTGGTGGCATGAGTGCAGTCACATTTCGTGCCAGCTCAAGTTAAAATGAACCTGTAAACTGAGACAGTTCTTGGTACGCTGGATGCGCGACGCGATAAGCGGTGGGCAAAGCCTAGGCTAGCTAAGCTAGGAGTCGGCCGGATTGCGGCTATAGATGAAGCCGCCGAGGGTGCCGACCAGGAGCCAAAACATGCAACTGGTCGCCATGGATGCGATTGTGAAGCGGCGGACCAGTTCGGAGGGAACACTGTTCAGTCCGGAGGCCGGGGGTGCACCGATCAAGTGCGGCAGTAACAAGCAGACGGCTCCCGAGGTTCGCAGGAGCCAGGTTCGCTTCTGTCCGGCGATCAGCCAAACACCGATGGCTGTGGCAATCACCGTCCCGGCCCACCAAAGCTGGCGCTGATACAAGTCTGCCACGGCGACTCCCGGAGGCTGAGGGGGTAATCCGAGTGCGGGAGCCAGAGTGAAGCAGGCAAATGCCGCCAAGCCCCACAGAGCACCGTGGCGTGTGTCGATGGTCTTCCCGCCGAGAGCCATCACTCCGAAGAGGATTGCGGCAAAGCCAATACCTGTGAGAATGGTGGTGAGTGCAGTGAGGGATATGCGCTGCCATCCATCGGCGGGGTGCCATCCTTCGTCGTCATTCGGGGCGTTGGAGTGGGCCTGGTGCGCCGCTGCTTCGTAAGTTTCCGCAGCGTGAATCAGAGGAACGACCGTGAAGTGCTGGACGGCAAAGAGAACCAGCCCTGCCAAAGTGCCGGCCGCAAAGACCACCAGGATCAGTTTTCGAAACTGAGCCACGACCAACTCAGTGGCAAGGGAAGCCGTTCGCGTGGCGTGTGTCGTGAGCGGTGTTGTGCGCTCGCGTGACGGAGGAGAAGCCGACGCAGTGAAGCATGACTAGCCCCAAAATGAGCACACCGAGGGCAGGCCATGGAACTGCGATAGTCCGGACCTGCGTGCTGGCTGGATTCAAAACTGCCGAAGTTTGCATAAGTCCCTCCCAGCATCCGAGAAAAGCCAGTGATCAACGATTCGGTCACTCGCGTGAGGCGCTCGCGAGTTCCACGGGCTTGCCGTGTGGAGTACGCCGGTAAGCTTCGGCCCACGCTTCTTTGCGCGCCAGCATTGCCGTGGGGTCAGATAGCTGTTTCGCCGTTACCAGACGTTCCAAAGTTGCGAGCCAATGGTGGTAGTAGCGCGAGCCGTCGCCGGGCTCACCGCGATCCGCGGCGGCCTTCAGTTCTTCCGCGAGCGCGGCCGCCCATTCCTTCCAGGTGAAATGCCCTTGCGCGGAAAGCCGGACGGCGAGCGCGAAAGCTTGTGCTTGCCAAGGTTCGGCAAAGACGGGTCCGCCGTCATCGCGAGGCAGGAGCGGGAGAGCCGCCAGATTCTCAGGCTGGGGAATTAAATTAGGTTGGTTCAAGGTAGTCATCCCACATATCAATGTAGACAGAATCCTGCGGCGGGGCTTGCTCGCCCCAAAGTTCGCGCGCGGCAAAGCGCACGGAGTAAACATGCTGCGGCTTCTCGCCGAGAAACAGGGCATTGGTATCAGGAAACACAAAAACGCCGTGATCCATATGAACCGTGCCGGTTTTGCCCCGCGCGTAGCGCACCAAGCGCGTGTGCCCCACGGGATTTATATTGCGAGCACGGACGCGCTCGCCAGCGTGAAACCGCGCCGTTACAACAACGTCGCGACGGGCCGGTACGCCTTTCGAAGTCAGAATCGGCACTTTGTCAGCTGTAAGGGGCGGAGTCAGTTTCGCAGATCCCGGGTCGGGTTTCCCGCTCTCTAACTCGGCTGGGGTAACCATATTGTTCTTCAGCATCAACTCAACCAGCGCCACAACCCAGCGCTCGTAGTAGCTCAATCTAAAATAGTCCAGCGGTGCGATCTGCTCGCGCTGGAAGCGGGAAGCGTCCAGATTCCATCTGCGCCATGCGCCCATGGCCCGCGTGAAGGCATAGGCACGACCTTGCCAAGGTTCATGAAAAACGGCCTCGTTCTTCTCAGCCTGAACCGGGCCCATGTCCTGCATCCCACCGAGATCATGCACGCCGTTCATGAGCGGTCTCCTTTGCGGCGCGCGCGGCGAAGCTTTCCGAGTCGCGCTAAATCAAGCTGCCTCAAGGTAATCGTCCCAGAGATCAACGTATACAGAATCAAATCGGCTGGCCTGTTCGCCCCACAGTTCGCGGGCGGCAAAGCAGACCGAATAAACGTGTTGAGGTTTCTCGCCAAGACCCCTGGCGCTGGTGTCCGGAAATTCGAAAACGCCGTAGTCGCGCTCGATGGTGCCGATTTTGCCGCGTGTGTAGCGCGGCAGGTGCGTATGTCCGACGGGATTACGCGCCCGGACGTGCTGTCCGGCGCGAAAGTGCGGAATAGTCGGCACGTTTCGACTGGCAGGATCGCCTGCGGCAACCACAGACGGCACTTCGGCAGCCGTGAGTACATGGCGGGGCTTGGTGTTCGGCCCAATTGCCTTTCCAGTTGCGATCTCGGCCGAGGTGAGCATGCCAGTTTTCAGCATGAGTTCGACGAGGCTGGTCAGCCATTTCTCGTAATAACTCTGACGCAGGTATTCTTCGGGGGGAATCAGCTCGGTTTGATAGCGATCCGCGCCGTAAGGCCAGTCGCCGTCCACCGCCATGGAAAGGGCGAAGGCGCGGGCCTCCCAGGCTTGGTGGAACACAGGTTCATTTTTTTCCGGCATTATCGGCCCCATGCCGTGCATGCCGCCCATGTCATGGATGCCGTTCACGCTCGGGCTCCTCGGGCTTGTAGGGTGACCTTGCCAACTCCCACCATGGAGTCCCGAGTGACCAGCGCGGCCAGTTCGTCTTCGGTCATCTTCTCGGTGGCGGCCGGGCGTTCGGGAAGGACGAGGTAGCGCAACTCCGCGGTGCTATCCCAGACACGCACCTCCACATCGTCGCCGAGTTCAAGGCCAAACTCGCGCAACACGCCGCGCGGATCGATCACCGCACGCGAGCGGTAGGGCGCGGACTTGTACCAAACCGGCGGCAAGCCAAGAACCGGCCAGGGGTAGCAAGAGCAGAGCGTGCAGACGACGAGGTTGTGTACTTTGGGCGTGTTTTCGACCACCACCATGTGCTCGCCCTGCAATCCTCCATAACCCAACTCGGCGATCGCAGCGTCCGGGCTGGTGAGAAGGCGCTGTTTGTAAGCGGGATCCGCCCAGGCACGCGCCACCACGCGTGCGCCATTGCGAGGGCCAACTTTGTGCTCGTAGGTGTCGATCAGCGCATCAAGTGCGGCGCGATCGACCAGGCCTTTTTCGACGAGAAGAGATTCTAGGGCTTTGACGCGCAGGGCTGGATCGGAAGGAACCACTTGGTGATCATGGTCATGATCGTGAGCATGATCATGCTCTTGGGCGCGGGCGAGATCTGGGGTAACGGCAGCTCCCGCAGCGGTCACTGCGGCGGTCAGGAAGTCGCGGCGAGTAGTAGTCATTTCCACTCACCTCCCACAGGTTGTAGAGCAGATTTCGCCTGCGCGAAAAACCACTGGGCAGTCATTATAATAGGCGTGTCAAGCAAAACTACGAAAACTAGGTTTCCGGTTGGAAACGGTTAAGAGTTGGGTCGCCGGCGAATTGGTCGAAAATGACCCTCATGCACTACCACGCGGCGATCGGATTCACGCAAACCTTAGAGCTATCTGGGAGTTTCAGCGCGGCTAGTTGACGAGATTAATCCCGTGCGGCTTCGTTCTGACGGCCTACTCGGAAGTAATTCACATTCCTGGTAAAACGCGGTAATCGGAGAAGCCTTTCGCGGGCCCGCCGTGGCCAGAACTCGGTACAACTTCGGGACATTTAAAGAGCGGGAATTTCGGTGATTTTCCGTGTAAGCGACACCAACAAAGCAATTTAGTGTTTTCCCCTCTCTGCTCTGCAAGCAGGGGGCCGCGGGTTCGAGTCCCGCCACGTCCACCAACCATATTCATTTCAATGAAATAGCGCCGAAGTTTGCCCGGCATAACCCCTGCTAGTCGAGCAGGGGTTCAGCGGTTCGAGCCCGTAGCGTCCAGCAACCTTTGTGTACCCTGTTGCAGAGCACTTTTAGATCGGCGGCGCGCACCTTCACGCACGCCAGCTGGGTTTCGACGCGATGTACTTGGTCATGCCGGAAAACAGAAGAGGGCGTCACTCGCGATGAACGAAACCGCGGTCCCGCC
>Ga0066710_100004820_pt1 | contig 12078 bp, 13 predicted proteins | sample GraSoiAngelo_159_FD_79666 | JGI IMG/M metagenome (GOLD analysis project Ga0066710, IMG submission 79666) | Grasslands soil microbial communities from the Angelo Coastal Reserve, California, USA - 14_1009_16_40cm | ecosystem: Environmental > Terrestrial > Soil > Grasslands | place: USA...
CGCGCCGGTCGACCCGGGCACGCTGACCGACGCCCAGCCGGCAACGCGGCCGTCGGCGGCCTGGAGCGAGAAGAAGACCCAGGTGATGTTCGGCGCAAAGACGTCGCCGTGGACGAACACGGTGTCGGCGTGCCGCTGCGCCAGGAGCTGGATCGGTCCCGGGCCGCTGGTCTGCACGGGTGTCGTGTCGGCCGTGAAGTCGGGCAGTCGACCCGTCGTGGGCTGCGGTGCCGTCGTGGCTCGGGCGGTGATCTGCGGCCCGATCGATCCACTCGCGCCCGCGCCGGCCGCGGATTCGGTTGATCTGCCGCTCAGACCCAGCGCCACCACGCCCGCGAGCACGACGAGCCAGCCGGCGACCAGGATCGGCTGCCAGCGCCGCGGGCCCTGGACCCGAGCCGCCGTGAAATCGGCCGTCTCAGGCGTGCGATCGGCCCGCTCGCTCACATCGCGTCCGATGCGCGAGGGACGAGCGCACGGACCGTGGCGAGCGCCTTGCCGGAGTCGCCATACGCGGTGACCGCGATCCACATCCCCTCGCCCATCACCTCGTCCGGCACGCTGAATTGCACGTCGAAACGGGGCACGGCGCCGAGGCGGAAAGCGGGGCTCCCGCCGGGGATCTTCACCGATTCCGTGGCCGCGACCGGGCTCCCCTGGCTGTCTTCGAGATCGACGGACACCCGCACGACGGCGCGGCTGAACACGTCGCCGTGGACGAACAGGTGGCTGCCCGCCGGCCGGAGGTCGAGGGCCACCATCGCCGGGGGCCGTGGCCGTGGAGCGACCTCGGGTCCGTTGGTGAACCGCTCCGATGGCTCCTGCGGCGTCACCGGTTCGCGCGAAGCCCGCGTCCCCGGCGTCGATCGGGCCTGCGCCACTGCAGGGCCGACGGGCGCACGACCGGATGCCGGTTGGTCCGACGTGCTCAAGCGATCGAATGCCCCGATCGCCACGAGCCCGCCGAGCGCCAGCGCCACGCTGACGGCGAGGAAGCGCGACCCGCGGCTCGTCCTGACCTTCGCGGGCACGAAGACCGCGCCGTCCTCGCGCACCCCACCGCGGTCGTCGTCCATGGTCGGTATCGACCCCGGCGCCGCCTCAGCTCACCTGAGGTCGATGAAGATGTTCTTCGTCTCGGTGTACAGGTCGATCGCGGCCATCCCCAGCTCCCGCCCGATGCCTGACATCTTGTAGCCGCCGAACGGCGCCTCGGTGTGGACCGAGCTGTTCGAGTTCACCGACAGCACGCCGGCCTGGATGCCCTTCGCGGTGCGCAGGGCCTTGCCGATGTCCCGGCTCCAGACCGAGCCGGACAGCCCGTACGGCGTGGCGTTCGCGAGCTTGATGGCCTCGGCCTCCGTGTCGAACGGGATGATCGACACGACCGGGCCGAAGATCTCCTCCTTCGCGATGCGCATGTCGTTGGACACGCCGTCGAAGACCGTCGGCAGGAGATACGCCCCTTTGGCCAGCGCTGGATCATCCGGCGCCTCGCCACCGACGACGAGGTGGGCGCCCTCGGCCAGCCCGATCTCGATGTAGTCCTTCACCCGGTCGCGCTGCTTGAAGCTGACGAGCGTGCCGACCTCGGTGGCGTCATCGGACGGGTCGCCGACCTTGACCTTGCGCGTCGCCTCGGCGAACAGCTCGACGACCTTCTCGTAGATCGACCGCTCGACGAGGATCCGGCTTCGGGCGCAACAGTCCTGGCCGCAGTTGTCGAACACGCTGTATGGCGACTCGGCGGCGAAGCGCTCGATGTCCGCGTCGGCGAAGACGACGTTGGGGCTCTTGCCGCCGAGCTCGAGGCTGATCTTCTTCACGTTGTTGGCGGCCAGCCGCATGATCTCCTGGCCGGTCGTGGTCTCGCCCGTGAACGCGACCTTGCCGATTCCCGGATGGGCCGCGATCGCGGCGCCGGCGGTGCCGCCCGGGCCGGTGACGACGTTGACAACGCCAGGCGGAAAGCCCGCCTCGAGTGCCAGCTCGCCCAGGCGGAGGGCGGACATCGGCGAGTAGCTGGCCGGCTTGAGGATGCACGTGTTCCCGGCGGCCAGGGCCGGGCCGAGCTTCCACGAGGCCATCAGCAGCGGGAAGTTCCAGGGCACGATCAGCCCGACCACACCGATCGGCTCGCGCAGGGTCATGTCCAGCCCCGGCTTCGAGACCGGGATGGTCTGGCCGTAGATCTTGTTCGCCGCGCCGGCGTAGTAGTCGAAGACCAGGCTCACGCCGACGATCTCGCCACGGGCGCTCGTGATCGGTTTGCCGGTGTTGCGGGTCTCAAGCTGCGCGAGCTCCTCCGTGTGCTCCTTGACCAGCGCGGCGAGCTTCGCGAGCGTGCGCCCGCGCTTGCCCGCGGCCCAGCTCGACCAGCCTTTCGGGGCGTCGAATGCCGCCCGCGCGGCCTCGACGGCCTTGTCGACGTCCGCCTTGCCGCCGAGCGGCGCGGTCGCGATCGACGCGCCGGTCGCGGGGTTGACGAGCTCAAAGGTCTGCCCATCGGCAGCATCGACCGTCTCGCCGCCGATGACCATGCGCAGCGTGGAGATCTCGGTGCCGGGACCGCCGGCCGTCGTCTGCTCGATCGCCATGATTGGGAGGTCCTCTCGGGTCGGTGACGGGCTGCTGGGACTGCCCGTTGTACGTACGCTGCCGTGCCGGAAATGGCCTTCGATCATACGCCCGGCTTGGCTTCGGCCCCATTCGCCACACATCGGCTTCGTCCGCGTCTCACGACCATGGCGACAGACGAAGCGCAGCCCGACGCGCCGTTGCCAGATGCCGCCGCGCTAGCTGGGAACGGCCTCGAAGGCGGTCGGCCGCCCATTCGTTCACGAGCCCTCGCAATCGCATTCGTCCTCGCCATCGGGCTGCTCGCCCTGCTGCGGGTTTCCGGCGTCGATGCGCAGGTCGGCGACTCGGTGGGGCACGCGTTGCAGTCGTTGATCTCCTCGCCGCAGGGGTGTGGCGGCGGGTAGCTCCTGCGTGAGCGAAATCGACGGGCCTCTGACGCCCTCTGCGCCGTAGGATCGGCGCGACGTGACTGCCTCGACGGCCTCGGCATCGAGCGTTTCTGTGGGCGAAAGCCGGATTCGGCGCTGGGGGCTGATCTGGCTCAGCGTGGTCGCGCTCGTAACGACCGCCGGGACATTGGGCTATGTCCTCTTCTTTGGCTGGTCGATCGGCGACGGCCTGTACATGACCGCGATCACGCTCACCACGGTTGGGTACAAGGAGGTCCGCGAGCTTGACGCACTCGGTCGCGCCTGGACGATCCTCGTGGCCCTTGCCGGGGTGGGCATCATCTTCGGGACGGTCGGCATCGTCGCCGAGACGTTCGTGGCCGAGGCGATCAGCGGCAGGCGGGAGCGACGTCGAATGAGCGAGGCGGTCTCGCGGCTGCGGAACCACATCATCCTGTGCGGCTACGGCAGGGTCGGAGCGACCGTCGCGCGCGAGCTCGAGCATGCGGGTGTGCCCGTCGTCGTCATCGACGCCGTCGCCGGATCCGTCGAGATCGCTGCGCGCGAAGGCCATCTCGTCGTCGAGGGCGACGCGACCCACGACGACGTGCTCATCGCAGCCGGGGTGAGCCACGCCCGGGCGTTGATCACGGCGGTGGACACCGATGCAACCAATGTCTACGTCACGCTTTCGGCGCGTTCTCTCAACCCGAAGCTGTTCATCGTCGCTCGCGCCAACGACGAGGGCTCCGAGTCGAAGCTGCGCCAGGCCGGCGCCGACCGCGTCGTCTCGCCGTACACGCGCGCGGGCCGGCAGATCGCGGAGCTCGCAACGCGGCCGCGCGTCGCCGACTTCATCGATTTCGCGCTCTCGCATGGCCAGCTGTCGTTCTCGATCGAGGAGCTCGAGGTCGTCGCAGGCGGGCCGCTCGCGGGCCAGACCATCGGCACCCTCACCGCCCGCGGCATCCACGCGATGGCCGTCGTCACGCACGGCCCGCGCCAGTTCGAGACCAACCCGCCGATGGACCGCGTCCTCGAGCCCGGGGATCAGCTGATCGTCAGCGGCACGGCCGAGGTCCTGAGGGCATTACGAGAGACCGTTTGAGCGCTTGACGTCCTTCCGACTGGCGATATATCGTGTCGCGGTATAACCGACCACGGTATAGGGACGGATCGGAGGACATTCCATGGACATCGAGACGCGCTCGAGCGCGGCGGGCGGACACGGGCGCCGTCGCGTGGCATCGCTTTCCCTCGGGCTGGGCCTCGCGCTCGCCTTCGCCCCGACCGCCCTGGCCGGTGGCGCGACGGTCACCAGCGGCGAGATTGCCGCATTCGCGACGGCCGCGGGCCAGTCGATCACCGGCCACGCCGTGATGATCCGCACTGCCGAGGGCAGGACGATCGTGTCAGTGCATGTCCAGGGCCTGACCCCGGGAACGACGTATGCGTCCCATGTGCATCAGCAGCCATGCGGCGTCGGCGACGCCGACGGCCACTACCGGTTCGACCCGGCCGGTTCAGCCACGCCCCCGAACGAGATCTGGCCCGGTCCGTTCACGACGAACGGCGCCGGTGTGGGCAATGCCAACACGATCGCCGACGGCACGGCCGGAGGGGCAGCCGTCTCGGTGGTCATCCATGCACCGGGCGGGGCGAAGATCGCCTGCGCCGACCTCAGCTGAGCGGTCGCCGCCGGATGACCATCGCCGCCCCGAGCCGCACGCTCGGTCGCTATGTCGAGCCGGCACTGTGGGTCCTCATCGCGCTGGATGGGGGCCCGCTCGGGCTGATCGCTCTCCTGGACGCGACGCGGTCGCTCGACGGCCCGATCGGACCGGGGACGCTCGTCGCGGCGTTGTCTCGCCTGGAGACCCTCCGGCTCGTCGATTCGGATGTGATTCCGGGTCGCAGCCGGGTGTATCGTCTGACGATACTCGGCCGTGTCGCGAGGGGCTCCGCCTCCATCGTGAAGGGACTGCCAGCGTGAACCAACAACTGGGCGACATCGGTCGGTTCGCCGAGCCGTCGCTGTTCATCCTCGCCTCGCTCGGCGAGGGCCCGAAGCACGGCTACGCGATCATGACCGACGTCGAGGCGATCTCCGGGCAGCGCCTCGGGCCAGGCACGCTTTATGCGGCCCTGGCGCGACTCGAGAAACGCGGACTCATCGAAGCGCTCGAGCCCGAGGACCGGCGGCGGCCGTACCGGCTCACCGGCGTCGGTCAGACGACCCTGCAGACGCTGCTCGAGGGCCTCTCCAGCTTCGCCCAGACCGGCCTTCGACGTCTCCAGAGGGCACGCTGATGGCCGCCGGGACCTGGCTCCTCCGGCTCTATCCCGAGACCTGGCGAGCCCGCTACGGCGCGGAGCTCACCGACCTGCTGCTCGCTCGGCCGCCGAGCCCTCGGGACCGCCTCGACATCCTGCGTGGCGCCGTCGACGCCAGGCTGAATCCGCAGCTGACCGAGGAGCCGGTCCTCCGCGTGCCCACCGCAGCCGACCGATTGCTGGCGCTGGCCGGCTTCATGGCCGGATCCCTGTTCACCATCTGGGCCTCGATTATCGCGGTCTCAACCCCGCCCTGGGGATCGATGGCGCTCGCCGATGAGGGCCTCATGGCGGCCGCCTACGGGGCAGGTCTCGTCGGCATGATCTTCGCCATCTGCGTGCTCGTCGGGCTTGCCACTCGGTACGTGGACGAGCTCGGTTCGCTGGGGGCCGTCGCCGCGATCGTCGTGGCGGGTGGCTTCTTCTTTGCGATCGGCGGCGCGTCGATAGTCGGTCTTCTGCTTCTGATGGGCGGCACCATCGCAATCGGGCCGGCGCTCGCTCGGGTGGTGCACCCGCTTGTCGCGGCGTTTCTTGCGCTGGCGACGGTGCTCCTCGCGCTCGCCATGTTCGGCTTCGTCGGCAGCGACGGCCAGGCCACGTTCTGGCTCCTGTTTGGCGGTAGCTTCGGTCCCGCCTGGATGATGCTGGGGTTCAGCCTCCGCCACGGGCGACGCGCGGATCGCATCGTGACGGCCGCGGGGATGGGGCAGCCGGGCACGTCAGCCTCTCCGGCCGGTGTTTGAAAAGGGCCTCGAACTCTCAACCGAGCTCGAGGTTGCTCGAGCGCCAGACGATGTCTTCGCGTTTCTGACGGATATCGACAGCTTCCGCGCTCTCGACCCTACGCTCATCGAGTGCCAGCCGACTGGTCGGCTCACTGAAGGTCTCACCGGGACCTTCGCTCACCGCCGTGGAGGCATGACCGCGCGAACGACATGGCGTGTCACCGAGTCCCAACCGCCGGTGCTGGTCGAGGTCGCGATCCGCGGTGCTGGATACGAGATAACGGAGCGGGCGACACTTGAGCCGATGGCGACAGGTACGAGAGCGACCTTCGTCGTTCGCGTCTGGCCGACCTCGTTCCCCGGCCGGATCCTCGTCGGGCTCTCGGGCGGCATCATGCGCCGCGACCTGCGGGCGCGGGCGGGGCGCCTGAAGGCAATCCTGGAAGGCGCGACTCCCGAGCCGCGGTCGGCGACATGACCGCGCCCGCCCGGATGCGCGATTCAACGCTCCCCGCGGCGCCCTGATCGAGTCGAGGGTGCCCAGCCGACTTCGCGCCGGGCTGGCCTTCGGCGTGGTCGGGGGTGTGGGCTGGTTCGCAGCGGACATCCTGCGCGCGTCGGCCTTCAGCCGAGATTACGGCGGAGCCGAATACGTGCTCACCAACCGATTGGTCGGTGCGGCCGGGCTGCTGGTGCTGCTGGGGGCGGTTGCGTCCGTGATCACAATCGGCGGCCGACTCGGCCGACCCGGTCGGTTGTTCGGTTGGATTGCGGTCGCGGGCCTTGCCATGCTCGCCGCCGGTTCGCTCGCCGAGTTCGTGTTCTTCATCGATGACCCGTCGAACCTCGGACCGGACGGTCTGGCCGCACAAGGTTGGTACACGTTCGTGTACGGACTCCTGGTGACGCCGGTGGGTCTGACCGGCCTTGGTCTTCAGCTGTGGAGGTCGGCGGCCGGCGCGGAGCGCCTTGTCGCTGGCTGGCTCGTCGCGAGCTTCCCATTGATGATCGCGGCAGGCTTCGTCCTGGGACTGCTTGGCACGACGTTGGCCGTCGGCGTTTCCGGTCTGTGTCTGCTGCTGCTCAGTGAGAGGCGGAATGCTGCCCAGGTCAGAAGTAGTTCACCGTGATCCCGCCATCGATGACCATCGCGGCGCCGTTCGTCCATTTCGACTCGTCCGACGCGAGATAGATGGCCATCGCCACGATCTCCTCGGGCTGGCCGAACCGGCCGGTCGGATTGCGGGCGAGCCGGATGCGCTTGGCCTCCTCGTCCTTGACCAGCCAGTCCATGAGCAGCGGCGTCTCCACCGGGCCGGGGCAGATCGCGTTCGTGCGCACGCCCTTCGGTGCGAACTGGACCGCGAGGGATTTCGTGAGCGCGAGGACCGCGCCCTTCGACGCCGTGTAGGCGTCCTGCGGGTTCGAACAGCCGACGAGCGCGACGAAGCTCGAGATGTTGATCACCGAGCCCGAGCCCTGCTCGAGCATTTGCGGGATCGCGTACTTGCAGCCGAGGAACACGCCCCGGACGTTGACGGCCATCACTCGATCCCAGTCGTCGACCGCCGTGTCGATGACCGAGTGATCGGCCTCGGGCATGATCCCGGCGTTGTTGTAGAGGACGTCGACGCGCCCGTACGCGGAGACCGCCTCGTCGACCATGCGCTTCGCGTCCGGCTCCCTGGAGACGTCGGCGACGACGGCGATGGCCTGGCCGCCAGCCGCCTGGACCTCGTCGACGACCGATCGCGCCGCCGGTTCGGTGACGTCGGCGACGACGACCTTCGCACCCTCCGCCGCGAACATGCGGGCCGCGACGCGGCCCATGCCGCTCGCACCGCCGGTAATGATCGTGACCTTGTCCTGCAGCCGCATCGACCTCGCTCCTCCTCCGTGGAGCGCTGATGCTAGGCCGCCGGTCGTGGCCACGATGCCACGACGCCGTGGATCAGCCGCGCTCGAGGTAGCGCTCGCGCTCCCAGTCGTGGACGACCGAGTCGTACATCTCCTGTTCCACTCGTGCGGCGTTCAGGTAGTGATCCACGACGTCCTGACCGAAGATCTGGACGGCGGCCTTCGATCGCTCCAGCTCCGCGATGGCTTCGTACAGGGCACGCGGCATGCGTGGCACGCCCTTGGCGATGTAGCCGTTGCCCTTGAACTCGGGCGCCAGCTCGATCTTGTGCTCGATGCCGTACAGCCCGGCGCCGACCATCGCCGCGTACGTGAGGTACGCGTTCATGTCGCCGCCCGGGAAGCGGTTCTCGATGTGCAGGGTGGTGCCGTGTCCGACGAGCCGGAAGCCGGTCGTCCGGTTGTCGCGGCCCCATACGACGTTGACCGGAGCCCACGACAGCGAGGCGTAGCGCTTGTACGAGTTGATGAACGGTGCGACGAACACGGCCAGCTCGCGCGACAGGGTCATCATCCCGGCGACGAATTGGCTGAACTGGCGGCTCATGCCATAGGGCAGCTTCGCCTTCTCGTCGTGGGTCAGCGGCTCCTCGCCCTCCTTGTCCCAGATGCTCATGTGCAGGTGGCCCGATGAGCCGGTCCAGGTGTGGTCGGGCTTGGCCATGAAGGTCAGGCCCCAGCCGTTGAGGTAGGCGATCTCCTTCGCGCCGTGCTTGAACAAGACGCTCCGGTCGGCCGACTCGAGCACGTGGTCGTAGCGGATGTTCACCTCGTGCTGGCCCGGCGCCGCCTCGCCCTTCGAGAACTCGATCGGGATGCGCGCCTCGGTCATCAGGTTGCGCAGCAACCGGTGGAGCGGCTCGGCCTTGGTCGCCTGGAGCAGGTGGTAGTCCTCGTTGTACGTCCCGAACCGCTTCGGGATCGCGAAGCCGTTCTCGGCGATTTGGTCCCACGTGTCCCTGAGCACGTAGTACTCGAACTCCGAGCCGGCCTTGACGGTGATGCCGGCCTTGGTGGCGCGATCCACCTGGCGCTTGAGGATCGTCCTGGGCGAGATCGGGATCTCGGCGTGGGTGTCCTCGTCGATCGTGTCGGACAGGACGATCGCGGTCTTCTCGAGCCAGGGCACGATCCGGAGCGAGTCCCACACCGGCGAGGCGATCCAGTCGCCGTAGCCGGTCTCCCAGTTCATGAGCCGGAAGCCCTCGGGCGTGTTCATCTCCATGTCCGTCCCGAGGAGGTAGGTGCAGAAGTGGGCGCCGTGGTCGATGACGCCGTTCAGGAACGCCTCGCCCTGGACGCGCTTGCCCATGAGCCGGCCCTGCATGTCCGTGATCGCCACGATGATCGTGTCGATCCGGCCGTCGCGGACCCAGCTCTCCAGCTCGGAGAGACGCTCGTGCTTGCCCGCCGCGCCGTGGCCCGCGCTCGCGTGGCTGGCGTCACTCATGGCCGTCCTCCTCCGAACCCCGGACACGGTCGATGGGGGGGCCGCGCCAAATGGCGACGGCCCCCGGGCTGTCTCGCTTCGATTGTCAGGCGCCGGTCAGCTCGCCGGCTGCCTGCTGGAACTCCTTCTCGATCTCGGTGAGCTGCTCGGCCGAGCCCTGCGCAATCGGGCCGCGGAAGCGGGACCGGGCCCAGGCGAAGTAGTAGATCGCCAAAAGGACGACGAACGCGCCGACGATCAGCCACGACGCCGGGTTCAGCGCGAAGGGATACAGGAACACCGGGCTGAAGAGCAAGATCCAGATGACGCTCAGCCAGGCAAGCGGACGGCTCCAGCGGCCGAGGCTCCACGTCTGCTTCTGCCGCCACGACTGGTCGCCGCGCATGCCCAACCAGATGCAGACCCCGTACGCCCAATACAGCAGCACCGTGCTCACTGACGTGATTCCGCCGATGAGGAAGAGCGGATCTCCACCGAATGCCTTCGTCAGCACGTACACGATCAGGATCAGCAACCAGCTCGCGGTGCTGATAGCAATCACGGCATTGCTCGGCGTCCGCCAGCGGTGGCTGACCTTCTTGAGCCAGCCGCTGCCCGGGAGGCCGTCATCGCGGCTGAACGCAAAGAGCATCCGCCCGGCAGAAGCGATCGAGGAAAAGCCGCAGAAGGTCATCGCGAACGCGACGCCGGCCGACAGGAGCCCGCCGAGGGCGGACAGCCCGGCGCCCAGGTTCTGCTCGAGGATGTACTGCACGCCGCCCCCACCGCCGCTGTTTGCGAGCACGTCCGCGGGTGACGACATCTTCAGCGTCAGCGCGACGAGGACGACGTAGCCGGCAACGGCCGAGACGGCGACCGAGAGGAAGACGCCCCACGCCGATGCTCGGCGCGCGAACACCGTCTCCTCCGCGACGTGGGCAGACGCGTCGTAGCCGGTGTAGGTCCATTGCGACTGCAGCAAGCTGAGGGCGAACGCTCCGGCGATGCCGAACGGCACGATCTTGTCCCATGTGACGCCGTCGGCGTTCGTGCCCGGCGTGATCTGGAAGAGGAAGCCGATGTCATGGGTTGGCTGGCTGCCGAAGGCAAAGAGAGCGATGGCGATCGCGGCCACGAAGGCGATGTGCCACCACACGGACAGGTCGTTCATGAACGCCACGATCCGGGTGCCGGCGACGTTGAAGCCGATCTCGATCGCGATGAGGATGCCCGTGATCCAGATCGCGTTCAGGACCCCGAACGTCTCGAGGTTGGGGTCGACCCCGAACAGCGGCTTGAGGATGGTGGCACACAGGTAGAACGCCGCCGAATAGTTGATGCCGGCGACGATCGAGATCTGTCCGCCGAGGTTGAGCCAGGCGGTCCACCAGCCCCAGTCCTTGTTGCGGAGCTTGCTCGCCCAGTAATACAGGCCGCCCGCGGTCGGGTAGGCCGAGGCGATCTCGGCCATGGTCGCCGCGATCATCAGTGTGAAGACGGTGACCAGCAGCCAGCCCAGGCCGACCGCAGCGGGGCCGGCGAGCGTCAGCCCGAGGTTGTACAGGATGACCGCGCCGGTCAGGATCGAGATGATCGAGAAGCTGATCGCGAAGTTGCTGAACCCGCCCATGCTGCGGAGCAGCTCCTGGGCGTAGCCGAGCCCGTGCAGGTCCTGCGTGTCCTGCCGGATGGCTTCCTCTCGCGTGCGACCTCCCATTGCGACCTCCCTCCAGATGGACGCGACGGTGCGCGAATCGCGGCGATCATACGCGCCGTTGGGTGGGGATTCGCAGGTTTTCCGAGGCGGCGGGCGGCGCCTAGTACAGGACCGTGGTGCCCTCGGGGAACTCGAAGTCGAAGGTCGTCGCAGGAAGGGCGGCGTCGGGCTCGAGGAAGGTGACCTCGGCGACGCGAGTTACCTCGTCACCGACCGATTCGACGAGCCGCGTCACGAGGCCGTCCAATCGGTCGACCGAGACCTGGACGTGATAGTCGGGACGATCGACGGTCGTCTCGACCGAGCGCGGGTGGTCGCATTCGAGGACGATCGCCTCGCGGGCGGCGACGCGATCCGTTCCCGAGATCCAGCAGTCACCGGTCGCCAGCACGTTCTGGGAATAGCCGGCCGGGTGGACGAACAGCTCCGCGAGGGTCTCCATCGGGAGCGGCGTGATCGGCTCATACAGGGTGGAGCGGCCGGGGAACCCGTCGGGGTCGAGGCCGCGCACCCGGTTTCGAACGGGGCGGCTCGTCCCGAGCTTGTGCGCTGCCGAGTACGTCCGGACGACGTCGCCGTCGGAGATCCACAGCTCGTGGCTGCCCGCGGCCCCCTGGCCCGGTTCGGTCGTGACCACGCGAGCGTGGCCCGCGTGCCGGACGGCGACGTCCATCGCGGCGAGCTGTTCCCCGCGCGCGCCGTAGACGCGCTCCTCGATTCGCATCTTGAGCGTCTCGAACCGGCGCTCCGCGTCGCGCATGAACGTGAACAGCTCGGCGACCGTGGGCAGCCCAACCGGGAGCGCAGCGACTTCCGCCCGCTTCTCGCCGCGTCGAACGGGGACGAACGCCGCTCGGTCCCAGGGCCTGGAGGACATCGCCGGGGATTGTATCGAGCGCCCTCGGCACCAAGCCGCCAACACACGGAGGGAGCTCTGCCGGCCCCGTAACGGGAGTTCGACCCGCCCCCAGCCGGAGTTCTTCC
>Ga0066710_100004822_pt1 | contig 12077 bp, 12 predicted proteins | sample GraSoiAngelo_159_FD_79666 | JGI IMG/M metagenome (GOLD analysis project Ga0066710, IMG submission 79666) | Grasslands soil microbial communities from the Angelo Coastal Reserve, California, USA - 14_1009_16_40cm | ecosystem: Environmental > Terrestrial > Soil > Grasslands | place: USA...
GACACGCGCAACAACAAGCGCAGCGGGAAGGTCTTCATCCGGCCCGCGCAGACGGTCGCTGCGGGAATCGTGTTCGGGCGGCCGTACTCGGCGCCGTTCAGCGTACGGTGACGGAGTCGAGCGCGTCACGCAGGTCGCGCCGCAGGTCCTCGACATCTTCGATACCCACGGACAGTCGCACGAGCGTGTCGCCAATGCCCAACGCATTGCGCTGTGGCTCGGGAATGGATCCGTGTGTCATCAGCGCAGGATGTTCGATGAGGCTTTCCACGCCGCCCAAACTCTCGGCAAGGGCGAACAGCCGGCAATGTTCGAGAAACCGCTTGGTCCCAGCGAGGTCTGTTTTGAGCACGATCGTCACCATGCCGCCGAAGGCGCGCATTTGTCGCCTTGCAAGCGCATGCTGCGGATGAGAGTTGAGTCCCGGATAGTGGACGTGGGCGACCTCGTGTTGTTCGGAAAGCCATCGGGCGAGCTCGAAGGCGTTGGCGCAGTGTTGGGCCATGCGCAACGCGAGCGTTTTCAATCCGCGTAGCGCAAGAAAGCTGTCGAACGGGCCGCTGATCCCGCCCACTGCATTTTGCAGGTACGCCATGCGCTCGGCCAGTGCGCTATGACGTGGTTCGGCGCCGATGACCACCAGTCCGCCGATGATGTCGGAATGGCCGTTGAGATACTTGGTCGCGGAGTGGACCACGATGTCGAAGCCGTATTCGAGCGGCCGCTGGATCCAGGGGGTGGCGAAGGTATTGTCGGCGATGGCGAGGATATTGCGCTCGCGGGCGATGTTCGCCACCGCAGCAAGATCGATGAGCTTGAGCAACGGATTGCTCGGCGTCTCGACCCAAATCATTCGAGTCTCTGGACGGATCGCCGAGGAAAGCTGCGCCGGATCGGACATATCGATAAAGCTCACGCTCAAGTTGGCTGAGCGCTTGCGCACGTTCTCGAACAGCCGATAGGTGCCGCCATAGAGGTCGTCGCTCGCCACAATGTGAGATCCTGCGGCGAGGAAGTCGAGCACGGGTGCCATGCCTGCCAGACCCGAGGCGAAGGCGAGTCCACGCGCGCCGCCTTCGAGATCGGCCACGCATGCCTCCAGCGCCGCCCGCGTGGGATTGGCGGTACGCGCATAGTCGTAGCCTTTGTGCACACCGGGACTCGTCTGCACATAAGTCGACGTGGCGTAGATCGGCGTCATGATCGCTCCCGTCGCGGGGTCGGGGTCCTGGCCGGCATGAATCGCCCGGGTCGCGAAACCGTGCCCCGTGGCGCGGGCAGTTTTCAGAATCTGATCGTTCACGTAATGCTTCTCCGCAGATAAGTGAGCAGGTCGTAGCGCGTGATGAGACCGAAGAAGCGGCCGTCCTTCACGATGATCGCGACATGATCGTGATTGAGCACATCGAGCAGATCGGCGAAGCCCGCGCTTGGATCCAGGGTTTCGAGACGTTGCGTCATGGCGGTCGCGACGCGGTCGCTGAAGCTCACCGGGCTTCGATGGACATGATCGAGCACGTCTGATTGGTCGAGAATGCCGATTACCTGATCGTCGGCGAGAACCGGCACCTGCGATACATCGGCGATGCGCATGCGTTGGAAAGCGGTGAGCAGCGTATCTTCGGCGCTGACGGCGACGACGGCTCGGTCTTCGTATCGTCGCGAAACAAGGTCGCGGAGATCTCCATAACGCTTGAGATCGATAAAGCCCTGGTCGACCATCCAGTAGTCGTTGTACATCTTCGACAGGTACTTGCTGCCGGTATCGGGAATGAACGTCACGACACGCCCCGGCTGCGTCCGTTCTCGGCAATAGCGTAGCGCCGCAGCGACGAGTGTGCCTGCAGACGACCCGCCGAGGATCAACTCCGCCTTGAGCAACTCGCGCGACGTGGCGAGGCTTTCGGCATCGGAAATCGAATAAGCCTTCCTCACTCGTGACAAATCCGCGATCGGCGGGATGAAATCCTCGCCGATGCCTTCCACGACCCATGATCCAGCGCTGCCGATCTTTCCAGTTTCGACGTAGCCGGCGAGCACCGAACCTTCAGGATCCGCAAGAACCATTTCGCTGCGCGGGCTCACTTGGGCAAAGAACCGTGAAAGACCGGTGAGCGTTCCTCCCGAACCCACACCGCAGACGACGGCGTCGACATCGTGCTGCATCTGTTCCCAGATCTCCGGACCGGTGGTGCGTTCGTGCGTCAGCGGATTCGCCGGATTGCCGAACTGATTGACGTAGAACGCGCCGGGAATCTCTCCTGCCAAGCGCTCGGCCATGTCCTGGTAATACTCGGGATGGCCTTTGGTCACATCCGAGCGCGTCATGCGGATCTCGGCGCCGAGCGCCTTGAGATGCAGCACCTTCTCGGCCGACATCTTATCCGGGATGACCAGCAGCACCCGGTAGTCCTTGGCGCGCGCGACCAGCGCCAGGCCAAGTCCGGTGTTGCCGGCGGTGGCTTCGACCACGGTGCCGCCGGGCTTGAGCCGTCCATCCTGTTCCGCGGCTGCGATCATGGACAGCGCGATACGATCCTTGATCGAGCCCCCGGGATTCTGGCTTTCCAGCTTGACGAACAAGCGGCAAGGGCCAGTGTCCAGACGGGTAATCTCGACCAGCGGCGTGTTGCCGATCAGGCTCAAAATGGCCGGGTCGCGCCGAGCGCCGGTGGGGGCGCGGGCCACGGGAGTTGCGCTGCTCATCTACTTAGCATGGCGTGGCGCGACGCAGTTGACTATCGAACGATCGTTCGATAAACTGCCTGTTCCTGTCTGATCGAGCCCTCCTTGACGCCGCCAGGGAAGGGCGATTGGCCATCCCCATGAAAACCGCGCTTGCCGAACTGCTGCACCATCCCCTGGTATGGCGTGGCGATCAACTGGCAGCATCCCTTGACACAATTTCCACGGGCTTCGCCGACCTGGACTCCGAATTGCCGGGCGGCGGCTGGCCCAAGGGCGCGCTGACCGAGCTGCTGCGGGATGGTGAAGGCATCGGCGAAATGCGCCTGCTGCTGCCGGCGCTTGAACGCCTCGCGCAAGCCGACGAATGGATATTCCTGGTCGCGCCGCCGCACCTTCCTTACCCGCCGGCATTCGCAGCCGCCGGTATCGATCCCGAGAAAATGATCGTGGTTGGCGCAGCGGAAGAAAAACACCGCTGGTGGGCAGCCGAGCAGGTGCTGCGCGCCAACAGCGCAGGAGCGCTCCTGTTCTGGCCGCAACTCGTCAACGATCAACGTCTGCGTCGATTGCAGCTCGCGGCGCAGGAAGGCGCCACTCCAGGTTTTGTATTTGCAAACACTGCGCGTGCCGGTCAGCCCTCACCGTCGCCGTTGCGCATCCGGCTCGACGTGACTGGAAGGCAATTGCGCATCGACATATTCAAGCGTCGGGGCGGCATGATGGCCAAGCCGCTGCTGCTCGATGTCGCTGTAGTGTCGAGCCATGCGGAAAATGGTCGCGTGACCCGGGCATCCGGGTCGGCCAGGACTCAACTCGAGCGCATCCCGGCGAAACGTCCACCGAGCTTTCATCGTCAGTACCCGGTCGGGACTTCCCGGAAAATCTGGAATCGCGCGCTGGCTCGGGCCGATGAAGTGGCGCGCGTACCCGGGCCGGATCCCCGGGAAGGATCGTCATCCCGGCCGAGCAACGCGAGAGCCCTGTAGAAACGACGCTGGATCCCAGCTGAATCATGTCCTCGAGCGCTTAAATCGGGGACGGGGATGACGAAATGAACTCACTCTGGGTCTGCCTTCATTTTCCCGATTTGCCGTTATCGGTTTTTGAGCGCGGTGATGCGCGGCGGCGGCCCGCGGTCGTCAGCAGCGCAAGTCATCGCCCCGATGTCGTCGCTGCCAACGGCGCAGCGCGCATGCGTGGCATCGTTCCCGGTCTATCGATCGCCGCCGCACTCGCGCTCGACGCCGAAATCCGGATTTATCTGCGCGACGAGCGCGCTGAAGCCGCTGCGCTTGAGAGCATCGCCCTGTGGGCGGTGCAGTGGACGCCCACGATCAGCATCGAGCCGCCGGTTTGCGTGTTGCTGGAAGTCTCCGGTGCGCTCAACTATTTCGGCGGCCTGGGCAAGTTGCTGGAAGGGATCGACTCCGGGCTGGAGGCCATGGGCTTTGCGGGAACGCTCGCCGTGGCGCCGACTCCCGGAGCGGCGAGCCTGTTCGCTCGCGCCGGCGAAGCGGTCATCCTGGAACAAAAAGAAGGATGGGAACTTCGCCTGGACGCAATAGCTGTCAGGCTGCTCATCAACGCGCAAACGTTGCTTGACTCGCTTGGAGGTGTGGGCGTGAAGACGCTGGGCGATGTCTGCGCATTGCCGCGCGATGGTGCGGCTCGCCGCTTCGGGCAGAGACTGCTCGACGAGATCGATCGAGCACGAAGCAAGTTGCCCGATCCCCGGCCGCTGTTCACGGTGCCTGAACGCTATCACGGTCAGATCGAACTGCCTGCGCCGGTGGACCAGACCGAGGCGCTGCTGTTCGCCGTCCGGCGGCTGGTTGTTGAGCTCAGCGGGTTCCTGAACGGGCATGGCGCGGGTGTTTCGCGCCTGCGCTGCGATCTGGTGCATGAGGATGCGCCGCCCACGTCGGTAGTCCTGGGACTCCATTGCACGCGGCAGATCGAGCACATCATGAATGTCCTGCGCGAGCGACTCGCCAGAGAGCCGTTGCCCGACCGGGTCGAGGCGATCCGCCTCGTCTCGGAAGAGATCGCGCCGCTCACAGCCCGGGAAGGCGATTTTTTCCCGGGAGCAGACAAGGACAGCGAAGCAGGCGCTCAGCTCATTGAGCGACTGCGCGCGCGGCTTGGCGACGCCGCCGTGCACGCCATCGCGTGTCAAGCCGATCACCGGCCCGAACGCGCCTGGACCCGGATTCCGGTCAGTTCGAAAAAAACGCCATCACAAAAAAAAGATAAAAGCGCAGGCCCATCGCGCCCGCTGTGGCTTCTATCCTCGCCACGCTCGATCGGTTCCGATCCTGCAGTCGCGGAGCTCAAGCTCAAGTCCGGCCCTGAACGCATCGAGACCGGATGGTGGGATGGCGACGACGTCGGTCGCGATTACTTTGTCGGCTGCAACGCGCGCGGAGAAGAACTCTGGCTCTATCGAGACCGGAGAGGGGGGTGGTTCGTCCATGGCGTGTTCGCATGATAGCCAAGCATTGCCTTCACCCCCAGCCCCTCTCCCCGCGGGAGAGGAGTGCGCGGCAGCGCGGGTGAGGGGATTGGCCCCATTGCTGATCATCGAGTTTCATGTCCTACGCCGAGCTGCATTGCCTCTCCAATTTCACTTTCCTGCGCGGAGCTTCGCATCCGGAGGAGCTCGTTGCGAGAGCGCACGAGCTTGACTACGCCGCACTGGCAATCACCGACGAGTGCTCGCTCGCCGGTACAGTGCGCGCGCATATCGAGGCGAAGAAACGCAAGCTGCCGCTCATCATCGGTAGTGAATTCAAGCTCGACGATGGGCTTCGCCTGGTATTGCTCGCCACCGATCGCGCGAGCTACGGCAATTTGTCCGCGCTCATCACCCATGGCCGTTGCAATTCGGCGAAAGGCACTTATCGCCTCACTCGCGCTGATCTCGCCGATGGAGTGGCCAATTGCCTCGCGCTTTGGCTGTCAGACCGCACTCCGGATATCGATCAAGTGCGCTGGCTATCGACGCGTTTTCCCGGTGCGCTCTGGATCGCTGCCGAACGCTTGCTCGAGGCCGACGATGCGGCGCGCTGTCAGAAGCTCGCCGCCATCGCCGAAGCCACTCGTCTGCCGATCGTCGCCGCGGGCGACGTGCACATGCACGCGCGAGAGAGGCGTGCGCTGCAGGACACGCTCAGCGCAATCAGGCTCAAGACCTCGATCGCGCAAGCCGGATACGCGCTGCACCCCAACGGCGAGCGCCATCTGCGACCACTGGCAACGCTCGAGCGACTCTATCCTGCCGCATGGCTAGCCGAAACGCTGGTCATCGCCGATCGCTGCAACTTCTCGCTGGAAGAGCTGCGCTATGAATATCCGGAAGAGATCGTGCCACCCGGGGAGACGCCGACTTCGTATCTGCGCCGGCTGACCGAGGAAGGCTTCGAGCGACGCTTTCCACTCGCCCGGACGACCGAAGCGCAGCGCGCCAAGGTGCGCAAGCTGATCGAGCACGAGCTTGCGCTCATTGGCGAAGCGCGCTACGAGGCCTTCTTTCTCACCGTCTACGACGTCGTGGAGTTCGCGAGGAGCAAAGACATCCTGTGTCAAGGCCGCGGCTCGGCGGCCAACTCCGCGGTGTGCTATTGCCTCGGCATCACCGCGGTCGATCCTTCGCGCATGGAAATGCTGTTCGAGCGCTTCATCTCCCGCGAGCGCAACGAGCCCCCGGACATCGACGTCGATTTCGAGCACCAGCGGCGCGAGGAAGTGATCCAGTACATCTATCGCAAATACACCCGCGATCGCGCGGCGCTGACGGCGACGGTGGTTTGCTATCGCGTCCGCTCGGCGCTGCGTGACGTCGGAAAGGCGCTAGGGCTCGATCTGGGCGAAGTCGATCGGCTGGCGAAGGCAATGGCATGGTGGGACGGGCGCCAGTTGATACCCCGGAGGCTCTCCGAGGCGGGGTTCGATGCTGCGAGCCCGCTGATGCAGCATCTGTTCGAACTGGTGACGACGCTGCTCGGCTTCCCGCGCCACCTGTCGCAGCACACCGGCGGCTTTGTCATTTCGCGCGGGCCGTTGTCGCATCTGGTACCGGTCGAAAACGCGGCGATGCCCGATCGCACGGTGATCGAATGGGACAAGGATGATCTCGATGCACTGGGGCTGCTCAAGGTCGATGTGCTGGCGCTGGGCATGCTTTCCGCAATCCGCCGCGCACTCGCTCTCGTATCGGCGCGGCACGGCAAGCCGTTTGCGCTGACCGATGTGCCGCCGGAAGACGCGGGGGTCTACGAAATGATCGGCCACGGCGACACCGTCGGCGTGTTCCAGATCGAGTCGCGAGCGCAGATGGCGATGCTGCCGCGGCTCAAACCAAAAAATTATTACGACCTGGTGATCGAGGTCGCGATCGTTCGCCCCGGCCCGATCCAGGGCGGCATGGTTCACCCCTATCTGCGCCGCAGGCAAGGGAGCGATCCCATCACCTATCCCAGTGAAGCGGTGCGCAGCGTGCTCGAGCGAACACTGGGCGTGCCCATCTTCCAGGAGCAGGTGATGCAGCTCGCCGTCGTTGCCGCGGGATTCACGCCAGGCGAATCCGATCAGCTGCGCCGATCGATGGCGGCGTGGAAGCGCAAGGGCGGACTGGAGCACTTCGAGCGCCGCTTGATAGAAGGCATGCGCGAGCGTAACTACGACGAGGCATTCGCGCGGCAGATCTATCAGCAGATCCTGGGCTTCGGCGAATACGGTTTTCCCGAATCGCACGCGGCGAGCTTCGCGCTGCTGGTCTATGTTTCGGCGTGGCTCAAGCACTACGAGCCGGCGGCGTTCACCTGCGCGCTGCTCAACTCGCAGCCGATGGGATTTTATTCGCCTTCGCAGCTCACTCAGGATCTGCGCCGGCACGACGTTGCCATTCTGCCGGCCGACGTCACCGTGAGCGAGTGGGAATGCACGCTGGAAGAAATTTCCATGGCAGGATCGGAAGAGGCAACGGTCAACCCTTGCGTCGTCCCCGCGAACGCGGGGACCCAGTGTCGTTCAGAAATCCCGCAACCCGCGCTGCGCCTCGGTCTCTGCCTGGTTAAAGGGCTCTCGGAAGCCGGCGGGAAAAAGCTTGTCGCCGCTCGCGCCGAACGCGCGTTCGCAAGCGTCGCCGATCTCGCGCGTCGCACGAATCTCAACGCACATGACATGCAGGCGCTCGCGGCCGCAGGTGCCTTGTCCGCGTTGAGCGGACATCGCCGCCAGGCGGTGTGGGACGTGAGCGGCATCGAAAGGCTGCCGCCGGTGCTTGCAGATTCGCCCATCAATGAAGCGTCACCCGTTCTCGCTGCTCCTGACGAAGCTGAGGACATCGTCGCCGATTATGCGAGCCTGGGGCTCACTCTGGGACGCCATCCTCTGGCATTGCTGCGCAGACGGCTGCAGCGGCAGTGCATGCTAACCGCAGCGGAGTTGAAGTCGCTGCCGCATGGACGCATCACCCGCGTGACGGGGCTGGTCACCGGACGGCAGCGGCCGGGCACTGCGAGCGGCGTCACCTTCGTCACGCTCGAGGACGAGACGGGAATGATCAATGTCATCGTCTGGCGCGATCTCGCCGAGCGCCAGCGCAAGGAGCTGCTGCGTTCGAGCCTCATGACGGTCTATGGCACGCTCGAGCGCGAGGGCGAGGTCGTGCACCTGATCGCCGCGCGCTTGCGCGACCAGACACCGCTGCTGGGAAGGCTCACCGCACGGTCAAGAGACTTTCATTGAGCCAGCGAATGCCCACCCAGGCCTGAGTGACCTTGGTCCAGTCGACGTATGCATCCTCGGTCAGAATGGAGTAATGTCTGGCCCGAATCCGCGCTGGCAGCCAATCGAGGAGCTTCGGAGCACCGGGGTCGTCTGCCGGGCCTACGGCGTTAGTCCGGGGGAGGGCACAGGCGTGTTTGTCGACTCCTTTCGGGGGCCTTTGGAGACGCATCTTATGGGCGAACAAGGAGTTGCGAATTCATCCAAATGGATTAGGCACCTCCTTGACGCGTTTCCCTGTCGTCAGTCTTGGGACGGATATTTTTAAGTTAGGCGGCAGTATTGCGCATCCGGATGCCATATGAGCAAGGTTGATATCGACAAACTGACGGAAGCTGAACTCGTCGAACTGAATAATAGAATCGTCGAGCGTCTTCGCTTTCTCAACCACATGCGTGCGCACGCCGAGATGCTGGAGTTCAGCATTGGCGATCGCGTTTGTTTTCAGCCTGCTGGACGCCCCTTGGTCGTTGGTATGCTCACGCGGTACAACAAAAAGACGGTCACGGTCATCACCGATGACGGACAGCACTGGAACGTAGCGCCGCAGTTTCTGCGTCGGGTGGCAGCGTCTGAAGGCGAGAAACCTGGCGGCGGCAACGTAATCCACCTCAAACCAGAATGAGCGCACTGCCGCCTAACCACTCGCTCAACCGCACTTCTCGCCGGCGGCGCTTGCGCGCCGTCCGCTCGCAGCCGGTTAGCTTGGTTCGTTAGGCGCCCCAAACGCGTCAGGCGATCCTTCCATGCGCATTGAGTTACTCGTCGTGTGCTTGAGCGTCGTCCTGGGTCTCCTGCATATCGTCTTGGCGTCGCATTTGGCCAGTTTGCAGCGCGGGTATAAGTGGACGGCCAGCGCCAGAGATGAACCTTTGCCGCCGCTCACTGGCGCTGCAGGTAGGCTCGCACGCGCGCTTGCCAACTTCCTCGAAGCGTTTCCATTCTTTTTGGCCCTTGTTGTCCTCGTTCACTTCAACGGCGCGTACGGACAGCTATCCAAATGGGGCGCACTTCTGTATCTCGGTGGGCGCGTCGCGTACCTTCCTCTGTATGCGTTGGGAGTCTATCTCGTGCGTTCGCTGGCCTGGAACGTTGCCACTGCGGGCATAATCCTCATTCTTGTCAGCGCTCATTTTCGATAGCACATGGTCCTGGCAACCCCTGCGGCGCCTAACCTCGCGCTCAACACGGACGCTCCTCGGCGGGCCCGCGGCCCGTCCTTCGTCGCGCCGGTTAGCTTGGTTCGTTAGGCCTCACTGAGCCGCATTGAGCAAGTCCCGCCTGCCGAGATCGTGTTGATGCTTGCGCCGCCCACGCCGGACGCTGTTCGCGAAAACGCACTTGCGGTTGCTGCTCGCGCGGCGATCCTGGTCGAGGGCTGGAGCGATCAGAGCGCGCTGCAAACGCTAGCCAAGCGGCGCGGCCACGACCTCGATTCGGAGCGCATCGTCGTCGTGCCAACCGGCGGCGTAACGAACGTCGGCCATTTCGCCGCGGCACTCGGACCGCATGGCATCGGGCTGCCCCTAGCCGGGCTGTACGACGCACCCGAACAGCGGCAACTGGGCAACGCGCTAAGGCGCGCTGGGATGGCGGTCGGTGACTCCAATGATGCTCTCGAAGCGCTCGGCTTCTTCGCCTGTGACGCTGATCTGGAGGACGAACTGATCCGTGCGTTGGGCGCTTCGGCGGTCGAGCGCCTGCTCGACGGGCAGGGCGAGCTCGACTCGTTTCGCGTCTTCCAATCACAGCCGGAGCAGCGCGGTCGCAGCATCGAGGCGCATCTGCGTCGCTTCATGGGAACACGCTCTGGCCGCAAGATCCGGTACGGCACGCTGCTGGTTGCGTCGCTGCCGCTCGATCGGGTGCCGCAGTCGCTGGACCGCGTCCTGGTGTACGCCCAAGACGGCGCGCGGCGAACGACGTGGAGAACCACGCCGCACCCCCTAGTCGGGTCAAAATCGCAGTGAGGCCTAACCACTCGCTCAACCGGACCGCTCGCCGGCGGCGCTGGCGCGCCGTCCGCTCGCGGCCGGTTAGCTTGGTTCGTTAGGGCGCAACGCTATGCAGCTGCTCAAGCAGATTGGTCTAATTGGCGTTGCGCTAGCCATAGCGACAGCGGTTGGCGTGGTCCTTGTAACGGTCGGACTTTCCATCTACCTCTCAATCGGTGATGTGCCCATTCGATTCAATCCGCGAGACGTTGCATACCTGATCGTTGTCTTTTGCATTTTCGCGGTGCCCGTTGCGGTAGCGCTCGGGACACCGGCCTTTTTCTTTTTACGCGAACTCGGTTGGTTGAATCCTTGGTCCGTTTGCTCGCTCGGAGGCATCATCGGAACTGTGATTGGTTTGAACGGTGCAGCTGGTGTGCCCTGGCCTGTTTGCCTTTCGCTTGGCTTTCTGTCTGCCTTGGTCGCTTGGCTATTCATTAAGCGCTTCAATCTTCACATCACCAAACCTGTGTCCAGTTCAACTTCGTCCGTCACCTGATGCGTAGGCGCCCTAACTTTGCGGTCAACCGGACGCGCCGGTACGAGCCTTCTACTTCGCGAGCAACCGAGCGGCGCGCCGGTTACCTTGCGCGTTAGACCTGCCAGTTCACTCGACATGGGCATCCTAAGCGCGCATTCCAATGTACAACTGGGTCAACGAGCAATGGTATTTGTCGATGGAACTAATCTCTTCCATCGTCTTGATGCTGCGAAGCTTCAACTCGTATCGCTTTCGCGTCTTATTCGGGCTTGCGACCCACATCGCGAGATTGTGCGGGTTTATCTGTATACGACTCAGCCCCATTACGAGCGAGCGCTGAAATCTCATGGCGAGGCGCTTACTAGCGACGTTCGTGTGGTACTGGGCGAAGCGATTCCAACGGGCGATGGCAACTTCAGGGAAAAAGGCGTAGACGCGTTACTTGTTGCTGACCTCATCTACCATGCTGCGGCACGAAACTATCAGCAGGCCATCTTGTTCAGTGCGGATCAGGACTTCGCTCGCGCGCTCAAACGTGTGGAAGACTTTGGCTGTCGCACGATGGTGGCGTCTGTTGCGGCGCAAATGCCCAATGCGCTTCGTGAGGCGGCCGATGACACGATCGAGTTCGACGCGAAATTCTTGGTTGAGAATGGGTACGCGAGGCAGGCCTAACCACTCGCTCAACCCGGACGCTCCCCGGCGGCGCTGGCGCGCCGTCCGCTCGGCGCCAGATAGCTTAGTCCGTTAGGCGGCGCATACTGGGCCGCACCCGAACTGCGGCGAGGTTTCCAACTCAGGATGACGAGGTTTCTATGAGCTCAAAGAAGGACACGCAAAAGTCCGCCAGGAGCACCGCCGCGACCAACACGAAATCCAAGGGATTTACGGACGAGGAACGAGCTGCGATGAAGGAGCGCGCCCAAGAGCTGAAGGCGGAAGCGCGCCGCGGCCAGCGCGCGGACCAGGCGGACGGGGAAAGCGACGTGCTAGCGAAGATCGCCGAGATGCCGGAACCGGATCGCGCCATGGCCAAGCGGCTCCATGCGATCATAAAAACCAGCGCGCCAGCCCTCTCGCCGAAAACCTGGTACGGGATGCCCGCGTATGCCAAGGACGGCAAGGTC
>Ga0066710_100004823_pt1 | contig 12076 bp, 11 predicted proteins | sample GraSoiAngelo_159_FD_79666 | JGI IMG/M metagenome (GOLD analysis project Ga0066710, IMG submission 79666) | Grasslands soil microbial communities from the Angelo Coastal Reserve, California, USA - 14_1009_16_40cm | ecosystem: Environmental > Terrestrial > Soil > Grasslands | place: USA...
AGGCGGAGGCGGCGCTACGTCCTCGGCCGCCTCTCCGTGAACCGGCGCCGAAGGCGGTTCGCTCGCGGTCGAAAAACGCCTCACGCCTGGGAAGCGCGGGCCCTGGCGCCAGGCGAGGTACTCGATCAGAGCAACGAGCAGCCAGGCGATCGCCATCACGAGGATGATCAGCGCCGCGCTGAGGTCGGCGAAGCCGAGGACGACGGCGAGCAGGATCAGGAAGCCCGCTTCGAGCACGAATCTCGGCCCAAGTGCAGCTGGCATGTGGTCGAAGGTTAGAGCGCGTTAGGCGCTCGTGTCGCCGGAGCCTGAGGGAGGCGCCGGCGGCTCCTCTGCCTCCGGCGCGGGCGTAGGCGGCGAAGGGGCCTCGGATGGGTCGGGCCGAGCAGGAGCTGGAGGGGTCGGAGCGGGCGCGGCTCGCAGCGGCTGGGCGCTGGGCGGCGGCTCCTGCGCCTCGGGCTCGGCGGCCCGACCTGCCTGCGCGCTCGCCTCGGCGGATTTGACGATCGCATTCGCGACCTCTGTCGCGGCGGCCTCGCCCAGCCCGGCGGCTCCGAGCAGCTGCTCGGTTCCAGTCTGAGCGCGGGCGATGATCGCCGAAGCCTGGGCTCGGGCCCACTCGAGTGTCTGCTCGACCTCGGCACGGGTCGCGTTCGTCAGCTCGGTGGCCTGGTGCCGGGCCTGCTCGAGCAGTCTCGCGCCACGCGACTCTGCTTCGCGGAGCTCCTTGCTCGCCTCGCGGTTCGCATCGGTGACGAGCTGGCGCGCCTCGTTCCGGGCTGCGGTCAGGATTTCGTTGCGCTGCCGATCGCTCTCGTCGCGAAAGCGCTGGATCTCGGCGTCCCTCTGCTGGAGATCGAGCTGCTTCTGGCGCACCTCCTGCTCGGTGCGCTGGATCTGGGCGGCGGAGGCCGTCTGCGCGTCGCGCTCGAGGACGTCGGCGAACTCGGCCGCTCCGCGAATGAGGTGCAGGGCATCCATGCGCACGGCGTGGCCGGTGGGATCGACGTGTGCGCTACGGCCCGCGGCCTGGAGCACGCGCAGCTGAGCCTGGAGCTGGACGGCATGGCGTCGGAACGCCTCGAAGGCGGCGCGAACGGTCTGATCCTCGAAGCCGCCGGCGATGACCCCGAGGTCCTCGATCCGCGGCAACGACGTGACCGCCGGCGTCTCGCGCGCTGCTCCTTGTCCCTCTGTCGCCATTCCGTTCCTCCTCGCCTGTGCCGCCGAAAGTATGCCCGTTGCATCGGCCGCTGAGGCCCTCCGCCTTTAGGTCTGTTTCTCATTCGGCACGACGACCTGGATCCCTAGCTCGTCGAGCTGCTCTTTCTGCACCTCGGACGGAGCGCCGCTCATCGGGTCGAACCCGGCCTGATTCTTCGGGAAGGCGACCGTGTCGCGCAGGTTCGGCTCACCGGCGAGCACCATCACCATGCGGTCGATCCCGAAGGCGATGCCGCCGTGCGGCGGCGCACCCATTCCGAGCGCCTCGAGGAGGAAGCCGAATCGCGCCTGCTGCTCATCGTGGGAGAGCTGCAGGATGTCGAAGACGCGCGCCTGCAGCTCCGCCTCGTGGATCCGGAGCGACCCGCCGCCCAGCTCCTCGCCGTTGCCGACGAGGTCGTAGGCAACTGCGAGCGCGGCGCCCGGATCGGTTTCGAACCGTCCCTCCCACTCCGGCGTCGGGCGGGTGAACGGGTGGTGCTCGGCCGCCCAGCCACCATCCTCCTCCGACCATACGAACATCGGGAAGTCCGTGATCCAGACGAAGCGGAAGGTGTCCTCCGCCACGAGCCCGAGCTCGCGCCCGAGGCGCTCGCGGAGGGCGCCGAGGACGCGGGCGACGAGAGCCGGCTCGTCCGCGCCGTAGAGCACGGTCGAGCCCGGGTCGGCCCGGAAGGCCGCGAGCTCCTCCTCGGAGAGGAACTTCGCAATCGGAGAGCGCGGCTCGCCGTCCTCGCCGTAGACGATGTACGCGAGCCCCTTCGCCCCCCACTCCTTGGCGAACTCCTCGAGCTTCTCCAGGTCCGCGCGCGAGTACTCCTGGGGGACGGTCAGGTAGCGAACGGCCGGCGAATCGGCGAACACCTTGAACGTCGAGCCCCGCGTGAGCTCGGTCGCGTCCTCGATCTCGAGGCCGAAGCGCAGGTCTGGCTTGTCTGTGCCGTAGCGCAGCATCGACTCCGCGTGGGTCAGGCGCGGGAACGGCGTCTCGAGCTCGACGCCGAGCGTCTCGCTCCAGACGAGGCGGGTCATCGTCTCCATCAGCTCGATGATGAACTCGACGTCCGGGAACGCCATCTCGACGTCGAGCTGAGTCAGCTCGTTCATCCGGTCGGCGCGAAGGTCCTCGTCCCGGAAGCACCGCGCGATCTGGAAGTAGCGCTCGAAGCCGGCGATCACGAGCAGCTGCTTGAGGATCTGCGGCGACTGCGGCAGCGCGAAGAACCGCCCCTTCTGGAGCCTCGAAGGCACCAGGAAGTCGCGAGCCCCTTCGGGAGTCGGCTTGAAGAGGATGGGCGTCTCGATCTCGAGGAACCCCGCCCCTTCCATCACCCGGCGGATGATCGAGATCATCTGGGCGCGCAGGCGGAGGTTGCGCTGGAGGCGCTGACGGCGAAGGTCGATCCAGCGATAACGGAGGCGGAGCGTCTCGTCGACGCCCTCCTCGTCGAGCTGGAACGGAAGCGGCGGGCAGCGCGAGAGGATCTCGAGCCGGTCGATCTGGAGCTCGACCTCTCCGGTCGGCAGCCCGGGATTCACGTTCTCAGGCTCGCGCGCCGCAACCTCGCCCTCGGCCTGGAGCACGAACTCGTTGCGGATCTCGTGCGCCGCGGAGGCGGCCTCGGGCGCCCGCTCCGGATTGATGACGAGCTGGACGATGCCCGACTGGTCGCGCAGGTCGATGAAGACCAGCCCGCCGTGATCGCGGCGCCGCGCGACCCAGCCGGCGAGCTTGAGTCGCTGCCCGACATGATCGGGGCGCACCTCCCCCGCGCCGAGGTCTCGCCAGCTCACAGGCTCTCCAGGGCTTCGGCGAGCGAACCGAACTCGACGTCCCTCTCTCCTCCGCGCCGAACGGTTGCCCCGTCGCTGCGGGCGATGACGGTGATCCGAGCATTGAGCCGGCCGGCCTGCGTGAGCTGGCCCTTGAGCGAGCGGCCGGCGTAGTCGGTCTCGGCCGCGCGTCCGGTGCGCCGCAGGTCGGCCAGCGCAGCGAGCACCTCCGGCCGAGCCGCGTCATCCTCGACGGCGAAGAAGACCTCGACCTCCGGCGTACCGCCCTCCGCCCCCTGCTCGGTCAGCGAGAGGACGAGCCGCTCGATGCCGCTGGCGAACCCGACCGCCGGCGTCGGCGGCCCTCCGATCTCTTCGATCAGGTAGTCGTAGCGGCCGCCTCCACAGAGCGAGGACTGAGCGCCAAGCGCCTCGCCCATGAACTCGAACGTGGTGCGCGTGTAGTAGTCGAGGCCTCGTACGAGCGTCGGCGTGAGCCTGTATTCGACCCCGTACGCGTCGAGGTATTGCCGGACCGCGGCAAAGTGGGCTTCGCACTCCTCGCAGAGCGACTCGCCGATCTTGGGGGCGGCCGCGAGTGCGCGCTGGACGTTCTCCGGCTTCCTTGGGAAGTTGTCAAAGACCCGCAGCGGACTCGTCCTCCGCTTCGCCAACGTGTCCTCGTCGAGCTCGCCCGCGTGCTCGTCGAGCCAGGCGTCCAGCTTTTCGAGATACCCGGGCCTGCACTTCCGGTCGCCGATTGAGTTCAGCTCGAGCCAGGAGCCGCGGATGTCCAGCCGGTGCAGGAACTCAGCGAAGAGCTGGATCACCTCGGCGTCGAGCGCTGGGTCGTCGGAGCCCATGCCTTCGACGTTCCATTGCCAGAACTCGCGGAACTTCGCGCGCTGCGGCGCCGCGTAGCGGTACACCGGCCCGATGAAGAACGTCTTCACCGGTTGCGGCTCGCGGTGCAGGCCGTGCTGGATGTACGCGCGCGCAACGGGTGCGGTTCCCTCGGGTCGCAGCGTCAGCGACCGGTCGCCGCGATCGGTGAACGTGTACATCTCCTTCTGGACGATGTCGGAGCCCTCGCCGGAGGTGCGTGTGAACAGCTCCGTGTCCTCGAAGAGCGGTGTGCTGATACGCCGGTAGCCGTAGAGCGCGCACAGTCGTTCCGCCTGTCCGATCACGCGCTCCCAGAGCGGCTGCTCGGAGGGAAGGACGTCGTGAGTGCCGCGGGGCGCCTCGAACTTCACGAGGCGCGCAGCTCCGTCAGGAAGGGGTTGCGCTCTCGCTCGGCGCCGAGCGTCGTCTCCGGGCCGTGGCCCGAGTAGACGATCGTCTCCGGCGGGAACCGCTCCATCAGCGTCCGGATCGACTCGACGAGCGTCTCCCAATCGGTGTACGGGAGGTCGGTGCGGCCGACCGAGCCCGCGAAGAGGACGTCACCCGAGAAGAGCGCTCCCTCCGCGTAGTAGGCGAGGTGCCCCGGCGAGTGGCCGGGCACGTGGAGGGTGTCGAACGAGATTCCCGCGAGCTCGATCGTCTCTCCGCCGTCGAGCAGGACGTCGGCCTCGTATGGGCGCACCTGAACGTCGGGATACCACTCGTCTGGGCGCGCGAGGACGGGCGCCTCGATGCGCGGCATGTAGACCTTCGCACCGGTGCCTTCGGCGAGGTCCGCGACTCCGCCGAGATGATCCCAGTGCGAGTGGGTGATCAGGATGCCGGCGCACGTCGCGCCCGTCCCCGCGAGCTCGAGCTGGAGCCATGCCCCATCGGCCCCTGGATCGACGACGACTGCCTCGTGCGCGCCCCGCTCACGGAGGACGAAGTAGCAGTTCGTCCCGGCCGGGCCCAGCTCGTACCGGTCGACCGCGAGGCTCATGCGGCGAGTCTAACCGGGCCTTCCGCGGCGCCCAGCCCCCGTTAGGATCGCCGCGTGCGGAGCTGGCGGCTGTCCGAGATCGAGACGCCCGACGGGAGTCGCTCGCCCATCGTCCTGCACTCCGGCGACGAGGGCAGAGCGGTTCTGATCGGCCTCCAACCGGGCCAGGAGCTCGGCGACCACCAGGTGAAGGAGCACGCTTTTCTCGTCGTCGTCGAGGGCCGCGCCCGGATCGTAGCCGGGAGTGACACGCTCGAGGCCGACGCCGGGACGCTCGTCGCCTTTGCTCCCGACGAGCGGCGGGTCGTCGCGAGCGACGAGGGCGCGAAGATCCTGCTGCTGCTCTCGCCCTGGCCGGGCGAAGGTCATTACCGCGGCGGCGACCCGCCTGGCCGCTAAAGGCCTGATGTGAAATTAGGCCGGGCCGGATGACGCCCCAGACACGGCGCCGGATCAGCCCGTTCGCCCGCGACCCGTAGCGCTGCTACGTGCCGCGAACGACCGCACTGCCCGGCTTGTCTGGAGCGCCCCGACGGCGGGCGAATTTCCCATCAACCCTCTAGCGCTTGCGGCCCGCGCTCCGAGCGGCCATGCGCCGCCGGTGCGAGCGATAGATGAGCGTGTCCATGAAATAGCTGAACGGCAGAAAGAAGAGGAGCAGGAAGACCGTTTGCGAGAGATGGGCGAACGTCGACTGATTTCGGCCGAGCACCGAGATCGTGATGAACATGAGCGGCGCGAAGAGCAGGCCCCGCTTCGCGACGCGGGTCCATGACGGAGGCTCGATCGGCTTCCCCCCGCGCGTGGTCGGCTGCTGCTTTCGGTCCGCTTTCTTCCGCGGCGAGTCGCCGTCGGGCTCGGCCTCGACCTCGCGCCCCTCTTCGTCGACGTAGACGTACTCGTACTCGTGACGGCGATCCTTCGCGCGGCGGCGCCGCTGCTTGCGAGAGGGCACGCGGCTAGCCTAGCGCCGCCAGGCCAGGCTCCCGTCGCGGACAACGGCCGCGACGACTTCGCCGCCGAGGTGGTACGCGAGGTAGCGCCAGTCCGGGGCGTCGAGAAGCGTGACGTCCGCGTCGTATCCCGGCGCGAGGCGGCCGATCTGGTCTGCTCGACCGAGGACGTGCGCCGCGTTGACCGTGCACGCGCCGAGCGCTTCGGCCGGGGACAGACCGAGCTGCGTGCAGGCGAGCGAGCAGACGAGTGGAAGGCTCTCGCAGAACGCGCTGCCGGGATTGAAGTCGGTGGCGAGCGCGACGGCGGCGCCCGCGTCGACGAGGGCCCGTGCCGCCGGCATCGGCCGGCCGAGGAAGAGCGCGCTCATCGGGAGGAGCACGCCGACGACCTCGCTCTCGGCGAGCGCCCGGACACCGCCGTCGCCCGTCGCCTCGAGATGGTCGACCGAGCGGGCTGCGAGCTCGATCGCGAGTGGAATCGCCCCCTGCTCGGTGAACTGATCGCCGTGCAGCCGGAGCGCGAGACCTGCGTCGCGGCAGGCGACCAGGTAGCGCCGCGCCTGCTCCGCGGAGAACGCTCCCCGTTCGACAAAGACATCCGCCGCCTCTGCGACTCGCGCCGCCTCGGGCAGCACCTCGCGGAGCGCGAACTCCAGGTACGCGTCGGCGTCGTCGAACTCCGGCGGGACCGCGTGGGCACCGAGCCAGGTTGGAATCCCGCCCTCGGCCGCGATCGCCTGCAGAGACGCGAGCTCCGTCTCACGATCGAGGCCGTACCCCGACTTCGCCTCGAAGGTCGTCGTGCCGGCGAGCAGCATCCAGTCGCGATGCCGACGCACGGCGCCGCGAAGACCATCCGCCCCCGCTTGCCGGGTCGCGCGAACGGTCGAGAGAATGCCTCCGCCGGCTGCGTGCAGCTCCTCGTAGCTCGCTCCCGTCGCGCGCAGCGCGAACTCCTCGACGCGGTCGCCTGCGAAGCACGCGTGCGTGTGGCAGTCGACGAGCCCTGGCACCGCGCACAGCCCGCCCCCGTCGAGCTCCTCGACCTCTCCGTCAAGCAGCTCGAGGTCGCGCATCCGGCCGACGGCTGCGATGCGGCCCTCTTCGCACAGGAGATATGCGTCCTCGACGATCTGGACCTGGCCGAACGCACGCCCCCGCAGAGGTGCCTCGCCGCCCGCGGGGGTGACGAGCTGCGTCAGGTCGCGGACGAGCAGCCGAGACGGCTCGCCGCCGGAGCTCACTCGGCGCCGGGTCGAGGCATCGGCGGCTCCAGCCCCTGCTGCGCGGCTGTGTCGGCCGCCTCCTCGTAGCCCGCGTCGAGATGACGCAAGACGCCGAGCCCCGGATCGGTCGTGAGCACACGCTCGAGCCGCTCCGCCATCTCGTCGGTGCCGTCAGCAAGGACGACCATGCCCGCGTGGATCGAGTTGCCGATCCCGACGCCGCCGCCATGGTGCACGCTCACCCAGGTCGCGCCGGCGGCGACGTTGACGAGCGCGTTCAGGATCGGCCAGTCGGCGATCGCATCCGAGCCGTCAAGCATTGCCTCGGTCTCTCGGTACGGCGAGGCAACGGAGCCCGAGTCGAGATGGTCGCGCCCGATGACGACCGGCGCGCGAACCTTCCCCGCCCGAACGAGCTCGTTGATCGCGAGGCCCGCGCGGGCCCGGTCACCGAGGCCGAGCCAGCAGATCCGGGCAGGCAGTCCCTGAAACTGCACCCGCTGCGGTGCGAGCTCGAGCCAGCGCTGAAGGAGTGCGTCGTCGGGGAAAAGCTCCAAGAGCGCCGCATCGATCGCTGCGATATCGCGCTCGTCCCCCGACAGCGCCGCCCAGCGGAACGGCCCGATCCCGCGCGAGAAGAGCGGCCGGATATAGGCCGGGACAAAGCCCGGGTATGTGAACGCATCCTCTACGCCTGCCCCATGAGCCTCCCCACGAAGATTGTTGCCATAATCGAAAACATAGCTTCCCGCTCGGACGAACTCGAGCAGGCCTTCGACGTGGCGTGCGATCGACTCTCGGGCACGCCGGAGATACTCATCCGGGTCGCGCCGCCGCAGCTCTGACGCCTCCTCGACCGATAGGCCGGCCGGCACGTAACCCTCGAGCGGATCGTGCGCTGCCGTCTGGTCCGTGACGAGATCGAACTGCTCCCCGCGGGCGGCGAGTGCGGGCACGACCTCAGCGGCGTTCCCCAGCAATCCGACCGAAAGCGGCAGCCGGTCGGCCGCGGCCTCTCGGACGAGCGTGACCGCCTCGTCGAGCGATTCGCTCGCGCGGTCGAGGTACCCGGTCTCGAGCCGGCGCCCGATCCGCGCGGGATCGACCTCCACGCACAGGATCGCCGCCCCCGCCATCGTCGCCGCGAGCGGCTGGGCTCCCCCCATCCCGCCGAGCCCGGCGGTCAGGATCGTCCGGCCGGCGAGGTCGGGCGAGCCGAAATGCCGCTCTCCCGCAGCCGCGAAGGTCTGGTACGTCCCCTGGAGGATGCCCTGCGTCCCGATGTAGATCCAGCTGCCCGCGGTCATCTGGCCGAACATGGTCAGCCCCGCTGCCTCGAGCCGGCGGAACTCGTCCCAGGTGGCCCAGCGCGGGACGAGGAGCGCGTTCGCGATCAGCACACGCGGCGCACCGGAGTGCGTTCGGAAGACGCCGACCGGCTTGCCGCTCTGGACGAGCAGCGTCTCGTCGCCCCCGAGCGTGAGCAGCGACCGGACGATCGCGCGCAAGGCCTCGTGGTTTCGCGCCGCCTTGCCGGAACCGCCGTAGACGACGAGCTCCTCCGGGCGCTCCGCGACCTCGGCGTCGAGATTGTTGAGGAGCATTCGGAGCGGTGCCTCAGTCGACCAGGACCGCGCGTTCAGCTCCGTGCCGCGCGGCGCCCGGATGCTCGAGAGATCGCCACAGAGCGCCTCGACGGTCTGCTCGAGCGTGTCGACCGCCGTCACGGGTTCGTCCGCTCCTCGTCGATCCGCCGCTGGAACCGCCACCACGCGTAGCCGGTTGCGAGCACGAAGGCGACCAGGGCGACGACGACGCTCCAGACGACGCTTCGGCCAAGGAAGAGGCCGACGACGAGGACGATCCCGGCGAGCACCCCGTAGAGGATCGCGCTGTCGCGAAACGGCTTCTTGGGAAGCTGCCGTTGCCCTTTCAACCGAGCTCTCCGGCCTCACCCTCGACGGCCGCGAGCACCGATCCGTCGCGGATCGCGCCGGCAACGGCGCCGATGTCGTCGGCCAGTGGGCGATCCTCGCGCAAGCGCGGTGAGAGCGAACGGACGAGCTCGCGGGCGGTGCGTCCGCCGACGCCCGGCGCGAGCGGAGCGTGGAACTCGACCGCCTGCGCGCCGGCGAGCAGCTCGATCGCGAGCACCAGCTCGGCGTTCGCCAGCACCTGCCAGGCCTTGAGGCCCGAAGCGTTGCCCATCGCCACATGATCCTCCTGGCCCGCGCTCGTCGGGATCGAGTCGACACTCGCCGGATGGCAGAGCGCCTTGTTCTCGCTGACCAGCGATGCGGCAACGTACTGCGGGATCATGAAGCCGGAGTTGAGGCCGCCGTCCGGCGCCAGGAACGCCGGCAGTCCTTCTGAGAGCGTCGGATTGACGAGCCGCTCGGTTCGCCGCTCGGAGATGCTCGCGAGCTCGCTGACTGCCATCGTCAGCGCGTCGAGCGCAAAGCCGAGTGGCTGGCCGTGGAAGTTCCCGTTCGTGAGCATGGTGTCTTCGTCGATGAGGACGAGCGGGTTGTCCGTCGCTGAGTTCAGCTCGACCTCGGTCGTGTACTGCACGTAGTCGAGGAGATCCCGAGAGGCCCCGTGCACCTGCGCGGCGCAACGCAGGGAGTACGCGTCCTGGACCCGGTCGCACCACCGATGGGCCTCGATGATCGACGACCCGTCGAGCAGAGCCAGGACGTTGGCTGCCGAGGCCGCCTGGCCCCGCAAGGGGCGCAGCTCCTGGATCTGGGGCAGGAAGCTCTTGCGCGAGCCCTGTAGCGCGTCGACGGAGAGCGCGCAGGCGACGTCCGCAGTTCTCGCCAGCCTCCATGCGCGCACGAGCCCGAGCGCCGCGAACGCGCCCATGAACTGCGTTCCGTTGACGAGCGAGAGCCCCTCCTTCGCCTGCAGGCGAACGGGCCGGAGGTCGGCGCGCGCGAGCGCGTCTGCCCCGCTCAGAAGCTCGCCGTCGACGCGCGCCCTCCCCTCGCCCACGAGCGGAAGCGCCAGGTGAGCCAGTGGAGCAAGGTCGCCGCTCGCGCCCACGGAGCCGCGGCTCGGCACCTCCGGCAGGACTCCGCGGTCGAGACAGTCGAGCAGGAGCTCCGCGACCTCGGCGCGTGCGCCCGAGCACCCCTTTGCCAGCGTGTTCGCTCGCATCAGCATCGCCGCCCGGACGATCTCGTCGGGATAGGGCTCGCCCACCCCGCACGCGTGACTGCGCAACAGGCGCAGCTGAAGGTCCTCGGCCAGCTCGCCCGGAACCGGCGTCGACACGAGGCGCCCGAATCCCGTCGTCACGCCGTACGTGGGCCCGTCCTTCGCGAGCGCGCGCTCGACCACAGCGCGCGCGGCCGCCATCTTCTGGCGCGCCGTCTCGTCGAGCTCGGCGCCCGCACCCCCGACCGCGACTTCCCAGACGTCGGCGGGGGTGAGGTCCTCACCCGTCAGGCGGACCGCGGTCGTCCGGGCCATCGCGGCGCCAGTCTAGCCTGGGCCGTCCGGGTACAACTCGCTCGTGGCCGACCCCGTGACCACGGTTCCAGAGGAGCTCATGCCCCAGGCATCCGCCCCGCCGGAGGGAGCGATGTTGCTTCTCCGGCGCCGCGACTTCCGCCGGGCATACGCGGCGGTGACCGTCAGCGAGCTCGGAGACGCCTTCCAGTACGTCGCGCTCATGTGGTTCGCGCTCGTCGCGGCCGGACCGCTCGGGGTGATCGCCGTCCGGCTGGCCGACAGCGTGCCTGCCCTCGTCTTCGGCCTGCACGGCGGAGTCCTCGCCGACCGCTGGGACCGACGGCGGCTGATGATCGCGGCCGATCTTGTCCGCGGCTTCGTCCTCGTGCCCGTCGCGATTGCGGGGCTGACGGGGCACCTTCCGCTCGCGGTTCTCGTCGCAGCCGCATTCGTGCTCACGACGGCGGCAAGCTACTTCGACCCGGCCTACGGCGGGCTCCTCCCGGCCCTCGTCGAGCGGCGGAACGTGCAGCAGGCCAACGCGCTCGTGAGAGCAACGGCCGACGCGCTCTCGGTCGTCGGCTGGGCGATCGCGGCCTTGCTGCTGGCATTCCTGCCCATCAGCGCGTTCTTTGCCCTGAACGCCGCCTCGTTCTTCCTCTCCGCCTCGTTTCTCATCGGGATCCGCTCGCGGCGCCGTGCCGTCGAGGCCGGCGGCGAGCCGGCGCGGATTCGCGAGGGGTTCGCCGTCCTACGGCCTCGACGTGCCCTCGCCGCCTCGGTCGCGGTGCTCGGAATCGCCGTCACACTCTCGTCGGGCACGTGGATCGTGGGCGTGCCGGAGCTCGTGCGGTCGACGCTCGGCAGGGGTGCAGGCAGCTTTTCGCTCGTCGCCGCCGCGTACGCACTCGGGTCGATCTGCGCAGGCGCCGTGCTCGTCCGCCGGCCGGTTCGCCGGAAGGCGCTCGCGAGCCTGCTCGCGTGGGCCCTCTACCTCCCCGCCTACGGGCTGTTCGCAATCGCGGGCTCGCTCGGCCTTGCGCTCGCCGCGGGCTTCGTCGCCGGAGTTGCCCAGGGGTCGGCCTGGGTGCTCGTCAACTCGGCCGCCCAGGAGGAGATCCCCGACCGGCTGTTGGGACGCGTGACCGGCCTGATCGCGCTCGTGCATCGCGGCGCGCACGCGACCGGCCTCCTCTTCGTCTCACCCCTGTTCGCGGTCGTCGCAGCACCAACGGTGTTCGCGGCCGCCGCGGTCGCGATCCCGCTCGTCGGGCTCGCCGGAGCGCTCGTCAGCGTCCGAGCAGCCGGAGCTCGAGGATTCGAGAGGAGTCGAAGCCCTCGATCTTGAGCATCGCCCCGGCCGCGGCGGCCGCCGCCCCCGCGGGCATGAGCCCGACGAGCTCGGATCCAAGAACCTCCGCGCCCCGCTCCCGCGCCTCGACCTCGATGCGGCCGACGATCTCGTGCAAGGCGGCAGCCTCCCAGTCCTCAACGTTCAAGCTCACCTGAACGAGGCCTGCGCCAGGGAGGTCGAGACCGAGCGCCCGGACTCC
>Ga0066710_100004825_pt1 | contig 12075 bp, 8 predicted proteins | sample GraSoiAngelo_159_FD_79666 | JGI IMG/M metagenome (GOLD analysis project Ga0066710, IMG submission 79666) | Grasslands soil microbial communities from the Angelo Coastal Reserve, California, USA - 14_1009_16_40cm | ecosystem: Environmental > Terrestrial > Soil > Grasslands | place: USA...
CCGGCGAAGACGAGCCCATCCAGCTCGGCGAAGAAGAAGCCGCCGAGGCGCACAGCGCGAACGACGACCCGCTGGTGGAGCTCGAGGAGCTGGTCGAGATGGACGACGCGCCGGCGCCCGTGCCCGCGCGCGGCGACGAGGACCTGGACATGTTCGACCAGGCGTTCGACGCGCTCAAGCCGGCCGGCGGGAGCGGACGCATTCCGGTGGAGAAGCCGCGGCTGCGCGTCGCTCCCGATCCCGAGCCGGAAGAGCGGAGGCGCGAGCCGACCGAGCTGTCCGCCCCCACCGACGAGCAGCTGCTCGGCCTGGACGAGGAGTCCGGGCTCGCCGGGCTCGAGGCCGTTGCGCCGGTCCGCAAGCCGCCCTCCCCGCCCCGGCCGGCTGCGAAGGCCGCGCCGCGCGGCCGCTCCGGAGGGGAGAGGGGCGTCGCCGAGCTCCGACAGGAGCTGGACGACAAGGAGCAACAGCTCGCCGACCTCCACGAGCAGCAGGTCGCGCTCGAGGAGCAAGCCCAACAGCTCAAGGACCAGGCGATCAAGCGCGACGCATCCGCCAAGGCGCTGCAGCAGCGCGCCGACGCCCTGGCCGCGGCGGCGAAGAAGTTCGAACGCGAGCTGACCGCCGCGCGCGACCAGCTGAAGACGGGCGGCGGCAAGTCGCAGGCCGCCAGGCTCGACGCCGAGCTGGAGAAGGCGCGGGAGGAGATCTCGGCTCTCACCGGCGAGAAGCACCTGCTGCGCGAGGAGCGCGACGATCTGCGCAAGCAGCTGAACGAATCGCAGACCGCGGCCAAGCAGAACGAGGAGCGCGCGATCCGGGCGTACCAGAAGATGAAGGGCGACGAGAAGCTGCGAGAACGCATGCGCAAGGCCCTGCAGATCGCGCTGGCGCTTCTCGAGGACGGCGTCGTCGACGCAGGCACCGGGTCGGAACCGGGGAAGAAGTCCGCCTGACGGAGGGGCGCGTCCTGCGCCAGATCACGGCAAGCCCGAGCGGGCGCTGCGCCGTGCGGCGCGGCTGTGAAAAGCGACGGAACGCGTCAGCGTAGAATGTGCGATTGCCGACAGCGCGGGCGCGCCGAAGATTTGCCTCGGAGGGTGACGGCGGAGGGAGATGCCGGATCCCGGGAGGCGTTCGATGCGCGTCGTCCGACCGCCCGTGGGCACTCGCCTGGCGGCAGTGGTAGAAGTCCCGCGCGGGCCGTTGCGCGTGGATCCCGGGCGAGAACCGCCGATCCGCCTCTCGCTCATCGTCCCCACCTACAACGAGTCGCGCAACCTGGAGGAGCTGCTGCGGCAGCTCACGGCGGTGCTCGAGCCCCGCCTGTCGGGCGAATACGAGATCGTGGTGGTGGACGACGACAGCCCGGACGGGACCTGGGCCGTCGCCATGCGGCTCGCGGAGCGGTGGCCCGCCGTCCGCGTCATGCGGCGGCGATCCGAGAAGGGACTCTCGACGGCGGTCATCCGTGGCTGGCAGGTGGCGCGGGGCGAGGTGCTCGCGGTGATCGACGCCGACCTGCAGCATCCGCCCGAGGTCCTCGCGCGGCTGTGGGAAGCGGTCAAAGCGGGAGCCGACCTCGCCGTGGCCAGCCGGCGCGCAGAAGGAGGCGGCGTGAGCGACTGGAGCGCGCTGCGGCGCGCGCTCTCCCGCGGTGCGCAGCTGCTCGGGCTCGTGGTGCTGCCCTCCGTCGTCGGCAGGGTCAGCGATCCCATGAGCGGCTGCTTCATGATCCGGCGCTCCGCCATCGCCGGCGTGGAGCTGAGCCCTCTCGGGTACAAGATCCTGATCGAGGTGCTCGGCCGCGGTCGCATCCGGACGATCTGCGAGGTCGGCTATGTCTTCCGCGAGCGCCTCGAAGGCGAAAGCAAGGTCACCGCCCGGCTCTACGCCGACTATCTGCGGCATCTGATCCGGTTGCGGCTCGCGACGCTGCCCGCGCGCTTTCCCCGTTTCGCCGCCGTCGGGCTGAGCGGCGTGGGCGTCGACATGGCGCTGCTCTTCCTCTTCGCCGATCCGCGCGCCCTCGGCTGGGGGCTCACGCAGGGCAAGATCCTCGCGGCGGAGGCGGCGATCATCAACAACTTCATCTGGAACGACTCGTGGACGTTCCGCGACGTGGCGCGGCAGCTCGGCGGAGGCGCCGCGCGGCTGAAGCGCTTCGCCCGGTTCAACCTGATCTGCGCGATGGGGCTAGCGCTGAGCGTGCTCCTGCTCGCGCTGCAGGTCGACGTGCTCGGCGTCAACCGCTACTTCGCGAACGCCGTCGCCATCGCGCTCGTCACCGCGTGGAACTTCTGGATGAACGAGGCGTTCAGCTGGGCGCCTCCGGTGGCCCGCCGCGCTGCGCCCGTTCCTCTCGCGCCGCGCCGCGCGGCCGTGCCCTGAAGTCAGCGCGCACGCGCCTCGTACAAGGTCCACCGCCCCGCCCGCGCCTTGACGCCGAAGGGCCCCGGCGGCTGCGCCGCCGGACCGCGCACCAGCAAGTAATCGGCTTCCGCCCCCTCCCGCCCCGGATCGAAACGTTCGGGATGCTCTTCCCAGCCGGGCGGCAGCGGGACGGCCGACGTGCCGGCGCGGAAGCGGATCGGGCTCCAAGGCAGCTCCGCGAAGTTGCGGCGGGCGCGTCCGCCCTTCTCCACCTGGTAGTACATGCCGAAGTGCTGGTAGGCCTGGAACTGCACCTGGTGGCTTTGCCGGTCGGGGACCAGTGAAAGGAGCCGCCGGCCCGGCTCGGCGGCGCGCAGTACCTGCTCGAGCTGCGGTGCCTCCGCCTCGGCGTCGAAGGCGCGGTGTACCGCGGAGAGTTTCGCACCGTAGATGATCTGAAGAGCCACCGCCGCGGCAAGCAGCGCCGAAGTGGCGCGCCTCGGCGCCAGCGCCGGCGCGGACAGGACGACGAACGCGAGCAGCGGAAGCGTCCGCAGGGGCAGCGAGCCCGCCGCGCCGACCGTCTCCGGCAACGACAAACAGGCGGCGCCGAGGCACGCGCCGAGGAGCGGCAGGCGCCACCATCGCGCCTCGCGCGTCCGGCCCGGGACGAGCGCGGCGCCGAGCCACAAGACGAGCAGCGCCGCCGCGAACGCCTCGTCGGCGTGCCCCGCGAGCACGTTTTCGAAGCGGAGCAGATCGAGCACCCGCTCGCGAAGGGGTTGCCAGGTCGCGACTGCCTGCCCGACCGCGTCCGGCGACTGGGTGAAGAGCGAGGTCGCCATCCAGGCGGCCAGCACCGCAACGGCCGGGGCGAACGGCGCGATCGCGCGCAAGGCGCGCCGCCAGCCGGATCCCGCCGTGGCGGCGAGCAGCACCGCGGACCCCAGTGCCAGCGCGAGCGCGCTGGGATGCAAGTACAGGAGCCCCGCGGCGAGGACGGCGAGCGCCACCGCCCTTCCCGTCCGCGGCGAGCGCAGCTCGCGTTCCGCGAGCGCGATGACGAGGAGCGTGGCGGGCACCGACTCCACGAAGTTGAAGAAGCCCAGGTACAGCGGAGCGGTGTGGAACAGCGCGGGCGCCAACACGGCGAGCCGCGGGTCGCGATCGAACGAGCGCAGGAACGTCCACCACGCGGCCGGCAGCGCGAAGGCGACGAGCGACAGGACGATGCGGCAGGCCGCCTCCGGTCCGAAGAGCCGCGCGAACAACGCGGCGGGGAGGTAGAAGCCGAGGTACTGCGAACGGGCCAGATCGATTTCGAAGAACCGCTCGAACCCGAACGGCGGACTCGCGTAGTCGGCGAGCACGCGGATGGCGGCGAGATGCTGGGGCGCGTCCTGGAAGGGCAGGAAGCGCCCCGCCCAGAGCGGCACCACGGAGGCGACGGCGGCGAAGGCACAGAGCGCGGGCCAGGCGAGCGCGGCCGCGTCCCACCCGAGAGGCTCTGGCACGGCGAGGGCGCGCACCGGCTGCAGCCGCTCCATCAAGTCCTGCCGTAGCGGTCCTCTAGCCGCACCACGTCGTCCAGCTCGGGAGTGCTCGCCTCCAGCACGTCGCAATCGGTGAGCGCCACCATGCGGTGGATGGTCCCGGGGCGGATGCGCATCGAATCGCCCGGCTTGAGCAGCACCTCGCGCGCTCCCCCGCCGGCGTCGAACTCGAAGCGCATCTCCCCGGCGAGGAGGTGGATCGTCTCGTCCTTCTGCCGGTGGTACTGCCGGCTGAGCGCGTTCCCTCGGGAGACGTGCAGGATCTTTCCCACGTAGCGCTCGGAGTGGGCCCAGATGAGCTCGTACCCCCAGGGCTTCTCCACGCGCCGCGGATCGAACCGGATGTCCTGCTGCGCGAGGGCAGCCGAGCCCTCGACCGGATGGCCCATGACAGCTCCTTCCCTGTCGAGGATCGGCATCGCGCGCCCGGCAGGCAACCGGCCCGCCGGGGGGAGCCCTGGGCCTTCAGGCCTTTTTTTCCAAGAGCTTCTTGGCCTGGGTTTGCAGCGCGTTGGAAACGTTCCGGTTCTTGGACAGGGACTTGAGCTCGCTCTGCCTCAGGAGCGAGAGGAAGCGCATCGCCACCGCCACCGGTACCTTCGGGTTGTTCACCAGGCTCACCTTGATCGTGTAGTTCTTGAGGAGCAGGCGGTTGTTGTAGATGTGTTGCAGCACCTCGTGGGGCGAGGTGCGCGAGTTGGCGATCTTGGCGATCTCGCCGTCGGTGATGCGCGGGCTCTGCACGACGGCCAGCTGCACCAGCTTGTTCGGATCGCGCAGCAGGATGGTCCGGACCTCCTTGTTTCCCTTCTTGTTCGCCCACTCGATCTTCTTCGCGATCGAGAGCTTCTGGATCTGCTGCTGGATGGTGAGCCGCTTCCTCTTGCCGTCGGCGTCGAGCTCCTCGTCGTCCTTCGGTTCCTCCGGCGTCTCGTTCGCGTGGTCGGTGGCGCCGATCTCCTCCAGCGCCTCCTCCGCGCCTGCCTCCTCCAGCGCCGCCTGGGCAGCAGCCTCCGCCGCGGCCTTCTCGTCCACGCCGGAGCCCAGCACCCGCTTGCGCGCGGCCTGGAAGGCGGGCATGTCTGCGAGCACCAGACCGGACCGGACGCAGAAATCGGTGATGCTGTCCGCGGTGGAGGGGCGCGTGACCGGGTTCGCGACCAGCGCCCGCACGATCGCGTCGTGGCGCAGCAGGCGGAGCTGGTTCTGCGCGACGATCTCGAGCAGCTTCTCCTCCGGCAGGGCCGCGACCCGGGCCACGGCCTCGTCGGGCGTGGACGGGTTCAGCACCAGCATCTCGAGGTACTCGAGCTTCGAGCCCAGCGCCGAGACGTAGTAATCGAGGACCCGCGGGTCGGCGGTCTCGTCGCGCAGCGCGACGGAGAGCATGCGGTCGGGGAGGCCCGCCGCGCTCTTCGCGGCCGTCTCGCGCACGTTCGCGTCCGCGTCGAACGTCAGCATGAAGAGGGCGGTGGCCATGTCCTTGGGGCCCATCGGGACCAGGGCCTTGGCGCCCATCATGCGCAACGGCGCGGGCGCCTTCGGATCGACGTGCTTCTGGAAGGTCGCCGGCAGCACGTCCAGCGGCAGCGGACAGGCGGGCTGCGCGATCGCCTCGGCCATGCGGCTGCTCTACCCGGCCTGCCGCGGCGGCAGCGCCTGGGGTTCCGGGTCGGTGTCGGGCAGGTCCTCGAAGGAGAGCGTCGGATCGAAGCGCTTCCCGGACATCTTCCAGGTCAGCTTTCCCAGCCACTTGTTGAGAAAGAAGTTGCGTGGCAGCCAGGGAATCGGCGGCGGGCGGCGCAGGCCGAGCGCGAGGAACTCGTGGCGCACGCGCGGGTCGTTGGGCGCCAGCTCCAGCGCGCGGTGCAGCGCCCGGACCGCCTGCTCCTTGTTGCGGGTCACCACCAGCGCCTTGGCCAGGTTGACCAGCATCTCGGTGGTCGCCGGGCCGCGCCGCACGGCCTCCTCGCAGAAGCGGATGCCGCGCTGCCGGTCGCCTTCCACCAGCACCAGCGTGAGCCCGTAATTGGAGAGCACGCGCACGTCGTTCAAGTTGCGCCGGTATGCTTTCTCGAAGATCTGGTGCGCCGAGGCGCGGTCGGTATCCAGCAGCGCGCGCCCCTCGTCGATGATCTTGTTCACCTCGGCCGCGGGCAGCGCCTGGTGCTGGGGCGCGTGCATGGGCGGAGGCGGCAGCGTCGGACGGTTCATGCGCGTGGGCGTGCGCGTCGGCCGGGGCGCGACCTTCACCACCGCGCGCAAATGATCCTGCTCCGACGGCGACGCCCCGCGCGGCACCGCCCCCGGCTTCGAGTCCTTCGGCCCCTCGTCCATCTCGCCTTTCCCGCAGGCCGCGAGGCGGCCGCGAGCCCCGTCCTAGGTTTGGTTGCGTTGATAGATGATGCGCAGCCCGTCGAGCGTGAGCTGATCGTCGACGACCTCGATCCGCTTCGAGACGTCCGCGATCAGCGGCGCGAGCCCGCCCGTCGCGACGATCTTCACCGGGAACCCCAGCTCCTCCGCCATGCGCGAGCAGATGGAGTCCACCAGCCCCGCGTACCCGAAGACGAGCCCGCTCTGCATCGAGGCAACGGTGTTGCGGCCCACCACTTTGTCCGGCTTCTCGAAAGCGACGCGCGGGAGCTTGCTCGCGCGGTGGAAGAGCGCCTCCATCGAGATGGCGATCCCGGGCGCGATGGCGCCGCCCAGGTATTCGCCTCGCGGGGTCACCGCGTCGAAGGTGGTGGCGGTGCCGAAGTCGACGATGATCAGGCCCTGCGGCCATTTGTCGTACGCGGCCACCGCGTTGACGATGCGGTCGGCGCCGACCTCGCGCGGGTTGTCGTAGAGCACCGGCATTCCCGTCTTGATGCCCGGGCCGACGATGAGCGGCTTCTTGCCGAAGAAGCGCTTGCACATCTGCTCGAGCGGGAACTGCATCGGCGGCACGACGCTGGAGACGATCACGTCGTGCACCTGCTCGAGCTTCAGTCCCGCGAAGTCGAACAGCGAGCGGAGCTGCAGGCCGTATTCGTCGCCGGTCCGATCCTTCTCCGTCTGGAAGCGGAAGGACTCGCGCAACGTAGGCTTCGGCGCGAGATCGAAGAGCCCCAGCACCGTATTGGTGTTGCCGACGTCGATCGCCAGGAGCATGCCGCGAGTATCGGCAGCGCGAGAGTGCCGGTCAACAAAGGACCGTAGGTCGGGACCCTACAGGACCCTGCAGTGGCTGACGTCGCCCGCCATCACCCGAGTCAATGCCTCATCCTTCGTGCGGACGATCAGCGCCCCGTCCTCGGCAAGATCGACGGCGTCGCCCTCCAGGACGCCCGGCTCCATCTCCACCCGGACGCGCCGGCCCAGGGTGGAGGAGAGCTGGCGCCAGCGGTCCCGCACGGGAGCGAACCCCTCCACCTCGTGCAGGGCCAGCCACTCGTCGAGCGCCTCGAGCAGCCGCGCGCAGGCGAGCGCGCGCGGGACCTCCTCGCCTTTCTCGATTCGCAAGCTGGTCGCCTGGTCCACGAGCTCGTCCGGGAAGTCCTCCGGGATGAGGCCGCAGTTGACCCCCACGCCGAGCACCACGTGCCTGACGCGCTCTGCGTCGGCACGGAGCTCGGTGAGGAGCCCGGCCAGCTTGCGGCCCTGGCACTCGACGTCGTTGGGCCACTTGATGCGCGCGGTCCCCGCGCCCAGCTCCCGCGCCGCCTCGCACACCGCCACGGCGGCGGCCAGCGCGACCTCGGGCGCACGCGCGGCGGAGATGGACGGGCGAAGCACCACCGAGAGCGCGATGGACTTGCCGGGGGGAGCGAGCCACGGGCGTCCGCGCCGGCCCCGTCCTTCAGTCTGCAGCTCGGCGATCACCACCTCGCCGTGCCGTGCACCCAGCTCGGCGAGGCGGTGCGCCTCGTCGTTGGTCGAGGGCAGCTCGGCGTAATGGTGGATGACCCGGCCGATCTCCGCCGTCCCGAGGAGCGGAGCGATCTCGCGTTCCGACAGCCCCGCTGGCATTCCCGCCAGCCGGTAGCCGCGCCCGCCGGAGGCCTGGATGACGTACCCCCGCGCCCGGAGCGAGTCGAGGCGCTTGAGCAGCTCGGCGCGCGGCACGTCGAGCTTGTCGCAGAGCACCGAGCCGGAGACGAAGTCGTCGTCGCACTCGAGCAGCATGCCGAGGACGAACGCGTCCTGACGGTCATCGGTCCAATGCGCGAACTCGGCCTCGCCGGGGGCGGGCGAGACCAGCGGGCTCAAGCGCGGCCCTCCACGACCAGGCTCAGGTCGACGGCCGGAGCGGAGTGCGTCAGGGCGCCCACGGACACGTAGTCTACCCCGCAGGCGGCGATGCGCTGCAAGCGGTCCAGGGTGATTCCTCCGGACGCCTCGGTGGGAACGCGCCCGGCGACCTGTTTCACCGCCGCGGCCAGCTCGCGATCTCCCAGGTTGTCGAGGAGGAGCAGATCGGCGCCCGCCGCGAGCGCCTCCTCGATCTGGTCGGGAGTGCTCACCTCCGCCTGGACGCGCAGGAAGGGCGATGCAGCAGCCTTGGCGCGGCGCACGGCCTCGCCGATGCTCCCCGCGGCCGCGGCATGGTTGTCCTTGACGAGGATGCCGTCGAAGAGCGCCCCCCGGTGGTTCATGCCTCCGCCGGCGCGCACGGCCGCCTTTTCCAGCTCGCGCATGCCCGGGCTCGTCTTGCGCGTGTCGAGCAGGCGCGTCCTGGTCCCCCGAAGCGCCTGCGCATACCTGTGGGTCAGCGTGGCCACGCCGCACAGCCGCTGCAGCAAGTTGAGCGCGGTGCGCTCCGCGCTCAGGAGGGCGCGCAGCCGCCCGCGCACCCGGAGGACGCCGGCCCCCGCGTCCGCGGAACCGCCTTCTCCGAGCAGCGCTTCCAACTGGCACTCGCCGTCGAGCGCCCGGAAGACGCGAGCGGCGGCCGACACTCCGGAGACGACCAGCGGTTCCTTCGCGACGATCAGGGCGGTGCCGCGCGCATCGGCCGGAACGCAGGCCTCGGCGGTGCGATCGCCGGGACCCACGTCCTCCTCCAGCGCCAGCTCGATGAGCTGGCCGACCGCGTCGCCGTGCCGCCCCAGGTCCAGCGGCACCGGCATGGCTAGCGCTTGCCGCGCCGCGCGCGGCGAGCCTTGACAGCTCTTCCGCGCGACGATCCCCGCCGGGCCGCGCTCGCCTTGCCGCGGCCACCCTTCCCCGACGCGCGGCGCTTTCCCTTCGCGGCGGCGCTCCCGCCCTGCTTCTTGCGGCCGCCCTGCGCCCCCTTCCGCGCGGCCTTGGCGCCGGCCTTCGCCGCCGCCTTTCCGCGCGCGACCGCCTTGCGGGCCTTGCCGCCGGCCGTGCGGGCCATCTTGGTCGCCTTGCCCCTCGCCTTGACCGCCTTCTTCGCAAGCCGTTCCTGGATCTTGGGCGCGGCCTTGGCCATCTCGTCGAGCTTCTCGCTCGCTGTCTGGACGCCTGCCTCGATCGCGTCCGCCGCCTTTTCCATCAACCCGCGGGCGAGGCTCTTCACGCGCGAGACCGTCTGTGCCGCCATGCCTTCCTTCTCGCCGGGGACTACGCCTTCCTTCTCGGCCTCCGCCTGCGAGGACGCGCCCGGGTGGCCGCTCGTCTCGCGCTTTTCGGACGGCCCGCCCCCGTAGCTGCCGGGCCCGCCGGCGGGGCGACCCGCCGACTGCGGATCGGAATGCGGGCTGCCTTCGGACCGCTTCCCGTCGCTGCCGCCGTGCGAGGGCCCGCCGTGGGTGCCCATCTGATCCATGCTGCGGTGGCCCGGCTCGGGCTTGTCGTCACCCGCGCCGCCGTTGCTCCCGCTCTTCTGCTCGTTCATTCCATCCTCCGCTCTCGTGACGCGGCCCAGGTGGCGCGTCAGCTTGTCCCGTTTCTCTTCCAGCTCCGCCGCGCGGGCGCGGTCCTTCTCGACCACTTCGGCCGGCGCGCGCGCGAGGAAGCCTGGATTGTCCAGGCGCTTCGCAATGCCGGCAAGCTCCGCTTCCAGCTTCTGCAACTCCTTCGCAACACGCGCCCTCTCGGCGCCGAAGTCGATCAGGCCGGCGAGCGGCAGGTGCACCTCCACCTCCGGCTCGACGTGCGCGGCAGCCTGCCGCGGACGTGGCGAGCCTGCCGGTAGCACCTGCACGTCGGACGCATTGGCCAGCCGTGTCAAGGCGTGGCGGTGCGACTCGAAGAGCCGCTGCGCCGCTGCGTCGCGCGGCACCAGCACCAGCGGGACCGCTTGGTTCGGCGGCAGGTTCACCTCGCCGCGGACGCTGCGCGCGCCGTCGATGGCTCGCACCAGGGCATCCATCTCCGCTTCGGCCCGCGGATCGATGAGCGAGTCCGGCGCGGGATACCGCTCGATCATGATCGAAGGAGCGTGGCCCCTGCGCTTGGGCAGGCGCTGCCACACTTCTTCGGTGACGAACGGCATGAAGGGATGCAGGAGCCGGAGCGCGCCTTCGAGGGCCTGCAGAAGCGCCGACTGCGCTCCGGCGCGCTCGGCCGGAGTGCGGTCGCCATAGAGCGCCGGCTTGGACAGCTCGATGGCCCAGTCGCACAGCTCGCCCCAGACGAAGCGGTAGATGCCGTTGGCGGCATCGTTGAGGCGGAACTCCTCCAGCGCCTGCCGGGTCTCGTCGGCGCAGCGCTGGAAGCGGGAGAGGATCCAGCGATCGTAGACGCTCGCCGGCGGCGCCGGATGGTCCGGGTCGTACCCGTCCGCGCTCCGCAGCACGAAGCGCGCGGCGTTCCAGATCTTGTTGGCGAAGGCGCGGTATCCCTCGATGCGCTTCTCGTCGAGCTTGATGTCGCGGCCCTGTCCGGCCATCGATGCGAGCGTGAACCGCAGCGCGTCCGCGCCGTACTTGGCGGTGATGTCCAGCGGGTCGATCACGTTCCCGCGCGTCTTGGACATCTTCTCGCCGTGCTTGTCGCGCACCATGGCGTGCAGGAACACGACGCGGAACGGCACCTCGCCCATGAAGTGCAGGCCCAGCATGGCCATGCGGGCGACCCAGAAGAAGAGGATGTCGAATCCGGTCTCCAGTACCGAGTTCGGATAAAAGGTGCGCAGGGCGGGCGTGTCGTCCGGCCATCCGAGCGTGGAGAACGGCCACAGGCCGGACGAGAACCAGGTGTCGAGCACGTCCGGGTCCTGCGTCAGCCGGCCCGAGTGACACGTCTCGCATTCGCGCGGCGTCTCGCGCGCCACCGTCACGTGGCCGTACTCGCAGTACCAGGCGGGGATCTGGTGTCCCCACCACAGCTGGCGCGAGACGCACCAGTCGTGGATGTTGCGCATCCAGCGGAAGAACTCGGCCTTCCACTGCTCCGGGACGAAGCGGATGCGGCCCGCCTCCACCGCCTCGATCACGGGAGCGGCCAGCGGCCTGGTCTTCACGAACCATTGCTTGCTGAGCAGCGGCTCGACCACGCTCTCGCAGCGCTGGCACCGCCCCAGCGCCATGTGGTGCATCTCGCTTCCGCGCTCGAGGCCCAGCTCCCTCAGCGCCGCTTTGATCGACGGCCGCACCGCGATGCGATCCTGTCCCTGGAACCGCCCCGCGTTCTCGTTCAGCGTACCGTCCAGGTTGAGGATGTTGATCAGCGGCAGCCCGTTGCGCTTGCCGGCCTCGAAGTCCTCGAAGCTATGCGCCGGCGTGACCTTCACCGCCCCTGTCCCGAACTTCGGGTCCACTAGCCCAGCGTCGGCGATGATCGGGAAGGTCCGGTCCAGCAGCGGGTGCTTGACCTGCTTTCCGACCATCCTCTTGTAGCGCTCGTCGTCCGGGTGCACCGCCACGGCCGTGTCGCCCAGCATCGTCTCCGGTCGGGTCGTCGCGACCACGATCTCGCCGGAGCCGTCCGCGAGCGGGTAGGCGAACTTGTACAGCTCGGCTTGCGCGTGCTCCTCGTGCTCGACCTCCAGGTCGGAAAGCGCCGTACGGTCCTTCACGCACCAGTGGATGAGCCGCTCCGACCGGTAGAGCAGCCCCTCCTGGTAGAGCCGGACGAATGCCTCGCGAACCGCGCGCGACGAGTGGTCGTCCATCGTGAAGCGCTCGCGCTCCCAGTCGAGCGAGGCGCCCAGCGCGCGGTGCTGCTCCGCGATGCGGTTGCCGTATTGCTCCTTCCA
>Ga0066710_100004826_pt1 | contig 12075 bp, 10 predicted proteins | sample GraSoiAngelo_159_FD_79666 | JGI IMG/M metagenome (GOLD analysis project Ga0066710, IMG submission 79666) | Grasslands soil microbial communities from the Angelo Coastal Reserve, California, USA - 14_1009_16_40cm | ecosystem: Environmental > Terrestrial > Soil > Grasslands | place: USA...
GCGCTTGGCGGCCGGCCTGAAGCGCCGGCTCGGGAAAACCATTGCTGCGGGACGGCACGCCGGCCGGCGGCAGGGGCTTCCCGGTCTGCGCAAGCGCTTGGCGGCGTTGCTCGGCGCGCTGCGGCGCGATCGCGCTGCGACGCGCTCCAGCCCCGCACCCGCGATCGATCCGGCGCGCGCCGGCGCCGTGCTGCGGGCCTGCCGGGAGGCGCGTAACGGGGGCGCGGAGGCGCTGCACCGGCTGCGCATCGCGATCAAGCGCCAGCGCTACGCCATGGAGATCCTGGCGGAGGCCGGGGTCGGCGGTCTGCGGCCGGCGATCCGCGAGGCCCGGGTGCTGCAAACCCATCTCGGTGATCTGCACGATGTCGATCTGCTGATCGACCTGGTTCATCAGGAGGCCTATCGCCCCGGGGGCGGCAGTCTGCTGCGCCGGCTGCTGCGCCGCCGCAGCCGCCAGGCCGAGCGCGTGATGAGCCGGTTGTCCCGTTACCGGCCCGTGACCGGGAGCGGCGCGATGGGCAGGACGGCCGGCCGCCAGGCCGGACCACGCTCCGGGGGGCCCCGCCCGGAGGCGGGACCGAGGGCGGCGGCATGAAGCGGACCGTGCTGGGCGTGGTGGACATCGGTTCGAACACCATCCGGTCGCTGATCGTCGAGGCGGCGCCCGACGGCGCCTGGCGCACCCTGGACGACGAGCGCGAGATGGCGCGCCTCGCCGCGGGGCTCAACCGCCAGGGAAGGCTGTCGCCCGGCGCCATCCGGCGTGCGGTCGCCGTCCTCAAGAGGATGGCCGAGATCGCCCGCGGACGCGGCGTCGAGCGCATGTCGGTGGTCGCGACCAGCGCCATCCGCAACGCCGCCAACCGGCGGAGCTTCGTGGAGCGCGTGCGCTCGGAGACCGGCCTGCGGGTGCGCGTGATCTCGGAGCAGGAGGAGGCCGAGCTGGCCTTCGAGAGCGCGGCGCGCAGCTTCGATCTCGGTGATCACCCGTGCGCCGTGGCCGACGTCGGCGGCGGCAGCACCGAGGTGATCCTGGCCCTCGGGAGCCACATCCAGCAGGTCCACTCCCTGCGGCTCGGGGCCGTCGTCCTGACGGAGGAGTGCCTGACGTCCGACCCGGTGAGGCGGCGCGAGTTCAAGGCGATGCGCCGCCGCGTGCGCAAGGCGATCGAGGCGGCGGGTATCGAAGCGGACCCGCCGCCGCAGTTCCTGATCGCCTCGGGCGGCACGGCGGCCACGGTGGCGCAGATGACGATGGCGCGGCAAGGGCTGGCGGGCCGGCCGGTGCAGGGCTTCGAGATGACCCAGGCGGAGCTGCTGCACCTGCGCGAGGCCCTGCTGCGCCGCGGTCTCGCCGAGCGCCGCGGGATGCCGGGGCTGTCACCCGACCGCGCCGACATCATCATCGCCGGCGTGACCATCCTGTACGAGCTGATGGTCCGTCTCAAGGTCAACGCGCTGCGGATCAGCGCGCACGGCATCCGCCACGCGCTTCTGGGGCGCATGATCTCCCGGCGGTTCCGCACCGCGGAGCCGCCGGCCCGGCCGCGCCGGCTCGCCGCAGCCGAGGCGTTCGCGCGCTCGCTGCACGTCGAGGAGGCGCACGGGCGGCAGGTGCAGCGCCTCGCGGTGTCGCTGTTCGACCAGGTCTCAGGGCCGCTCGGTCTCGACCCGGGCGCGCGCGACCTCCTGGCGTCCGCGGCGCTCCTGCACGACGTCGGGTACGTCGTCGCCTTCCGCGGCCACCACAAGCACACTTACAGACTCATCGCCCACGCGCAGCTCGACGGCTTCACGCCGCGCGAGCGCGAGATCATCGCCCTGGTGGCGCGTTACCACCGCCGCTCGGGTCCGAAGAAGAGCCACCGCGGCTGGGCCGCCCTCGGTCGCGGGGACCGGCGGCTGGTGCGCGGCCTGGCGGCTCTGCTGCGCATCGCCGACGCCCTCGACCGGCGGCACTCGCAGAGGGTCCTCGACGTCCGCTGCCGGCTGACCCGCCGGCGGGCCCGCTTCGCGGTCGTGTCGGGCGTCGACCCGGGCGTGGAAATGCACGCGGCCGAAGCGAAATCGAATCTGTTCCGCAAGGTGTTCGAACGCGACGTCCGCTTCGCCGCGGCCCGCGTGCGGAAGGCCGAACGGGAGCCGGCGGCCGCTCCGAGACTCCGTCTGCTACGGCGTCTGAGCGCCTGAGGCGGGCGGCGCGGGCTCGTCGCCGGCCGGGGCCGGCGCGTGCGGCGGGTGGAGGCCGAGGTCACCCGCAGCGGGAACTGTACCGGCCGGGCTCTGTCCAAAATGTGAGCAATCCGTGACGAACAGGCGACAAGCGCGCTTCCGATTAGGCCCCGCCTCGGGGTATCATGGGGAGTCGCTTCACAAACGAGGACAGTCAACGATTGGATCCGGCAGGAGGTGCATCATGGCTTTGCGCATAGGGGACGAGGCCCCCGATTTCACGGCCCAGTCGACCCAGGGCCCCATCAGGTTTCACGAGTGGATCGGGGACGGATGGGCCATTCTGTTTTCGCATCCGAAGGACTTCACGCCGGTGTGCACGACCGAGCTGGGGTACATGGCGGGTCTGAAGCCGGAGTTCGACAAGCGTCGCTGCAAGATCATCGGCCTGAGCGTCGACTCGGTCGATGACCACGGACGATGGTCCAAGGACATCGAGGAGACCCAGGGGCACGCCGTCAACTACCCGATGATCGGTGATTCGGATCTCAAGGTCGCCAAGCTCTACGACATGATCCATCCCAATGCAACCGGTGAGGCCAAGGGACGGACCGCCCAGGACAACGCGACCATCCGCTCCGTGTTCATCATCGGCCCCGACAAGAAGATCAAGGCGATGCTGACCTATCCGATGAGCACGGGCCGCAATTTCGACGAAGTCCTGCGTCTGCTGGATTCAATCCAGCTCACCGCAAAATTCAAGGTCGCGACGCCGGTCAACTGGAGGCAGGGTCAGGACGTGATCATCGTTCCGGCGGTGGGGGAGGAGGAGGCGAAGCAGCGGTTCCCCGGAGGCTGGAAGACCTCCAAGCCCTACATCCGCACGGTCCCGCAGCCGAAGTAAGGCCGCCGCTCAGGGGTGCAGCGGACAGAGCGAACCGTCAGGGATGGTCTGCGTCCGACTGCGGTCCCGAACGGTCACTCGGCGCAGGCGTTCTCCGCGTCAACCTCGTAATAAAAAAGCTCAACCGCACCCGGAAGTTCCGCGTCGCCGGATCCCACTGAATCGGGGCGCCGCCCGTCCTGCCGGATCGTGCGTCACCTGCCTGCTACCTGAGAGTCACGCGATCTTCATCCGGAAGATACACATTGCATGCGTGCGGCCCGGATGGGCCGGGCCATGGGAGGATCCATGAGAGTCGAAGACGAGGTCGCGGGAGAGGTTCTGGTGGTGCGCAATGCGTTTCGCTCGTGCGTCGAGGTGCACATCAAGGGCACGGCCCCGGAAGACTATCGGGTGATCCGGCTGGCGCGGAACGAAGCCCGGCAGCTCGCAGCGTTGATCCTCTTCCAGGCGGAGAGGCTGGAGGGGGGGCGCGCGCGGCGTGTGGCCACGTACGATGAGATCGAGTCGGAAAGCGCCTGAGAAATCAGTTGCGGTCAGGCCGCCGGCGCGGAGCCGGGTACTTCAGCCGCATCTCTTCGAGCGCCGCCACGATGTGCCCGGACACGATCAGATTCCGGTACCACTTCTTGTTCGCCGGCACGATGTGCCACGGCGCACAGCGGGTGTTGCAGCGATGGATGGCGTCCTCATAGGCCGCCATGTAGTCGTCCCACCGTTTACGGTTCTCCCAGTCGACAGGGTCGAACTTCCAGGCGCGCCGGGGATCCTCGAGGCGCTTCTGCAGCCGTTCCTTCTGCTCGCTCTTCGAGATGTTCAGAAAGAACTTCAGGATGGTCACGCCGCTGTCCGACAGGAGTTTCTCGAAGTGGTTGATATGATCGTAACGCCTCCGCCAGACGGACGGAGTTACGATCTTCAGGACACGCGCCGCCAGCACGTCCTCGTAGTGAGAGCGGTTGAAGATGCCGATCCAGCCGAGCGCCGGCGCCTCGCGATGCACCCTCCAGAGAAAATCGTGCGCCAGCTCCTCCGGCGTCGGCGTCTTGAAGGCGGTGACCCGGCATCCCTGCGGGTTGAGTCCGGACATGACGTGGCGGATGGTGCCGTCCTTGCCGGCCCCGTCCATGCCCTGCAGGACGACCAGCAGCGCGTGCTTCCCCTGGGCGAACAGCACCTGCTGCAGCTCCGCCATGCGGCGGACGTGGCGCTCGAGCACGTGGAGGGCCTCGTCCTTGTCCCGGCAGCGCGAGGTGTCACCGGGATCGAAGTTCTTCAGCCGCACGCGCCTGCCGATCGGGATCCGGACCGTCTGCGACATCCCAGGTAGTCTAAGCTATTCAATCCCCGTATCTTACAACCACGAATCCCGCCGTTCCACGTTCTGAGCCCCTCGACGGGGGGACGAGCGGGCGTTTGCCTCGGAAGGGAGCTTCGGTAGAATGGCCGCGGTGTGATGGTCTCGTCGCGCCCGTCCACGGGGCGATCGGGTGACCTCATCACCTATCAGAGGCAAGTGACTCTGCCACTCGACTCCCCGATCATCGAGCTGCGTGATGTCGTGAAGCGCTACGGCGCCGTCGAGGCCCTCAAGGCGACGACACTGTCGCTGGGTGTCGGCGTGAATGTCCTGCTCGGTCCTAGCGGCTCCGGCAAGTCGACGCTCCTGCGCCTGCTGACCGGTCTCGCCCGGCCGAGCGCGGGCGAGGTGCTGCTGTGGGGGCAAGTCATCGCTCCGCGGACGATCGGACCGCTGCGGCGGCGTCTCGGATACGTGATCCAGGAGGGGGGACTCTTTCCGCACCTGACGGCGGGCGCGAACGTCACGCTCGCCGCGCGGTACTTCGGCTGGGACGCGCGGCGCATCGAGACGCGGCTCGAGGAACTGTGTGCTCTGACGCACTTTCCGCGCGACGGGATGGCTCGCTTTCCAGCCCAGCTCTCGGGCGGGCAGCGCCAGCGCGTGAGCCTGATGCGGGCGCTGGTGCTCGGGCCCGAGCTGCTCCTCCTCGACGAGCCGCTCGGCTCGCTCGACCCGATGATTCGCGCGGAGCTGAGAGCGGACCTCCGGGAGATCTTCAGGGTGCTCGGTCAGACGGTCGTGCTCGTCACGCACGATCTCGCCGAGGCGGAGTTCTTCGCCGACCGGGTCGTTCTCCTGCGGGATGGACGCGTCGTCCAGGAGGGTCGCCTGCTCGAACTCGTCGAGCGGCCCGCCGATCCGTTCGTGACCCGGTTCATCAGCGCTCAGAGCCGGCCCGGTGCACACGGATGACGGGCCTGCGCCGCGGTCTGCTCCTCTCGCTGCTCGCCGGGCTGGCGAGCGCCGGCTGCCGCACGGCGCCGGGTGAGGTCCGCGTCGGCTCCAAGAAGTTCACCGAATCGGTCGTGCTCGGCGAGATCGTCACCCAACTGGTGCGCAGCACCGGCGCGCGCGCCGAGCATCGAGCCCAGCTCGGCGGCACCCAGGTGCTCTGGCATGCGCTCCTGGCCGGAGAGATCGACCTGTACCCGGAGTACACCGGGACGATCCGCGAGGACATCGTGCCGGGGATGTCGGGAGATGGAAGCGACGATTCTCTTCGCGCCGTGCTGGCCAGGCAGGGTATCGGGATGACCGGTTCTCTGGGGTTCGAGGACAGCTACGCCCTGGGGATGAGAGAGGACGATGCGGTCCGGTTGAACGTGACGCGGATCTCCGATCTGCGCGCCTACCCGAGGCTCCGGCTTGGTTTCAGCGAGGAGTTCCTGCACCGCGGCGACGGCTGGCCGAGGCTCAAAAGGCGGTATGGCCTTCCGCAGACCGACGTGAGACAGCTCGATCACGACGTGGCGTACCGCGCGCTGGCGGCCGGCGACATCGACGGCACGGACCTTTACACGACGGACGCCGAAATCCGTTATTACCATCTCACGATCCTCGCCGATGACCTGGGCCATTTCCCCAGCTATCGCGCCGTGCTGCTCTATCGATCGGACCTTCCGCGCCGTTCGCCGCCGGCTTGGGCCGCGCTCCGTGCTCTTCAGGGGCGCATTGCGGTGGGCGACATGCAACGGCTCAACGCCCGCGTCAAGCTGGAACGCGTTTCCGAGCGTGCCGTGGCGTCCGACTTTCTCGCCACGACGCTCCGAATCCAGGCGGAAGCCGCCCCGGAGGGGCGGGGCCGGAGAGTAGGCCGTTACGTCCTCGAGCACCTGGCGCTGGTCGCGGCGTCCTTGAGCGCGGCCATCGTGGTCGCGATACCCCTCGGGATCGCGGCGGCGCGCCGCAGGCGTCTGGGCGCGGCCATCCTCGCGGTGGCCGGCGTCGTCCAGACCATTCCGTCCCTGGCGCTCCTGGTCTTCATGATTCCGCTTCTCGGCATCGGCACCGCCCCGGCGGTGGCCGCGCTCTTCCTCTACAGCGTTCTCCCGATCGTCAGGAACACCGTGTCCGGCTTGACCGGCATATCCGGGTCGCTGCTCGAATCGGCGGACGTGCTGGGTCTCTCATCCACCGCGCGGCTGAGGAAGGTGGAGCTTCCGCTCGCCTCGCCTGCGATACTCGCCGGCATCCAGACCTCCGCCGTCATCAACGTCGGCACCGCCACCCTTGGCGCCCTGATTGGCGCAGGAGGATTGGGACAGCCGATCCTGACGGGCATCCGCCTCGACGACATGAGCCTGATACTCGAAGGCGCCATCCCCGCCGCCCTCCTCGCGCTGATGGTTCAGGCCTTGTTCGAACGTCTGGGCAGCGTGCTCATTCCGAAAGGGCTTCGACTGCGGCCCGATGCGTGACACCCGAAGCAACCGGAGGCTTTTCCCCACGTCGATTCGGTGGTAATCTTCGGACTGCGCCTAGCTCAATTTTCGCGTGATCCGCATGCCTTCCGCAGGAGGGTATTGCCCGATGCTGCGCCAGCAGTCGGAGTCCGCGCTCCGGCCGGAAACATCGAGCTCGATCGATCGGTCGGCTCTCATCGCATGGTACCGCCGAAATCGACAGCGGTCCCGCGCCCTGTTCGACATGCTGATCGATGAAAACGCCTACTACAGCCAACCGATCCCGCTTCGGCATCCGTTCGTCTTCTACGAAGGCCACGTGCCGGCGTTCAGCTTCAATACGCTGGTGAAGACCGCACTCGGAGCGGCCGGCATCGACCCGGAGCTCGAGGCGCTGTTCGCGCGCGGCATCGACCCTCCCACGGACCACTCGCCTGTGAGCGTTCCTGAGCGCAACCGCGAGCGCTGGCCGAGCCGGTCTGTCGTCGAGCAGTTCGCGCGGGCAGCCGATGCGCGGGTGATCGATGCCCTGACCAGGGCAGAATGGGACCGGCCCGGTCATCCGCTGCTCGATCGAGCCGAGGCCGTCCTCGTCATCCTCGAGCATGAAGCGATGCACCAGGAAACGCTGCTGTACATGCTGCATCGGCTGGCATGGTCTCAGAAGCGATGTCCTTCCGGCTATCGTCCCCGCGTCGATCGCGCGGCGCCGCCATCGACCTGGGTCGAGATTCCTCCGGGCCGCGCCACGCTGGGGATCGACCGTGGAACCGTGCGCTTCGCCTGGGACAACGAGCGCCCGCACCATTCCGAGCCCGTGCGCGCCTTCGCGATCGAGCGCGACAATGTGACCAACGCCGCCTTCATGGAATTCATCGCCGCCGGCGGGTATCGGGAGCCCCGCTGGTGGGAGCCGGATGATTGGAACTGGCTGCAACGGGAGCATATCCGCCACCCGCTGTTCTGGGAGGAACGGGCGGGCGGCTGGTCCTGGCGCGGCATGTTCGAACCGATCGCTCTTCCGGCGGCCTGGCCGGTCTATGTCAGCCACGCGGAGGCGGAAGCCTACGCGCGCTGGCGCGGCGCGAGACTTCCGACCGAGGCGGAGTTTCAACGTGCGGCGTACGGCACGCCCGACGGCGACGAGCGCCCGTTCCCCTGGGGCAGCGCGCCCCCGGATGTTCGCCACGGCGTATTCGACTTCACGAGCTGGGATCCCGCGCCCGCCGGCAGCCATCCCGATGGACGCAGCGCCTGGGGCGTCGAGGACCTCGTGGGCAACGGATGGGAATGGACGAGCACTCGGTTCGCCCCTTTTCCAGGGTTCCGCCCCATGGCCTCGTACCCCGAGTACTCGGCCGATTTCTTCGACGGCGATCACTTCGTCATGAAGGGAGGGTCGCCGGCAACAGCGCGGGAACTGCTGCGTCCGACGTTCCGCAACTGGTTCCGGGCGCGGTATCCGTACGCCTACGCAACGTTCAGGTGCGCGAAGGATCTCGCATGACGTCGACGGCGATGACGGGACATGCCACGACCGCGGAAGGGTCGAGGAGCCGGTTCGCGAACGACGTCCGAGACTTTCTGACGCAGCATCCGCGACAGCTCCCGTCGCGCTACCTGTATGACGACTTGGGCTCCGCGCTCTTCGAGGCCATCTGTCGCCTGCCCTGGTACCCGCTGACCCGCGCCGAGCTGCGCCTGCTCAAATCGCACGGCCGCGAAATCCTGGACGCCGGCGTCACGACGCTCATCGAGCTGGGGTCCGGAAGCGGCGTCAAGTTGTCGGCCTTGATTGCGGCGGCCGGGACCGGCCGCCGTCATCTGGATCTGCACCTCGTCGACGTGTCGAAAGGCGCGCTCACCCAGGCCAGTCGCGCGCTCGAAGGCCTCGAAGACGTCCGCATCGAGACCCACGAAAGAACCTACGAGGACGGACTCGCGGAATTCAGGCTCGCAAGGCACGTCGCGGGACGCCGGCTGGCGTTATTCCTGGGATCGAACATCGGCAATTTCGATCCGCCGGGGCGCGAGGCGTTCCTCGGGTCCGTGCGACAGGCGCTCAACCCAGGCGACGACCTGCTCCTCGGCGCCGACCTTCTCAAGCCCGAGCGGGAGCTGCTGCTCGCCTATGACGACCCTCTCGGCGTCACCGCGGCGTTCAACCGCAACCTGCTGGCGCGGATCAATCGCGAGCTGGAAGGCAACTTCGAGCTCGATGGCTTCGCCCACCGCGCGCTGTGGAACGAAGCGCGTTCCCGCATCGAGATGCACCTGCGCAGCCTTCGAAGGCAGCGCATCCAGATTCGCGAGGCCGACCTGGACTTCGTCATGGCCGAGGGCGAGATGATCTGGACAGAGAGCTCGTACAAGTACGACCCGGCCCAAGTCGTCTCGATGCTGGAGCGCTCCAGCTTCAGGGTCCGGGCGCAATGGATCGACACGGCCGATCGGTTCGCGCTCACGCTGGCCGAGGCCATCTAGCCTTCAGCTCGTGGCGGGATTCGTGCGTGCCGGCGTCGCCCGCGGTGACGCGGCTCTCTCGAGAGCGGCCCGGTCCCAGCCGCCCAGCCGTGCCGCCGTCTCGTAGGTGCTGACCAGGAAGTCGAGCAGGAGCGCGTCGGGGGAGAGCGCCCCGAGCACCGCCGTGTAGGGAAGAATCCACTCGCGTAACACAGGATGGTAGGACGCCTCCGAGGGCCGGATCGCGGCCTGGGGACAACCCGCCGGCTCCGGATACGCATAGGCGTAAAACGCCGGCTCGCACACCGGCCCGCCGCCATTTCCCGGCCACCAGCCGGCGCTGATGCACTCGTGAGAGTAGGCCTCACGCGTCACCCAGTCGGGCAGGCTCGGCAGGCCCCCGGGATGCGGGGGTGCCGCCCGTCCCGAGAACCGGGTGCACGCCAGATCGAAGCTACCCCACCAGAAATGAACCGGACTGCACTTGCCCAGAAACCGTCCGCGGAATTCCTTCAGCACGCGATCGGCTTGAACGAGAACTCGCCAGAACCGCTGCGCCGCTTCGGGATCGTAGGAACCGTGCACCTCGTCCTTGTCGAACGGCAGGGGATTCGGCACTTCGTTCGGAACCGGCCGTATCTTCAGTCCAATGCCGAGGGATCGCAGTACGTCCAGGTAGCGCTGGTAGAAGGCCGCCACGGTCTGTGGCACGAGCGGAAGCGTTCCCGTCTTGCCGTCGCTGGTGCGGACGAGAAGTCGATGTTCGACGAAATCGAAGTCGACCTCGAAGGCGCGTTCACCGTGAGGGATGGGAGAGGTGCCGAGCCCGCGCGTCGTGACGTACAGGGGGACCTGCCACCAGTGGTTCTGCATCGGCGCAAGCGCGAGCCTCGTCTTGCCGATGATTTGCGTCCACAGCTGCAGGGTGTTACAGGTCTCCTCCCACGGCTCCAGCGGGAGGAGGGGCCACGCTTCAGCGGGACTGGACCGCACCGTGTCGACCGTCATACGCCCGCCCGTCTGATCCGCTGTTTCCGCCCTACGGCGCGCCGGGAGCCGGCTCCATCACGAGCTCATCGACGAAGCACCAGCCCCAGTCCTCGCCCGGCTCCAGGCTGCGGATGATCGGATGATGAACTTTCCTGAAGTGCTTGGTGGCGTGTTTGTTGAGTGAATCGTCGCAGCAGCCGACGTGACCGCACGACAGGCACAGACGCAGGTGAACCCATTCACTCCCCATCGCCAGGCATTCCTCGCAGCCGTCGGGGGTCCGTGGGGCGACGTTGCGAACCTGATCCACATGCGTGCATCGTTTCGGCATCGGATCCGTCCTGTTCAACGAAACGATAGCACAAGAGCCGTTCTACGACGACGTCGCCTACGCCGCCGACTCGGCGAGAACCTTGTGCACCAGCTGGACGCAGACCGAGCCCTCGCCCACCGCGGCGGCGACCCGCTTGACGCTGTTGGCGCGGACGTCGCCGATCGCGAAGACGCCGGGCCGGCTGGTCTCGAAGAGCAGCGGCGGGCGCGCGAAGGGCCAGCGCGCGGCCGCCAGGGTGGCCGCATCGAGATCGGACCCCGTCCTCACGAAACCCTTCTCGTCGAGGGCGACGCAATCGCGCAGCCACCCCGTGTTGGGGTTGGCGCCGGTCATGAGGAAGACATGCCGGACGTCCGCCGTCGTCGTGACCCCGTGCCCGTCACACCAGGTCACCCGCTCCAGACGCGAGTCGCCCTCCAGCGCCACGAGGCGGGTCTCCGTGAGCAGCTTGATGTTGGGCGTCTCCTGGATGCGGCGGATGAGATAGCGTGACATGCTTTCGGCGAGACCTGTGCGGCGGACCATCATGGTGACGTTGCGGCCCGCCTCCGACAGGAAGACCGCCGCCTGGCCCGCGGAGTTGCCGCCTCCGACGACGATCACGTCCTCGCCATGGCAGAAGCGCGCCTCGACCTGCGTGGCGCCGTAATAGACGCCGACTCCCTCGAACCGCGCCAGATTCGCCAGATCCGGTTTGCGATACTTCACTCCGGTCGCGATGACGACGGCGCGGGCCTGCACACCGGCGCCCGCGGCGAGCTGCACGCGGTAGGGACTCTCGCACCAGAGCCGCGACGCCGTACGGGCCACCGCGAGCTCCGCCCCGAACTTCTCGGCCTGAACGAGAGCCTTGCTGGCGAGCTCCTGACCCGAAACGCCGGTCGGGAAGCCCAGGTAGTTCTCGATGCGCGAGCTCGAGCCGGCCTGCCCGCCCGGCGAGCTGGCCTCGATCACCAGCACGTCGAGCCCCTCGGACGCCGCATAGACGGCGGTCGACAGACCCGCCGGGCCCGCGCCGATGACCACGAGGTCGCGCATGACCGTGGCGTTGAGCTCGTTCAACCCGAGGCAGTCGGCCACCTCCTCGATCGTCGGCTTGCGCAGCACCTGGGTGCCCCGGCAGATGAAGACCGGTACGTCTTCGACCCCGACTCCGAACTTGTCGAGCGTCTCCTGGACCGCCGTATCCCGTTCCACGTCGATATACCCGTACGGCTGGCTGTTGCGGGTCAGGAACTCCTGAAGCGCGAGCGTGCCCGCGGAATGACGCGAGCCGATGAGGACGACATTACGGCCGCCCTGTGCCATCAGCGCCACGCGGCGCAGCATGAACGCCCGAAGGAAGATCTCGCTCAGATCCGCGTCGGTCTGGATCAGCGCCCGGAGACGGGCCGAAGGCAGCTCGAGAACGCGCACGGCGCCTCGAGCGCGCGCGCGCACGACC
>Ga0066710_100004827_pt1 | contig 12075 bp, 13 predicted proteins | sample GraSoiAngelo_159_FD_79666 | JGI IMG/M metagenome (GOLD analysis project Ga0066710, IMG submission 79666) | Grasslands soil microbial communities from the Angelo Coastal Reserve, California, USA - 14_1009_16_40cm | ecosystem: Environmental > Terrestrial > Soil > Grasslands | place: USA...
CACGTGCCCGCCCACGTGTCGAAGTCGGAGCCGACGGCATCGACGCGGCGCAACACCTCGGGCCCGTTGCCGATCAGCTGCGCCGCGCGAACGGGGTCGGTGATCTCGCCGTTCTCGATCAAGTACGCCTCGGTGACGCCGAACACGAAGTCGCCCGTCGCCGTGTTGACCTGTCCGCCGCCGAGCGCGACGCAGTACAAGCCATAAGGCGTGTCGCGGATGATGTCGGCGGGGTCGGCGTTTCCCCGCTCGAGGTAAGTGTTAGTCATCCGCACCATCGGCAGAAGTTGGTAAGTCTCTCGGCGGCCGTTGCCGCTGCTGGCGCGGCCTTCGAGGCGGGCGCGCAGCAAATCCCACATGTAGTCGGTGAGGACACCCCGGTCGATGAGGACGTTACGACGCGCGGGGCGGCCTTCGTCGTCGATCGCGAACGTCCCCCATTCGCGCGCAAAGGTGCCGTCGTCGACGAGGGTCACGTGCGGCGCCGCCACCCGTTCGCCGATTCGGTCCTTGAACACCGACGCGTCGCGCCGGACCAGGTCGGCTTCGAGCCCGTGGCCGCACGCCTCGTGGAAGAGGACACCGCCCGCGCCCCGCTCGAGTACCACGGGAAGTTTTCCGGAGGGCGCCGGACGGGCGCGCAGACCGGCGAGCGCGCGGTTGGCGGCGATGCGCGCCACGTCCTCGGGTGCGATCTCGTCGAAGAGCTCGAAGCCCACGGTTCGTCCCGGTGCCTCCGAGCCGGTGTGCAGTCCGGTGTCGCCGACCGCGACGCACTGCACGATGAACCGGGTGCGCACCTGGTCGTCCTCCGCGAGCAGCCCATCGGAGTTCGCGACGAGGATCCGTCGGCGCGAGTCGGCGTAGCTGGCGCTGACCTGGCGTACCGCGGCGTCGGTGCCGCGCGCCGCGTCGTCGGCGCGCATGAGCAGCTCGACCTTGCGTGCCTTCTCGACGTGCTCGGGCAACGTGACGACCTCGTGCGGCCGCACGGCGGACTGGCGCTCGAGCGCGACGACATGACTTCCTTCGCCGCTCGCGCGCGCGGCGGCCGCCGCCGCTTCCGCCGCTTCGCGCAATCCCCGCTCCGAGAGATCGTTGGTGTGACCAAACCCCGTCGTTTCACCGCGCACGACTCGAATACCCGCGCCTCGTTCGCGTCCACTCACGAGCTCTTCCACTCGACCGTCGTCAAGGCGGGCATTCGACGAACGGCGATCCTCGACGAACACCTCCGCAAAGTCGCCGCCAACGCGCAGCGCGGCGCGCAGCGTCCGCTCGAGAACGTCCGGGTCGACCATCGGATCGCTACTGTACGCCGATGGCTCTGCGACCCGGTTTGCAGGCGGTCGCCACGGTCGTCGTGACCGAGGAGGACACCGCACTCGCAATCGGAAGCGGCGACGTGCCGGTGTTGGCGACGCCACGCGTGGTGCTACTCGCGGAGCAGGCGACGGTGCATGCGCTGGCGGGCTACTTGGAATCCGGGACAACGACCGTCGGATACCGCGTGCAGCTCGACCATCTTGCGCCGACAGGGATCGGCGGGCTCGTGCGCGCCGAAGCCGTGCTCGAGCTGGTCGAGGGGCGACGGCTGACCTTCCGCGTGTCGGTGACCGACGCGCACGGACTCGTAGCCGCGGGCCGGATCACTCGCGTGTTGGTCGACCGCGGGCGCTTCCTCGAGCGGGTACCGGCCCCATGAGCACGACCCAACCGCCGGGCGGCGGCTGGCCGGGCGGCGACCGATCCGACGACCAGGCGGGGTGGGCACTGCCCACGCCGCCGCAGGCACCGGTCGTCCCGCCCCGTCCGCGCCGCCGCCCGTGGGCGTGGATCCTCGGTGCCATGGTTGCCGCCACGCTGGTCCTCGGGATCAGTGGCGGCATCGTGTTCGCGCAGAACGCGTTGCCGATTCTCCGCGCCGCGAACGACTACAGCGACGCGATCGACAACGGCCACTTCGCGGCCGCGTACGCGCAGTCGTGTCGCTCGATCCACGACGCGAGCGCCTTCGCGGAGTTCCGCGACGACCTGAAGACGCGACTCGGTTACGACCAGTATCGCCTCAACCACGCGTTCGTGAACTTCTTCGATCTCGACCACAACGGTCACCGGGCCACGATCACGATTCGCGCGACCTATGACCGGCGCGGGGATCGCGACTTCACCCTCCGCCTCGTCGAAGAAGACGGCGACTGGCGCCCCTGCGGCTTGAGTTAGCCCAGGCGGCTGGAGCGGGGGTAGACGTCGGCGGGGTCAGTCAGGACGTTGACGACGCTGAGGCCGCGATGCGCGAACGCGCGATCGAGCGCCGGACCAATCTCGTCGGGTTCTGACACGAGCTCGCCGTGGCCACCGAGCGCGATCGCAACCTCGTCGTAACGGGTTCCCGGTCGCAGCTCGGCGACGACGTCGTACCCGTACACGGCTTGCATCGGATGCTTCTCGAGTCCCCAGATGCCGTTGTTGCCCACGATCGCAGTCACGTTGGCATCGTGACGGACAAGGGAGTCGAGGTCACCGAGCGAAAACCCGATCGCGCCGTCGCCGAAGCAGACGACGATCTGCCGGTCGGGGTGAGCACACGCCGCGGCGAGCGCGTACCCGGTCCCCGACCCGGGACAGCCGAACGGGCCCGGCCCGAGGAAGCAGCCGGGCACGAACGTGTCGACGTACTTCCCGGTGTACGAGACGAAGTCTCCGCCGTCGCCAATCACGATGGCGTCTCGCGCCAGACGCTTACGCAACTCGCCGTACACCCGGGCGGGATCGATCGGCGACGCCGCCGACTCGAGCCGGTCTTGTTCCGCGGCGCGGCGCTTGGTCTCGTCGTCGCGTAATTCCTGAACCCAGTCCTGGTGCACCGCCGACCGCGGCGCGTGCTCGGCCAGTGCGGCGAACGTGGCCGCCAGATCGCCGGCCACCGAACCTGCGAGCTCGATGTTCGGAGACACCCCCGCAGTGGTGTCCGCGAGGTGGACGACGCGCGCGTCGCTGAAGCGCCCGAAGCCGAGCCGGAAGTCGGGCGGCGTCCCCGCAACGACCACGAGGTCGGCGTTCCGGAACGCGGTCGTGCGGGCGCGTGAAAAGGCGAGGTCGTGGTCCGCGGGCAACAGGCCACGTCCCAAGTCGTTGCCGAACACGGGGATGAGCGCCGCCTCCGCGAACCCCCGCAGCGCGTCCTCGGCGACCGCCCAGTAGGCGTCGGTGCCGACCATGAGCACGGGTCGCGCCGCGTCTCGAACGAGCGTCGCGACCGCCGCGATGTCGTCGGAGTCCGGTGAGTCTCCGTGTTCTCTCTCCGCGCCGCTCGTGGTGAGGTCGTCGGCCGCGCCCTCAGGAAGCGGACCCCACTCGTCGATCGGGACGTCAACGAAGGTCGGGCCACGATGGGGAACGACCGCAAGGTGCAGCGCGCGGTCGAGTTCTGCACCGATGCGTTCGGGCGACTTCGCGGTAGTCGCCAGCTTCGTAATCGAAGCGACGATCGGTACGTGATCAAGCTCCTGCAGGGACCCGAGGCCCCAGATGCGTTCGGGTGCGCGTCCACCGATCACCACCAGCGGCGAACCGCTCATGTGCGCGGCCGCGATCGCGCTCACTGCGTTCGTGACACCGGGGCCGGCCGTGACCGCGGCGACGCCGACTCGTCGGGTGACCTTGGCCAGGCCTTCCGCCGCGAACGTCGCGGTCTGTTCGTGACGCGTGTCGACGAGGCGGATGCCGGATTTCACGCAGCCGTCGTACAACGGGAACAAGTGTCCACCCGACAACGTGAACACGGTGTCGACGCCGTGACGCGCGAGCACCGCTGCTGCGAGTGCACCGCCGTCGCGAGGCAAACCAAGAATCCCCTGCCCGCTCATCGCACCGCGTCGTGTTCGAGCTGGGCGAGGAACTCTTCCAGTGCGGATCTCCAGGCGCCCGGATTCTCGAATTGCGGAGAATGACCAGCGTCGGGGATCACGACGAGTGAGGAACCGGGGATCGCGTCTGCCATTGCCACTGACGCTTCGAGGAACGTCTCGTCCTCGTTCCCGATGATGACCAACGTCGGGCAACCGATGCTTCCCAACGCGTCGAGGAGGTCGGGCTGCTGGATGATCTCGGTGGCGAGCGTCGACCACATGATCGGCGAGACGCCCAGCGTCTTCGCGTCACAGAACTCGCGATACCCGGGACGCTGTTCCAGCAGCCGCTCATGGGCCGGAGTGCCGAGCGGACGAGCGACGTCCATCACTTCCTTCAGCGCCGCCATCCCCTCGGTCCGCGCGATCTCCGCGCCCGCGGCAACCAGGTCCCGATCGAGGCTCGACGGCGCTCCCGGCGCGGTGTTCATCAGCACCAGCGCCTCGACGCGGTCGCCCGCACGGAGTACGACGCGTTGGACGACCATGCCGCCCATCGAGTGACCGAGCAGGCGGAACCGATCGAACGACAGCGCATCGGCGACCTGCAACACGTCGAGCGCCAGCCGCTCGAGCGAGTACGCGCCCGGGTCCTCCGGATGGGCGCTCGCGCCGTGTCCTCGGTGATCGAAGGTGACCACAGTGGCACGGGACGCCAGCGCGTCGACGTGATCGCCGAAGTCGTCCTGCAACCCGCCGAACCCGTGGACCAGGATCACCGGCGGCCCCGCCCCCGCGACCCGAGCGGCGAGCCGCACCCCGTCGTCGGTCGAGATGTCGATTTCGCGCACGTCGCTCCCCGCTGCGGTGGCGGACGGATGGTCTGCGCCGACGTTCGCAACCGGATCGGTCACGGAGCACGAGGCTCCGACGGCCGGCACGCCAGCGTAATCTCGGATGATGCGGACGCCCCGGCCGGCTGGGACTCGTGCGCATACCCGCTCGCTTTCGCCCGCGGCGTCCGACGGCGCACTCGCCCGCTGGAAGCGGCCGTTACGACTCGTCGTGAGCGGCGCGTTGCTCGCGTTTCTGCTCACCAAGATCAACTTCGACCATCTGGTCCCGAAACACCGCACGCTCGGCACCCTCGCCTTCCTGGCCGGCGGCCTGGTCCTGATGGCGCTGAGCTTCGTGCTCGCCGCCTGGCGGTGGCAGCGGGTGCTGGCCGTCTTCGACGTCCGCGTCCCGTTGCGCCGCCTGCTCGGGTACTACCTCGCCGGGCAGTTCGTCGGGAACGTGCTGCCATCGACGATCGGTGGCGACGTGGTGCGGATCCGGCGCGCCGGCAAGGACGTCGGCGCCACCGAGATTGCGTTTGCGTCGGTCGTGCTCGAGCGGCTGACCGGCTTCATCGCGCTCCCCCTTCTCACCTTCGTAGGCATCCTCGCCGAGCCCGATCTCGCGACAACTTCGACGGGTTGGATCGCGCTCGTGATCGCCGCCGGAACCGTCATCGCCCTCGCGGTGATCCTCTACCTCGCCAACCATCCGAGAGTCGCGGGACGCTTCCGGGATCACGCCAACTGGATGCGCTACATCGGCGTGATCCACATCGGCGTCGATCGGCTACGACGTGACCGACGCGACGCGCTGATCGCGGTCTCGGCGTCGATCCTGTACCAAGCTTGCGTCGTCTCCTCCGTTTATTGCGCGGTCCACACCATCGGTCTGCGCATTCCGAATGCGGCGGTGCTGGCGTTCGTGCCTGCGGTCGCGATGGCGCAGGTCGTGCCGATCTCGGTCGGCGGGTTCGGCATCCGGGAAGGGCTGCTCGCGTTGCTGTGGCATCCGCTGGGGACGCCGACCGGAAAGGCCGTCGGTGTCGGATTGTTGTGGTACGCGATGACGCTCGTGGTCAGCGTCGCGGGCGCCCCGTCGTTCGCGCTCGGGCACCGGGTTCGCGATGTCGCCTCACACGACACCGAGACTCCGCCCGACGAGAGTGGAGAAGTCGATACTCCGCCCCCACGCGTTCGGTCCGACGTCGCACGGTCGGAGGCCATGTGACCCGCGTCGCCGAGCACCCCGCCGCGCCCGACCCGGCGCCCCATTCGTTCGACCCGCCGCGCCGCCGCCGTCTCCGCGGCGCCAAGGTGCTCTCGGACGGCCGGCGCCTGTACTGGTGGATCGAGATCGTCGCGATCGTCGTCTTCTACGTCGCCTATTCCGCGATTCGAAACGCCAACGGGAACGACACCGCACAGGCGCGGCACAACGCCGTCGACCTCATCGACGTGCAGAAGTTCCTTGGAATCAACCACGAGGCGACGCTCCAGCATTGGGCGCTCCACTTCAAGCCCCTGATCATCTTCTGCAACTACTTCTACGGTTCACTCCACTTCGTGCTTACCGCTGGCGTGCTCGTCTACCTGTTCCGAAAGTGGAGCGACGACTACGCGTTGTGGCGCAACGCCCTGGGTGTCACCACCGTGCTCGCGCTGATCGGCTTCACGTTCTTCCCGCTGATGCCACCACGCTTGATGCCCAGTCATTTCGGCTTCGTCGACACGCTCGACCGGTATCCCACACTGTGGACGTTCAAGTCGGGCCCCATAAACAAGATCTCGAACCAGTACGCGGCCATGCCGAGCATCCACTGCGCGTGGGCGCTGTGGTGCGCGATCGTGCTGACGCCGCGCCTCCGGCGAACCTGGGCCAAGGCGCTGGCGATCGCCTATCCGGTCGTGACCGTCACGGCGATCGTCCTCACCGGGAACCACTATTTCCTCGACGCGGTCGGCGGCTTCGTGGCGCTGGGTATCGGCTATCTCTTGGCGCGGCGCTTCACCCGTGCCGGTCGCGGAACGCGGGGCCCGCGTGCTCACAGCTCGGTATCCGGCTGGGACGTCGCCGATGTCGTCGCGGACCCCCCGTGACGGAGTGGCATCTCGACCACCTCGCGCTCGCGACCAAGAACGGAAACGAGGTGATCGCGCGCTTGGCCGTCGAGCTCGGAGCAACGCCGATCCACGGCGCCATGGCGCTTGGCTACCGGCCGATGCAAGTCCGTGTGGGCAATGCGACGCGGGGCATGAACGTCGAGGTCATCGAACCGTGGGATACCGAGCACAACGACTTTCTCGAGCGCTTCCTCGACCGCCACGGCGAAGGGCCCCACCACCTCACGTTCAAGTGTCCCGACCTCGCGGCGGCGCTGCCGTATGTCGAAGCCGCCGGCTTCCATCCAACCGGCGTCTCTCTGGACAACCCCCAATGGCGCGAAGCGTTCCTGGTTCCGAAGGAGGCGCAGGGCACAGTCGTGCAGCTCGCGGAATATCGGGACCCTGAGGCCAATCGTTCCGCGTACCTCGAGGCGCTCGAACACGGACCGCCCACCGAGGGGAAGTGGTGGACGGATCCGCCGTCGGCGCGCCCCGTCAGGGCCGAGCTGCGGCGAGTGGTGATGCGGTCGCCCGCGGTCGCGGACGCGTGCCGGCTGTTCGAAGACCTGCTCCAGGGGCGAGCGGTCGACGCGGGCGAGGGCTGGCGCGAGCTCGACTGGCCCGACGGTGAGCGGATACGTCTCGAAGAACGACCGGCGGACTCAGCGGGCGTCGATCGCGTCGAAATCATCGACCCCATTCGTCGTGACGTCGGCGGGGCGCCCGACGATTTCCGCGTCGCCGGGACGCGATTCGTCGTCGTCGACTACTGATCCTGCTTGCGGCGCCGGCTCCGACGCGCTGCCTCGCGCCGCCGCGCGAACCGCACCAGGGCAACGATGATTGCGCCCAAAACGGCTGCCACGAGGATGACCACGATCAACGGCGCCTTGTAGGTGTCGATGATGAAGTCGACCTTTACGTCGTCGGTGTTCAAGAGGGCAAAGACGAGAAGGACGATGCCGACGATCGCGGCAATCACCAACTTTGCAGAGATACCCCGAGAGGGCGGCGGCGCCGGCTGCTGCTGCTCGTGTTCGTCGTCGGCCATCGTGCGCCCCCGTTCCGCCCCCGGGTGAACCCTAGACGCGGTGCTCGGCCCTCCGCCGGAACACTCGCACCAGGCTTTCGCGTACCGCACGGTCCGCGAACGACAAGTGCGCGTCGCGCGCGTTCACCAACGCGAGACGCCGTTGTGGGATGTTCGCAATGCGAACGGTCTTGACGCCCTGCAGTTCCGGCGGTACCGCAGTCTCGGGGAGGATGGACGCGCCCGCGCCTGCCGCCACGAGATCGGCGATGAGCCTGATGCCCTCGATCTCGACCCGCACGTCGATGGTGAGCCCTTGGTTGCGGGCGGCCGCGTCGACCTCTTGGCGCAGTGGGTTGCCGACCGGCGGGAGAACAAGCCCGACGGCGGCGACGACATCGAGCGGCACGGGTTCTGCGGGAAGCGACACCGCGGAAGGAACGACACCGACCAGTGCGTCACGCAGCAGCGGCTCCACGACACAACGCGGGTTGTTCACCGGCTCGGTGACGATTGCCTGCGCGAGCTCGCCGGCGATGACGTCGGCGATGAGTCGAGGTGTCGCGCCTTCGTTGATGCGGAGCCGTACACCGGGCGCGCGGTCACGGAGATCGGCGACGACGTCGGGAACGACCCAGCGGCTCGCGGTCCCCACGATTCCGAACGCGGACGATCCGGCTTCGAGGCCCTGCAGCATGCGGACGTCGGTACGCATCGCGTCGAGCTCGCGCCGGATCCGGCGCGCCCGCTCGAGCACGACGTTGCCGAACTCGGTCGGCTGCGCACCCCGGCGGCCCCGGATGACGAGCTGGGCCTGGAGCTCCTCCTCGAGCTGGCGGACGTGCTCCGAAACGTTGGACTGGACGGTCGCCAGGGCGTCGGCGGCCGCCGTGAACGACCCCTCCTCGGCGATGGTCAACAGCGTGTCCAGATGCCGCAGCTCCATGGTGGCTCTCCCGATGTCCGCTCGACCTGCAGAAACGCGGCTTAAATATCGCATTTCAAGATGGTTACCATCAAAACTACCTGTTGGACAGATCATGTGCCACCGCGAAACAATGGCCCCCGCAGGACGAACCGGGGGAGCCGGTGCCCCCCCGCCGGCCCCCGGTCACTGCAGTGAACCCAACTTGTGCTTTGGAGGATGACAACGGTGGCGATCGACACCGTGAGCAGCCTGATCTTCACCGGTCCGCTCGCGTGGACGAACGAGGCGGCGTGCGTGGGCCAAACCGATCTCTTCTTCGCGCCCGCCGGCGAGCGTCCCGAGACGCGAACGGTCCGCGAAGGCAAGGCGCGCGCGATCTGCCGTTCGTGCGCGGTGCACATCCCCTGTCGCGACTGGGCGCGCCAGCACCGTGAGTACGGCTTCTGGGGTGGCGAATCCGAAGAAGAGCGCGCCGCCGCCGGCTTCCGCGTCGACATGCCCGTCGGTCGGGTCGCTCGTTACCCGAAGGGCAACGGCGAACCTGTCGCGCCGCGCGAACACAAGGTCGCCTGATCACGCCACGCCGCCGCGCCGCACGGCGGCGGTAGTGTCACCGGCGTGAGCGAATCGGCGCTCGCGCCCGAAGGCGTCGACCTGGAAAAGCTGCGCGAATTCTTCGCCGGCCAGGTCGCCGATGCCGAAGACGCACCGCTGCGCGCTTCGCTGATTGCCGGAGGCAAGTCCAACCTCACGTACGTCATCACTGACGGCGTGCGCGAGTGGGTGCTACGCCGACCGCCGCTGGGTCACGTCGTGGAGACCGCGCACGACATGGGCCGGGAGTTTCGAGTTCTCCGCGGCCTCGCGAGCACACGCGTGCCCGTGCCCCGCGTCTTCGCGTACTGCGACGATCCGAGTCTCATCGGCGCGCCCTTCTATGTCATGGAGAGGATCGACGGCCGCATTCCGCGCACGGCTGAAGAGATGGCCACGTTCACGCCCGATGAGGCGCGCCGGTGCTCGTTCTCACTCGTCGACGTGATGGCCGACATCCACGGCGTCGACTTCGACGCTGCCGGACTGAGCGACCTCGGACGCCCTGAGGGCTTCCTCGAGCGGAACCTGCGCCGGTGGGGCAAGCAGTGGGAGGCGAACAAGACCAGCGACATTCCGGAGATCGACGAGCTCGGTCGCCGCCTGCAACGCGCCCTGCCGCCGTCGGGCCCACCGTCGATCGTGCACGGCGATTACCGCCTCGACAACACGATGCTGGCGCCCGACGATCCGGGGCGTGTGATCGCCGTCCTCGACTGGGAGATGTCAACCCTCGGCGACCCTCTGACCGACCTCGGACTGTTCCTGCTCTACTGGGGCAAGGTGCCCGGCGCCGCCATCGGGACATCACAGGGCGTCGCCGAGGTTCCGGGCTTCATCACTACCGACGAAGTCGTCGAGCGCTACGCGGCCAACACCGGCCGCGACCTCGAGCATCTCGACTTTTATGTCGTCTTCGCGGCGTACAAGCTCGCGATCATCATCGCCGGCATCCACGCCCGCTACCTCATGGGCAAGACGCTCGGTGAGGGCTTCGACAACTACAGCGAACGCCTCACCGACCTCTCCCGCCACGGCCTCACCCTCGCCGAGGAGGCGCCGATCCCCGCGCTCCACGGGTAGCGGAGCGCGGGGATCGAGACGGCCGCAGCGGCGTCTAGGGTCGCGCGTGCGTGGCTGCCAATGCCGAGGGTCTCCGCTGGGAACACCAGGCCGAAGAGCGCGGACAACTGCTACACCCCGTCCTCGTCGCCGCCTTCGAAGGGTGGAACGACGCGGCCGACGCAGCTTCCAACGCGGCGAGCTGGCTCACGCAGCACGGGACAACGGTGCGCATCGCGACTATCGAACCCGAGGCCAACATCGACTTCCAGGCGCGCCGGCCACAAGTGGAACTGATCGGTGGCGTGACTCGGCACGTGACGTGGCCCTCGAACGACTTCTTCCGCGTGCACATCGAGAACCGGGATCTCGTCGTCCTGCGCGGGATCGAACCCAACTACCAGTGGCGGTCGTTTTGCCGCACTGTGCTGGCGGTCGCCGCCGAGACCAAGTGCTCGATGGTCGTCACGTTCGGCGCGCTGCTCGCCGACGTCCCGCACAGCCGCAAGGCGCGTATCACCGGCACCGCGACCGACCCCGAGCTCATCGCGCGCTTTGGCCTCAATCGCTCGCGCTATGAGGGACCGACCGGCATCGTCGGTGTCCTGCACGACATGTGCCGGTTGAGCGGAGTGTCGTCGGCATCCCTCTGGGCGCCTGTGCCCCACTACATTGCGTCGCCTCCGAATCCGGCGGCGACGCTCGCGCTGTTGGAACGGTTCAGCGCGCTCCTGGAGTTGCCACTCGACCTCCAACGCCTCGAAGCCACAGCGGCGGCGTGGCGAACAAAGGTGGACGAGGTCGCCGCCGGCGACGACGACGTGCGCACGTACGTCGAGCAGCTCGAGGAGCGTTTCGACGCCGACGATGATTCCGACGCGGGCACCCACGCGGGGCCCGACGAGCTCACATGGAAGGACCGGCTGGCGAGCGGCGACGAGCTGGCTCGCGAGCTCGAGGAATTTCTCCGGGACGAGCGTCCAGACGAGTGACGTCACGAGTACGGTCGAGCGTCACGATCGACGCGCCGATCGAAGACGTCTTCGCCTTCTTCGACGACCTGAAGTTCGCTCGGCTGCTTGTCCCACAACTCGTCGAGATCACCGGCGTCGAAGACTTGCCGAACGGCGGACGGCGTGTGTCCTACACGACGCTGGGGCGTGATCATCAGGTCTTCGACGCGAGCAGCGAGCACCTCGTGTACGACCCACCGGAACAGACCGTCGGGCGCAGCGTCCAGTCCGGCGTCGAGATGCTCTCGACGCGTAGGTTCACTGCGATCGCGGACGACCGCACCCGTGTCGACGCCGTCGTCGAATGGTCGGTGCCGGTGCGCTTCGTCGCCAAGATGGTCGAACGGCCGCTGCGCCGCCCACTGCGCGCCGCGTTGCGCAACGGTCTTGCGACCGCGAAGTCGTATCTCGAGCGCGCCTGAATCAGTCGAGCAAATCGCGCGCGACGGCTTCCCACAACTGCGTGGAAAGCCCCAGCGACTCAACGTCGACTCGCTCGTCGTTGCCGTGGAACATCGTCGCGTACGACTCGTAGTCGATGCGCCGGCTGAACAGCGCGTAGCCATACGCGACCGATCCGGCACGACGGAAGAACCGGGCGTCGGTGCCGCCGACCATCAGGAACGGGACCAGCGCCGAGTCCTTGACCAGCCGG
>Ga0066710_100004829_pt1 | contig 12074 bp, 13 predicted proteins | sample GraSoiAngelo_159_FD_79666 | JGI IMG/M metagenome (GOLD analysis project Ga0066710, IMG submission 79666) | Grasslands soil microbial communities from the Angelo Coastal Reserve, California, USA - 14_1009_16_40cm | ecosystem: Environmental > Terrestrial > Soil > Grasslands | place: USA...
AGGCGGAAGCCGCCCAGGGCGACGCTCCCGCTCGCCAGCACCGAACGCTGCAGACGCCGATCCTCTGCTTCGTCGGACCACCGGGTGTCGGCAAGACATCGCTCGGCCGCAGCATCGCGCGAGCCCTCGACCGCAAGTTCGTGCGCATGAGCCTCGGAGGCATCCACGACGAGGCGGAGATTCGCGGCCACCGGCGCACGTACATCGGTGCGCTGCCCGGCCGCATCATCCAGTCGATGCGCACCGCGGGCACGCGCAACGCGGTGATCATGCTCGACGAGATCGACAAGGTGGGCATCGACTTTCGCGGCGATCCCTCGGCGGCGCTGCTCGAGGTGCTCGATCCCGAGCAGAACTGGGAGTTCAGCGACCATTACCTGGAGGTCCCGTACGACCTTTCACCCGTGCTCTTCATCACCACGGCGAACATCGCCGAGACGATCAGCCCGCCGCTGCGTGACCGCATGGAGATCATCCGTATCACCGGCTACACGGAGCAGGAGAAAGTGCAGATCGCCGAGCGACATCTGATCCCGCGCCAGCTCGAGCAGCACTCGCTCGACGGGGGCGAGCTGCAGATCTCGCGCGAGGCGCTGGTGGCGATGCTGCACGGCTACACGCGTGAGGCTGGTGTGCGCCAGCTGGACCGCACCATCGCCGAGGTCGCGCGCAAGATCCCGCGCAAGCTGGCCGCGCCGGGCGCCACTGCGCCGGTGGTGGTGCAGGCCGACGACCTGCGCGACTTCCTCGGCCCGCAGCGTTTCGACTACGGTGAAGCGCAGGAGCGCGACGAGGTGGGCGCCGTGACCGGCGTCGTGGTGAGCGAGGTGGGCGGCGACATCGTCACCGTCGAGGCCCTCGCCATAGCGGGCAAGCCGGACCTGGTGCTGACCGGACAGCTCGGCAACGTGATGGAGGAGTCGGCGCGAGCGGCGCTCTCATGGGCGCGCGTGCATGCGATCGAATACGGCGCGCCCAAGGACTTCTTCGAGGAGCACTCCATCCACGTCCACGTGCCTGCGGGCGCGATTCCCAAGGACGGTCCCTCCGCAGGAGTGACCATGACCACGGCCATGGTCTCCGCGGCTGCGTCGCGTCAGGTGCGCCGCGACCTGGCCATGACGGGCGAGGTGACGCTGCGGGGCCGGGTCCTCCCCATCGGCGGAGTCAAGGACAAGCTGCTTGCCGCGCACCGCGCCGGATTGAAGACGTTCATCCTGCCCGCCAAGAACGTGCGCGACCTGCACGAGATCGACCAGGAGATCCTCGACGCCATCAAGGTCATCCCCGTGGAGAGCGTCAACGAGGTGCTCGACGCCGCACTCATGGAGGCGGAGGCGCCGAAGCGCCGTGAGCGACGTGGCGCCGGGTTCATGCTGCCGATTCCCGGGACAGAGGGGCCGAGCCCGATCAACGCCAGCTCACGCTGAGCACGGCGCTCGGCGTCGGGTAGTGTTGCCCGCGTGACCGAGACATTGCGGGACCTGGTCGAGCTGGCCATCGTCGTCGACGCGACCTTCGATCAGAACTGTTACGTGCTGCGCCGTCGCGACTCGCCCAACGTCCTGGTGATCGACCCGGGTCTGCAGCATCAACGCACGCTGCAGTTGCTCGAGAGCAAGTCGCTCAGCTGTGACCGCATCCTCCTGACTCACGGGCATCCCGACCACGTCAACGGCGTTCCCGCCGTGAAGGCGGTGTACGGCTGCCCGGCGGCGATCCATCCCGACGATCGCGAGCAGCTGGGGTCGGTCTGGAGGCTCCCCGGGGTCTCGCCGGACCTTCCCGAGGTGATCTGCGAGGACGATCTGACCGACGGCGAGGTGCTTCGCTGGCAGGACCTCGACATCGAGGTGCTGCACACGCCCGGGCACACGCGCGGCTCGGTCTGCTTCCGCATCGGACCCGACCTGCTCAGCGGCGACACACTGTTCCAGCGCGGCGTCGGGCGCACCGACCTCCCCGGCGGGTCATGGCCGGCGTTGCTGTTCTCGATCGAGCACCGCCTGTACACGCTGCCGCCGGACACCGTCGTGTACCCGGGCCATGGCTCGCGCACCACAATTGCGGACGAGATGCAGCTCAATCCGTTCGTGACGCATCCCCGCTATCGCTGAGAGGGTGGACCGATGCCGAGTGACTACCACTTCATCACGCGCTGGCGGGTTCGGGCGACGCGCGAGGAGGTCACCGACGTCCTGCGCGATGCCGCCGACCTGCCTCGCTGGTGGCCGTCCGTCTACCTGGAGGTGAGCGTCGTCGAGGAAGGCGATGCCGACGGGGTGGGCCGCGTGGTCGACCTGTGGACCAAGGGATGGTTGCCGTACACGCTGCGCTGGCGGTTCACCACGACGCGCCGCGACGGAGCCGATGGATTCTCACTGCGCGCCGACGGCGATTTCGTCGGTCGGGGAACGTGGACGTTCGTCCAGGATGGAGACCACGTCAACGCCTTCTACGACTGGCGCATCGCGGCGGAGAAGCCGCTGCTGAAGCGACTCACCTGGCTGCTGCGCCCCGCCTTCAACGCCAACCACCGCTGGGCGATGCGCCAGGGCGAGGAGAGCCTCAAGCTCGAGCTCGAGCGACGTCGCCTGCCCGCCGGTCAAGCCGCGTCGTTGCCCCGGCCGCCCGGCCCGACTTTCGCCCGCCTGCTGCGCGCTCGCTGACACAGGAGGCGAGGCGTCGCCCGACTCTCAGTCGGAGCGGCCGAGCCGGGCCAGGAACTCGTGCAGGATGGCCGCCGTCACGCCCCAGATGACACGTCCGCCGGCGTCGTAGAAGTGCACGTCGTGGCGCACACCGTCGCGCTCGAGCACGCGCACCGAATGCGGGGCAACCAGCAGCAGTGCGAGGTCGACATGAAACCACTCGGCCACCTCCACCGGGTCGGTGATGATGTCGAACGCCTGCCGCTGCAGGCCGACCACGGGTGTGAGCCACACGTCGGACACCTTGGTCGACATCGGCGGAAGAATGCCGATCACTTCGACGTTCGCCGGGTCGAGGCCAACCTCCTCCTCCGCCTCGCGAAGCGCGGTGGTGACGGCGTCGTCGTCGCCGAGCTCCGCGGAGCCTCCGGGAAACGCGATCTGGCCGGCGTGCTGCCGCAGGTGCGGCGAGCGCAGCGTGAAGAGCAGCGGCATTCCTTCGAGCGCAGGATCGAGCAATAGCAGAACGGATGCCGGCCGTGCGTCAGCCGGCGCTGCCGGCGGCGGCGCGCCGGTGGTAACTGCTTCTCGCACGCGTGCGAGCAGTGTCTCGGGGGAGGTCACCTGCTGTTGTTAGCAGATCAGGATGCGGAACGGGGCGGGCCGAGCCGGTAGCGCAACCAGGCCTCGAGCCGCGACATCGCATCAGCGCGACGTGCCGCATCCTCGAGGACGTCGGCTAGACGGCGGCGCCGCTCGTAGCGCGCGGCGACATCGGCTTCGTCCGCATCCACCAGTGCCTGGATATGATCAGGTGCCATATCTATCGACCATCCCCATCTCTATCGGCCATCCTGAAGCTGTTAACGCACTCCCCTGCCCGTAACCTTCGTCCAGTGTAGCTCGCCAATACCCAAAGAGTTGCGAAGAAGAGTCAAGCCTCGATCAGATGTGGCGAACACCGTGCATCAAAGCGCGGTCGGCGGGCCGAAGACAAGAGACGTTTGCATCACGTGTGGGGGCGAAACCCATTTCTCGCACCGTCAGTACGCGGGCAGTGGGCGCACCGTCGCCGTCTATCGCTGTCTCACGTGCGGCGCCGTCACAACTGGCACTCCGATGTTGCAATCGGAGAGCAGCAAGGACGCGCGTGCGCGCACCGGACGGTCGCGCAAGCATGCCGGGTACGACGAGGGACCTCCGGGTAACCCTGTCCTCGACCCGGAGACGGCACGGCGGCTCCTCGACGAGGCGCCTCCGGACGCCTGAGTCAGACGGCTGCCGCCTCGGCCGTGGCGGCGGCGGCGTGCGCAGCGGCGGTGAAGCGCTCGAACCATGCCTCGACGAGCATGTTCACCCGCTCCCTGTCGACGTCGACCGACAGGGCGTGACCGCTGCGCGGAAAGACGTGCCGCTCCACCGACGTGCTGCACACCAGGCGACGCGCTATCTCGTCGGCGCAGGCGGGGTCGACGGTGCGATCCCTGCCCCCATGCAACACCAGGACGGGGCAGCGGACCTGGGCGAGCTCGTCGCGCACGTGAGCGCAGAAGCGGTTCAACTCGTTGATGGCCCGCGTCGAGCGGAGCCCGTATGAGTAAAGCTCCTCGACGGCGTCCTGGTTCCAGAGGTCGACGTCGTCGCCGGGCCGGTGCCATCGAGCCACGTGCTTGAGCGCGGGGAGCAGGCGGAGCAGGAAACCTGCGAGTCGCACCGGCGCAGCGAGGCTGGCAACCGCGGCGACGCGGAGGTCGGTCGCTGCCAAGTGCAGCGCCATGGTCGCTCCCATCGACTGCCCGGCGACGACCGTCACGTCGCACTCCGCCGCGAGCTCGTCGAGCGCACGCTGCGCGCCGGCGACCCAGTCGCGCCAGGTCGTGCGCTCCAGCGCCTCCGGCGTCGCGGCGTGGCCCGGCAGCGCGGGCGCGTGGCAGCGCCAGCCGGACGCGGCCAGGTGCTCGCCCAGCCGGCGCAGCTCGGGCGGCGTGCCGGCAAAGCCGTGGAGCAGCAGCGCACCCCGGCTGCCGGCGCCGATGCGCCACGGTGCGACCACCACGGGGTCGAAGGGCTCGAGCATCCGCGCCGTCATACAGGGAGTATGTCGACGGAGGGCGGTCGCGTGCCAGATGGTACGGTCGTCGTCGGATGAGCGACGCCCTGCTTCGTGACGCGCTGCACACGGTCGTCGCGGGAGGCGACCTCGACCGCGACACATCGCGCCGCGTCATGGACATGGTCATGGAAGGGGCCGCAACACCGGCGCAGATGGGCGCGCTGCTCACGGCGCTGCGCGCCAAGGGCGAAACGGTGGACGAGCTGACGGGCATGGTCGAATCGATGCGCGACCACGCGACCCAGGTGAGGCTCGACGTCGATGCCGTGGACACGTGCGGCACGGGTGGCGACCGGGCCGGCACCTTCAACATCTCGACCCTGGCGGCGCTGGTCGTTGCCGGTGCGGGTTGTCCGGTGGCCAAGCACGGCAACCGCGCCGCATCGTCACGCTGCGGCAGCGCCGACGTGCTCGAGGCGCTCGGTGTGGCGATAACCCTGCCGCCGGAGGGCGTGGCGCGATGCGTCGCCGAGGCCGGCATCGGCTTCATGTTCGCTCCCGCGTTTCACCCGGCGATGCGCCACGTGGCCCCGGTCCGCCGCGAGCTCGGCTTCCGCACCGTGTTCAATGTCCTAGGACCGCTGGCCAACCCGGCGCGAGTCCGGCATCAAGCGATCGGCGTGGCAGACGCGTCGCTGGCGTTGCGCATGGCGCAGGTGCTGCAGCGCATCGGACATCGTCACGCGCTGGTGTTCAGCGGCCCAGGCGGCGTCGACGAGCTCGGGGTCGGCGGCGTGGCTGATGGGTACGAGGCCGGTCCCGAGGAGGTCCGACTCTTCTGCGTCGACCCTGGCGCGCTGGGCATCGAGCCGGTGACCGTCGAGTCGGTGCGCGGTGGCGACGCGGCCGCGAACGCTTTGACGATTCGCACTGTGCTCGACGGCGAGCCCGGGCCGGCGCGCGACGTGGGACTCCTCAACGCCGCGGCCGCACTGCTTGCAGCCGAGCGGTGCAAGGACCTCAGCGAGGGCATCGAGCGAGCGCGCCAGTCCATCGATTCCGGTGCGGCGCGGAGGAGCCTCGAAACCCTGATCAGCGTTTCGAACGAGGCTGCGCGGTGACGTCTCCGCGGCTGCCGCGGCGACTCCAGGTGGCGCTGCAGTTGCTCCCTGACGGCGCACGCTCAGTTGCCGATGTCGGCGCCGGCCATGGCGCACTGGCCTTTCACCTCGGCGCCACGGCTACCCGCGTGATCGCCACCGAACTTCGCTCCGGTCCGTACGCGGAACTGTGCCGCAACCTCGGCTGCTGGGACGCGGCGGCGAACATCGAGACGCGGCTCGGCCCCGGGCTGCACCCACTCGCCGCCGGTGAGGTCGATGCGGCCGTGCTCGCCGGCACCAGCGCGCCCACCGCGCTGGCGATCAGCGAGCTCGCGCCTGCCAAGAGCGTGCGCTGGCTCGTCCTGCAATGCATGCAGGGCAGCCACCAGGTGGAACCGTGGCTGCAGGCGCGTGCATGGCGCGTGGCGGAGCGGAGCGACGTTGCCGACCGGCGCCGGGTGTACCCGACCTGGCTCGTCGAGGTGGCGGCGTGAACCGCGGCGATGCGTTGCGTCTTCTGCAGGACGCCGACGACCACGTTGCAGCTCTGCGCAACGACATCGAGACCATCGAAGCGACATTGCGCGGCGATGCCGAGCTGGACCGCCGCCTGGGCACGGCTTCCTCGGCGAGCGACGCGCGACGCACAGCCGACGAAGAAGCGGCGGCGGCCGAGACAGAGCTCAACGCGCTGCAGAAGCGCGTGCGCACCCTTGATCGGCGCCTGTATGACGGCACGGTGCACAACCCGCAAGAGCTGCTCGAGATGCAACGTGAGCTTGAAGCGCTGCGCGAGCACGCATCCGCCGTGGAGGCGCACGCCCTGGAGCTGTTGGAAACTGCGGAGACGGCGCAGACCGACGAGCACACGGCCACGTCAGACGTCAGCGCACGCGAGTCGCAGCGCGCCGCCGAGCGGGGACCGTTGCAGGAGCGGCGAGCCACCCGCGGTCACGAGCTCGACGATGCAATCGCGGGGCGAGATGCCATTGTCGCGTCTGTCGTGCCCGCCGACCTTCGCCTGTACGAACGGGTCAGCGCGAAGCATCGCCCCGCCGTGGCGCGTCTCACCGGTGATTCGTGCGGGGGATGTCACCTGCCGCTGTCGATCGAGGAGCGGCGCGCCGTGCGCACCAGCTCCGATCTCGTGCAGTGTCCCAACTGCGATCGCATAGTGGTCCCGTGAGCGCAACGGTGATCGCCTACACCGACGGTGCGTGCTCGGGAAATCCGGGCACCGGCGCATGGGCGTACCGCCTGGAGTGGCCCGACGGCACGGTGGAGGAGGCGGTGGGTGGCGACCGGCGCACCACCAACAATCGCGAGGAGCTCAAGGCCGTGCGTGAGGCACTGCTCCGATTTCGCCGGCGCGCCGGCGACGACCCTGCGTGGCGGATCGTGGTCCGCACCGACAGCATGGGCGTGATCAACTGGCTGACGCGCGTCTGGAAACGCAACAAGAACCTCGATCTGTATCCGTCCATCGACCCGCTCATCGACGCGCGCGTCCGCTTCGAGCACATACGCGGGCACAGCGGAGACCCCGGCAACGAGCGCGTGGACCAGCTGGCGGTTGAGGAGACGCAGCGTCAGCTTGGTCGATGAGCCGCGGCGCGCACGTTACGGGTCCGGCGCTATCCGGGCACTCGACTGAGGGTGCCGTTGTCGCTGAGCAGAGCGCCCGCTCAGTCGATGACGACCGGGAGATCGCCATACGCAACCTGGCCAAGCACGGTCTCCCAGTCGAGCGTCAGCAAATCTCCGCTCGGGAGACCGGGCGGGACGTCCATCTCCATCTCGAAATCAGCCTCGGCGCCGGACGCGATCACGGGCAGCGTCGCGCAGTTGAGCAGGTGCATCTCAGTGGCCACCACTCGGTAGCTCGGGGCGTCGAGCAGCTGCTCCCGATAGCCGATGCAGGGGTCGAGCGGGACCGGCGGATCCATCGGCGGTGAGCTCGCCAGGACAATGAAACGTACGACACCACCGGAGTACGCGTGAAGTGGGGACGGGGAAACTATCACAAGGCTCAGATCGATGAGCGGCGTCGGCAGCGACGGGCTGCCGCTCGGCGTCCAGGGAACGAAGTCGTCGGCGGTGAGCCTTCCATAGTCCACGCTCGGAGAGCTTCCGTCGGGACATCTTGGTCGCGACGGCGCCACCGTAGTCGAAAGCGCAATCGCGTTACGTGGCAGCTGCACCGTCAGCCGGTACGGTCCGTCGTCCGGTCCGCACACCGCACCGCCCCACGTGACGAGGCTCGAGGCGACATCGCCATGACTCAACGCAACCCACGGCTGCAGCACGAATGGGTGCGACGGAGGCGCCGGGGTCGCCACCACGCTGCGCCGGTCGCGTCCAAGCACCTTGACGATTGGCGGTCCCTGCAGAGCGCAGCGATGGATGGTCACATTGGTGAGCCCTAGATGCCCGAACTCGCCGCCGTTGCCGGGAGGTCCGAACGATCCATCAAGGCGCAGTTCGGTCGCGCCGCATCATGGCACCGATGCGTCGGCCACCGTGCCGGGAACCGGCGGTGGATGCGCAGGGTCGTACGGCGTCGACACCCACGGCACGGTTCCGGCCGGCAGGATGGGTGGCTTGGGAGCCGGTGATGGACTGGGCTCCGGGTGAGCTGAAGCACTCGGCCAGCTGGCGTTGCCCATGGACACCGCGCCGCAGCCCGACATGATCAGCATCGACATGCACGCAGCAGGAAGCGCCTGCCGCCGCCGGGCGGCGCGCATCAGGGCGTCGCCGCGTACTGCATGGACCAGCTGTGCCCGGCGTTGGTGGTGACGAGCAATGCCGGGTTGCCGCTGGTGCCGGCTGCGCTACAGATCACCCACCCGTGCGCGGGCGTGACAAAGGCTGCAGCGATCGCCGTGCTGCGACAGGGAACGGAAAGACTTGGCGTCACCTGCGGTCCGCCCGCCGTTTCAACGAGCGAGACATCGTTCGCACCGGGGGTGTTGCCGAACCATGCGGTCACCTGAGGGTTCACGATGCTGAGCGGACCGGCGTAGGAGCCCGGGGCGATCGCGCCGACGGCTTGGGGAGTCCACCAGCCGGCGGTCCACACCTGTGTGAAGCGGTCGGCGCCCGGCGACGTCCAGGCGGCGCTCGCGCCACTGCCCCCTGCAGCTCCCGGTCCTTGGGCAAGCACGGCCACACCGTTGGGGTAGGCGCACTGCACGAACACGGTGCCCCCCGGCTTATTGCCGGTGTCGAGCACGGGCTGCCATGTGGTGCCGGCGTCCCGGGTGCGCCACACCCTGCCGCCCGCACCGACCCAGCCGTCATCGGGTTCGGTGAAGCAGACCGAGGTCACGCCCGCCGGCGCATGGCTCGATGGATGCCAGCTATGCCCTCCATCGTCGGTGTGCACAAGCGTGCATGAACCCGACGTCACGCCGAAACCATCGCTGCTGCTGACGAAATGCACCGACATCAACGGGCTCGGCGGCTCGCCCAGTGCCGTCCATGAATTGCCGCCGTCGGCTGTGCCGAGCAGGGAGTCATCCGCAAGCGCCCATACATGTCCGTCGTCGAGCGCGTCAACGCTGTAGAAACGCGCAGATCCCGAGTACTCCCGTCTCCAGGTCTTGCCGCCGTCATGCGAGCTCAGGATGCGGCCGCTGCCAACCATCCACACGTGCTGAGTGCCGATCACCTGGACGCCCATCAGCGGACCCTCGTTGGGGCCGGGGAGGCTGGGAAGCCTGGCGTCGGGACAGCTGGCATTCGCGCCCTGGCTCGGTATCGGAGTGCCGGCGACAGGCGGTTTGTTGGCGCCGTTTGGCGCGCCGGCTGACAGCGACGAGCTGTGTCTGGCGAAGACCATGACGATGAGCACGATGATCGCCGCCGCCGCCGCGCACGCGCCGAGGACCTCGACGGCGAGCCGCCATGATTGCCGCGCTTCCGCGAACGCCCGATGGCGTACGAAGTCCGTCACCGCATCGAGCGCCTGCTGCTCAGCCGGCGTCAGCCGCCGCCGAACAATCGGCGCGTCATCGCGATTGCGTGCACCGTCCTTCATCGCGACGTCTCCTCAGACGCATCGGCGAGCATTCGACGCAAGGTGTCGCGGGCGCGCGCCAGCAACTGTTTGGCTGCGGGCTCGCTGATGCGCATCACCCGAGCAACGCCAGAAATCGTCAGATCCCCGTCGTAACGCAGAGAGATGGCGGCACGCTGACGTCGCGGCAGCTCTCGGAGCGCACCGGCAACGCGCTCGAGGCTCGCCGATGCCGCGCCGGCATCGTCGCCCGCAACCCAGAAGGCCGGGACCGTCAGCCAGCGACGGCGCGGACGTCGCGCTTCGCGGTAAGCGATGGTCAGAAACCACGGGCGGAACGCTCCGCGCCGTTTGCCACGGTGGCGCCAGGCCCGAATCGACGCATCCTGGAGCACATCGGCCGTCTCTTCCGGTGACAGACCGAGGGCGCGAACCACCCGGAATGCGGCCTCCATCGCCTCCAACAGGTCGGCGGTGAACGCGGCCTCGTCGCGCTCTTCGGTCTCCTCCCTGGCCACCACCGCGGGCCTCCAGCTGTTGAGCTCTCCCTGAACGGAACTCGTCATGTGCTGCCGGTAAGACCCTTGGCGGGTCAGAAAGGTAACGGAGGCCCGCCTGGTTTCGGGAGCTGCAAGCCGGCCGGTAAGCCGGGTTCTGTCCCCGTCACCACTGCCAGCCGAAGCTGGGCTCCCGGGAGACGGAGGACGGTCATCCATCTGGGACGCCGGTTACCCGGCGCCTCGAGCGGCCTGACCCGGGGCACTGAGAGCGAGCAACTCTTGAACGCCGAGGCGTTCGGCCCCTGTTCGACCTTGCTCCGGGCGGGGTTTACCCGGCCCGCCGGTCACCCGGCGGCCGGTGGGCTCTTACCCCACCATTTCACCGTTGCCCCGTTGCCGAGGCTGTGTCTTTTCTGTGGCACTCTCCTTCGGGTCACCCCGACTGGGCGTTACCCAGCGCCCTGCTCTGTGGAGCCCGGACTTTCCTCGAACGGCGAACCGTCCGCGACCGTCTGGCCGGCTTGCGGATCGATTGTATTCCCAGTCCGGCCAGCGCTCTCCATGCCCACGTACGTATGTTCGCTAGACGGCATTCCAGGGGTCGTGCTACCTTTCGCCCCGTTTGGTGGAGCGAAGTGGTGAAAAGTGGGGCAACAGAACATCTCCCGACCCCGCAAGGGGCTCCGCGTTGACCTGGATGCGTGACCCGTGTTCGTCGGCACGTTTCGGCATCAGGTCGACGGCAAGGGCCGAGTCGCGGTCCCCGCGCAGTTCCGGCGCGGGCTGCCCGCCGGCAGTGTCGTGGCCATCGGCCCTGAGGGCCGTCTGATGCTGTATCCGGCGGACGAGTGGACCGCGCTGGAGGAGCGATACCGCCGCACGTCCGAAACGCCCGCCGAGGAACGCCGGCTGATCAGGCAGCTCTTCGGCAGCGCGCGCGAGGTGGAGCTCGACGCCCAGGGGCGCATCCTGCTCGGCCCCGACCATCGCGACTTCGCCGAGATCCGCGAGCGCGCCGTGTTCACCGGTGTCGGCAACGTCATCGAGGTGGTCGGTGAACGAGTGTGGGACGCCGATGTCTCATCGCTCGACGCGGCCTCCTTCACCGAGCTCCACGACCGTGTCAACCAGCGCAGCACGCCCGCGCGCCCGCCCGAGTCGTGAGCCGACGGAACCGACCACCCTTGACTCCTCACTGTCCTCATGCCGACCGTGGCAGACATGAGGTTCACCGCGACTGCCACGCCCGGTGCAGCGGCTGACGCGCTGGAACACCGGCCGGTCCTTCTACACCCCCTCATAGAGAGCCTGCAGCCCCGACCGGGGCAGATCGCCGTCGACGGCACGCTTGGCGCCGGCGGTGTCACCGCCGCGCTCGCCGAGCGCGTCGCACCCGCAGGCCGCGTCATCGCGATCGATCGCGACCCTGATGCGGTGCGCCTGGCCAGCGAACGTTTCGCCGAAGACGAAACCGTCATCGCAGTCCACGGTGATTTCGCCGACCTGGACACAATCACCCGGTCACTGGGTTACCCCGAGGTGGACATCGTGACACTGGACCTGGGCATCTCCTCGCTCCAGCTCGACGATCCCAGCCGAGGGTTCAGCTTCCGCAACGACGGTCCGCTCGACATGCGCATGGACCCTGGTGGCGGCGAGAGCGCCGCCAGCATCGTCAACGCATGGTCGACCGAGGAGCTGACGAGCGCGATGCGTGACTACGGTGAGGAGCGCTTCGCTCGCTCG
>Ga0066710_100004830_pt1 | contig 12071 bp, 11 predicted proteins | sample GraSoiAngelo_159_FD_79666 | JGI IMG/M metagenome (GOLD analysis project Ga0066710, IMG submission 79666) | Grasslands soil microbial communities from the Angelo Coastal Reserve, California, USA - 14_1009_16_40cm | ecosystem: Environmental > Terrestrial > Soil > Grasslands | place: USA...
CACGGGAACTAAGGCGCTCAGGAAGGAAAACGTTGAAAACGAGACGGAGATCAGATTTTCGCGCTCAATAGATCTAAGGTACGAGTGGCAATCTCATTATCTTCGGGTTCCGGTCCCTGGGGGAGTCTTGAATCGAAACAACATCGCAACTGTCGCGGACTCTTTTCATGACGCTCACGAGAGGAATTTTGGTCACAGAAGACCCGCAAAAATCCAGAGCGTCCACTTGAGGGTAAGAGCCGCCGGAGAGCTTCCGAAGCCAAGAATTGAAGAATCAACAGCCAAATCCGAGTCCGTATCGAAGGAAGCGCTCCAGGGTCGAAGAGATGTCTACGTTAGATCCGAGGGATTCGTCCAATGCGGGATTTACAACAGGTCACGACTCTCGTACGGCAACGTGGTAGAGGGACCGGCCGTCATCGAGGAAGAAACGTCGACCACCTTTATCCGCAAACAGGATCGGGCCACCGTAGACAAGTTCGGTAATCTCCTGGTAGAGGTGGGCGGCTCTTCTCCGGAAAAATAGACCCCAATCCGCGCGTATCCAGAGAGTATTTTCTCGCGCTACCGTAAGGCCGCCTCTTCCGACGAGGACTGAATTTGGACTCCGTCCGCCACGCCTTCTCTCGGTTCCGAGCTAGGGCCTGCTGAATCTGCCTGCCCTTTTCTATTCGCCGCGATCTCTTCGTAAAAGTGGCAGTAGACGAAATGTCCCGGGGTCGCCTCCCTGAACTCTGGTTCCTTCTCGGCACAGAAATCCCTCGCGTACTGACAGCGCGTTCGGAAGCGACAACCGCTCGGCGGAGCCGAGGGCGATGGAATCTCCCCCGACAGTATTATTCTCCTCTGCACGAAGTCCGGGTCGGGCCGAGGAACGGCGCTGAGTAAGGCCATTGTGTACGGATGCAACGGGTTCGAAAAAATCTTCGCCGTGGGTCCGTACTCGAATAGCTTTCCCAGATACATGACGGCGACCTTGTGGCTCATGTATCTGACGACGCTCAGATCATGCGCGATGAACAGAAACGCCGCATTAGTTTCCTTCTGCAGAGACATGAGGAGAGTGATGATCTTCGATTGCACGGAAACGTCAAGGGCCGACACAGCTTCATCAGCGATGATGAGCTCAGGTGAAAGTGCTATTGCTCTCGCGATAGCAATCCGTTGTCTTTGCCCGCCGCTGAACTGTTGGGGGTACTTTTCCATATCGGACGCCCTGAGCCCCACTCTTTCGAGAAGCTCCTTCACCTTCTCTCTCTTCGCCGATTTGTCCAGACTCGTATTGATCGTCAATGGTTCTGACACAACATCGTACACGGACATCCTCGGGTCAAGAGAGGACATCGGATCCTGAAATATCACGCTCATCTTCCTACGAACGCTCTTGATCTCTTTCTTGCTAGCTTTTGAAAGGTCGTTTCCATTGAATAATATGTGGCCTGCAGAAGGTTTGTGAGTACCAAGGATTAGCCTTCCGACCGTCGTCTTTCCTGAGCCGCTTTCACCGACGAGTCCCAGAGTCGTCCCACGCTCTATCGAGAAAGACACGCCATCTACTGCCCCAATCTCCGCGATCGTTTTCTTCATGACGAATCCCGATTTGACGGGGAAGGCCTTCGCAAGATCTTGGACCGAGAGCAGTGATTTGTCAGGGCTGACTTCCTGCTTCAAATGTGCCTGCTCTCCCATTCTTCAGTCTGGTAGATTAGACAGGCGGCCGAGTGCTCCCCTTCGACAGGCTGCAAGGATGTGTCCTTCTTTGTGCAGATGTCATGCTTGTACGGACATCTCGGATTGAAGTGACAGCCGGTGGGCAGGTTCCTTGGATCAGGTACCTCTCCGCCGATCCCACCCAAGACTGCCTCCTTGACGTCGATTTTGGGAACGGCATCCAGCAGGAGTTTTGTGTACGGGTGAAGAGGGCGGGAGAAGATCTCCCTCTTCGAGCCCGTCTCAACCACCCTCCCGGCATACATCACAGACACCCTATCGCAGGCCCAGGCGATTATGCCTAGATTGTGAGTGATCAGCAGTATGGAAGTACCCCGCTTGTCGCGTATCTTCATCAGGAGTTCCAGGATCTGTGCCTGAATCGTGACGTCGAGATTTGTCGTCGGTTCGTCCGCGATGATCAGGTCAGGCTTCCCGGCGAGCGCTAACGCGATCATCACGCGCTGTCTGATTCCTCCGCTCATCTGAAAGGGATATTGATCGAGTCGGGTCTCCGGATCTGATATTCCCACAGAGGAGAGAAGTTCGACTGCTTCGCTATTGACTTTCGAGCCATCCATCTGCCTGTCGTAATTACGAAGAGTGTCCTTGAGCTGGGAACCTACCTTGAAGGTAGGATTGAGGGAAGATAGAGGATCCTGAAAGACCATCGAAATTCGTCTTCCCCTGACACGTCGCATCTCTTCGTCAGAAAGTGTAAGCAGGTCTGCACCATCAAGCACGATGCTGCCGGAGACTATTCTGCCAGGGTTTGGGACCAGACGAATCACTGAGAGACCCGTGATTGATTTTCCGCTTCCCGATTCTCCTACGAGTCCGTGTATCTCGCCCTTTGATACAGAAAGGCTCACTCCGTCGACGGCTTTGACGGTTGCTTTCCTCAGGATGAACTGGGTTCTCAGATCCGTGACCGAAAGAAGCTCCAATTCGATATGCCCTCAGAATCTTAGCGATGGATCCAGCGCGTCTCGAAGGCCGTCCCCAATCAGGTTGAACCCGAGAACCGCTAGCGCCAGAAATATTCCTGGAAACACCATCAGGTAGGGGTCGAGGATGAAATTCGCCCTTCCATCTGCTATGATCGACCCCCAGCTCGGGATGTTCGGGCCCACGCCAAGACCCAGGAAGCTCAATCCCGCTTCTGCGAGTATGGCGAATCCAATCCCTATCGTCCCAAGGATGATGATCGGGCTGATCGAGTTTGGGATTATGTGTTTGAATACGAGCCTGAAATTCGAGGCGTTCATCAATCTCGCCGCCTCGATGTATTCCAACTCCTTCAAGGACAGGGCTTGACTCCGTATGACTCTTGCGTACCCCGGCCACGCAACGATTGAAAGTGAGACTATTACATTTGCGACTCCCTGCCCGAGGACTGCCATGAGCCCGATCGCAAGGATGAGCCCGGGAAAGGCGAGGAAAATGTCCGCGATCCTCATTATGACCTGGTCCGACTTTCCTCCGTAGTAGCCCGAAATTGCGCCCACGACGGTTCCCGTCGACAACGAGATCGCGACAACGGAGAGTCCAACCTCCAAAGATATCCTGGTTCCGTACAGTATTCTGCACAGAACATCTCTGCCGAGCTGATCTTGACCTAGAAGGTGGCTCATGCTCGGAGGCGCCAGTCTCCCTGCGAGGTCTTGCAGGTAAGGATTGTACGGAGCTATGTAGTTGGCGAAAATCGCGATTATCACGAGAGCCAGTACAATTATCCCTCCGGCTCGCGAGACGTTATCCGAAAGGAGCTGCCGGACGGTTGATAGCAGAACACTTTCCGGCTTGCTTTCTTCGAGCGGTTCTTGTCCGTTAGGCTTTTCGTCCATCGGTCGTGAATTCGACAACTGTTCGCTCGATCTCCCAAGAATCATGAAAGATGAATTCGTGGATTGATGTAGCCATAGGTGACATCGACGATCAAGTTGATCAGCACGTACGCGACAGCTACTACAAGCAAGGAACCTTGAACCAGCGGGAAATCCAGATTGGTGATTGCGTCCACAGTCAATCTCCCCAGACCGGGCCACGCGTAGATGTACTCCACAAAAAAAGCGCCCGTCAACAGGTATCCGAACTGAAGCCCCAGAACCGTCTCGACTGGCAAGATAGCGTTGCGAAGCGCGTACTTGAGCATGATTATCCTTTGGGACATTCCTCGCGCCTTCGCGGCTCGGATGTAATCGAGGTTAATGACGTCCATCATTGTGGAGCGCGTCACTCTGGTGATTACCCCAGCCACGCCTATCCCGAGAGTCACTGCAGGCAGAATGATGGATTGCGGGTTGTGGAAACCCGCAAGAGGGAGGAGACGCAAGTAGTATCCAAAGATTAACGCCAGAATAAGCCCAACCCAGAAATCCGGTAGAGAAGACGCGAATACAGACCCGACCCTCACTATCCCATCGATTTTCCCTCTGTTTCTGAAGGCGGAGAAGGTACCTAGCGGAACACCAGCTGCGATGCCAATCGCCATCGCCGCCGTGATGAGGATGAGGGTATTGGGAAGAGCTTGCGAGATCAGTGTCGAGACGGGGAGGTTGAAGAAAATACTATTTCCCATGTTGCCCTGAAGAATTCGCTCGACGAATTTCAGGTACTGGACGTATGCTGGGGCATTCAATCCCAGAATCTCCCGTTCGGCTGCCAGTTGAGCAGGCGTCAGATTGGGCTCGATGCCGAGAGCGGTGAGGACCGGGTCGCCGGGGGTTATCTTCTGGATGATGAAAGCTATCAACGACACGCCGAAGAAGACAGGGACGGCGAGCAGTATCCTGGTTGCTACATACCTGCCGAAATTCGCCATGTAAGACGAATCACCAGTGAGGAAATTTACGACTTTCTGTCGACCGTTCGCAAAGGTTATGGCGACATGTGGATGTTCTCACATCGACCCACATATCATTTCTTCGTGTCTTTGAGGAGCTCCTATATGCCGAGCCAGAGGTTTATCCCCAGCGCTGCATTGTCCACTATTATGGGAACTGTGTTTGCTACAATGAGCAAAGTCAACCCATGCAGCTTTGGCGTATACGCTTCGTTCTTTTGTGGATAGTAAATGAAACACCCATAGGCTTTCGAGATTGCGATGCTCTGAATCTGTTGTGCCACCTGATTAGATTGCGCCGTATTCGTGGTGCCGACCAGCTGGCTTAGCAGGGAGTTCACCTGTGTATCGTTTATGCTCTGAAGGTCGAAGAATGAAGTCGGAGAGTAGAGGTCGAAGAGCTGGTATGCGGGAGTGACTCCCGCAGAATAGTCGAAGATACCCATCGTGTAGTTATGTTGGAAGATTATGGCCTGAACGAACTGGCCAAACGGGACGTTCTGGATGTTTACGTTGATGCCGGCCAATGCCATCTGTTGCTGCATGATTGTCGCGATGGTCAAGCCGTTCACGAAACTTCCCGCGACCATTATAGTAACGTTGACCCCCTTGGGATAACCTGCCTGAGTCAGCAAGGATTTCGCCTTGGTGCTGTCGCCGTGAAGCGGATAGGGATTCTGGGTCGCGTTGTACGCACCTGTCATGTATGGGAGGATGGATGTGTACGCTGGTATCGCGTGTCCGCCTTCAAGAGCCTGGATTATTGCTCCGCGGTCAATCGCATAATTCACGGCTTGCCGGACCAAGGGATTGCTCATAAGCGGATCCTTGACATTTAGCCCAGCCATGATCGACTTGTAAGCAGCGCTGTAGCTTATCGTGACGCCCTGTCCCGATATTTGCGAGGCAATCTGGGCTGAAACGGGCGCCAACTGGACGCTGCCCGTCAAGAGGGACTCCGCTGTAGTAGAAGCATCAGGGATGACATGTAGGACAACTTTGTCGAGGTTTGGCTTGCCTCCCCAGTAGTTGGGATTCGCTGCGAGAGTCAGGTGGTCGTTTGCCTGGAAATCGCTGAACATGAACGGGCCAGTCCCGACCGGATGCAGTCCGTAGCTCGAACCGTACTTTGCAACTGCGGTTGGGGAGACGATCAGACCCGGTTCGTAGGCCAGCTCTGCGAAGAAATTGGCAATCGGGCCCTTGGGTTTCAAATTGAATTGGACTGCAGAGCTATTCAGGGCAACCACACTTTTAACAACGTCAACCATTGTCTTCAACAACGTGGCGTTCTGCAGACCCCTATTGACGCTGAACACGACTGCGTTCGCGTTGAACGGGGTTCCGTCCTGGAACAATACATTCTGGCGCAGTATGAAGACCAAGGTCGTCGCATTGGGCTGTGTCCAAGAGACTGCGAGGTCGGGTTTCAAAACGAAGTTCGAGTCGTAAATTACCAGAGCTTCGTACATGTTGTACAGCGCTGTCTCTGTAAAGTCTCCTGAAACCGCCGAAACCGGATCGAATGAAGCGCTCTCTTCCGACGGAAACGCGAGATTTAGAGTGCCTCCCTGAGTCGCGGATGCGCTACTCGTCGTACTTGTGGATGCAGTGGATGAAGTCGTGGAAGCGCTGCTTGTGTTCGTAGTCGATGTTGGCCCTCCAAGCCCCGCCAACCCATAGGCGGCGACTGCCGCAACGGCGATTATGATTATGACAATTACCACGGTAACGTTTCGAGTGATCGCGGCCCTCCTTGCGAATTTGTTCATAGCGCCAGCGCTCGCAGGCTGACGATGGATGTTGTATAAAAGGGATGGATTTCGGTTCGCTTCCTTTGACAGAATCATGCAGGTGTGTACAAACCGCCGAGGTCACATCAGTCCCCGTTTTTCGAGGCGTCTGCCTTCAATTGCTTGGCGACCTTCCTTGAAAGGGAACTGCGTTATACAATTTTGGTTTGAGAGCATCCTCATATACGATGGAGCAGGGACCAGGTCAAGCATGAAGAAAAGTGTCATCAGGCACGCTGACTGAGATTGGAGTTTACCGAGGTACTCGCAAAGAAGAAGGCGTGCAGGGAATTCACAGACGAACCGGTCTCGAAGGACGCCTTAGACCAGCTGCTCCGGGCGGCCAAGAGGGCGCCCACAGCGTCGAACATTCCCTACAGGCATTTCATCTTGGTTGATGATGCCAGGGTGATAAGGGCTGTCAGGCAAATGTCTCCTTCCTTCCTGGCGAACCCTCCGGCGATAATAGTGGTTTTCACCGACCTCCGGATAGCTCTTGAGTGCACGGGTAGGGTGGCGCAGTTCAGTTCTCTGGTTGATGCGGGGGCGGCGGGAGAAAACATCTTGCTGGCGGCCACCGACCTCGGCCTGGGATCGCAATTTACCATGATCAGTCACATGGCCGGAATCAGAAAGGTTCTTGGACTCCCAGATCATTGCAGGGTTGATTTGATAATACCAATCGGTCATCCTGTGGAGGGGGCCAGGTCTTCGAAGGCGAGAAGCGGTGCAAACATGGTTTATCACAATCAATATGGTGCCGCCTATGAGTAAGCAGCGACAGGAAGGAGAGAAGCTGTTTGATTTCTTTGCCTTTCTCGTCACTAGTGCCAGAGGATCGCTCGAGGAAGGAGCCTTTACGGCCAGCTTGAGATTGATCGATGCGGCATCTAGGCTCTCCGACCTTTTGCCTGATGGTAAGAAAGACCAGTTCTTGACCGAAATGCATTCCATCATCAAGAGTGGGATGACAAGTGATTATCTCAGCTCCGAGGAGCGATACATCGCCTTTCTCGACTCGATCATTGAGAAACTCGGTGTAGAAGTGCGGAGAAGAAACAACATCGAATGACGCGAGTGGGGGCGTCTCTCGTCTGTCTTGTCTTCCCGGCCCCGATTGGAACGTTCAAATAAAGCGCGAACGGCTCGACAAACAAGGGTGAAAGTTGCACGATTGTCTCATGAACAACCCTCGATGGTAGATCTCATTCAGTCGATTGGGCCACCTTCTTTTGGCCGCTCTGCAGAGCTATTTGGCGTGGCGCAGAAAGTTCTTTCGCAGTCTGGGCTGAAGTCAGGAAACAAGATGGTCGTTCTCACGGACACGAGGACGCACAAGGAGATAGTCGACGCTTTCTTTGGCGCCGGCCTTTCTCTCGAGGCGGACACCGTCGTCCTGATGAGCAAGCCAATGAAAAGTCTGGGCGACCCGAACGAGTGGGTGCTGAATTACCTGAGAGGTTCGGATCTCGTCATTAACTTGCTGTCGATGGAGTGGGGGAAGCAACCGGGAGCGAAATCGTTGCTGAAAGCGGGCGTGCGGGTGATAATGTGCGCGGAGACTCCGAACACCCTCCTCAAAATGCCACCCAACGAGAAGGTGATGAGGAGAGTCGAGAGGTTCATCGAGCTGATCAATAAATCAAGGACAGTGAGGGTGAAGTCGTCTGGTGGAACAGACATTCAGTGGCGGAAAAGAGAAGGCGGCGAGGCAACGTATCTGAACGGCGTCCTTGAGCCCGCAAAAAATGCGAAGTGGACAAACTTCCCCAACTCGGTGGTAAGCTATCCCTTCGACCTGGGTAGCGGAAAAGGAAGCATCGTGATGGACCCGGGTGACGCGCTGCTGCACCTGGCATATGTACTCCGCGACCCCATACGAATGACGGTCGAAGGGAGCAAGGTCGTGGACGTTGGAGGGGGCGTCGACGCGGAACTGCTGAAGAAGAAGTGGTTTGACAGGTGGAAGGACCCATTGCAATACGAACTGCTCCACATGGACTTTGGATGCGACCACAGGGCCGAAGTACTGCCGGGAGTCTTCGCTCCTATGGAATGGGAGAGCTATGCTGGAGGCGTCCTGTTCGGGTTTGGCCCCAACACGCACATGGATGTCATGCTGACGAACCAGAACGTGTGGTTTGACCAGACCCAAATAATCAAAGACGGCGAAATAATCCACCCGAATCTAATATAACCCTCGTGTCCGGAAAGACGATTCGAGGCCGTAATGTTCCCTACGATTGAGGATGTCGCCGAGAGGACGAGACGGGGGATAGTCAGGATGTTCAAGGTGAACTTTTCTCTTGCGGGCGCAGAGAAGGTCCTTGTTTTGACAGATGTCCCAACAGTGGATTTGTGGAGCAGGCTAGAACCAAATGAGATAGGACAGCAGATGCAACGGGCATTGCTGGCCAGATGTGTCAAGGAAGTCGGAGCGAAAGCCTATCCCAAAAACAACGTCCGTTTCTTCCCTTTTCCCGCAACCGGGCTAAACGGAACAGAACCGGTTGCAACCGTGCGTGAAGAATTGCTGAAAGCCGACGTGGCCGTAGCTCTGACCAGCTACTCCATAACGCACACTAAAGCTAGGAATGCGGCCACGTCTGCCGGTGTTCGAGTCGCTAGTATGCCGGGCTTCACCGAGGAGATGTTTTACGAAGGTGGAGCGATGGCCGCCGACTATCTTGCCATCGCGCGGAAGACGACGCGCATTCGAGACCTGTTGGAAAGCGTTGGCAGAGTCGAGATAAGCACCCGAACGGGGACAAGCCTCAGTTTTGATATCAATGGAAGGCCGAAGTTTGCCGAGACCGGCTTGATTGAGAAATACAACAAGGCGTGTAATCTCCCCGCAGGGGAAGCAGCGTGCTCGCCCCTTGAAGGCAGCGCTAACGGAAACATAGTTGTCGAAAAGGGATGGCACAAATCCGCAGATGGTGAAGCGCGCCTCGAAGTCTCGGACGGCTTCATCACAAAGATAGAGGGCCCGGAGCGATTTGTGCGAGAGGTCGGCGATATCCTGAGACCGGAGAGTCGTGAGGAGCCGTTTCAGAGCAGAAGGAACATAGCTGAGTTTGGAATCGGGACCAACCCCAATGCGAAGCGACCGGATAACACCCTTGAGGCCGAGAAGATCGAAGGAACGGTTCACATCGGTCATGGTAACAACTACTTCATGGGTGGCAGGGTCAACGCTGACTATCACTCGGACTTTGTGATCCCGTCGCCAACCGTTGTCTTTGATGGAAAGCTCTTCATGGAAAGGGGAAAACTAGTCTCTTCCCTGTGATCAAGAGCCAGAGCTCCAGCAGCGGATGCCTATTCCATCCTTTTTATTTGGCGAGATTACGACCTGAATCTGAAATGTTTTGAAATTCGAGGACGAACTCGTTCTGCGAAAGAAGCGCCTGGCAGAATTCCTCCGTGACAGCCAGTTTGACGCGGCCGTATTCCTAAAGGAGGAGATCGAGATGGTGAATGGAGATTTCATCTACTACGGCGGAGCACAGACTTCGAGCGAGTACGCCGCAATCATCATCGACTCTGCAGAAAACTCTTACGCCGTCGCACACGAGTACTCATTCGAGCGCGTGGCAAAGTCAGGCCTATATGATCGTGCGTATGAAATTAGGCAGTCGATAGAGCAAATGATATTAGCTGTAAAGAGAGTGATGCAGGAGAAGATTTCCGGAAAGAAGAGACTCGCGTTTGATTTTGGTGCAGTTACGTCGAACACGATGGACCTAATTCGAGGGAGCGGAATCGAAACAGAGAACAATGGTCTGACGGAGTTCGTGTACTCTCAGAGATCGCTGAAGAGTCGCTTCGAGTTGGATGAGATGGAAAGAGCGATAGGGGTTGCGAAGAGATCGTTTGAGAAGACAATTGACTCATTAAAAGAAGGGCTGAAGATTGTCGATATTTCGAAAGCGCTGAGCAAGAATCTGATCGATGAAGAGACTCTGCCGTCGTTTGACATTGACGTGAGACTAAGACGTGATTTGAAAGAGGAGGAGGTCAACGGGTTGCAAAAAGGTGATCTCGTCCTGTTCGACTTTGGAGCAAGATTACCATCGATGTATCTCTCTGATGTGGGTAGGACAATTCCGTTTGGGCGAGCCTCGAAAGCGACGAAAGACTTCATGCGTGATGTCGTTGAGATAAAGAAAGAGGGAGTTAAGAGAATTAAGAGTGGCACTAGCGGAAATACGACGAGAAAGTTGATAGATCATTTGATTGAAGAGCACGGATATGTTTCGACGCATAGACCCGGACACCAAATCGGAATCAACGTACATGATCCATACGGACCTCATCTCGCGTATGGTACTGAAAACGCGGGCAAACTGAGGACAGGGAATGTTGTCACTTGGGAACCGGGCGTAGGTTTCAAAGAAACTCTCGGACCAAAGAATAGATTTGGAATGGCACACATGGAGGACATGGTTCTGGTTGGATTGAACTCGCAGATGCTGGGAGACTTTGATCTGGAATATTGGTAGCCTAGCTTCTACAATCTATTTCCGGTCGAGGCTGGGCTAGCTTTTGGCCAGCGATGGACAGGCTTTGGGACGTGATTAACCTCGTCATCACTGTAGGGATTAGCGCCTTGGAATTATGGGTGAATGAACCGACAGATACACGCGTGACTAAAAGCAGGCTTGTGGTCCGACTGGACGTTGAGTGAGGAAGGTCATCGGCACACCAGAAGGGAGCTGAGGGACCTGGTCAGGTCTGTCAGGTTCGGAAGAGTTCAAGTACGAGGAGAGGCCGAGGAAGTCGCTCGACTGGTCTTACTACGACGAGGCCCATCATCATATCAAACGATGGCGGGCATGGTGGGATTCAACCCCGAGTAGGTCCAAGTCCCGCGTCTCAGATCGAGTTAGAGCACACACGGACTCCGCTCTCTAGGACACTTCCGCTGTCTTTTTGAAGGTGGCACCAGCTGGGACGGAGCGTGAGGGAACACAAATCGGCCCACAAAGATTTACAGACCTTTGTGGAGAAAGTGCTTGCGCTCCATGAGGACGTAAGGTTCGCCGCGCTCTTCGACTGGGAGGGGAGGAGGCTTGCTGGCGGAATGAAGAGGGGGATTCCCTCGCTTGACCCTCCGAAGAAGTCTTCACAGATTGACAGAGCGAGTGCGCTCTACCCGGTTCTGCTTGCTTCCAATAAACGCTACTTTGGGCGTTTCGAGTTCATGTTCGCTAGGATGGAGAAGGTGCACGCAGTCGTGGTACAGGTTGGTTCAAACAGAATGTTGGTCGTCACGACTAACCCGCCGACCGGATTGAACCTGATTCCCGCGATTGAGAGAGTAATTCGTCAATCGTTCTAGCTCTAGAAATGTGGTACAACCCTATTCGCGAGGATTGCGAGCGCCTCCTCCTTGTCCGGTCCAAGGGGCGAACCGCACTTCACCCTGCCGAATCCCGCCCTTGAAGCAACTTCAATGCTCTTGACGCATGTTTCGACATCAGTGACACCAAGCCGATACACCTTCTCCGGAACCGCCGCCCAACCTCGCTCTGCGTATGTCTTGAGCAAATCTGTAACTTCAGCTGAATCAAATCCGGCCTCTTTGAGCTGGTGCGGAGAAAGATGTGCCAACACGGACATGATGAACTTCGCGAAGCTTTCTCGCGATTTTTCTTCGTTTGTCGACAGCGACATTAGGATCGACGCGATAAGCTCCTGCCTGTCTACCCCTTCTCCCG
>Ga0066710_100004832_pt1 | contig 12070 bp, 10 predicted proteins | sample GraSoiAngelo_159_FD_79666 | JGI IMG/M metagenome (GOLD analysis project Ga0066710, IMG submission 79666) | Grasslands soil microbial communities from the Angelo Coastal Reserve, California, USA - 14_1009_16_40cm | ecosystem: Environmental > Terrestrial > Soil > Grasslands | place: USA...
GCGCCTCTCAAGGGTCGCATCGCTCGGGCCGATGCTTTCGGGTGAGATGACCACTATCCGGACGACGTGTCCTCGCTGCGGCGAGGTGGACATGGGCCCCGAAGCGATCTCGCTCGCCGTGCGCTCGAACGGTCGCGAGGGGAGCTACCGGTTCACGTGTCCCAACTGCGAGGACGATGTGGAGAAGCGCGCCGATCGGAAGATCGTCGCGTTGCTCGTCTCGGCTGGCGTGGACATCAGCCGCGCGGTTGTGGATGCGGCGTTCGCCCCGGAGCTCTTCGACGAGGAAGACGAGGAGGACTCCGAGCCCCGAGAGCCCGCGGCCCCGAGACTGACGCCGGACGACCTCATCGAGTTCCATTACCTCCTCGAGGACGACACGTACATCCGCGACTTCTTCGCGAACAGCGGCAACTGAGCGCTTCGCCTCGCAGCGAGGACCGCGTGTAGCATCGCCGGAGATGTCCACCTGGCTCGTCGTGTGGATCGTGCTCGGCGCCGTCAGCACCCTGGCGTTGGCCGCCTTCATGATCGCTCTCGGACGCCATGTGTTGGTCTTGGGCCGGACGGCTCGCCGCTTCCAGGAAGAGGTCGGGTCGATCGCCGACGAGGTCGCTCGCGAGGGAGCTCGGGCCTCGGAGCACGCTGGCCGCCTTGGCCGCATACGCGGGGCCGGGCGTTCCTAGGACCCAGGGGTACGATGGGCGCGGGAATCATCCCGGTTCGGACGTCTCCATGCTGAACATCGGTACCCCAGAGCTTCTCGTGATCCTCATCATCGCGTTGCTGGTGGTCGGCCCGCAGCGTCTCCCGGAGCTGTCCCGCCAGCTCGGACGCGGGCTGCGCGAGTTCCGCAAGATCCAAGACGACGTGAAGGACATGGTGAAGGTCGATCTGGACGCCACCGAAGCGACGCCCTCCCCAGCGGCGAGCCCGATGGCTCCCGGCGTTCACCGGACCCGTCGTCCCGCGGACGGCGACGGATCCACCGCTGACGCGAGTGGCCCTGAGGGCGGCCCGTCGGCGGGCGACCATGTTCCGCCGGCCGGGTAGTCGGAGGCGATCGACCCCATGAAGGTGATCCCTCGCCGCAAGCGCGACGACGAGAGGCGCACGGGCACGATGACCGTGGTCGAGCACCTCGAGGAGCTCCGGCATCGGATCATCGTCAGCCTGTACGCCGTCGCGGCCGGTGCGGTCGTGGGATGGTTCCTGTTCCAGCCCTTCCTCAACCTGATCGAGAAGCCGTACTGCCAATACATCACGACGCATCCGGCGCAGGCCCCGCCGACGGGATGCGAGCTGATCTTCACGGCCCCCCTTGACGCGATGCTCGTCAAGATCAAGGTGGTCGTCTTCCTCGGCCTCGCGATCGCGCTGCCGGTGGTCCTGTATCAGCTCTGGGCGTTCGTCGCGCCTGGGCTCACCGCGAAGGAGAAGCGCTACTCGATCCCGTTCGTCGTCTCCTCCTGCGTGCTCTTCGCCCTCGGGGCGGTCGTCGCTTACGTGATGCTGCCGAAGGGCTTCGGGTTCCTGTTGGGGTTCGCGGGCGAGGGCGTCGTCCCGTTGCTCACGATCGACCGCTACGTCGGGTTCGTGGTGCTGGTGGCGCTCGCCTTCGGGGTATCGTTCCTGTTCCCGATCTTCCTCGTCTTCCTCGAGCTGGCCGGGATCCTTAGTCCGGAACTCCTGGCGAAGAACCGGCGCTACTCGCTCCTCGGGATCTCGATCTTCGCAGCTATCATCACGCCGAGCTCGGACCCGTACACGATGCTTGCCATGATGATTCCGATGTATCTGTTCTACGAGGCCAGTATCATCATCGGCCGCTTCCTGAAACGACAGCCGAGGACGACCTGATGGCGATCAAGAGCAAAGGCAAGACGAAGGCGCGTCCCGCGTCGAAAGGCCCACGCCACGGGCCAGTCCCGGTACCCAAGCCCTTCGCCCGACGCCGCTGGGTCCAGCTCACGGCGGTGTTCATCGCCGGCCTCCTCGCGATGATGGTGATCGTGTGGGCCACGAACGGGCTCCGACGCGAACGGGCGAACACCCGGGCTGCCACCGACCTCGCCAGCCGCCAGCAGGCGCTCTCGCAATGGAAGGCGATCCTGGAGCCGCAGATCACCGCGGTGGGCCAGCTCCGTGGCGACATCCCGCCCACCGTGGCGTCGGACGTGACGGCCGCCCTCACGGCGCTCACCTCCGGGCAGGACCCGAAGACGAAGCCGGCGACACTCACCGCCTCGGCGAAGGGGCTCAGAACCGCGGCCAAGGCGATCGATACGTTCGATCTCGCCGGGACGATCACCCAGCACGGCTTCGACGTCGCTGCCTCCGGTGCGCTCACGGCATCGAAGGCCGAGATCGTCGAGGCGCTGCATCTCTACGAGCAAGCGGCGGAGCTCGCGGCCCTCGCGCTGAGCTCGCCGCCGCACCTCTCGAAGCAGCTGGCGGGGCACGGGAAGGCCGTCTCGGATTCGGCCGCCACGTTGCTCCAAGATGGTTGGAACAAGTACGCGGGCACGCTCCGGGAGTCGCAACTCGCAGCGGGAGGTTCGCCGAGCGTCGGAACGGGTCTCTCGGGCGGCTGAGGATGAGCGTCGCCGCTCCGGTGGTCGTGATCGCCAATCCGTCGGCCGGCCGGGGGAAGGCCGGCCGACGGATCGGCAGGATCGGCGAGCAGCTGCATCGAGCCGGCGTCGACCATGAGATCCGTGTCAGCACCTCCGCAGAGGACCTCGAGCGGCGTGCACGGGAGGCGGCCGACGAAGGGGCGAAGGTGGTCGCGGTGCTGGGTGGCGACGGCTCGGTCGGCCTCGCGGCGAACGGCCTCTTGGGCAGCGGCGCAGCCCTCGCCGTCCTCCCGTCGGGAACCGCCGACGACTTCGCGGCCTCGATCGGCGTCCGGAAGCTGGATGCGGCCGTTCGCGCGATCGCCGACGCCAACATCGTGCAGATCGACGTCGTCCGGGTCGACGCCGGCGCCACTCGCCGCCACTACGTCGCGATCGCCGGGTGCGGCTTCGACTCCGAGGTGAACGAGGCTGCGAACGCGATGCGCATCAACCTCGGCGCGACCGGTACGTATGTGGCCGCGTTGGTGAGAACGCTGTCGCGTTTCACCCCGGCAGCCTTCCGGATCGAGCTCGACGACGAGGTGATCGAGGGTCCGCATATGTTGGTCATCGTCGGCAACTCGATCAGCTACGGGGGTGGGATGAAGGTCACCCCCGACGCCTCGCTGGTGGATGGATGGCTCGACGTTTGCCTGCTGCGGGAGATGAGCAAGGGCGCGTTCATCCGCGCGTTCCCCAAGGTGTTCCGCGGCACCCACGTCTCGCACCCCGCGGTCCGGATGGCACGGGCGACCCGCGTGCGGGTCGAAGCCGACCGTCGCGTCATGGTGTACGCCGACGGCGAGCGGGTCGGTCCCGCGCCGGCCCTGTTCGAGATCCTGCCCGGGGCCCTCCCGGTGGTCGTCGGCCCGAACGCGAAGGCGGTGCGATGACCGACGGCCTCCTGTTGATCCATGCGTTCCCGCTCGACGCTCGGATGTGGAGCGCCCAGATGGATCGGCGCAACGTCGTCGCTCCCGACCTGCCGGGGTTCGGCGGGAGTCCGGCGGCCGAGGGCGGCGTGCTCACGATGGATCAAGGCGCACGGCGGTGCCTGGAGGCAGTGGACGCCGCCGGTCTGGATCGGGTCGTCGTCTGCGGTCTGTCGATGGGCGGGTACGTGGCGTTCGAGCTCTGGCGCCGGGCGCCCCAGCGGTTCGCCGGTCTGGTCCTCGCCAACACCCGGGCCGGTGCGGACACGCCCGAGGGCGCCGAGGCGCGCCGGACGCTGGCCGCGCGGCTCAGGAGCGAGGGCAACGTCCTCGCGGAGAGCCCGCCCCCGCTGCTCTCGGAAGATCCTCCCGCAGGGCTGTGGGACGTCGTGAAGGGGTGGATCCGCGAACAGCCCGCGGACGCGATCGCCGCCGCGGCGCTCGGGATGGCCGAACGCCCGGATTCGACGTCAGACCTCGCGACGGTCGACGTTCCAACCCTGGTGATCACCTCGGACGGCGACCTGTTGATCCCGGCGGACGTGAGCGCGCCGATGGCGGACCAGATCCCCGGCGCGCAGCTCGCCGTGCTTCCCGGCGCCGGACATCTGTCGAACCTCGAGGATCCGACCGGCTTCTCGAGGTTGCTCGTCACCCAGCTCGAGCGGTGCGGTATCGAACCGTAGCGCGCCGACCCGCCCCTACACTGGAGACGTGATCTCCCCGCAGACCTTCTCCCAGCGCTACCCGTTCCCACTCGACGGGTTCCAGCTACGAGCGATCGAGGCATTGCACGTAGGGCGATCCGTCCTCGTCGCGGCGCCGACCGGGTCGGGCAAGACGGTGGTCGCGGAGTTCGCGGTCGAACAGGCGATCGCCGCCGGTCGCAAGTGCTTCTACACGACCCCGCTGAAGGCCCTGTCCAACCAGAAGTTCGGCGACCTCGTGACGTCGTACGGGCCCCACCGGGTGGGCCTGCTGACCGGGGACAACACGATCAACGGCGAGGCGCCGATCGTCGTCATGACCACCGAGGTGCTCCGGAACATGCTGTACGAGCGGAGCGACACGCTCGAGGGCCTGCAGTGGGTGGTTATGGATGAGGTCCATTACCTGCAGGACCCGTACCGGGGCGCGGTTTGGGAAGAGGTCCTGATCCATCTGCCGAGATCCGTCGGCGTCGTATGCCTATCCGCGACCATCTCGAACGCCGAGGAGTTCGGTGACTGGATCCGGACGCTCCGCGGCGAGACGAGCGTCGTGATCGAGGAGAAGCGGCCCGTGCCGCTCGAGCACCACTACCTGATCGGCCGGCGGCTGCACCCGATGCACGTCGAACAGGACGGGGTGCTCCTGCCCAACCCGTACGTGGTTTCGATCGACCAGCAGGAGATGCGCGTCCGGCCGGGAACGCACCGTGGTCGGGGGCGCGTCAGGGACCGTACGCGGGACGGTCATGGTGTCTATGCACCTCGGCGCGAGGAGGTCGTGGAGGTGCTCGAGCGCGAAGGGATGCTCCCGGCGATCTATTTCGTGTTCAGTCGCGCAGGGTGCGACAAGAGCGTTCGGTGGATGCGCCAAGCGGGGGTCCGGCTGACAACGAACGACGAAGCCGAGCGGATCCGAGAGCGCGCTGAGACGCGAGCCTCCTGGATCGATGAAGCGGACCTCCTCGCGCTCGGGTTCTACGAGTTCCTCGACGGCCTTGAGGCAGGGGTGGCGGCGCACCACGCCGGGATGATCCCGGTCTTCAAGGAGACCGTCGAGGAGCTCTTCGAGGCCGGACTCGTCAAGGTCGTGTTCGCCACCGAGACCCTCTCGCTCGGGATCAACATGCCCGCCAAGACCGTGGTGATCGAGGACCTCTGGAAGTTCCAGGGGGAGCGACACGAGCTCTTGACCCCGGGGGAGTACACGCAGCTCACGGGCCGGGCCGGGCGGCGCGGGATCGACCAGCTCGGACACGCCGTCGTCGTGTATCAACGTCAGGTGCCGTTCGAACGCGTCGCGGGGCTCGCCGCCACACGCACGTACGACCTCACATCCTCGTTCCGTCCCTCCTACAACATGGCGGTCAACCTCGTTCGGAACTACACCCCGGACCAAGCCCACGAGCTCCTGAACGCTTCGTTCGCGCAATTCCTGGCAGACCGAGGGGTCGTGGCGCTCGAACGCGCCCGCGAGCGGGATCGCACGGTGCTCGAGGGCTACCGACAGAACCTCCGGTGTGACCTCGGGGATTTCGACGAGTACTGGGACTTGGTCCAGCGGGCGCGTCGCCTGCGGGACGAGGATCGACGAGGTCGCGAGGCCGCGCGCGCCGATGATGTCCGCGCGGCGGTCGCGTCCCTCAAACCGGGGGAGGTGATCCACGTGCCCGACGCCCGCCGACGGGGGCTGGCGGTGGTCGTCGCGAGCCGCGACGGCAAGCCGATGGTCCTGTCGGAGGACCGGTCGGCCTTCCGCGTCTCACCGAAGGACTTCCGGGAGCCGCCGCCGGTGCTCACGAGGATCGTGCTGCCGCGGACGGGGTCGTCACGGAGCGCCCGGTTCCGCCGCGACGTCGCTTCGACCCTTGTCGCGCTGCACGTCAAACCGCCGCAGACGAGGAGGGCCCATGCCGCCGACCCGAAGGTGGAGCGAGAGGCCGTTCGCCTGGAGTCCGCCGCGCGCGCTCACCCGTGTCACGGGTGCCCCGAGCGTGCGAAGCACGAACGGTGGGCCGAGCGATGTACCAAGCTCGAGCAGCAGATGGCCGGGGTGGAGCGCAGGATCCGCGTCCGGACCGAAACGCTGGCTCGACGGTTCGATCGGGTCCTCGCCGTGCTGACCGATCTCGGGTACGTCCGCGAGTGGTCCTTGACCCCGAAGGGACGGACCCTCACCCGGATCTACGGGGAGGGCGACCTGTTGGTTGGCGAGGCGCTCGCGACCGGGTTGCTGGACGGGCTCGGGCCGAGCGAGGTGGCCGCCGTGGTCTCGACGGTCGTCTACGAGGCCCGTGAACGCAACCCGCTTCCCGGGAAGCTGCCCACCGCGGACGCCGCGCACCGGTACGAACGGCTCCAGCGGTTGTGGCGCCAGATCCGAAGGACCGAGGACGAGCATCAGGTGCAGCTCTGCCGCGAGCTGGAGCCGGGGTTCACGACACCCGTGTACCGCTGGGCCGAGGGCGTGCCGCTCGACGAGCTGCTCGAGGAGACGGAGATGGCTCCGGGCGACTTCGTCCGCAACTGCAAGCAGCTCCTCGATCTGCTCCGGCAGATCCAAGACGTCGCCCGGCCCGAGACCGCCACCCTGGTGCGTCGCGCGCAGGATCGGGTCCTGCACGGCGTCGTCGCCTACACGGGCGTGTAGCTACGATGCCCGCCATGAGCGTCGTCACCAGCCCGTTCGGTGCGCTCGCCGTCATCGTGGATCCGAGGGCGGGGGAGGGGAGCGTGGCCGCCGAGGTCGGCTCGGTGCGGCGGGCCCTCGAGCGAGGGGGGCTCGAACACCGGGTCCAGATCGCGGTCGCGCCGGGTGATGTCGCGCGGCTGGCGGCGGCTGCGCTCGATGAGGGCTACCGGTACGTCGCCGCGGTCGGTGACGATGCGACGGTCCAAGATGTGGTGAACGGCATGTTCCGCGACGGCAGGACGATCGTCGACTCGCCGGTGCTCGCGGTGGTCGCCGCCGGCTCCGGTTGCGATCTGGTGCGGAGCTTCGGGCTGCCCGGAGACGTCGACGGAGCGTCGTCCCATCTGATCGGCGAGAACACCTACGAGCTCGACGTCATGAAGATCTCCGCCCGCGGTCGCAACGGTTCGTCCGAGGTCCGCTACGCGCACAACATGGCCGAGGTCGGGTTGCATGCGTCGGCGACGGCGAACGCCGCCGGCCTGCCTGGCTGGATGGGCAACGGCAGGCGGTTCGTCGGGTTCTGGGCGGCATACGCGGGCACCCGGCGATCCGTGCTCGATGTCGTCGTCGACGGGAGGGCGCACCGGCATCGGGCCTGGAGCGTGATCGTCGGGAACGGACAGTTCGCGGACGGCGGCTTGCGCCTATCGCCACGATCCTTCCCGGGGGACGGGGTGCTCGATGCGCTCGTGTTCACCGGGCCGAAGTCGGACGCGTACCGGCTCTTACCGAGGATGTTCCGGCACGGCGACCACGTGCCCGATCCGGGGATCAAGGAGCTGCGAGCACGCTTGACCCTTCGGATCGACGGTCCGAGACGGCTGCCCGTCGTCGCCGACGGCTCGGTGCTCGGAACGACCCCTGTCACGTTCCAGGTGGTCCCTCGACAGATCCAGCTGAAGCTCTGATGGACGCTCGCGAGCGCTCGGCAGAACGGATGGCCCGCGCCACCGCGGGCGCGGCGGACGATGGGCTCGGTGCCATCGTGGTCGGCCCGTCGCCCGACCTGGCCTACCTGAGCGGGTACGACCCTCCGCCGTTCGAACGCCCGACCGTCCTCGTGCTGAGGCCCGACCGCGAACCCACCCTCGTCGTCCCGGAGCTCGAACGGGCGCTCGCCGCCGTTTCGGGAGGCGGGGGCAAGGTGGACCTCGCGACGTGGCGCGACGGCTCGGATCCGTACGGCGTCATCGCCGGCCTCCTGCCGGGGAGCGGACGGGTCGGGATCTCCGACCGGATGTGGGCCGTGCACCTCCTGGGGCTCCAGGCGGCCGCGCCCGCGCTGTCGTGGACGTCGGCGTCCCCGGTCCTCGCGCGCCTGCGGGCGCGCAAGGACCGGGACGAGCTGGACGCGCTCCGCCGCGCGGGCGCGGCCGCCGACGCGTCGTTCGAGGCGATCTGCATGATCGGGCTGGCCGGCCGGACCGAACGGGACGTCGCGGATGATCTGGCTCGACTCCTGGTGGAGTTCGGCCACGACTCGGCCGACTTCACCATCGTCGCGAGCGGACCGAACGGTGCCTCCCCCCATCACGACCCCGGGTCTCGCCGGATCGCACCCGGCGACCCGGTCGTCCTCGATTTCGGCGGTTCCGTCGACGGCTACTTCAGCGACACCACGCGCACGGTCGTCGTGGGGGATCCTCCCGACGGGCTGGAAGACGTGTTCGCCCTGGTCCATGAGGCGCAAGGTGCCGGCGTGGAGGCCGTCCGGCCCGGCGTCGCAATCCAGGAGGTGGATCGCGCCGCGCGGGCGGTGATCGCCGCCGGCGGCTTCGGCGATCGGTTCATCCACCGGACCGGGCACGGGATCGGCAGGGAGGTCCACGAGCCCCCCTACGCCGTCGAGGGGGATCGGACCGTCCTGGAACCCGGCATGACCTTCAGTGTGGAACCGGGCATCTACCTCGACGGCCGCTTCGGTGTGCGGATCGAGGACATCGTCGCGGTGACCGACGACGGTGTCGAGCGGCTCAACCGGTCCGCGCGCGAGCTCCGTGTGGTCGACTGACCTGAGCCGCCGCGGGGGTCCTTCGGCTCAGTCGCGCGGACGCACCTGGGTGCCGCCGGCCGTGTCCATCACCTCGAGACCCATCGACGTCAACCGATCCCTGATCCGGTCGCTCGTCGCGTAGTCCTTGGCCTGGCGAGCTTCGTCCCGCTCGTTCATGAGCGCACGCATCTCCGCCGTGGGGGTCCAGCCTCCGATCGCCTCGCGTTGGAGGTCGAGCCCAAGGACGGCGTCCCATGCGGCGAGGAGCGCGTACTTCTCCCCGCCGGGAACGCCGCCAGGAACGGAAGGCGAGGAAACGAGCTCGTTCACGATCCGAACGGCGGCCGGGAACGACAGGTCGTCCGCGAGCGCGGCACGGAACCGCGTATCGAAGTCGGCGGCCTCGGCGCCCAGCGCCTCGGCCGCCGGAGCCCATTCCGACATCCGGCGGCGGAGCTGCTTCACCCGCTGATCGGCCGTCTCCATCGCAGCCCATGAGAAGTCCATCTCGCTGCGGTACTGGGTCTGGAAGCAGAGCCACCGGAAGGACAGGGGATCGATCCCGCGGTCGACGAGGTCCTGCACACGGACGACGTTGCCGGTCGACTTCGCGATCTTCTGCCCCGCCTGGCGGAGGTGTCCGCCGTGCACCCAGATGGAGACGACCCGATGCCCGACGGCGCCCTCGGATTGGGCGATCTCGTCCTCGTGGTGGGGGAAGCGGAGGTCGGTACCTCCCGTGTGGATATCGATGCGATCGCCCAGGAACTCCATGGACATCGCCGAGCATTCGATGTGCCACCCGGGGAACCCGTCACCCCACGGGCTGGGCCACTTCATCAGCCGGCCGGGTCCGGCGGCCTTCCACAGCGCGAAGTCCGCCGGGTGATGCTTGCGAGGGTCGGTCTCGAGGTCGCGGTGCCCCTCCCGGAGCTTGTCGAGCGTGTTGCCGGAGAGCTTCCCGTAGCCATCGAAGCTCACGACGTCGTAGTAGACGGATCCGTTGTCGACGACGTACGCGTGCCCGCGATCGATCAGGGTCTTCGTCAGACCGATCATCTCGGGGATGTGCTCGGTCGCCTTGGGGGACACGTCGGGCTCATCGATGCCGAGCGCGGCCGCATCCTCGATGACCGACCGGGTGTACTTCTCGGCGATCTCGAGCGGCTGGAGCCCCTCGTCCTCGACGGCGAGCAGCATCTTGTCGATCGCCTCGGGCGAGGACTCGTCCGTCATGTGGCCCACATCGGTGACGTTCTGGACGAGGGTGACCGTGAACCCCTCCAACCGCAGGGCACGCCGGATCAGGTCGGCAAGCATGTAGGTGCGGAGGTTCCCGAGGTGCGCGTAGCGGTACACGGTGGGACCGCAGGCGTACATCTTGACGTGACCGGGCTCGACCGGAACGACGTCCTCGACCGCCCTCGTGAGCGTGTTGTACAGGCGCACGCACGCGAGGATACCCAGGCTCAGCGGGCGGTCGCCGGTCCCTCGCCGTCGGGTCGCGGGGCGACCGGTTCTCTCTCGGAGGTACCCGCGGGGACCGGCTCGGATCCATGCCCGTTCGGCTCGGGCGGGAGCGCGGCGCGCGGGGGCGGAGGCATCGGCATCGGCATCGAGCTGTCCACGCCCGAATGCTCGCGATGCGCCTTCGCGGCCGCGTCGTGGTACCGCTCCAGCTCGTGACGGAAGACCGGGTCCTGGTAGGAACGACCGTCGATCAGCGATCCGGGTCCTCCGTCGACGATCGCTGCCACGTCCTCCCCGGTGATCGTCTTGTGCGTCTCCAACGCGTGGGCGACGGCGAGGACCTCCGCCCGGTTGTCCGCGAGCAGCCGGTAAGTCTCGTCGTAGAGCTGGGTCAGCTTCGCATCCACCTGCTTCCCGAACTCGGTGTCGAAGAGGCCCCGATCCGATCCCGTCTCCAGCGGCTGTCCGCCGCGCATGCCGCCGAGCGTCACGGACCGGGCCGCGATCGTGTCTCCCATCGCGTAGTAGGCGAGCATCTGCGTGGCGATCGTCGTCGCCCCCCGCATGTCCCCACCGACGCCGGTCGAGTGATCACCGTCGAAGAAGAGCCGCTCTCCCGCCAGCGAGGCCAGGAAGGTCATGATGTCGATGTCGCGTTCCGATCGCCATTCCACGAACTGGTCCTCGGGCGGGATCGACGAGACGAACCCGCCGACGTCTCCCCGCCGTTCGATCGTCGCAACGTCGATCACCGCGTGCTTGCGCAGGCGGTAGGCAACCACCGCGTGGCACGCCTCGTGGACCGCGACCGCGTGCCGCTCCCGCTCGATGTATTCGTGGTCGTCCGGCAGGCCGTGTTCCTTCAGCTGCTTCGCTTTGATGATGTCGCGCCAGGTGATCGTGTCGCGGTCATCGCGGATCGCGATCACGAGGGCCTCGTTGACCGTGTCCTTGATGAGCGCGCCCGATGCGTAGGGGGTGATCGTCGCGAGCTTGGTGATCTGCTCATCGGTGAGCTCGTGCTTCACCTTGGCCAAGTAGTAGACGAACGTCGCCGTGCGGCCCTCGAGGTGAGGGTATCCGACCTTGTAGATCCGGTCGATCCGGCCCGGCCGCAGCATGGCCTCATCCAGCACGCCCGGCTGGTTCGTCGCGAAGATGTGCAGGATCCGGTACTTGGGTGGCGGCTTCGGCTTCATGCCGAGCGCGCGTCTGATCACCCGGTTCACGAACCCGCGCGGTTTCTTCAAACCGTCCATCTCGGACAGCAGGGCCTGGAGCGTCCCCATGCCCCCGCCGCCGTATCCGGGCATGATCATGCGCTCCTTGCGAGGACCGGCCGCCTCCGGGACCGCGCCGAACACCACGTTCCTCCTCCCGGGCTCCGAGACGTAGCCGAGGCCGTTGCACGCGGGTGCGGTGGACCACGCGGAACCCGGGCTGGGATCCATGTTCCAGCCGCCCTGCGCCACGCCGCCTCGGTTCCCGAGGGAATCCGCCTCGTCGAAGAAGACAATCACGCCGCCGTACCGGGTCGCGAGCTTGCGGAGCTTCCGGTAGAGACCCTTGACCTTCAAGATCCCGACCCCGAAGAACATGGCCATGAACGCGCCCGGTTCCACGAAGACGAAGGGCTTGGCGGACTCCCCGGCCAC
>Ga0066710_100004834_pt1 | contig 12069 bp, 12 predicted proteins | sample GraSoiAngelo_159_FD_79666 | JGI IMG/M metagenome (GOLD analysis project Ga0066710, IMG submission 79666) | Grasslands soil microbial communities from the Angelo Coastal Reserve, California, USA - 14_1009_16_40cm | ecosystem: Environmental > Terrestrial > Soil > Grasslands | place: USA...
CGAGATCTAAGGGAATTTGTTGCGCTTCTGGAACAACACGAAGAGATTCAGCGCGTTCAAGAGGAGGTCGATTGGAATCTCGAAATGGGAGCGATCATCCGGCGCTGTTATGACATCGGCGGCCCCGCGGTTCTCTTTGAGAACGTCAGAGATTATCCCAAGGGATTTCGCGCTCTGGGTGCGTCTCTTGGCCCGAGCAGGAGGCCGGGCCATTCACTTTACGCGCGCATGGCCATGGCTCTGGGACTAGCGCCCGATACGCCTCTTCGAGGGATCATGGATCACTATCTCGAGCGCAAGGAGAAACCGATCAAGCCAACTCTGGTGAAAAACGGGCCGTGCAAGGAAAATATCCTTTCAGGAAAGGACGTCGACCTGCTCAAATTTCCGTCTCCGCTGATCCATGGAGGAGATGGCGGCCGCTACATCGGTACCTGGCATACGGTGATCACCAAGGATCCGGACAGCTCGTGGGTGAATTGGGGGATGTATCGCCTGATGATCCAGGATCGGAATACGCTGGGATGTCTCTTCCCTTTGCAGCAGCATATCGGTCAAATGTATCAGAAGTGCGAGGCGAGAAATTTGCCGCTGCCCGCGGCGGTGGCGATCGGCGCGCAACCCGTCGTTCCAATCGTGAGCTGCGTGCAGCTTCCTCCTTATGTCAATGAGGCGGACATCGCCGGCGGCCTGCAAGGAGAGCCGATTCCTCTGGTCAAGTGCGAGACTCTAGATCTCGAGGTTCCAGCGACGGCAGAAATTGTTCTCGAAGGTGAGGTCCTCCCCCATGAGCGCAAAACTGAAGGCCCCTTTGGCGAGTATATGGGCTATGAAGCGGGCAAGTCCTCTCCCAAGCCCGTCTTCCGCGTCCATGCGATCACCTATCGCGACGACCCCATTCTTACCTTCTCTAATATGGGCATGCCCATTCATGAATCCCAGACCGTCACCGCTTTGATCAAGAGCGCTGAGGTTTACGCCGAGCTGAGAAAGCTTGGCCTGCCGATTAAAGGAGTTTATTACCCTCCCTATGCGGTGGGTCACATGGCGGTGGTTTCCACTGAGACGCCTTTCATTAATTTCGCGAAGCGAGTGGCTCATTCGATTTGGGCCACCAAGCCCGGACTCTTCACCTATTATATTGTTGTCGTAGATGCAGATGTCGACCCTACGAACATGGACGAAGTTCTCCACGCAGTCACGACCAAGTGCCATCCGGTCAATGGAATTCATCCAGTCAGTCACATCCCGGGTTTTCCTGTGCTGCTTCCCTTTCTTCCGCCGAAGGAGAGGCTCCTCGGCGATGCGGCAGGCGTCATCTTCGACTGCACGTGGCCCAAGGATTGGCCGCCGGAGTCGATACCGGTGAAGGCGACTTTGGAAAATCTCTGGCCGAAGGAAATCCAAGAAAAAGTTTTGGGGAAGTGGGAGAAGTATGGATTTAAAAAAAATGAAAGTCTTTAGTTCTTGGTTGTGAGTTTCTAGTTTGCTCCTAACTAGAAGCCAGGAACTTAAAGCTCATGTGCTGTTTCTACGTATTACGTATATGGTGAGCACGGTATCGTTACTGTAAACGTCGAGCCCCTACCAAGCTGACTCTCTACCTCAATCCTGCCTGCAAGCATCTCGGTGAATTTTTTTACAATATGAAGGCCTAGTCCGAAACCGCCGGGAGAGCGGGCGTTGAAATCGTCTACCTGGCGGAACATTTCAAAAATAGACGGCACCGATTCTGTCGGAATACCCATTCCCGTATCCGCGACCTTGAATGCCACCTTTTTGGATTCGGGAAGATGTCGGGCGGTGACGGTCACAGAACCTCTTTCCGTGAATTTGATGGCGTTGTTGATAAGATTCTCCAGGATATGCCGAAGCTTCTCCCGGTCGGTCTTCATCACCGGCAAGTCGGAAGGATAGTCCCAAGTCAGAGTCAGCTCTTTATCCAAAGGGATGTCGTAAGCGGACCTAAGCTCGCCCAGAAAATCTCCCAGACGCACCTCCTTCATTGCCACTTTGACCGCCCCTGCTTCCACTCTGGTTGCCTCCAACAAGCTGTTGATCATGCCTAAGAGGTTTTTGGAGCGGCCTATGACTTTTGCCAGGGCCTTCTCCTGTTCCGCGCTGATCTCTCCCAATATTCTATCCTTTATCATGTCCGTGTAGCCCATAATGGCGTTCACGGGTGTTCTAAGCTCATGAGACACGAAGCCGAGGAACTCATCTTTGACCTTGCTCGCTTTTTCCAGTTGAACTGCCTGTTTCTTGGTCTGCTCATGGAGCTGAGAATTGTGAATCGCTATGGCTGCTTGGCTTGCAAGGATAGTCAAGAACTCAACTTCATCGGCTGTAAATTCATGCTCTTCTTTTGTAAAAAAGGTGAGAACCCCAAAGACCTCTCCTCTAGCGGTGAGCGGCACTCGAAGATAAGAGACCAAGCCTTGCTTGCGCAGAAACTCAGAAGCCAGCGATCGAGGGTCTGTTTGAGCGTTACGAACCATGACGGGGAGGTTATCCTCGGCAAGCATCCTCCCTACACCACCGCCAACCGCGGTGGCCGCTTTCCATTCTTGCTCGTCGATATTCCAACAGGCGATGGGCTCTAGCTCCTGGGTCTCCGGGTTTAATAATCTGACGGTGACGGCGGCATAGGGGAGGAAAAGATCGATTTTTTCGAACAGGACCTCCAAGACGGCGCGAAGATCCAAAGTGGATGTGATGGCAAAATTAATGTCCTGAAGGGCGCGAATGTGCTCTAGACTGTGTTGGAGCTTTTCCTCCGCCTGCTTGCGCTCGGTGATGTCCACCATGACGCCACGAAGTTGCTGCACTTGGCCCTTATCGTCCTTAACCACATGGACGATGTCGCGGAGCCAGACCACGCGACCATCTGCCGCTACGGCACGGTATTCAAACTCGTGATCCTTACCTTGCAACGTTGCAGTTCGACAGTAGGCTACGGCTTCCTGGCGGTCCTCAGGATGAATGTGTTTGGCCCAAAAGTCTGGCTCCGTGAGCCACTGCTCGATAGGATAGCCTAAGATGCTCTCAGCCCTTTGATTCACGAAGGTGAACTGCCAGGTAGCCGCATCAGCTTCCCAGACTATAGTGTCAAGTCCCTGAATGAGATCTAGAAAGCGCCGGTTCTGTAGCTCGGTTGTGCGGACCGAATCCTTCGCCTTCTTGGAGAACTTTGGTTTGGTGGCTCGTACAGTCCGGCCGCGCTTCTTTTTGTCCCGTTGTTTTGTTCTCATGATTCGTCAATAAAAAAGGGCCCGGCCGGGTTGATCCAGCCGAGCCCTCAGTTAATCCGTCCAATTTGTCCTTTCTAAAGAGAGCCGAGGATCTGACTTAGCCCGCAGATATTGGCACAACTGTTGGGAGAGCGTCAAGAATAATGCGAGGAGTGGTGCGAGGAGGGGGATTTGAACCCCCACGCCATCTCTGGCACTAGCCCCTCAAACTAGCGCGTCTGCCGATTCCGCCATCCTCGCACGTCAAAACAGTTTTGAGTGCTTAGTTTCGAGTTTTTAACTACAACTCACAACTCAACGCTAAAAAGTAAAAACTCACAAGTCATGTCAGGGTGTTGAGGGCTTTTCGGGTTGCGGCGCGGCCGGTTGTGCCGGGGACTGTGGCGCTGGACCTGTTCCCGGCTGCGCGGGACGGAGCGGCGGACTGGCCTGTTGTCGGGCCGGCTGCTCCGCTTGAGGCACACGGGTATCAAAGAGGCTGCCACCCGATTTTCTACCCGAAAAATATCCCAGAGTGAGAGACGTGATCATAAAGACAATCGCCATCCCGGTGGTGAGCCGCGTCAGGAAATTCCCGGCGCCGCTGCTGCCAAAGATGGTGGAGCTTGAGCCGCCAAATACTGCGCCGATGTCCGCTCCCTTGCCGGTCTGAAGCAACACGACGAAAATGAGCCCTATACTGACGACAATGTGAAGGATGGTGATCAGCGTGATCATAGCTGCCCTAGGAGAAATTTCCGATGATGCTGAGAAAATCCTTTGCTTTGAGGCTCGCGCCGCCTACCAGGAGACCGTTGACTTCCCTCGCGCATGCCAGCTCGCCAGCGTTATCGGCACGCACGCTGCCGCCGTAAAGGATTCGCGTCTGCTCGGCTCGCTTTGTTCCAAAGAGTTTCTTGAGCATCCTGCGAATAGTAGCGTGAGCCCGGCTTGCCTGCTCCGGCGTCGCGTTGCGGCCCGTACCGATCGCCCAGACCGGCTCATAGGCGATTTCAATTTTTTCTATAGCATCTTTCGTCATCCCCTTCAATGCGATCCGGAGCTGACGAGTGATCACTCGCCTCGTCGCCCCTGCGTTTCTTTGCTCGAGGGTTTCTCCCACGCAGAGGATGGGTCGCAGGCCCGAACGGAGGCAAGCTGCCAGCTTCTTCGCCACCGTCTGGTCGGTTTCGTTAAACAGGCGTCGCCTTTCCGAATGGCCCACGATCGCAAAATGGCATCCAAGTTCCCGCAACATCTTCGCACTGATTTCGCCCGTAAAGGCCCCTTGTTCCTCCCAATGAACGTTCTGTCCGGCCAGACGGAGAGCGCTTCCGCGAAGCGTCTTGCGCACCGGCCCGAGGGCCGTGAAAGGAGGAGCGAGAACAACGTCTACGCGCCGGCGGCCCCTTAGCCCTTTTAGCACCTCCCGGGCGAGGGCGACGGCCTCATGTTGCGTGCCGTGCATTTTCCAGTTGCCGACGACGAGGGGTTTCATCTCTCTTCCTCGAGCGCTTCGATGCCCGGAAGTTTTCTTCCCTCAAGAAACTCAAGCGTGGCGCCGCCGCCGGTAGAGAGGTGGGTGATTCTCTCTTCGACTCCGGCTTGTCGCACCGCAGCCACTGTCTCTCCTCCTGCGACGATGCTGACCGCCCGGGACTTGGCCAAAGCTTCGGCGATCGAGCGGGTGCCGCCGCTGAAGGGCTCTTCTTCAAACAGACCGACCGGGCCGTTCCAGAGCACCATCTTCGCCGCCAGGATTTCTTGGGTGAACTGCGACACCGTCTTCGGCCCGATATCCAGTCCCATATAGTCCGGCGGAATGCTCGACTCGGTGGTGATGGGTTTCTCTTTGATCTCTTTGGCCGCTACATGATCTACCGGCAGAAGGATCGAAACGCTGAGGCTTTTTGCGCGCGTCATGATCTCGTTCGCCACGGAGACTCGGTCTTCCTCCACCAGAGATTTGCCCGTGGGGAACCCTTGAGCCTTGAGAAACGTGTAGGCCATTCCTCCGCCGATCAAAAGCGCGCTTACTTTGGCGAGCAGGTTTCTCAGCACGCCGATTTTGTCTGAAACCTTGGCTCCACCGAGAATGGCGACAAAAGGTTTTTCAGGATTCGAGAGCGCTCTGCCGAGGTAGTCGAGTTCCTTCTGGAGCAGCAGGCCTGCTCCCTTGGCTTTAAAGAAACGGACCATGCCTGCCGTTGACGCATGCGCCCGATGTGCGGTCCCGAAGGCGTCGTTGACGTAGACATCCGCCAGGGAAGCCAGGCCTGAGAAAAGGCGGGATTATTCTCTTCTTCCTCCTTGTGAAAGCGGAGATTTTCGAGCAAGATCATTTTATGGTGCGGTTCGGTCACGAGAGCCTGGACTTCAGCTCCGATGCAGTCCGGCGCTAAGGTCACGGGTTGGCCCAGGGATCGCTCGAGATACTCGCGCAGCGGCGCAAGGCTCGATTTCGGATCCTTCTTGCCTCCCGGCCGTCCCAAATGGGAAGCGATCAGAAGTTTTTTGGCTTTGGCAGCTATGAGCTTCAAGGTGGGCAGCGCGCTGTCGATTCGGTGCGTCTCCGCGATCCTGCCCTGGACGATAGGAACATTGAAATCGACCCGAACGAAAACCCTTTTGCCTTCTAGTTCAAGCTCCTCGACTCTGCGAATCATGGATATGTCGGTTCTTTCAAAGTTTCTTGTTTGACTAACTAAATACAGAGCTTATAATATTTTTTCAACTAGGTTCCTTGGAATCTCCAATGTCCTCGCTTTGGCTTCTGCAACTATTGGCGCAAACAGAGTTCGCGCCGCCCCAGCAGCAAGGGATTCTAGACTTCGTGAGGGGATCCGGGCCGGTGGTTCAAGCCGTGCTCTATCTTCTGGTTCTCTTTTCCGTGGTGAGCTGGGGCATTATTTTCTACAAATACCGCGAAGTGCAAACGGCCAAGGGTCAATCTGATAAATTCACCGAGATCTTTTGGGAGAGTCGCAATCTCTCCGCGATCCACGATGCCAGCCGAGAGCTCCAATCGAGCCCAGTGGCTCAGGTCTTCCGGGCGGGATATGAAGAGTTGCTTCGGGTGTCCCGGAGCAAGAAGGAGAATTCGCCCGGAGAGGGATTCACCACGGAGCTCAGCGGCGTCGATAACGTGACTCGCGCCATGAAGCGCGCCACGAGCGTAGAGATCACTAAATTAGAAAAGGCTCTTACCTTCTTGGCGACGACTGCAAGCACGACGCCGTTCATCGGCCTGTTCGGCACGGTCTGGGGAATTATGAACGCCTTCCGGGGCTTGAGCGTGACCCACTCCTCCAGCATCCAAGCCGTAGCTCCGGGCATTGCCGAAGCGCTGGTGGCGACTGCGGCGGGTCTGGCGGCGGCCATCCCTGCGGTTATGGCCTACAATCACTTTGCTCAACGAATCAAAGTCTTGGCTGCAGACATGGATAATTTCGCGCATGAATTTTTAAATATTGCGGAGCGTCATTTCTTGAAATAGGCGTGAGGCTTTAGGCGCAAGGCGTGAGCGAGATAAACTCATGCCTGTTGCCTCGCGACTCTCGCCTCGGAGAATTTTATGGCTGTGGACTTTTCGTCCCGACAAAATGGAACGACCACGATCTCTCAAATCAATGTGACCCCTCTAGTCGATGTCATGCTGGTGCTGCTGGTGATTTTCATGGTGACGGCCCCGATCATTCAGCAAGGGGTGCAGGTCAATCTGCCTCAGACCAAGGCCGGGGCGATTCAGGGAAAGGAAGAGCAGCTAGTTGTAGCGGTGACCCGCAATGGCGGGATCTATCTCAACGATAACCCGATGAAGCTGGAAGAATTGGGGCAGAAGCTTCGGGCGATTCGACAACTCCAGCAGAGTAGGGAAGTCTATCTCCGAGCCGATCAGGATGTCCGCTACGGCGTGGTCATGAAAGTCGTTGCGGAGGTGAAACAGGCGGGTATTGAGAGACTTGGCATGGTGACGCAACCTATGGTCACGCAACCCACACGTCGAGAAGAAGGCTAAATGGCAGATCGCTGGACTTCCGGGGAAATTTTACTGGAGGACGCCCTCCGCTCTTTGGAAGAAGGAGGGAGGAATCTTTGGCGATGGATTCTTTTGTCCGGTCTGGTCCACATGACACTGATCGCTAGCCTTTTCATGATTCCTTATTTTCCGACCCGCCGAGCCCCTTCCTATCCGGTCTACACGGTTGATCTCGTGGGCGGGGAAAAAATCGGTGGCGGGCAAGTTTTGAACCCAGTTGCACCACCGGCGGCTCAGACGACAAAAGAGACCAAAAAGGCAGAGCCTAAACCTCAAGTCGAGGAAGCTAAGAAGAAGACGGTAGAGATCCCCGACAAGGCGCGGGAGAAACTCGCTCTCAAGGAATCTAAAAAGGAAGTTAAAAAAGAAGTTAAGAAAGAGGTTCAAAAGGAGTCTTCGGCCGAGAAGGCCTTGCCGCAGAAGGTGCGCGAGCGGCTGATTCAATCGGCTATGGAGAGGGTGCGGAGTCGCGCGGAGCAAGGGAAAAAGACGGAAGGAATGAGCTCGGGCTCAGGAGCAGGCGAGGGGGCCGCCTCGCTCGGTGAGGGAGGGCGGGGAGGAGGGATCGTTAAGGGCATTGAATTTATCGACTACCACAATCGGATGCTGGGTTTGATCCGAGACCGTTGGGCCTGGGCGGGAAGGAGGAGCGATTTGGAAGTGACCGTGCGCTTTGGCATCCAGGAAAACGGCGAGATTACGGGCCTTAAAATCGTGAAGCGGTCGGGTGATCCCTCCTACGACGATTCGGTCTTTAGGGCGGTCAGCAAGGCGAATCCTTTGCCGCCGCCGCCAGAGAGTTACCGGAAGGATTTTATGGACGTGGAGTTGACCTTCAGACCTAAGGATCTAGCAGGTGGTTAGAATGATGAAGTTAAAAATTTTTCTTGGAGCAATTCTTGGAATTCTTACTTCCCTAACCTCGCTCAACGCGCAGGTGAAGGGATTGATCGTCGGGCCGGGCGCCGAGCGCTATCCGATCGCGGTTTCGCCGCTTAAAAACCTCGGACAGAGTGATGACACAAAAAAACTCTCTGAAGGGATAGCGGATACCATAGTTCGGGACCTCAACCTGTCCGGGTGGTTCAAGGTGCTGGACCGCTCCGCTTACATTGAGAATCCACAGTCCACAGGAATCACCTTGGGGAGCTTCGATTTTAAAGACTGGTCCGTCATCGGCGCGGAGGGATTGGTCAAAGGAGGGTTTACCCTTCAGGGTGAAGAGCTCACAGCAGAGCTTCGGCTGTTCGACGTCTATCAAGGAAAGCAGATCCTAGGAAAAAGATATACGGCCTCGGCAAAAGACTTTCGCCGCATCGCCCATAGATTCGCCGACGACATTATCTTTCAATTTACCGGGGTGCAGGGCGTTTTCAACACCCGCATTGCGTATGTTTCCACGGGCAGCGGGCGCTTCAAGGAGATTTATGTTTCCCACTTAGATGGCAGCGAAAGACTCCAGGTAACGAATAATCGCACGATCAATTTGTCCCCTTCGTGGGCGCCTGACGGACGCTCGATCCTCTACACTTCATACAAGGACGGAAACCCAAGCCTTTATCTCTTTGACTTGTTCGCGGGCAAGGATTCGAAATTCTCGTCCCGGGGCGGTTTAAACCTGGGAGGGAAGTGGTCGCCCAATGGAAAATTTGTCGCCGTCACCCTCGAGCGACAAGGCAACACGGATATCTATCTGCTGGATTCCGGCGGAAGCCTAGTGCGGCGCTTGACGGAATATCCGGGGATCGATGTCTCCCCGACGTGGTCTCCTGACGGACAGAGCCTCGCCTTTGTCTCCGATCGAAGTGGAAGCCCCCAGATCTATATCATGGAGGTCGATAGTGGAAAGACGCGACGCCTGACTTTTTCGGGAAGCTACAATACCTCACCCGACTGGTCTCCTAAAGGAGACAGGATCGCTTACACTTCCAGGGTCGCCGGTCGCTTTCATATTTTTACCATTCCCGTTCAAGGAGGGGAGCCTCAGGACCTGACGCCGGGCTCTGGCGATAACGAGGATCCTTCCTGGTCTCCCGATGGGAGGTATCTCGCTTTCTCCTCCAACAGAAGAGGGTCTTACAATATTTACATCATGCAGGCGAGTGGTGAAAATCAGCAAAGATTGACAGCCTCCGGGGGAGATGATAAAAATCCTTCATGGTCTCCGCGTTTGGAATAGAGGTCTTTAAATTCCATAGAGAGAGGAGAAAGAGATGACTGTTCGCTTGAGCAAGGCATGGCTCGGATTGATCTTTTTGGCCTTTCTTACTCTAGCCGGATGTTCTCGGACCGCCACAAGCCAGCCTCAGACTTCACCGCCGTCTTCCTCCCAACCATCTGCCAAGGCAGAGACTGCCAAACCTTCCCCTAAGGACTCCACCAGCCTTGAGCAGCTGCGCGAGGGTCAGGCTTCGTCAACTGAGTCGGGGCCCCTAAAGGAGATCTATTTTGACTATGACAAGTATGACCTTCGAGCGGATGCACGGGAGACGCTTAAGGCCAATGCCGGGTGGTTGAAGTCGAACGCATCGGAGCGGGTGGAGATCGAGGGGCACTGTGACGAGCGTGGGACCAATGAGTACAACTTGGCATTGGGGGCGAAGCGGGCACAAGCGGCCAAAGACTTCTTGGCGACGTTGGGGATACCAGCGCAGCGGCTGTCGACGATCAGTTACGGGAAGGAACTGCCGGTATGCCGGGAGAGCACAGAGGAGTGCTGGCAGAAGAATCGTCGCGACCGCTTTGTCATTATGACTGGCCGGCCGGCCTCGTAATTTCACTTTCCGTTTCCGAGTCTCACCGCCGCCCAATCCATGAAGGGTTTTTCATGATTTTCATGAAGAGATTATCCTACTGCTGCCTCGCATTCAGTTGTGTGTGGTTGTGGAGTTGTGTCACTCCTCAACAGATGGAGCTTATCGAGCGGGAGCAGAGGCGCCTGCGCAGCGAAAGCACTAACAGCGTAAGCGAGAACGCATCGATTCGTAAAGAGATTGACAGTGTTCGGTCGAGTTTGGCTGACACCCGCGCCAATCTGCAGCAGGTGCAGCGGGACATGAACGCGTTAAAGGAGAAAATCGAAGAGGCTCGATACCAGACGGATCGCCGCCTCGGTCAGTCGAGTCAGGAAGGGGACCAAAGGGTCAAAGACCTCGAAGGGCGGCTGGCGAAGATCGGCGAGGATCTTAAGGCGCTCACCGCTCGTCAAGAAGAATTGCGCTCCCCTCAAGAGCCCCAGAAGGGGCAGCCGGCTCAGGGACAGACGCCCCCGGAGGGAGGCGGCGAATTTGTGCGCGAAAAAGTCACCGGTGAATCGGAAGCGGTGCGAAGAGATTACGAGGCAGCCTCGAGGCTTCTGGAGCAGAAGGATTACCGCGGCTCTATCAATCGATTCAAGGAATTTCTGAAGAAATATCCCAAGAGCGACTACGCGGATAACGCCCAATATTGGATTGGGGAGTGTTATTACGCACTGAGAGAGTTCGATCAGGCCATCCTGGAGTTCGACACCGTGCGGCGCAACTACCCGAAGGGAGACAAGGTGCCGGCGGCTCTTCTCAAGCAAGGGTTTGCCTTCGCGGAGCTGGGAGACAAAGTGGATGCCCGGTTGATTCTTCAGGAGTTGATCAACCGATATCCCCAGTCATCCGAAGCGGCCAGGGCGAAGCAGAAACTCAAGACCCTCGAGTCGTAGCGACTTTTAGCCTCTGACTTCAAAAAACTATCCTTAAGCTTTGGACAGCTTTCAGTAGTCAGCAATCAGTTAACAGATAAAGGCCGGAGAGCGAAGCTGGATGCTGAGTGCTGATGGCTTGATGCCTGCCTAAGAAGTCGTGGAGATTTACCGTCACATAGACGATCGACTGCTTTCGATTCCCGCGCCGATCTTGACCATGGGAAACTTCGACGGGATCCACCTGGGCCACCAGGCTCTTTTGCGCCGCGTTGTTGAGGACGCCAGGGGCCGGGGCGGCGCCGCCGTTGTTTTGACGTTCGAACCTCATCCGCTAAAAGTATTGGCGCCCGAGCGAGCGCCGCGCCTGATCTTGGCGCATAAGGATAAGATACGGCTTCTCCAATCGCTGGGAATCGACGTCGTGATTATTCAAGCGTTCAATCCGGCCTTCGCGAGTCTTGAAGCGGAAGAGTTCGTTCGGCGCTATCTCATCGATGGCCTGAAAGTTCGCAAGGTCTGGGTCGGAAAGGATCTAAGGTTTGGGAAGGGAAGGAGAGGCCGCGTGGAGGACCTGATTCGATGGGGGCAAGAAGGAGGATTCGAGGTCGGGGTCCTGGAAGCAGTACAAATCGGAGGCCTGCGGGTGAGCAGCAGCCGGATCAGGGAACAGCTGATGCGCGGCGAAGTGCATGAGGTTAAAAAGTTCCTTGGCCGCTACCATTTCATCTCGGGCAGAGTGGTGCCGGGTCACCAGAGAGGCAGACAGCTCGGATTCCCCACGGCGAACATTGTTACCCGGACTGAAGTCCTGCCTCCGGACGGAATCTACGCGACATTTCTACAGTCTGGTGGGCACTGTTGGTCCAGTGTCACCAGCGTAGGGCTTAATCCTACGTTTGGGGATGGACCGAGGACCATCGAGACTTACGTCCTGGATTTTTCTGGCGATCTCTACGATCAACCAGTGAAATTAGTTTTTGTTGAGCGAATTCGGGCAGAAAAGAGGTTTTCTTCGCCGGAACTTTTAGTGGAACAAATCAAAAGGGACGTGGTTGTTGCGCAGGAGATCTTGCGTGGGGTTCATATGGATGAGCGCGCGGAATTAGCAAGGTAACCTTGCCTGA
>Ga0066710_100004835_pt1 | contig 12068 bp, 8 predicted proteins | sample GraSoiAngelo_159_FD_79666 | JGI IMG/M metagenome (GOLD analysis project Ga0066710, IMG submission 79666) | Grasslands soil microbial communities from the Angelo Coastal Reserve, California, USA - 14_1009_16_40cm | ecosystem: Environmental > Terrestrial > Soil > Grasslands | place: USA...
CCTCGATGCAGAGCTCGTATCGCTCCGGGTCCGGCAGCATCTCCCGGTCCGCGGTGACGGACAGCGTGAACTCGCCCGCGCAGCTTCCGGCGAGGTGGATGAGGCCCACGCCGTGGGGCGTCGGCCCCGCGCCGTACGGGCCGACGAGCCGGGCACCACAGAAATAGAGGGGCTCGGTCGGGCCCGGAACGTTCGTCACCGTGGTGTTGCCAATGACGCGACCCCGGTTGCGCGCCGCCAACGCCGACTGGGCCCGCATCGCGATCCCGAGCAGCAGGCCCGGCGTCGCATTCGAGAGGTCGCTCAACGTCCCCGCCCCGACGGCGTGGTGCAGCTTCTTGAGCCGCTGCGTTCCTTCGGTCACCGCGGCCAGGCGGTCGACCGGGTCGGCGATGTGCGTCGCCAGTGTCGAACGCAGCATCGAGATCTGATTGCCTCCCGTCCCGCGCTCGTCGACGGTGCGCGTCGACACCGGCACGACCGCAACCAGCGGCTCGTCGGGCAGCTCGCCGAGGCCCGTGAGATACCGGCGCAACGCGCCCCCGACCGCCGTGAGCACGACGTCGTTCACCGTCGCGCCGGCCACCGGCGCGCGCGCCGCCTTCAAGGCGGCCAGTGCCGCGCGCCGCCCGGCGAGCACGCGGTGCGGCGTGACCGGTGCGTTGAACCGCGTGCGCGGGACGTCCGCGCTCCGGACGCCGATTTCACCCCGCCCCACACCGCCCATGATGCGCGGAAGCGACGGCGCGGCACGGCGTACCACTTGCACGAGATGCCAGGGCTTCACGGCGTTGTTGATCGCCGCCCGGCGCAGGAGCGCAAGCGCGGATGGCTCGTGCTCGCCGCGCCAAGCATCGCCGGTCGACGGCGGTTCCGCCCGCGGCTCGTGGTCGTGGAGCGCGGTCACCAAGTCGAGACCCGACAGGCCGTCGACGGCGGCGTGGTGCACCTTCGTCAACACGGCAAAGCCGTTGTGAGGGATCCCGTCCGTTCCCTCACCGAGACCCTCGATGACGTAGAGCTCCCACGGGGGCCGGGTCAGGTCGAGCGGGCGGGCGTAGATGCGCGCCGCCACGTCCATGAGCTGACGCCAAGTGCCCGGAGACGGTATGGCCGACTGGCGCACGTGAAACTCGAGGTCGAACGCGTCGTCCTCGATCCAATACGGCAGGTCGAGGTCGAGCGGGACGCGCACGAGCTTCTGCCGGAACGTTCGCGACGTGCCGAGTCGGCGCTCGATGTTCTCGAGGACGTCGTCGAAATCCACGCGGCCATTCGGTGCGGTGGCGGGATCGTATGTGTAGAGCGCCGCGACCTGATTCGGGGTGCGGCTCGAGTCCATGTGCAGCATCGAGACGTCGAGCCCGCTGAGCTGGCGCACGCATCTCCTCTCAGATCGGACCGCTGACTTGGGATCCTCCCTGCACAAGCCGGTCGAACGGCGGGCGGCCGTCACGACGCCGAGAACAGCCTCTCGGCATTGCCGCGGAGAATCGCGCGCTGGACATCGTCGGGCAGGGGGTCGAGCAGCTTCGCGAAGTCGGCCGGCTCCGCGAGGCCTTCGGCGTGCGGATAGTCGGAACCCATCACGATCGAGTCGTGCTGGCCGAGGTTCTCGACGATCCAGGGAATGTCGTCTTCGGGATAGGGCGTCACGCGTACGTGACGGCGAAAGATCTCCGACGGACGCTCGGTGAGCTTGCCGCCTTTCCATGGGCCGTTGCGGCCCATCCCGCGGCTCTTGTCCATGTGCCGTACGAAGTGGGGTACCCACTCGGCACCATGCTCGGCAGCAACGACCATGAGATTGGGGTGTCGACCGAACACGTTGTCGAAGATCAGCGCCGACAGTGTGTCCTCGATCGGTCGTTCGCCGTAGACGTTGTTCCACTGCCACGCCGACATGTGCCACGCCGCGGGGTTGGGATCGTAGCCCCACGACGGAGAGATTGCGGTGAAGTACCAGAACGGCATGATGTGGAACGCGACGGTGACCTTCGCCTCGTCGAGTCGCGCCCAAACCGGGTCGAAGTACGGCTCTCCCGGCGAGCGTCCGTACGCGGGGCCGGTCGGGAACAAGACCACGCGCGCGCCCCGGTCGAGAACCCGGTCGACCTCCTCGACACACCGATCGCGATCGCGCAGCGAGAGTAGCGCCGGCGCGAACAAGCGGTCCTCGAAGTTGAATCCCCACGTCTCGTCGTACCAACGGTTGAACGAAGAGATGTTGGCGTACAACGCCTCGGCGTCGGTCACGTAGTGCTCGGCCGCGAGCGCCATGCCGGCAGGGAACACGATCGCCTTGTCGACACCCTGCGCACTCATCACCTCGAGCCGCGGCTCCCGCTCTTGGTACTCCGGTCGCATCGGCTCCGGTTGATACGCCTCCTCCGGGTTGCCCGACGCCATCTGCCGGAGCATCTCCTTGAGGGACCCCGGGCGGTTGGCAAGGTCGAAACCCGAGCCCTGCTCGCTGTTGAACACCGCGATCTGCTTACCGGCGAGGATCACTTCGTGACCCGCGGCGTCGATCACCGGCGCGATCGCTCGGTCCCGAAACTGTTCGGGTAGGTAGCGCGTGAACGCGTCGCGGGTCTCGTAACAGTGGGTGTCACAGTCGAACAACCCGAAGTCCACGCGTTCCATGGGGAGCCTCCGGCCGCTATCAACTGAATCATCTATCGGAAGGAAACTCTAGCGGGCGGTGCCCGGCGCGTACCCTGTGAGCATGCCTGCCCCGGACCCGATCTCGCTGCGCAACCCCCGGGCTGCCGAGGTCGTGGCCCGCGAGCTACGCCGTCAGATCGTGCGCGGCGAGTTGCCCGCCGGCCACGCGCTGCCCTCGGAGTCTGCCTTGACGGAGCAGTTCGAGGTGTCACGGCCCACGCTGCGAGAGGCGTTCCGCGTGCTCGAGCACGAAGGACTGGTCGAGATCCGCCGCGGTGTGCGGGGCGGTGCCCGCGTTCGCGCTCCGGACGAGAACCTCGTCTCGAACTATGCCGGATTGCTCCTGCAATACCGCGGCACGACCATCGCCGATCTCTTCGGTGCCCGCGCCGCGCTGGAAGCGCCTGCAGCCCGAATGCTCGCCGCTCGTCCGAGCCGAAAGGAGATCGTCAAGCGCCTCGGAGCGGAAACGGAAGAGCACGCCAACGACTTGGCGAACCCGGCACGCGCCCCCGCGTTCCATCGCCTGGTCGTCGAGCTGACCGGCAACCAGACGCTCATCCTGCTGACGAGCGTCATCGAAGGCATCGCCGAAGCGGCCGAGGTCTCGTACGAACGCCGCGCGGCGCCGCCATCACGGGAGGCTCGGCAAGCGCACCGCGACCACGAAAAGCTCGTTGCGCTGATCCAGCGCGGTGCCGCCGCCGAAGCCGAGGCGTTCTGGCACCGGCACCTCGTCGCCGTCGGCGCGCGGTTGCAGGACCTGTACGGCGGCGGGTCGCAGCGCGTCGTGGACGTCCTCGAATAGACGCAGCTGGGATGACTCGCCGGCCGTTTCGGTTCTCGGCCAACGTGCCGACAACCCTGACACCAGTCGCGGCATGGAAAGACACGCTGGCGAAGATGGAGGACGCCGGCTTCGCCGCCGTCGCCATCGCGGATCACTTCACCGGCGGCTACTCGCTCGAGCCCATGGTCGCGCTCACGGCGGCGGCGATGTGCAGCCGCACTCTGCGAGTGCAGACTGCGGTGCTCGGCAACGACTACCGCCATCCGGTGCTCGTCCACCGCATGGCCGCGACGCTCGACGTGCTCTCCGAGGGCCGGTTCGAGCTCGGCCTGGGCGCGGGATGGATGTCGTCCGACTACGACGCGGCGGGCCTCGACTACGACACGCCCGGCCGTCGCATCGATCGGCTCGCAGAGACGATCGCGATCGTCAAGGGCCTCTTCGGCGACGAACCGTTCTCGTTCGTCGGCAAGTCGTACCACGTCCATGACCTCGACGGCGTGCCCAAGCCGGTGCAGCGACCGCACCCCCCGCTGCTCATCGGCGGCGGCGGGAAACGCGTCTTGCGGCTCGCCGGGCGCGAGGCCGCCATCGTCGGAATCAACGCGAACCTCGCGGCGGGGACGGTCGGCGCCGCATCGATCGTCGACGTCTCGTCGGAGCGCGTCGCGGAGAAAGTGCGTTGGGCGCGGGAGGGCGCCGAGCGCGCGGGCCGCTCCTTCGCCGCCCTCGAGCTGGCGATGGCGCAATGGCTCCTTCACGTCACTCCGTCGGCTCGCGAAGCATCCGAAGTCCTCGAGAAGATCGGTAGCCTCGTCGGCATCGACCCGGCGTGGATCGAGTCCGCGCCCGGTGTGGTCGTAGGGAGCGTCACGCGCTGCGCCGAGAAGCTCGAGGAGCTCCGCGAGCGTTACGGCATTTCCTATATCCAACTCGACGCGGGACCGCGTTCGATGAGCTCCATCGACGCAGTGGCTCCGCTCGTGGCCCGTCTTGCCGGACGCTGAAAGGCGCCGGCGTCAGACGAGCTGCTTCTCGACGCCGCTGACGGCGGTGCCGTCGAAGAACGCCGGGTTGGTCGCGGTCAGCATCCGTACCACGTTGCCGCACGTGAAATCGCGGAACTCGTCCTCGTCGAGGTGCCCGTGCTCGACGAGCTCCCATGCTTCGGGGAGCACCGCACGGATGTCGGGCACGTCCCAGTGGCCGATGTCGGACGCGAACACCGCGTTCAGCCGGGCGCCGTGCGGGAGCACGTCGCGGTCGAAGGCCAAGGCGTTCATCGGGTCGTCGGCCTCGCAGCCGAACGCGAACTGGCGCGTGAAGATGTCGACGATGTCGTCGTCGGCGCCGATGCCCGACTCCGCGAAGTCGTCGAGGTCGTTCGTCGCCTCGAACTCGCGAGCCGCGTCGATCGCCCGGCGGAGGCTCGCGTCGAAACGCGAGCCGAGGCCGGCGATGCGACCAGTTCCCCACTCCGCGTGCAAGCGCGTCGCGACGTCGGGATCGAGTCTCGATTCGGAGAACATCGTCACCGCGTCACGATTGCGCTTCTCGAAATGACCGAGAAGATCGGCGTAGAGCTGCGCGCCCCACGTCACGCCGCCCTCGAGGAACGCGAAGGTGAGGCCACGGAACCGCCGGGGCACGCCGCCCATGACGAGCGATCGGCATACGGCTTCTTGCGCGGCCGCGAAGTTGCCAAGGTGGTTATGGACGTAGTTCATCGACGACACCCGGCTGCCCCAGCCGTAGCCGATGCCGTGGAACGCGGGGGTGACGCCCAGTTCCACGCACGCCGCCCATACCGGGTCGTAGTCGTACTGGCTCTCGTGTCCCAGCGTGTCGATCCATGGGCGGCGCGGGTCGTCGGGCCGCCCGGGCCGCGGGATGACGCCGTTCATCACGACGGCCTTGAGTCCCAGCTCTCCTACCGCGTGCCGCAGCTCCGCCACCGCCTCGTCGGGGGTGAACGTCGGGATCACGGCCACCGGCTCGAGCCGGTCACGGAACTCCGCAAACGTCTCGGCGTAGTAGCGGTTCAACGCGCGCGCCGTCGCCTGACGAACCTCGTCGTCCGGATAGCCGAGAATCGTCAACCCGAAGCTCGGGTACAGCAGCGCGAAATCGATCCCGATCTCGTCGAGGCGCGCGTAGAGCAACTTCGGCAGCGTCACCGTCATCCGGTCGTAGGTGTTCTCAGCCGGCAAGCCGTTGAAGACTCGCACCGAGACGAACCCTTCGTTCTCAGTGAACCGTGCCCGGTTGAAGCGTTGCAACCTCCGCACCACTTCTTCGTCGGCGGTCTCGCGCACGATGTCGAAGACGACCGGCATGACTTCGAGCAAATGCCCGTCGCCGTCGATGACCGGATGGTCGATCCGCTCCTTGATCGCCGCGACGTCATCGGTGCGAACGAATGCCGTCACCGCCCACCTCCGTTCCGGATCAGCATGCCGGATCGAAACGGAACATCCGCGCCGTCCTCCACGATGGGCCGGCCGTTGACCCACACGGACGCGATGCCTTCGGCGCGCGCGACGAGGCGGTCGGCGCCCGCGGGCAGGTCGTGCACGCGGTGCATCTCGCCCACGGCGATCGTCGCGGGGTCGAACGCGACAAGATCCGCGAAGCACCCGGGCGCGATGCGTCCGCGGTCGCGCAGTCCGAAGACGTCCGCGGGGTGACCGGTGAGCCGCCAGACCGCCTTCTCCAGCGTGAGGACGCCGGTGTCGCGGACCCAGTGTTCGAGCAAGTACGTGCTGAACACCGCGTCGCACAGCTGGCTCGCGTGCGCGCCGGCGTCGGAGAGGCCGAGCAAGGCGCGGTCGTCCCGCAGCACTGCCGCGAGGTCCGCTTCGTCGTCGTTGGCGAGAATGAAGCGAAAGCGCGTCCTGAGGTCTTCTTCGAGCGCGAGATCCACCATCACGTCGAGCGGGTCGAGGGCGCGCTCGGCGGCGAGCTCCACCATCGACCGATCGCGCACGGGCTGGTGCACCTCGGTCTCTTGCACACTGATCCGATCCCAGCGCCCGCCGAACTGCTCGGCCATGTCGGCGCGCGCCCTTACCCGCCACGCCGCGTCGCGGTAGAGCGCCGCTCGCTCGTGGTGCGGACGGGCGAGGATCTCGGTGAACGCGTCAGCGCGCGCGAACGGGAACGGGTCCGCGAGCGTCAGCTGCATCACGATGGGGCGGCAGGCGATCTGCGGCCACACCTCGCCGTCGAGCGCGGCCTGACGCTCCAGCGTCTCCTTCGCGGTCGGGCTGGTGGCGCTCGCGCTCAGGGCCGTCCACGTCACCGGACGGTCGATGCGCTGCGCCAGCTCGGAAAGGCGGTCGACGTACAGGCCGGGGCCGACCGTCGCCGCGAACACGCCGCGGCCGCAGTCTTTCAATGCGCCCGCAATCTCGAAGATCTCCGATCGCTCGGCGAAACGGCTCGGAACCGGTTTGCCGTACGCACCCGCGTGCGCGGGGGACTTCGACGTCGCGAACCCGATCGCGCCCGCGCCGATCGCCTCGGCGGTGAGCGCACGCATGCGGGCCACTTCCTCGACCGTCGCGGCCCGGTCGGTTGCGGCTTCGCCCATGACGTACAAGCGCAGCGGCGTATGGCCGATCATGGCGGCGACGTTCAACCGCAGGTCCGTGCGCTCGACCGCGTCGAGGTACTCGGGGAAGGTCTCGAACGTCCAGGGAATGCCGGCGAGGAGCGCCTCAATTGACATCCCTTCGACGTTTTCGAGGATGCGGGCGATCATCTCGCGGTCGCTCGGACGCGTCGGCGCGATACCGAAGCCGCAGTTGCCGACGATCACCGTGGTCACGCCGTGCCACGACGACGGCGTGACGTCGGGGTCCCAGAGCACCTGCGCGTCGTAGTGCGTGTGACAGTCGATGAAGCCGGGCGCGAGCGCGAGGCCGTCGAGGTCGATGACGTCACCGTCGCTCGCAGTTCCGGGGCCGGCGACGTCGACGATGCGTTCACCATCGATAACGACGTCCGCGTTGCGGCCGGCGCTCCCCGTCCCATCGACCACGGTCGCGCCGCGTAGCGTCTGCACGCCGGCCGTCACTCTTCGAAGAAGTCCGCGGTCTGTTTCGCGGGGTCCGGGTACGGTGGGAGGTCTCCGGCGAAGTACCCGTCGAGCACGAAGCGCACGAGCATGTCGACGCGGTAACCGCTCGGTCTGCCGTCTGCGCCGATCTCGACCTCTTGGTTCGTGATCCGCGCCGATTTCAGACCGCGCAGCGTCTGGCGGGCGCGCTCGAGGCCGACGCGGATGGCGTCGTCGAAGCTGACCTCGGAGGTCGCGCTGATCTCGGTGGTGCGCGCGACGGAGCTCATGACGCGGGCGGCGCGCTGACGTGCGGGAACAGCTCTTCGAACGTCCCGCGGCTCACGCGCCGGCGCACGTCGGCATCGAGTCCGTCGAGCAGCTCGTGCAGCGTCTTCTGCGTGTGGCCGTAGGTTCCCTCGAGGTGCGGATAGTCACTTCCCCACATGACGTTGGGGTACCCCATCGCCCAATACGCGGCGGGTGCGCTCTCGTCGTGCTGGAACGACGCGTACACCTGGCGGAAGAGGATCTCCTTGGGCAGGCGCGTCAATGGGGGCCGGATGAACATCGCGTGCTGTCGGTACGCTTCGTTCATCCGGTCGCCGAGGAACGGCACCCACGTCGCGCCGCCTTCGGAGATCAGCACCTTCAGCTCGGGATGGCGATCCAGCGCGCCCGAGGCCACCAGCTTGGTCGCAACCTTCTGGCCGCCGTAGCACGTCTCGACGTAGTTGAGGATCGCACCGCCGGGACCGCGGAAGATCGCGGGGTCTTCGGTATCGGTGCCGATGTGGAACCCGATCACCATGCCGGCGCGCTCGGCCGCGGCCCACAGCGGTTCCCAGTCGTCGGCGTTGTAATCGGGCATCGCGGGCGGCGCGCCCGTCGGCAAGTTGATGACCTTGAGGCCGATCTCGGCTGCGTGCTCGACCTCGGTCACCGCGTCCTCGACCGCGAGCATCGGCATCTGGGCCGCCGGCACGAGCCGGTCGGGGGCCGCGTCTTGGAGCTCCGACACTGCCCCCTCGTTCTGGGCGGCGGCGGCTTCGCGCACGAGCCGACGGTCGCGGATGAGCCCCGACCACAGGCCCAGTGACGCGTACATCACCTCGCCCCAGATGCCTTCGTTGTCGAGATCGACGAGACGAGCCTTGACGTCGCGCGCCCCCGGCGGCCGGGCGCTGAGGTCGGCAATGGTCATGCCGCCCTCGACGCGCTTCGTCATGATCTTGGGCAGCTTGCGGCGGAACGACTGCCCGTCGACGTGGACGATCTCCTCGTCGTCGCTCACCTTCTCGCTGCGCGGCATGCGCGCCGCCTGCTTGGGCGGGAGGATCTGTTGCCAGAGATCTTCGGGCTCGAGGAAGTGTGAGTCACCCGAATGCGCCCAGATCTTCTGCATCGCGGCCTCCCGTGTGCCGGGTGTCCTCTCGGGTCAACGGCGTACCCGCGCTGCGACCCGGTCGTGAGATTCGCACCGCCCCGCTCCGAGCACGAGTTCGGCGCCGCGGCGTAAATTAGCACATTCGTTGAGCGGATTCGACGGGCGCCGCTACCGTGAGCGTCCGGGAGGCTGCCATGCGCGTGAACGGAATGGGGGTGGCGGTCACGGGCGGTGCGATGGGCATCGGGAAAGCCATGGCCGAGCGCTTCGCCGCCGAGGGCGCCCGGTTCGTCGCCGTCCTCGACGTCGAGCGCGACCGCGCCCAGGCCGTCGCGGTGGCCGTCGGCGGCATCGCCGTCGAATGCGACGTCGGAAGCCGCCCGTCGGTCGCGGCGGCGATCCAGCGCGTCGAGAAGGACGCCGGCCCGATCGACCTGTTCTGCTCGAACGCCGGGATCGTGGGGCGCGGCGGGCTCGACCTCGACGTCAGCGCCGAGACGTGGGATCAGGTGTGGCGCGTGAACACGCTGGCGCACGTGTGGGCCGCGGAGCTGCTGATTCCGCGCATGACCGCGCGGGGCGGAGGGTGGTTCTTGCAGACGATCTCCGCCGCCGGCCTCATCACCGGCCCGTCGCCCGTCGCCTACACGGTCACCAAGCACGCGTCGCTGGGCTTTGCCGAATGGCTGGCCATGAACTACGCCGAGCAGGGCATCCGCGTCGCGTGCATCTGCCCGACGGCGGTCGACACCCCCATGTTCACGGCGCCGGCGGCCGGCGCGGACGACGCCAACATCAAGGCCACCATCGGCCAGCTCATGGCGCCCGAAGACCTCGCCGAGCTGGTCGTCGAGGGTCTCGCGGCGGAGACGTTTCTCATCCTCAACGAGGACAAGGTGCTGGCGTCGTTTCGCCGCAAGGCTGACGACTACGACCAATGGCTCGCCGGCCAGATCCGTCGACAAGCGCGGATGAGACGAGGAGAAGCCCGCCAATGACGACGACGTGCGAGCGGCTGCAGGTCATCGAGCTCGGCGCCGGCAGCATGGCCGCCTCCCTGGCCGGGATGATCTTCGCCGACAACGGGGCGCGCGTCGTCAAGATCGAACCGCCCGAAGGCGACCGGCTCCGCTCGAGCGCGCCTTCGGGCTTCGTCGTGTGGAACCGCGGCAAAGAGAGCGCCGTCGCGGATCTGCGAACAGGCGGAGGCTGTCAGCAGCTGCGCGAGCTCGCCGTCGACGCCGACGTCGTCATCGAGGGATTCGCACCCGGCACCACGGACGCTTGGGGCATCGGTCCGGAAGCCCTGCGGGCCCTCAACCCCGCGCTCGTGTACTGCTCGATCACGGGCTTCGGCCGCACGGGCGCGTACGCGCGGCTCAAAGGCTACGAAGCGTTGGTCGCGGCCAAGATCGGCATGTTCGCGCGAGGCGCGTTCGCGCCCCGGCGCGGACCGATGATGTTCCCCCAGCCGTCCGCCGGCTTCGGCGCCGCGATGCAGGCAGTCGCGGGTGTGGTGGCCGCGCTGCTCGTGCGCGAGCGCACCGGCCGCGGCGAGCACGTCGAGGTCACCATGGTGCAGGGCGCGGATCCGACCGACTACTTCACCACGCTCATCTGGCAGCTCGCGACGCGCGACGGCAAGCCGCCGCCGCTCGACGCCGCCGCCTCGCTCACCGCAAATCGCTACGGGATCCTCGTCGCGACCAAGGACGGGCGATTCATTCAGACCTCGACGCTGCTGCCCCACCAGGCGAAGGCGTTGATCGAAGCTGCCGGCGTCGCGGCGGTCCTCGACCAGCCCGAGTACGCCAACGTCCCGATGTTCGCCACTCCCGAAGACGCACAGGCGTGGGAGGACCTCATGTGGGAGACCTTCCGCACGAAGGACCTCGCCGAGTGGCTGCCGATCCTCGAGTCGTATCCCGACGTCGCCTTCGAGATCGCGCGCACGAGCGAGGAGGGCCTCGAGCACCCGCAGATCGTGCACAACGGCGATGTCATCGTCGTCGACGATCCTGTCGTCGGCGCGGTACGTGAGGTCGGGCCGATCGGGCACTTCCGCGCGACGCCGTCGGTGATCAAGCGCTCCGCGCCGGCGCTCGGCGCGAACGCGGGCCCGTTCGATCACCCAGCAGCGCCGGTTGCCGCCGGTGACGCCCCGGCACATCCGCTCGCGGGGATCACCCTCATCGAGTTCGGCTCGTTCTACGCGATGCCGTTCGCGCTGACGATGGCCGCCTCGCTGGGCGCCCGGGTGATCAAGATCGAGGACGGACAGGGCGATCCCATGCGCCGGTCATTCGGGCCCGAGCTCGGATCGACCCGCACCACGTTCGGGAAGGAAAGCGTGTCCGTCGACCTGCGCACGCGCGAGGGACAGGCCATTGCCCACCAGCTCGTCGCGCGCGCCGACCTCTTCGCCAACGGCTTTCGGCGCGGCGTAGCCGAGCGCTTGAGGCTCGGCTACGAGGAGCTCGCGCAGCTCAACCCACGTTTGGTCTACCTCCATGCGACCGGCTACGGCGTCGACGGCCCCTACGCCCAACGAGCGCTCTACGCCCAGGCGGCGCAGGCCGTCGCGGGCAGCTTCGGTCGACAAGTGGGCTACTGGCTCGTTCCAGAACGCAACATCGGCATGAGCGTGACGGAGTTGCAAGTCGTCGTTGCGCCTCGCCTCGCGCACATCGTCGATGGCGACTCGAACGCGGCGCTCGCGGTGTTCGCCGCGATGACACTCGGCCTCTATCACCAACAAACAACGGGGCAAGGCCAGTTCGTGGCGACGTCGATGATCGCGGGAAATGCGTACGCGTACTCCGATGACTTCTGCAGCTATCGCGGCAAGCGACCGGTCGCTCTCTGTGACAGCGAGAACTACGGGCTCAACGCCCTCTACCGTCTCTACGAGACCGCCGACGGGTGGATCTGCCTCGTGATCACGACCGAGCGCGAGTGGCATGCGTTCGTACGCGCCGTCGGTGATCACGAGCTCGCCGATGGTCGCTTCGCGACACCGGCTGATCGTGCCGCGAACGACGACGCGCTCACGATGGTGCTGACGCAATTGTTCAAGCGTCAACCGGCCTCGCGCTGGGAAGACCAGCTCAGCGCCGCTCGCGTCGGCTGCGTGGAGGCGTTCCTCGGCGGACAATCCGCATTCG
>Ga0066710_100004836_pt1 | contig 12066 bp, 9 predicted proteins | sample GraSoiAngelo_159_FD_79666 | JGI IMG/M metagenome (GOLD analysis project Ga0066710, IMG submission 79666) | Grasslands soil microbial communities from the Angelo Coastal Reserve, California, USA - 14_1009_16_40cm | ecosystem: Environmental > Terrestrial > Soil > Grasslands | place: USA...
GAGTTCACCAATATCAAGACAGTTTGGGTCGAGTAGCAGATGGCGAATCTCGGATTTGTCGGCTTGGGTGTGATGGGCGGCCAGATGGTGAATCGGCTGCTGGATAAAGGACACACCGTTACGGGTTACAACCGCACCCGGCCGAAGGCACAATGGATCATCGATCGTGGCATGAAGTGGGCGGATTCGCCCCGCGCTGTCTGTGGCGCCTCCGACATCGTCCTCTCGATGATCGCCAACTCCGAAGCGCTCCATGAGATTGCCGGCGGTCCCAACGGAATGCTGGCGGGACTCAGCGCCGGCAAATTCTGGATCGAGATGAGTACGGTCAATCCGGCGCTGAGCCTTACGCTTGCCGGAAAGGTGAGAGAGAAAGGCGCCGACATGGTCGACGCTCCGGTCTCCGGAAGCGTCATCACGCTGCAACAAGGAAAACTCTCGGTGATGGTTGGCGGCCAGCCGGAAACCTTCGAACGCGTGAAGCCGATACTGCTCGACATCGGTCCCAAAGTGACGTACGTCGGTAGGAACGGACTCGCGCTGGTCATGAAGATTGCGACCAATCTGAGTCTGGCCGTACAAATGTTGGCCTTCTCGGAAGGCGTGTTACTCGCGGAGAAAAGCGGGATCCTGCGGGAAACCGCCGTGGATGTACTGACACATAGCGTCATCGGATCGCCGATGGTTCAGTACCGTGGCCCATTCGTACTGAAAATGCCCGAGGAAGCCTGGTTCAACGTGAATATGATGCAAAAGGATATGCTTCTCGCGCTCGAGCTGGGCCGGCAAGTCGATGTGCCTCTGCCGACGACTGCGGTGGCCAACGAATTTCTGACTGCTGCGCGAGGCATGGGCCTGGTCGAAAAGGATTTCGCAGCCGTGTTCAACGTGCTCGCGCGAATGTCTGGAGTCCCAATATGACAACCGCCATCGATCGATCAAAAACCTATTCTGAAATGGAAGTCGAACAATGGCTCCGCATGTACCGGCGGATGCTGATGATTCGTCTTTTCGAGGAGCAGGTCAACGACCTGTACACGCGCGCTCTGATGCCCGGTTTGGCCCACCTGTATATAGGTGAAGAAGCCGTTGCCGTTGGCGTTTGCGAAGCCCTTCGGCAGAACGACTACATCACCAGCACCCATCGTGGCCACGGCCACTGTCTGGCGAAAGGCGCATCGCTGGACCGGATGTTTGCCGAACTGCTCGGCAAGGAAGCGGGATATTGCAAAGGCAAGGGCGGCTCGATGCACATTGCCGACCCGGATACCGGGAACCTTGGAGCGAATGCCATCGTCGGCGGCAGTTCAGGAATCGCGACAGGGGCCGCGTTTTCCGCCAAGCGCTTGAAGACCGATCAAGTTTCGGTGTGCTTCTTCGGCGATGGCGCGCTTGGACAAGGGCTCCTCTACGAAGTCATGAATATGGCGTCGCTGTGGAAGCTTCCGGTGATCTACGTTTGCGAAAATAATCTCTATAACGAATACACCCACAATTCGGAGACGATAGCGGGCGACATGCTGGCCCGAGGCACTGCGTTCGGACTTCATGCCGAAAGCGTCGATGGCCAGGACGTGCGGGCCGTCTACCGGATCGCCAGGGAACTCGTGAACCACGTGCGCCAGGGCGCAGGTCCCGCATTCCTCGTTTGCCAGACGTACCGCTTTATGGGCCACCATGTCGGCGACATCAATCGTGAGTATTACCGCCCGAAGCAAGAAGAGCAGATGTGGAAAACCGAACGTGATCCCATTAAGGTGCTTGGCGATTGGCTGGCGGCGCAGAATCTTGCCGATCGCGAGCGCTTTGATCAGATTCAAGCGGAACTGAAATCGGAAGTGGAGAAGGCTGTCCAATTTGCCGTGGCCGCTCCATATCCGAGTCCGGATAAAGTGGAGCAGGATGTCTATGCCTGAGGCTCGTGAATTGACGTTAGGGGAAGCGGTACGCGAAGCGCTCGCCGAAGAGATGCGGCGCGATCCGCGTGTGTTTATTTGCGGTGAAGATGTCGCCGAAGCGGGTACGGTTTTTAAGGTTCTGACGGGGCTCGTCGACGAGTTCGGCAAGGAACGCGTGCTGGATACGCCGATTTCGGAAGCCGGCTTTACCGGTATTGCTGTCGGAGCCGCCATGACCGGCTTGCGTCCTGTCGTGGATATCATGTTTGGCGATTTCGTCACGTTGACCATGGACCAGATGGTGAATCAGGCGGCCAAGGTTCACTACATGTCGGGCGGCAAATGGAGAGTTCCCATGGTCATGCGCGCCACACTTGGCGCCACGCGCCGGTCGGCGGCCCAACACTCGCAGTCGCTGCATGCCTGGTTCTGCCATGTTCCCGGGTTGAAGGTGGTGTTGCCTTCGACGCCGTTCGACGCCAAAGGGCTTTTGAAGACAGCCATCCGGGATGACAATCCGGTGGTCTTTTTTGAAGACAAGATGATGTACCGGCTGAAGGGCCCGGTGCCCGCGGAAGAGTACACGATTCCGTTCGGTGTTGCCGACATCAAGCGGGCCGGCAGCGACATCACGATTGTCGCAACCAGCAGTATGGTCCAGGTGGCGCTTGGCGCCGCGAAATTGCTGGAAGAGGTCGATATCAGCGCGGAGGTGATCGATCCCCGTACGGTTTGGCCCCTCGACGAGAAAACTCTCATCGCATCGGCAAAGAAAACGTCGCGGGTCATCGTCGTTGATGAAGGTTACGGACGCTACGGAGTGACCGCGGAAATCGCGTCGGTGATCGCAGAAGGCGCGTTCTACGATCTGGAGGCCCCAGTGAAAAGGATCGGAGCGATGCACGTTCCTATTCCGTTCTCTCCGCCGCTGGAAGATGCAACCGTGCCGACGGAGAAGTCCGTGTTCGAGGCAGCCAAAACGCTCGTATCGTAACGCAGGGTAATTCGGGGACGGAGACCGAATTTCTTGTACTTCAGAAATTCGGTCTCCGTCCCCGAATTACCCCTCCAATTTGTCTATATGGCTATTAGTGTCGTCATGCCCGCGCTGGAGATGGCGCAGGAGACCGGTAAGATTGTCTCGTGGCTGAAAAAAGAGGGCGAGGCCATCAACAAAGGCGAGCCGCTGCTCGAAGTGGAAACGGATAAAGCCGTAGTCGAGGTCGAGGCGGCTGCGGATGGCGTGCTCACCGGCGTCAGGTCGCATGAAGGCGACGTGGTGGCCGTCGGCGTGACTATCGCGTGGATTGTGGCGCCCGGAGAGCAACCCCCCGCAGAATCCGCCGCTGCCGCTCCAGCCGCGCGAAAGGTGACCGCACAACCGCCCGTGGCGGCAACTGCACCTCCGGCAGAAACGGCTGGAGCCGCCGAAGGCGGTCCCAGAATCTCACCGAAAGCCCGGCGCCTGGCGAAAGAGCGCGGCGTTGACATCCGCCGCATCCGGGGGACAGGTCTCGATGGAGCGATTACGAGTGAAGACGTTTTGGCGGCTGAAGCTCCGGCGCCCCCAGCGGCGCCGGCCCCGCCTGCTGCGGCTCTCAGCGCCATCGCCAGGCTGATGGCCGAGCGAACCACACAGAGCTGGACGCAGGTGCCGCACTTCTACCTGGTGCGCGATATCGATGCCGGAGCTCTTCTGCAGGTTCGAGAGCAACGGATGCCTGCCATTGAACGTGACCGTGGAGTCAAACTCACTCACACCGATCTTCTGATCGCCCTCACGGCACGCGTGCTGAAAGAGCATGCGAAAATGAACGCGAGCTGGACCGGCAGTGGAATCCAGCTCCATCCGCACGTGAATATAAGCGTAGCTATGGCGGTGACCGATGGCGTCGTCGGAGCCGTCATTCCCAACGCGGACAGCGCGTCTCTTGCCGATATCGCCGTGCAGCGCCGGGATCTGAGCGAGCGAGCCAAGAGCGGCCGTTTAAAGCCCGCGGACGTGACAGGCGGAACCTTCACGATCACCAACCTGGGCATGTACAACGTCGATGCTTTCAACGCGATCATCGCGCCACCGCAGGCTGCGATCCTCGCCGTTGGACGCATCGCAGATCGGGTTGTGGCGGTGAATGGTCAACCCGCTGTCCGCCCCATGATGACGCTTACTCTATCCGGCGATCATCGCGTCGTCGATGGCGCTCAGGCCGCAGTGTTTCTGAACGATCTGGCCGAAGCGATTGGCGCGGCAGCGCAGCGGCTGGCATGAGGTTTTCGCCGCGGAGCGGCGTAAGAACGTAGCCACGGCCGAAAGGCCGTGGTTTCCGTTTACGGCAAAACCAAGCCCCGTCAGGGGCGAAAGATTCTTCAGGCCTGACGCGTCTTTCGCCCCTCCGGGGCTCCGTCCTTCGCCATAAAGCTTTCCACGGCCTTCAGCCGTGGCTACGTTCTGCCGCCGCTCCGCGGCTGAACAAAAATCTCCAACGGAGACACGTATTTATGTCCAAGAAGCCGACCAAACTGGATTTCCTTCCCGTTAACGAGGACGATCTCAAGCCGGCGCACCGCTGGCACCGGCCACTTCAGGCGCCGGGTACGACCCAGGTGGATTTCGAAGAGCGTGTCGACTTCCGGCGCCTGCACCGCTACCGCCTCGCCCGAACACGCGAGCAGCTGGCAAAGTCCGGGCTAGGCGCGGTGCTAAGTTTCGATCAGTACAATATCCGCTATATCTCGAGCACCGTCATTGGGGAGTGGGCTCGTGACAAACTGATCCGTTATTGCCTGCTCGCCGGAAATGGCGAGCCCTGGGTATGGGATTTCGGCTCGGCAGCCCGTCACCACAGGATCTACTGCCCGTGGCTGCGCGAAGATCACGTGCGCGCCGGCAACCCGGGAATGCGCGGCGCGATCGGTCCCGAGGTGGGCCTGTTCAAGCAGGCAGCGAAGGAAATCAAAGACATCCTCAAAAAAGAGGGCGTGGCGGACATGCCGCTGGGGCTCGATATCTGCGAGCCCCCGATGCTTTTTGCCCTGCAAGAGGAAGGCATCGAGGTCCGCGATGGCCAGCAAATGATGCTCTATGCGCGCGAAGTGAAGAGCCATGACGAGATCACCTTGCTCAACATTGCCTCGAGCATGGTTGACGGCGTCTATCAGGACATCGCGGCCGAACTGAAGCCGGGTGTGAAAGAGAGCCAGATCGTGGCGCTCGCCACCAAGCGCCTCTACGAGATGGGTTCCGACTGCGTCGAAGCCATCAATTCGATCTCCGGAGAGCGCTGCAGCCCGCATCCACACAATTTCACCGACCGGCTCATCCGGCCCGGCGACCAGGCGTACTTCGACATCATCCATTCTTTTATTGGCTATCGCACCTGCTACTACCGCACCTTTACCGTCGGCAGTTCGACTGCACCGCAGCGAGACGCTTACAAGCGCGCGCGGCAATGGATGGACGACACCATCGCCATGCTCAAGCCTGGCGTCACCACCGACAAAGCCGCGAAGCAACTGCCCGAAGCTTCCGAGATCGCCTTCGAGAGCGAGATGGCGGCGTTCGGTCTCAACTTCTGCCATGGGCTCGGACTCGGGCTGCACGAGAGGCCGTTGATCTCGCGGCTCAACTCCTTCATCGAACCCTACGAGCTCAAAGCAGGCATGGTATTTGCGGTCGAAACCTTCTGTCCGGCGACGGACGGAGTCTCTGCCGCACGTATCGAGGAGATGGTGGTCCTCACACCCGAGGGCGCCAAAATCATCTCGTTGTACCCCGCCAACGAGCTTCCAGTTGCCAATCGCTACTGAGCGGACTAACTTAGCGGCTGTGAGCGAATTTGGCACTCCCGGACGGGTGTGTGTGAGCGCCCCCCTGCCGCTTCGCGGCCGTTCCCCCTTGCAAAGGGGACATTACATTCTCGCCGAAGGCGGCAGGGGTCGCTCACACACGCCGCACGACAGTACACTTCGTTCAGAGGTTCTCAAGTTAGCGTGTATGGGGCTGCGCCCGCCGCTACAGTGGTCTATTTTCCGAGAATCTGCACGAACTGGCCCATCGGCCCGGGCTGCCCATGGATGGGTACGTGCTGAGCGACGTCAAGCTTCAGCCGCTGGATGTTCTGCTGGAGAGTTCTCATGTTCGCGTTCGGAGCTGGAGCCGGTGCGCCCTGAGCGGGTGGTGAGTACAAATCGGCGTTCACCAGGATCTTTTCCTTCGGGAAGTACGCGATCAGCATGGTCGCGGCGTGGTTTAGTCCTTGCACCGGGTAAAGATCGATCGTCCGCACACCGTCGCTCAGGACGTACTTCTGATTCACCGCCTCAATCGGCAGGGGCCGTCTGCCCCCCCCGAAATACGGATAGAAAGTGGAGAACCTGTCCGGCTGCAGCGTGCGTGGAGCCGGGTTGAAGAGGACCTGTTCGTAGTAGAAATTGGAAGCGCAGAGTATAAAGCAATTTGAGGCTTTGCACAAAAAAGCATGCGAAGCGTGCATCCGCACTGTAGCGGCGGTCTATGACCCGCCGGAACGCGGGCTAAAGCCCGCGTTCCGGGAAAATGGCCAATCTCCAGACGGCGGTCTCACACAGTCACCATTGGGGGCACCACTATTGGGGTGCACCCACCCCTTTGGGGGCACCCACCATTAGGCGGCACCTCCATCACTTCCGGGCAATTCTCTCGTCAATGTCAGCGCTCTACACTCTGGGCACTAACGACGGATCGTTAGGCTCAAAGGAGAAAAATGCTATGAAGGCATGGTCCAAGCACAGCTTCCGAGTCCCATTTCGAATTCTGATTACAATTGCTATTGTTGTCTCGATGGCGCCAGTTCTGATGGCACAGAACGACCCATCGACATCGCGTCTCAGAAGTCTCAATAATCAACTGCTGACGGTTTATAGCCGGATTCTTTCGTCGCCGGCGAGCGAAGCCATCACACTGCGTAGCCAGGCCGCTGCCGTGATTCAGGAACGTGCGGCGCTTCTCGGCAACTTGATCGAGACTAACGCGTCTCAGGCGCTGGGTTTGGCATTCTCGCAAGACTTGCTCGCGGATCTGGCCGCGGGATTTCCCGAATCGGCGTCGCAGTTGGAATCCGTGGGAGCATGGGAAGGCCAATTGGATTACGTCGTTGCGATGAACCCAAATCTTATCAATTACCGTAACCTCCACCGATTGACCGTAGGCAGTGAAAACTACGAGGTCTACTTTGCGGAAAGAGAGCCGGCCGGACTGAAGTGCAGGGATACCTTGCAAGTCCGTGGCATCCGGGTTGCCACACGTATCGCCGCCGCCGACGGAAACATTCAGAGCGTAGCTCCCGCAGGGACGTGTAATCCTGTAGGCGATCAGAAGAGCGTTGTTCTTCTCGTGACGTTTCCGGGTGTACCGGCGCCGAGTATCACTCCGGCGAGTGTGTATGACATTTTCTTCGGATCATCCGGACATTCGGTCAGTGAGTTCTGGCGGGAAGCTTCATACGGCGTGACTTCAGCCAGCGGGGACGTTTTCGGCTGGTACACGCTCGACGCCCTTTATACCTGCGACCAATACACAGCAATCCGGACCGCCGCGATCAATGCCGCCGATCCGGACGTCAACTTCACGCAATATAGCCGAATTTTCATTATCTTTCCGAGCAGCACTTGCGGTTGGGCCGGCCTGGGAACGCTCGGTTGCAGTTCGCTCAGTTCCGCCGACGGCGGCTTCACAGCTTCGACGTCATGGATGCTCTCCAACTACTTTTCTGATCGTGACCAGGGTGTGAAGCTGGCTATCCACGAAGGCGGCCATAACCTTGGCTTGCACCACAGCAGTTCGCGCGATTTCGGAACCGAAGCGCTCGGGGCTCCGGGAACCGCAGGAACATTGAACGAGTACGGCGATGTCTTCTCCGCCATGGGATCGTGGAACCTCGGCCACTATCCGGCTCCACACAAGAGGATGCTCAATTGGATGGCCGAGGGAGGAACCATCCGGACGGTTCAGAGTAGCGGATCGTTCTCGGTACAGCCATTTGAGATGGGCGCCGGAACGCTTCAAGCTCTGAAGATTCAGCGCGGGACAGGCAGCAGCGACTGGGTCTGGCTCGAGTTTCGACAACCAGTCGGAAACTACGACAACACTCTTGGCTCGCTTGGCTCGCAGATTTTTTCCGGGGCAACCATCCACTACCAGGACGCGACGAGCGGAACTCACACTCACCTTCTCGACTACACATCGGAAACACTGTCCTGGTCTGACCCGGCCCTTGCTGCCACCAAGTCGTGGACCGATCCTTACACGAATCTCTCGATCTCTGTTACCGGAGCAACATCATCAACGCTTAACGTGGACGTGACCTACGGCCCTCTGCCCTGCGTACCGGCGAACCCCACGGTGACGCTCTCGCCCGCCAATCCCAGCGTGTACGCCGGCAACAACGTGAATTACACCGTATCGGTGACCAATAACGACACGTTAGGATGTTCGCCTCGGTCTTTTGACCTGAGTTCCACGTTGCCCAGTTCGTGGCCGGCGAGCTTTTCACAAAGTCTATTAACGATCTCACCGGCCTCATCCGCGCCGGCAACCATGACGAAATCCGTCCCCAGCGGTACAGCGCCGGCGACATTTGTGGTCGATGCTACGGCCCAGAGCTCCGGCAACTTCGTTACTGCAAACGCCAACGTTACGGTGATGCCTCCGGTACCAATTCTCGCTGCGACCGTGTCCGTACCGAAGTCTACATACGCAACGAATTCGACGGTACCCATCACTGCCACCGTTCTCCAAGGCTCCGCTCCGGCTTCGGGAGCCTCCGTCACGTTTACTTTGACTCGCCCGGACACCAGCACGACTACCAAGACATTGACTACCGGCTCCACTGGTCAAGCCACCTGGAATTACAAAGTGAACCCGAAAGCGCAAAAGGGAATCTATCGGGTGACGGCACAAGCAACCTATGGTTCGCAGTCCGTCACAGCGCCGTCCATAACTTTCACAGTGCAGTAGAGATGCCGCGGACAGGTCCCTCTCCCTCTAGGAGAGGGACTTCGCTCTGGATAGTCGACAATCCCGGAATACGTTCCGTCCGCGTCATCCGCGGCTGCCTCACTCGTAAATGCATCAAGCCTGTACGCGAATGCGGACGTCGGCGGCAGAGCAGCCTTGGCCGGGCGGAAGCGCGAAGATGGGATTGAGATCGAGTTCGCGGATTTCGGGAATATCTTCGACCATGCGGGAAACGCGGAGGAGAACTTCTTCGATCGCGTTCACGTCGGCGGGAGGATGGCCGCGATAACCTTCAAGCAGCCGGTAGCCGCGAATCTCGCGGACCATTTCCCGTGCGTCCTGGTCCGTGAGCGGCGTGACCCGGAAGCGCACGTCGGCGAGGATCTCCACGTGGATTCCACCAAGACCGAATGCGATCAGTGGGCCGAATAACGGGTCTTCCGTGACCCCAATCATCAGTTCCACGCCGCCGTGTAACATTCGCTGGACGAGAATTCCTTCCATCCCTTCCTGTTGGATTTCATCGAATGCAAGTTTGACCGCATCTTCATTTTCAAGATTCAAACGTACCGCCCCGATGTCGGACTTGTGCAGCACACGTTCGGACGCAAGTTTTACAGCCACCGGGAAACCGAGCGACCGAGCGATCCCGGCTGCCTCTGAGGAAGTGTGAGCGAGACCTCCGGCCGCCTGAGGTATGCGGAACCTCGATAAAACAGCGCGGCATTCCTCTACCGAAAGCCACCCGGCGCCGCGCCTGGCGATCGCTCCCGCGACGATGTCCTTTGCCGCATCCTTGTTAATGTCATTAATGTCGTGGAAACCCGGCACCATGGCGAGCGGTTTTGACCGCCATTCGGCATAGAGAACGGCTTTCGCCAGAACTTTTGCGGCTGCCTCAGGAAACCGGTACGAGGGGAGGGTCTCGGTTTCTGTGACAAGCGCGCGAGATCCGCCGCTTGCCATCAGGCACGTGAGAACCGGCTTGCCGCCACCTCCTCCCGCACGCCCGCGCGCAACGCCGTCGCGGATGGCTTGTGCAACCGCTTGCGAATCGTTTCGGTCCACAGGAATATAGATGACGATCAATGCATCGATATCGGGCGATGACAAAACAATCTCGATCGTCCTTTGATAGCTCTCGGCGCGAGCAGAAGCGATCATGTCGACGGGATTAGATAGACTCGCCGCCGTGGGCAGAAACTTCCGCAACTCCGATTTCGTTTGCTCGGAAAGTTCCGGAACCGCCAAGCCGCCCGCTTCACAGGCGTCGGTGCAGAGAATGCCGGGGCCGCCGGCGTTGGTCACGACGCCGATGCGCCGGCCCTTAGGTAGAGGCTGGTTCTCCAACGCGGAGGCGAGGTCGAACATCTCATCCAGAGTTTCAGCACGGATCACGCCGGTCTGCCGGAAGAGCGCGTCGACGGCGACGTCATTCGCAGCTAGCGCCGCGGTGTGAGACCCGGCGGCCCGCCGGCCCGCCAGACTGCGCCCTGACTTCACGGCGATGATCGGCTTTGTGCGGCTCACGCGGCGCGCGATCCTCGCGAATCGGCGCGGATTGCCGAATGATTCAAGGTAGAGCAGGATCACATCGGTGCCGTCATCCACCTCCCAATACTGAAGCAGGTCGTTGCCGGAGACGTCGGCTTTGTTACCGACGCTGGCGAACGTGGAGATACCTAAACGCCGCTCTGCAGCAAGCGCCAGAATCGCTAAACCCAACGCGCCACTCTGAGACGACATCGCAATTCGTCCCGGCGGCGGAAACACCGGCGAGAAGGATGCATTGAGCAGGATTGAAGGATCGGTGTTCAACAGTCCCATACAGTTCGGGCCGATCATGCGCATGCCGTAGCCGCGAACCTTCTCGAGCAGTTGTTTCTGAAGAGCAAGGCCCGCCTCGCCGGCCTCGGCGAATCCCGCTGTAATCACAATGACTGCTTTCACGCCGCGCCCGGCGCATTCATCCACCACGCCAAGCACGGCGTCGCGCGGAACCGAAATGACCGCGAGATCGATGGGCTCCGGAAGCTCGCTGACCGATGGATAGGCGCGCATCGAGCCGACCACCGCTGCCTTCGGATTCACCGGATAAACCGGTCCTTGGAATCGATTCATCACAAGTGTCTGCAGGATGCGATAACCAATGCTGGACGGCTCCCGCGATGCGCCAACAACGGCGACCGAAGCCGGCTTGAAGAACCATCGCAGGGACGCAGCCGTGAAGACACGGTCACGCATCTCGGAGAGATGAACGCTGGACTCGGTGGGAAGCACGGAGAAGTCGAGTTCGAGGTAACCACGCGTGAACTGTTCTGTTATTGGAAATCCCGAATGGCGGAAGACGTCGATCATCCCGCGATTGTCCGATTGAGTGATCGCCCAGAAGCGCGTGAATCCTGCGCGCGCGGCCAGAAGAGCCAATCGTTCCAGAAGATGGCCGCCAATACCTTTGCCTTGGAGCTTATCCTCAACGGCCATCGCGACTTCCGCAGTCTTGTCGCCGCGGCTGACGTAGGAACCCGCCGCAATGATGGTGTCCCGCTCACCCGATCTTCTCATGATCACGAGCGTGAGCTGTGCTCGCGGATTCGACGAGTCGCAAAGCGATCGCACGAATTCCGGCGTGGGTTCGGCAAACGAAAAGAACCGGTGCTGCCGGGATTCCGGAGAAAGCCGGTGAAAAAACTCAGTCATGGCCGATACGTCTTCGGCCATGGCCACACGAACTGTCGCTGTCGAGCCGTCCCGCAAAATCAACCGTCCGAATTCAGCGGAATCCTGATACGGGGCAGGGATGTAAAGTGGAGTGGACAATGGATCACAGTACATTCGTAACGATGGTACCAAATTACGGGCGTGAAGCTTGACTCTCCCAAAGTGCGTTGTTATCGTGACCCGAACATTTCGACACTCAAGGAACGTTGAGGCGAAAGCCTCACAGGTGTTTTTGCTTTTGGGGGGAGGAGAACCATGAAGTGCATACACGATATGAAGCGCCGCATCGAGCGCGTTGGGATAAGGGCGCTGTTTGGAATGTTATTTTCTGACCTGTTCGAATTCGTCCGGAACGGAATTTTCAACGCCCGTGACTTCTTCGCTCCCACTCGCGACACGTTGAAGCGCAACCAATTCGGAGGAGTCATCGGCGGACCCATCGTGAAGAACAAA
>Ga0066710_100004840_pt1 | contig 12060 bp, 11 predicted proteins | sample GraSoiAngelo_159_FD_79666 | JGI IMG/M metagenome (GOLD analysis project Ga0066710, IMG submission 79666) | Grasslands soil microbial communities from the Angelo Coastal Reserve, California, USA - 14_1009_16_40cm | ecosystem: Environmental > Terrestrial > Soil > Grasslands | place: USA...
TCGCCGTTCCCCGACCGGCTTCGGCGCCACCAGCAGCTGATCCTGACCCGGCGCGGGCTCCCGGAGCTCCTCCGCTATGAGGACCGGAACTCGATGGCGCACTCGATCGAGGCCCGCGTGCCCTTCCTCGACTACCGGCTCGTCGAGCTTTGCTTCTCGCTCCCCGGCGGCGAGCTGATCGGGGGCGGCCGGACGAAGGACGTGCTCCGGCGCGCGCTCGGCGACCTCATCCCGCCCATCGTTCGGGAGCGCCGCGACAAGCTCGGGTTCGTCACGCCCGAGCGCACGTGGCTGCGCGGCAAGCTCGGCGAGCTCGCGGGCGACGTCTTCTCGTCGCGGTCGTTCGCGGAGCGCGGGTTCGTGGACGCGCGGACCGCTCGCCGCAGGCTCGAGCGTCACCGCCGCGGCGAGGTCGAGGCCGGCATGGAGCTCTGGCGCGCGCTGAACGTGGAGCTCTGGGCACGCACGTGCCTCGACACGTGAAGGTCCTCTTCCTCACGACGAACTACCCGTCGGACGAGTCCCCGGTGGACGGGGTCTTCGTGCGCGAGCACGCGCGGGCGGCCGCGCAGGCCGGCGCCGACGTGCGCGTGGTGCACCTCCAGCGAACTCCCGGACGCCGGGGGCTCTTCGAGCTCGTGCGCGAAGACGACGACCCGCCGCTCGTCCGCGTCCGCTACCGCCGGTTTCCGCGGCCGCTGAGCTACGCCGCCTTCGTCGCCGGAGCGAGGGCGGCCGCGGGCGATCCGGACGTCGTCCACGCAAGCTCCCACCTCGCGGCCCTCGCCGCGCGGACGCTCCGGAAGCCGCTCGTCTACAGCGAGCACTGGAGCGCCTTCCTGCCGGGCAACCCGACTCGATTGTCGCGGCCGATGGCACGGGCGGCGCGCTCCACGCTCGAGCGCGCCGAGCTCGTGCTGCCGCCGAGCGAGGCGATGCGGGCGGCGCTCGCCGCGCACGCGCCGCGAGCCCGGCTCCGGGTCGTGCCGAACGTGGTCGACGACGAGCTCTTCCGGCCGGGCTCCTGGAGCGACCGAGGCGAGCGGCGGCTGCTCACAGTCGGCCTCCTCGGCGAGAACGGCGCGAAGGGGATCGACTACCTCATCGACGCGGTCGCACTGCTTGCGCGCGAGCGGAACGGCTTCCGGCTCGACGTCGTCGGGGACGGGGTCCTCCGCGCGCAATACGAAGAGCAGGCTCGCCGGCTCGGCGTCGACGGGCTCGTCTCCTTCCACGGCTTGAGGCCGAAGCCCGAGCTGGCCGAGCGGATGCGCGCCGCCGACCTCTTCGTGCTCGCGAGCCGGTTCGAGAACAACCCCTGCGTCGTGCTGGAGGCGATGGCGACGGGCCTGCCAGTCGTCGCGACGCGCGTCGGCGGGCTGCCGGAGCTCGTGGACGAGAGCACCGGCCTGCTCGCGGAGCCGCGCGACCCGGAGAGCATCGCGCGGCGGATCGGCGAGGCCCTCGACCGTCTCGACGCCTTCGACCGCGAGGAGATCGCTCGCCGCGCGCGCGAGCGCTACGGCCGTGCGGCCGTCGGCGCGCTGCTACTCCGGGCGTACGAGGACGCGCAGCGCGAGGTCGAAGCGCCATCTCCGGATCGCCTCGTGGAGTAGCGCTCGCCGCTCGACGGGATCGCGGTCGCGCCGGATGGCGCGGAGAAGCGACGGCTCTCGCCAGAGCTCGTCCCGCAGCCGCTCGCGGCTCCGCACACGCTCCTCGACCCGGCTCTGCGTGACCGCCCCTGGGTGCTCGCGGTAGCGATAGAGCACGTCCGGAAGCGCGCCGAGCTCCCACTCGCGCGCGATCCGCCGCCAGAGGTCGTAGTCCTCGTTCGCGCCGTAGTCGGTCCTGTAGCCGCCGCCGCGAGCGACCGCATCAGCACGCACGACGACGGAGCCGTGCGTGAAGGGATTCCGGAGGAGCAGCCGCCGCCTGAGTGCGGCGTCGTCGCCGGGCAGGGCGACCGTCGCGTCACGCCCGATCGTCTCCACCCCGGGAACGACGAGCGCGACCCGTGCGCACTCCTCGAGGTAGGCGACCTGCCGCTCGAGCCGCTCCGGGAGCGAGACGTCGTCCGCGTCCATCCGAGCGAGGTACGGCGTCCGGGCCTCCGCGATCCCGAGGTTCAGGGCGGCGACGAGGCCGAGCGGCCCCTGCCGGAGGACGCGCAGCCGATCGTCCTGCACCTCGTCGAGGATCGCCGCGGTCCCGTCGGTGGAGCCATCGTCGACGACGAGGAGCTCGAAGTCGTCGAGCGTCTGCGCGAGCACGCTCTGGAGCGCCTCGCGCAGGAACCGCTCCCCGTCGCGAACGGGCAGGATTACGCTAACGCGCGGAGTCACCCGCTCATGCCGCGGCCGCGCGCCGCGCGCGCCGCCGGCGGACGAGCGGCCCCGGCGCGAGCGTGCGCAGCATCTTCGCGGCGGTCCCGCGCGTCATCGCAGGCGACACGAGCAGCGAGCGGAGGAACGTGTGTCGCGCGCGCGAGAGCTCCCCGAGGTTCCAGAGGCTCCAGGCGGCGCGGCGGTAGTAGCTCGCGCGGCCGGCGCGCGCGTACGCGCGAAGCGGTTCGGCAGAGAAGACCTCCTCCGCGAGCCGCAGGTACTCCTCGATCTTCGGCAGCGGCTCGCTGTAGGTCTTCGAGGCCGGATGGATCCGATACCCGGCAAGCGGCTCGGCGAGGTAGCTCGCACGGCCCAACGCCGCCATGCGCAGGAAGAAGACGGTGTCGAATACGTAGTGGAGGCTCTCGTCGAGCGGCCCCGCCCGCTCCCAGGCCTCGCGGCGCCAGAGCGACGCCGGCTGGAGCACGTGCGCGGAGCCGCTCCGAGCCATCGCGCGCACGTCCAACTCGCGGGCCCGCTGCGGGCCGAGCTGGCGCGAGTCCTCGTCGAGCCAGACGGCGTCTCCGTAGGCGACGGACAGGCCGGGGTCGCTGTCGAGCTCGCTGGCGAGCCGCGAGATTGCGCCGGGCAGGAGCGTGTCGTCGGAGTTGAGCCAGCCGAGGTACTCGCCCCTGGCCCGGCCGAAGCCCTTGTTGATCGCGTGCGCTTGTCCGCGGTCGGGCTCGCTCACCCACCAGGCGAGGCGATCCTCGTGGCGGCGGATCACGTCGACGCTCCCGTCCGCGGACCCGCCGTCGACGACGATGTACTCGATTGGCTCGTAGTCCTGCTCCAGCACCGACCGCATCGTCTCCTCCAGGAACCGCGCCTGGTTGTAGGACGGCGTCACGATCGAGACGAGCGGCCGGGTCATCGCCGGGGCGCGAGCCGGTGCCGCAGGCGCACGATCGGCTCCGGGGTCAAGGTCCTCGCCAGGAGCCGCATGGTCTTGCGCGACATGCGAGGCCGCAGCGGCACGGAGCGCAGGAGCGCGCGCCGGGCACGTGCGATGTCGCCCGAGGAGTAGTAGCCCCAGGCCGCCCGGCGATAGTAGAGCGCCCGCAGGGTGCGGGCTTGAGGCCGCAGCTCCTCCGGCAGGTCGGGCCCCCCGAAGTACTCGTCGGCGACCCTCATCAGCTCCTCGGTGTGCGGGATTCCGGTCGCGTGCGCCGTCTTCGACTCCTGGTGGATCCGGTAGGTCGCGAGTGGCTCCTCGACGTGCGACGCCGGCCCGAACCTGGCCATGTTGAGGAAGAACAGCACGTCGAACCAGACCTGGTAGCTCTCGTCGAACGGACCCGCGAGCTCCCAGGCGCGCCGGCGCCACAGCGAGGCCGGCTGCATCACAGTCCCGGTCGCGGCTAGCGCCATCGGGCCGACTCCCCAGACCTGCGACTTGCCGTAGCGCGTCTCTCCGGAGCGCTCGTCGACGTAGACCGCGTCGCCGTAGGCGGCGAGCGCCCGAGGGTCGCGCTCGAGCTCCCCGACGAGCTGCGAGACCGCCCCTGGGAGCAGCGTGTCGTCGGAGTTGAGGAAGCCCATCAGCTCGCCCGTCGACCTAGCGAAGCCCTTATTCAGCCCTTGCGGCTGGCCGCCGTCTGGCTCGCTCGTCCACCACGCGAGGCGGTCCTTGTGGCGGCGGATCACGTCGACGCTCCCGTCCGTCGAGCCGCCGTCGACGACGATGTACTCGATCGGCTCGTAGTCCTGCTCCAGCACCGACCGCATCGTCTCCTCCAAGAACTTGCCCTGATTGAAAGACGGAGTGACGATGCTGACGAGCGGTCGCGTCATCCGACCGACCGCGCGTCCGACACAAAGCCGAAGACGTTGCGAACGGCCCGCTCGACAAAGATGTCCTCGTCCCCGAAGAGAACGATCCCGACGATCCTCGTCACGCCGCGAGTGTACGGGCCGGCGCGCTCTCGGCGAGAGCTACGTCGCGGCCGTCGCGATCAGGTAGGGCTCCCAGAACGCTCGGTCGTGGAACCACCACTTATGGCACCCGAATGGGAGCCGCCGCCCGTTCAGCTCGAAGCACTCGCGCGGGTTCGTCTCGAACGCGAACGAGAGCGCCTCCTCGGGAGGCGGTATGCGGAATGTCGGGTCGAGGCGCCGCGCCATCTCCGACCAGAACTTGTCCTCGGTGACGAAGGTCGTGCCGAGGGCGCCACGGGCGGCGCCGGCCGCTGTGCGGAGCTTGCGCTGTGACGTGGCGATCGTCCGCATCGTCCCCGGGAGATGCCGGACAAACCGGCGACCGACCGAGGCGCCGAACCACGCCAGCGTGCGTATCCGCGGCAGCGGGTGTCGCGCGAGCGTCGCAACGCGCAGGCAGCTCTCCACCTTCCTGAGCGCCAAGCCGCCGTTCCCGACGCCCGTTAGGACGAGCGTCCCGTCGGCGGCGCGCCTCGTCCATGGCGCGCCCACGTTGTCCCAGCCCGCCTCGCACCAAGCGGGTAGCTCGTCCGACAGCACGAGGCTGTCCAGCTGGTGGATCAGGACGAAGTCGTAGTCGACGAACGCGCCGTAGAGCTCGGGCGAGATCATGAGCTGTTGGTTCCGGCGCTTCGGTCCGCGGAAGTACGGGGCGGCGACGCGCTTCACCGGCAACGCGTCCAGCGTCCCCTCGACGTCGTCAGGCAGCACGAGGTAGGTGTCGTAGGCGCCGAGCACGCGGCGGAGCTGACGGAACGAGACCTGCTCGTCTCGGTCGAGCTCGAGCCCGCCGGTGGGGACGACGACGGCGACCGAGGGCGCGGCCACGGGCCGAGTCTAGTGGCGGCGCTCCGGACCGCACGTTACCGCCGCGCCCGAGGAGGTCACGGCGCGATCAGCTCGTACGGCTCGTTCTCGGTCACGACGTTCGTCTTCAGCATGTCGCCGGCGTCGTCGAGAGGGAGCGAGAAGCCCCGCGGCCGGACGAACTCCTCGAATGCCGGCGCGGGCTCGTACGACGCGAACCGCTCGACCTCGGCCTCGTCCCAGATGCGGTAGTAGAACGGCGGCTCGGGTGGCGGCGCGTAGCGGCCGTAGCGCCGGTTGCCGAAGCGGATGCGGGCCTTCGTGCCGCGAGGGTCGGTGACGATGTCGGCGGCAGCGGGAATTCGCATCAGGAACGCCTCGAGGCCGAGTCCCGCTCGGCGAGCGCGCTCGATCATGTCCGCCTCGGCTCCGAGGCCGGAGTCCTGCATCGTGGCGTGGACGGCGCTCGTCCGCCAGGGACCGAGCGTGCGCCGGATCTCGGTGCGCACGAAGGTGACGATCCCTGCCGCTCCGACCGGGTCGCGCGCGTCGCCGTAACCGAGGAACTCGGCGCCGGACGACGCCTGCAGCTGTCGCGGCCGCGCCCGGAGCCCGGGGACGCGCCTCCCCCCGACGCGGAGCGGCCGCTCGAGGAAGTGCCGCCTGAGCGTCTTCCGCCGCTGCGCGTCGAACTGGACGTGCCCGACCTCGGGGCGCGACGCGATCTCGACCATGTCCGCGAGCCACGGCCCGCGGCGGACGAACTGGACGTCCTCCGGCAGCATGAGCAGGAACTCGCCCCGGGCGCGCTCGACGATCTCGTTCATGGCCTCGGCGTGTGTGCAGCGCCGGAAGACCTTCTCGTCGACGAACTCGAGGCTCTCGACGTACTCGCGGAGGCCCGCCTCGACCGAGTCGCCGTCGACGACGACCCACTGGAGAGCCGGGTAGTCGAGGCACTCGCCCGCGGAGGCGATCAGCGCGCGCAGGTAGTGGAGCCGGTTGTAGCTCACCACGCCGACCGTCACGAGCGGAGGGGTCATCCGACGAGCTCCGTGAAGAGCTGCCGGTGGCGCTCGATCCAGCCGGTGAGGTCGAATCGCTCCACCGCTCGGGCGCGCGCCTCCGCGGCGAGCTCTTCGCGCCGCTCGGCGGCCTCCAGCACTGCGCCCGCGAGCTCCTCCGGGCCGGGCGGGTGGTCCCGCTCCCAGTCGAGCGGCGCCGGGACTCCGATTCCGGCAGGCCCGACGAGCTCGGGGGTGCCGCCGCTCGCGGAGTAGACGACCGGGAGCCCGGACGCCATCGCCTCGAGGACCGTCGTGGGGCACGGGTCGTTGTACTTCGTGTGCAGCAGGAGATCCCCGGCCCGATAGACCTCCGGCGCCTCGCGTTGTGTGTACGGCCCCGTGAACGCCACGTCGGCCCCGGCGCGGCTCCGTGCGACCAGCTCGCGCGCCTCCCGCTCGGCCTCGCGCGCGTCCGCGTGCCAGGACATCCGCCCGGTCACCACGAGCCGGGCTTCGCGTTCCGCGCGCACGAGGTCGAACGCCGCGAGCGCGACCTCGAGGCGGTAGCGCTGGTACTGGTTGCCGCCCAGGAGGAGCGTGAGCGGGCGCGGCAGCCGCTCTTCGGGCGTGAAGCGGGTCGTGTCGACCGGGTTGTGGAGGATCTCCCAGCTCGCGCGCGGCTCGCCGAGAAACCGGTCCGAGCTCACCTTGCAGAACTCGCTCTGGTAGACGACGTGGTCGGCGGCGCGCAGAAGCTCGGCGAGTGGCTTGTTCGTCCGCTCCCAGCCGGGTCCGTGCCAGCCGGGATATGCGACCCCGTTCTGGTTGATGACGATCGGGGCCGCGCGCTCCCGGGCGAGCCGGAGGAGCGTGGTGGAGTCGCTCGGCCGGACCGAGCTCCCGAAGTAGAGGAGGTTGAACCGGCGCGGCTCGTTCGGGAATGCCGAGGCGAGCTGCTGGAACTTGATCGTCCCGCCGTGGGCCGGCTCGTCCGGGCCTGGGAGGCGGTCGTGGCCGTAGAAAACGGCGATCCCGGGACGCGTCGCCGCCGCACCGGCGATCGCGCGGTGGCGGCGACGATCGCGGACCGCGCCCGCCGCGGCCTCGGCGCGCCGGCGGACCCGACCGAGGGCCTTCCTCATCCGAGCCCCAGCACGGCGAGATAGCGATCGGCGACCTCCGCGAGCGAAGCGACCGAGATCTTCACCCGCCGCTCCTCGTGCTCGTCGACGAGCCGGTCGAGGAGGCCGGGGATCTCCGCGTCGTCGTCGTAGCCGAGACCGGCCTCGCCGACGAGCTCGGGGTGGCCGCCGCTCCGGGCGTACACGGCTGGCAGGCCGCACTGGAGCGCCTCGATCAGCGCGTTCGAGCACGGATCGTGGAGGCTCGGCGCAAGGTAGACGTCGTGGGCGCGGAGGAGCTCGCCGAGCTCCCGCGAGCCGACCGGCGGGACGACGTTCGCGCCCGGCAGCTCGACCGGCGCGCGGCCGGCGAAGGTCAGCCGGTACCGGGCCGGATCGAGCTCGCGTGCGAGCCGGCGCAGCGTCTCGCCGCCCTTGCCCGGGTTGTCCGACCAGCTCGTCGCGATCAGGCGGACGGGGCGGCCGGGCGAGCGAGCGGGTGCGGGGAAGAAGAACGCCGGATCGGCGGCGTTCGGGACGATCGTCGGCTCGCGCAGCTCGAGCCCGAGCTCGCGGTGCGCCTCGAGGCTGTAGCGCGACTGCACGATGGTCGCGTGGGCGAGCTCCTGGTTGATCTCGACGATCCGCCCGTCGGAGCCGTCGTCGCGGCCGCGGTAGAGGCCGATCGGGCCGTCGACCCGGTGGACGACGCGGCACCCGGTCGGGAGGCGCTTGCGCAGCCGCTCGACGTCGACGAGGTAGGCGTGGAGGAGGCACGCGCGGGTCGAGCGCCCGACGTCGTCCGCGACGCGCAATCCCCGGCGTCGGAGCTCGCCCCGGAGCGCGAGCAGGAACTGGTTCGACCCGCCGTAGGGCGGTCGGCGCGGGCGGTAGAGGATCGTCACCTCGGGACGGCGGCGCAGCTTCACAGCACGCTCCGGAGCGCGTCGAGGTACCGACGCGCGACGACGGGCGTGGAGTAGCGCTCGACGACGGTCTTGCGCGCGCGGGCACCGAGCTCAGCGCGCCGCGCGGGATCGCGAAGCGACTCGAGCGCGGCCGCCCACTCGTCGGGCGACTCGGCGACGATCCCGCCTCCGTCCGCCTCGATCGCCTCGACGTACGACTGCTGCGGGCTCGCCACTGCCGGGAGGCCGGCAGCCATGCCGAGCGTGATCTTCCACTCCGTGTGCGCGAGCTCGTAGGCGTTCACGAGCCGCTTGGGGGAGACGATCGCGTCGCAGTCGCGGAGGATGCGCGCGTACGACCGGAGTGCGAACGGCTCGTACCGACACGGAACGACGCGGACGAGCTCGGCAAGCTCCGGCGGCTCGGCGTTCGAGACGACCACGAGCTCGAAGCCGTCGACGCGCTCGAGCACGGGGACGAGATCGAGCAGCGGCCGGGCCTTGTGGCTCATCCCCGACCAGACGAGGCGTATGGGCTCTCGAGCCGGTCGCCGCCTGCCAGGGCGGAAGAGCGTCGTGTCCACGTTGTCGGGAACCCACTCGACCCGCGGATTCACCTTCGCCGCTATGTCTCGGAGGTAGGTCGAGTCGGCGACGACGAGGTCGGCGAGCCGGGTCATCGCCTGCGCGTCCTGCTGCTGCTCGGTCGTGGGGCGCGTGCCGTCGAGCTCGTAGTCGCCCCAGACCTCGTAGTAGTTCACGTTCGCGTCGAAGACGACCTTCCCGCCCGTCTCGTTCACTGCCGCGCCCGCCGCCTGCGCGGGAGCCGCCATCGCCTTGCAGAAGACGACGCAGTCGTAGCGCCGGCCGGCCTTGTAGAGCTCGCACCGCACCGCGGGGTCGAGCCGCTCGATCGCGCGCGCGTTCCCGGCCACCCGCATCGCCACGCTCGCCTCGACCAGGCCGCGGAAGGTCGCCCTCGGCGCTGTCAGCGTCGCCGCGGTCGCCCATCCGACGCGGATGCGCGGCCGGGCGAGCAGGCGCCTCAATCGCGTCCCGGCCGGGCTGCGAGCGACGGGGCGTCGGCGGCCTCGACCTCGGTCCACCGCAGGAGCGGCCGGACGGCACCGCTGATCCGCCCGGCGAAGTCGCCGCGCGCGGTCGGACCCTCACGCTCGACCACCTGGAACGTGAGCGCCGACTCGACCTCCGCGTGGCGCCACGGCTTCCGCCCGAGGAGCGCCGACTTCACCGACACCGTCACGTGGATCGCGCCCTCGTTCAGCAGGTGCTCCGGGATCCAGGCGGTCGTGACGTAGCGGCCGGGCTCCCGCGCCTCGTTCCAGACCGGGTTCGTGTCGATCGCGCTGAAGACGAGCGTGCCGCGCTCGTCGACGAGGTCGATCCACGGGAAGACCGCCTCGCGGCGCAGCAGGTCGAACGCGATCTCGATTCCGATCGGCTCGGACACGTCGATCACGTCGGAGGTCGTACCGCTCGCGTCGACGACCCGCGCCGAGCGGAGTCGGGCCCAGTCGTCGCCGGGCGCCGCGTGCGGGTCGGGCCACTCGCGCCGCGCGGAGCTGCCGAGGTCGCCGTGGAGGTAGTGGCCGATCACATGCTCCGCCGGCCCGTCCTCGACCAGCCGGCCGCGGTCGAGCAAGAGCAGACGCGGGCAGAGCCGCGCGATCGTCGGCATCGAGTGCGACACGAAGAGCACCGTCCGCCCCGACTGGCCGTAGCTCTCCATCTTGCCGAGGCAGCGCTTCTGAAACTCGGCGTCGCCGACCGCCAGCACCTCGTCGACGATCAGGATCTCCGGCTCCAGGTGCGCCGCGACCGAGAACGCCAGCCGGACGAACATGCCGCTCGAGTACCGCTTCACCGGCGTGTCCAGGAACTGCTCGACGCCCGAGAACTCGACGATCTCGTCGAACTTGCGCACGATCTCGCTCCGGCGCATGCCGAGGATCGCACCGTTCAGGAAGATGTTCTCGCGGCCGGTCAGCTCCGGGTGGAAGCCGGTGCCGACCTCGAGCAGGCTGCCGACGCGGCCGGTGACGTCGGCGTAGCCCTTCGTCGGCTCCGTGATCCGAGACAGGAGCCGCAGCAGCGTCGTCTTGCCGGCGCCGTTTCGCCCGATGATCCCGAGCACCTCGCCCTCGGCGACCTGGAAGGAGACGTCGTCGAGCGCCCAGATCGTCTCGCGCGGCATCCGCCCGGCCCGCAGCGTATGGAGCCCGTGCATCAGGTGGTCGCGCAGCGTGTCGATCGCCGAGTGCATCTGGCCGATGCGGTACTGCTTCGAGATGCCGGCGACGTCGATGGCGAGGTTGGTCATCGTCGGCTCAGATCAGGTCCGCGAAGTAGCGCTCGACGCGGCGGAAGTACCAGAGGCCGCTCAGCATGACCGCGAGCGCGATCCCGAAGCTGAGAGCGTAGACGTGGTAGTGCGGCAGGCCGCGGCCGAGCACCGCCCAGCGGAAGCCGTCGATCACGCCCGCCATCGGGTTCAACGCGATCAGCTCTTGCGTCCGCGGCCTCAGCGCCGTGACTCCGTAGATGATCGGTGTGACGAAGAACCAGACCATCGTCAGGTACGGCACGACATACGGAACGTCGCGGTAGCGGACGTTCAACGCAGAGAGCCAGAGGCCCACCCCGAACGCGGTCAAGAGCGCCATCCCGAGGAAGGCCGGAATGACGACCAAGTGCCAGTGGGGCGCCCGGCCGTAGTACACGAACATCCCGATGAGGACCGTGAACGCGAGCAGGAAGTCGAGGACAGGCGCGACGACGGCGGCGAGCGGGATGATCAGGCGCGGGAAGAAGACCTTGGTGATCAGGTTCTGGTTGCCGACGATGCTCGTGCTGCTCGCGGAGAGACAGGCGGTGAAGTACGTCCACGGCAGCATCGCGCTGAAGATGAACAGGGGGTACGGCACGTGGTACTCGGACTTCACGTGCAGCCCGCGGTTGAAGACGAGCGTGAAGACGACCATCTGCGTGAACGGCACGAGGATCGCCCACGCCGCTCCGAGGGCCGTCTGCTTGTACTTGACCTTCACGTCCCGCCAGACGAGGAAGAACAGGAGCTCGTGGTAGGCCAGGATCTCGCGCAGGTCCCGCGTGGTCAGCGGCAACCGGCGCCGGGTCCGCTCGAGGCGAATCGTCCGGGGCGCTTCGGGCGCGCGGCGGTCGAAGACGTCGGCGACGCTCATGCGCCGGCTCTCCGCACGACGTGGTTGCCCAGCACGAGCACGTCCATCCTCGTCTTCTGGAAGGTCTCCACTGCCTGCTCCGGGGTCATCACGATCGGCTCGTTCTCATTGAACGAGGTGTTCAGGACGACGGGCACCCCGGTGAGCCGGTCGAACTCCTTGATCAGCCGGTAGTAGCGCGGGCTGACGCGCTCCTCGACGGTCTGGAGCCGGCCCGTGTCGTCGACGTGGTTCACGGCCGGGATCGTCTCGCGCTTCTCCGGCCGCGTCTTGTAGACCAGCACCATGAACGGCGAGGGGTAGTCCTGCTCGAACCAGTCCCCGGTCGCCTCGGCCAGGATCGACGGCGCGAAGGGGCGGAACGGCTCCCGGTGCTTGATCCGCGCGTTGAGGACGTCCTTCATGTCGGGGCGCCGCGGGTCGACGACGATCGAGCGATGGCCGAGTGCGCGCGGCCCGAACTCCATCCGCCCCTGGAACCAGCCGACGACGTCGCCGGCCGCGATTCGCTCCGCGACGGCCGGGAAGAGGGTGTCGTCGTCCACCCGCTTGGCGGCCAGCCCCACCGCGGAGATCGCGGCCGCGCACTCGTCGTCCGAGTAGGCCGGCCCCGTGTAGGCGTGCTCCATCACGAAGCCGCGCGCGCGGCCGAGATCCTGGTTCCAGACCCA
>Ga0066710_100004841_pt1 | contig 12060 bp, 13 predicted proteins | sample GraSoiAngelo_159_FD_79666 | JGI IMG/M metagenome (GOLD analysis project Ga0066710, IMG submission 79666) | Grasslands soil microbial communities from the Angelo Coastal Reserve, California, USA - 14_1009_16_40cm | ecosystem: Environmental > Terrestrial > Soil > Grasslands | place: USA...
CAATCTCGATGCATGGTTCAGGGATGGGCACGTGTTGCCCCTCATCCCGGAACTGGCCTAGCTCTTGTCATCCCGAACGTAGTGAGGGATCTGCTGTTAGCGTCGTGGCATAGGTCGGTTGCGCCGGCGCGACCACCGCCAACAGCAGATTCCTCGTCGCGCCGTGCGCTCCTCGGAATGACAAAAAGAACAGCAGATTCCTCGTCGCGCGGTGCGCTCCTCGGAATGACAGGTGCGAGTGATTTACCTTCGCGTTCTGCCCGGCGTGAACAGCATTGCCGCCAGCGACGCGAGCACGAGCCCCAAAGCGACGAGCTCGTTCGCGCCTGGACGCTCGCCCAAGATAAGCATGCCGGACAGCACCCCGACCATCGGCACCGGCAGTGACGACATCGAGCTCACGGCAACCGGTAGCGTGCGCGCCATCTTGAACCATGCCCAATGCGCGAGCGTGCCGGCGAGGAAGACGTTATAGAGAACCGCGAACCACGCGGTGCCTGACATCGATGCCAGCGAGTCGAAGGCGTGAGCGTCGAACAATGGCGCACAGATCGCAATCGGTATCCAACCTAAAAACATCATCCAGCCGGTCAGTGTGTTCTGCGGTACGGCCGGTTTCCATCGCCGCAGCAGCACGGTGCCAAAACCCCAGGACATCGCGGCGCCCACAATCAACAGTGCACCAAGCGGCGAGCGGCGCAATTGCCAGACATCCTCGCCCAGCAGCACCGCCATGCCACACATTCCGAGGAGCATGCCGACCTGTTTGCGTCCCGACAAGGGCTCGTGCAGTAGAGCGAAGCCGAACAGCACGGCCCACACCGGCATGGTGAACGCGATGATGGCCGAGCGCCCTGCGGGCAGCTGTTGAACGCCAAACAAAAGAAGACCATTCCAACCGGCGATGTTGAATAGTCCGAGCGCGAGCACCTTACCCCATAGTGCACGCGGAATTCTTATCGACTCGCCCGATAATTTCGAGATGGCGAGCAGTCCAGCGGCGGCGAATACCAATGAGGCGGCGCGAAAGGTGAGCGGGGCAAGCTCCGTTACACCAAGCTTGAGCACCGGCCAATTGCAGCCCCACACCAGGGTCAGGATGCCGACCAACAGCAGACTCGACACCGGTGCTGCTGGCTGCGCCGGCGCCGGGCGCGCCGCGCTCACGTGCGGCCTCGCGGCTCCGGCAGAGCTTCGCCAAATTTCGCTTGATGTAGCGCGCGCGCCTGGCCCACCCATTGGTCGCGCTGGATGCGTCCCGGAAATTCCGGCAGCTTGGCGTCGAACTCCGCGATGTCTCGTTCGGTCCAGCGAGCAATCTGCCGGAAGGTAGTGATGCCGAGAGTGTGAAGCATGCGTTCGAGCACTGGACCGATGCCAACGATAAGCTTCAGATCGTCTGGCCCCATCGATCCCGACAAGATGGGAGGCGGCGCATTGTTTTCGATGTCGATGACGAGTTGGCGATAGCGCGCTATTTCGGCGCGCTCGCCAGCGAGTTCGCGGTAGAGCTGTTCGCGGTCCAAGGCAAATTGCGACAACTGCAATAATGGCGCGTCGCGATTCGCGAGCTCCTGGCGCAGCGCCGCTGCTTCGGCATCGCGGCTGCGAATGACCCGCGCTTTTTCCCTTCCGGCACGCTCGTCTTCGCTGGGCTCGGCGGGCGCAGCGAGCGCAACCTGCGGCAGGGGAGTGGTTACGGTCGCCTTGGGGGTCGGGTTCGTCGCGCCGCGGCGTGAACCGAGCACGAACCCGGCCAGCGCAGGGACAAAGATGAGCAGGATAGCCCGAAGGATAGTCCCGAGGTATGGAGCGTTGGCCTATTCAAGAGACGCGATCATCCTACGTCGTAGGTGTGAATCCATGCACACGCGACGCCTCGCTCGGCCGCGGCGGCTGAAATTTGGCCCTACCAAATCACACGCGATCGGCAGGTGTCACATTCTAGTGCACTGCGAGCCGCTCACACGAGGGCATCGCAGCAATCCTGCTACAATCGACCGACCGCTCCCCGCACTGTCCATTATGTCCGAACCCGTGGACAAAGCCTCCTCGCCATCTGCACCAGCGATCGCTCCCGCCATGGCTCACGCGCGCTCTCGCTGGCAGTGGGTCTTCATGGTCGCGCTCGTCGCGCTTGCGGCTGCCGTTGTCGCGGTCTGGCTCAGCGAGCGCAACGCACAGCGACAGCTGCGCACCGAGATCGAGCAGCGATTAGGTGACATTGAAGCTAGCGACAAGACAACGCGCGCTGCGTTGAAAGATGCACAAGAAAACTTGCGCGATGCGCAAGCCAAGATCACGCTGTTCGAGAACCGCCTTGCGGAATCGCAGACGCAACAGGCCGCGTTGGAAGCGCTGTACCGCGAGCTTGCGCCGTCGCGCGATGAATGGGCGCTCACGGAGATCGAACAAGTGCTGTTGCTCGCGAGCCAGCAATTGCAGCTTGCCGGCAACGTCTCCTCCGCACTGGCTGCGCTGCAGCTCGCCGATTCCAAGCTGCAACGCCTGGATCGACCGCAGTTTGTTCCGCTGCGCCGTGCGCTGGCGCGCGATATGGACCGGCTCAAAGCGGTGCCGTTCGTCGATGTGTCAGGGTGGTCGCTCCGGCTCGATCAAGCCATTGCCGGTGTCGATACCCTGCCCTTGGCGCTCGAGGAGCGCCTGCCATCTGCGCTGCCTGATGCCACGCCAAGAAACGAGCCTGCATGGCGCCGCTTTTTGCGCGAGCTGTGGCAGGATGTGCGTGGCCTGATACGGGTGGAAAATTTAGATCGGCCCGAGGCGCCGCTGCTGACGCCGCCGCAGCAGTACTTCCTGCGCGAAAATCTCAAGCTGCGATTGTTGTCCGCCCGGTTCAACTTGCTGTTTCGCGATCAGGCGAACTTCCGCGCCGATCTCGGCGCCGCTGACGCTTGGCTCAAGAAATATTTCGATACGCGCGCCAAGCCGGTGCAGGCGCTGGAGATCCTGCTGAAACAGATGCAGGCGACGGACATGGGCACCGAAGTCCCGGACCTCGCCCGCAGTCTCGAGGCCGTGCGCGTGTTGAAGCTTGCGCGCGAGCGACCGCTGCGCTAGCGCCTGCTCGATGCGCTTCCTCTTCTGGTTCCTGCTGCTTGCCGTTGCTGCCGTCGTTGCCGCGCTCGCGGTCAAGCTCAATACCGGCTATGCGCTGCTGGTTGCGCCGCCGTATCGCATCGAATTGTCGCTAAACCTCTTGCTGGTCCTCATCGTCGGCGGCTTTCTAGGTCTGTATCTCGCCATCCGACTGATCGTGCGCACGGTGCAGTTGCCCCAGACAGTGCGCGCCTGGCGCCGCCAGCAAAAGGAGGAACGCGCACGGGTGAAGCAGGATGCCGCGGTTATCGCCTTGCTCGAAGGCCGCTACGGCAAGGCGCAGCAAGACGCGACGGAGGCGCTGGCCATCCCGCGTTCATCAGGACTCAACGCGCTGGTCGCGGCACGCGCGGCCCTCGAAGTGCGCGACTTCGATGCCGCCGACGGTTTCTTGAGCCGCCCCGATGCGCAAGCCTCGAGCCTCGCCGTGCCGCGACTGATGCTGTCGGCCGAGATCGCGCTGGAGCAGGGGCAGGCGCAGGAGGCGCTACGCATCCTGCAAGAACTGCGCAAGGAGGCGGGCATGCACACCGCCGCACTCAAGCTGGAATTGCGCGCCTTGCAGGCGGCGCGGCGCTGGGCCGACATCCCGCCGCTACTCGATCAATTGATCAAGCGCCAAGTGTTCGATGCGGAGCAGGCCGAGCACGTACGCGTGACCGCGCAAAGCGAACATTTGCGTGCGCTGGCGTATGACGCCGCCGGGCTTCGCGATTATTGGAGTCGGCTGCCGGAGGCGGTCCGGCGCCATCCCAAAGTCGCGCGTGCTGCGGCGCGCAGCTTCGTGCAGCTTGGAGGAGATCGGGAAGCCATCGAGATTCTTGCCAATAGCCTAGAGCGCGAGTGGGACCCCGAACTGGTCGAGCTCTATGGCGAGTGCCGAGTCACCGACGCGACGCGGCAACTCGAGCAAGCCGAACGCTGGCTCACCCGACACAACCAGGACGCGGTGCTGTTACGCGTCCTCGGCACGCTGTGCCAGCGCCAACAGCTCTGGGGCAAAGCGCAAACCTATCTCGAAGCGAGCTTGGCGCTCGATAACGCCTGGCGCGCACAGCTTGCGCTGGGCGAGATGCTTGGACGGCTCGGTCGCAGCGACGAGGCCAATGTTCACCTCGTGGCGGCGCTGAAACTTGCGACCGAGGAATTGCGGCACGCCCGAGAAGTGTAGGTCGGGCACATCGTGCCCGACGTGCGCTGGTCGCAAACGGTTGTCGGGCACTTCGTGCCCGACCTACGCGGCTACGTGGCCTACGCGGGCGGCTCGACTTGCGCGGCGTAGGTAAAGGAATCGGCGAAAAATTCCGCGGGCGGCAGGTTGCGTTGTTCGGTAAATTCTTTGCGCGCAATGTCGATCATTGCCGGTCCGCCGCAAGCGTAGACCTGATAGCCCGATAGATCGGGGAAGTCGGCCATGACCGCCTTGTGCACGAAGCCCGTGCGGCCAGGCCAGGCATCTTCTGGCAGTGGATCCGACAGCACGGGTATAAACGTAAACTGTGGGTGTTGCTGCTGCCACTCGCCGGGCAACTGCGGCAGGTACAAGTCTCGCAGTGAGCGCACGCCCCAGTAGAGCACCATCGGCCGACTCACGTTGTGCTGCAAGGCATGTTCGATGACTGCTTTGATCGGTGCAAAACCGGTGCCGCCCGCGACAAAGATGATGGGCTTGTCCGATTCCTCACGCAAATAGAAGCTGCCGAATGGGCCCTCGAAGCGCAGGATTTCGCGGCCCTTGAACTGATTGAAAAGCTGCCCACTGAATAAACCGCCCGGCACATGGCGAACGTGCAGCTGCAACAGCGCATCGTTATCAGGTGCGTTGGCAAGCGAGAAGCTGCGGCGGCGGCCATCTTTGAGCAGCAGGTCGATGTACTGCCCGGCAAGATACTGCAGCCGTTCGTTCGCAGGCAGCTTGAGTGAAACGATCGCGACATCGTGCGCGGGTTTGTCGATCTTTTCGACGCGGCATGGCAACTTGCGGATCTGGATGTCGCCGGCGCGGCGTACTTCGCGCACCTCGATGGTGAGGTCGGTCTTGGGTTTCGCAACGCAAAACAAGGCAAAACCCTGCGTCTTGTCATGATCGGTGAGCGCGCCGGCTTGATGCGCGCCGTAATCCACCTCGCCGTCGAGAATCTTACCCTTGCAGGTGCCACAGGCCCCGTTGCGGCAGCCGTAGGGAATCATCAGATCGGCGCGCATGGCTGCCGCGAGCACTGCCTCACCCTCGTCGCAGGGGAACAAGTGATCGCTGGGTTTTATGGTAATCTGGTGCGGCATCGGCTAGCTCGGAGAACTCGTCGGGCATTCGCGTCTCTCGCCTGGTGTTTTCGCCAGTCTTCGCTCCTTCCCACTCTCCCAAGCGGCGAGAGAAAAATATCGTGATTGCTGCGCAATGAGTAAGCTGCGGGTGATCAGAGTCCTGTTGATAGGCTGCGGCGACATCGCCTTGCGCACCGCGGATCTCTTGCGCGGCAAAGTCAGGCTGTACGGCCTCACGCGGCGGCCGGAAGATGTTCCCAAGCTGCGCCATCGCGGGATCGTGCCCATTGTGGCCGATCTCGATCGCTATCACAGCCTCGACCGGTTGCGTGCGGCACCCTTCGCTGTGCTGCACTTTGCGCCACCGCCCAGCGAAGGTCGCGACGACCCGCGCACCGCGCGGCTCATTGCCGCGCTGACAAACGGGCGGATTATACCGCAGCGGTTCGTCTACATCAGCACCAGCGGAGTCTACGGCGACTGCGCCGGCTCGCGCGTGAGCGAGGCGCGGCCGCGCAAAGCGCAAACACCGCGCGCACGCCGCCGCGTTGCCGCGGAAGATCGTCTGCGGCGCTGGGCCAAGCGCTACGGCGTGAAACTATCGATCTTGCGGGCGCCGGGCATTTACGCGGAGACACGCTTGCCGCTCGAGCGTTTGAAGCAGGGCACGCCGGTGCTGCGCGCCGAGGACGATGTGTTTACCAACCACATCCATGCCGACGATCTCGCGCGCGCCATCGTTGCAGCCGCCTTCCGCGGCAAACCCAATCGCGTATACAACGTAACCGACGATGCGGAGCTCAAAATGGGTGGCTGGTTCGACGCGGTGGCGGACGCCTTCCGCCTGCCACGGCCGCCACGTGTGTCGTGGCAAGATGCCGAAGCGAGGATCGCGCCCATGCTGCTTTCCTTCATGAGTGAATCGCGGCGGCTTGCCAACACGCGGATGAAGCGCGAGTTGCGGGTGCGCCTGAAGTATGCAACGCCACAGGCGCTGCTGCAGGAAGTCGCGCCCCGTGAGTTGAAGAAGCAGCTCGCTCTGCCGCTCTGAGACGGCCGCAATGGAGCAGCCGAACTTCGCGCCGCTAGCGCCCACTCGCTGGCAAAAGATCGTCACGCGGCTCGATGCCTACGAGCGACTGATCCGCCTCGACAAGCCGATCGGCACGCTCCTTCTGCTATGGCCGACGCTGACGGCACTGTGGCTGGCGTCTTCGGGCTCGCCGCCATGGATTCTTATCGTCATCTTTGTGCTCGGAACGGTATTGATGCGCTCGGCGGGTTGTGCCATCAACGACTACGCCGATCGTGACTTCGACGCGCATGTCGAGCGCACCGCCAATCGCCCGCTCGCGCGCGGCGAGATCGAAGCATGGGAAGCGCTGGTGGTCGCCGCCGTGCTCGCGTTTTGCGCATTTCTGTTGGTACTGGCACTCAACCGAACGACGATCCTATTGTCGATTCCCGCGCTTGCGATTGCGATCGTCTACCCTTTCTGCAAACGTTTTTTTGCTTTGCCCCAGGCGTTTCTTGGCATCGCCTTCTCGTTCGGCATCCCGATGGCCTTCGCCGCCATCTACGCCAGAGTTCCGGCGGTCGGTTGGTGGCTCTTCACGGCTAACCTCTTTTGGGTCATTGCCTACGATACCGAATACGCCATGGTCGATCGCGACGATGATCTGAAACTGGGCCTAAAAACATCTGCCATCACCTTTGGCAGGTACGATGTACTGCTGGTGATGCTCTGCTATGCCATATATGTCGCAGCTCTCGCCTATATCGGACACGTTCGACAAATGGGAGCAATGTTTTATGTGGGGGTGCTGATCGCGACGCTGCTCGCCTGCTGGCATTACTGGCTGATCCGCACCCGCGATCGGCGCGATTGCTTTCGTGCTTTCCTGGGCAACCACTGGGTTGGCCTTACCATATTCGCAGGCGTCGTGGCCGACTTTGGGCTGCGGCTCAACCATTGGCCGCGATGATGCCCGCGAAGCGTTGCAGGCTCCCATGCCGCGATAAGGAGAATGCCGTATGGACTTGCAGTTAGCGCAGAAAATTGTCGTGGTCACTGGCGCGAGCAAAGGCATTGGTTATGCGTGCGCAGAGGCATTTGCCAGCGAGGGAGCGCGCGTCGCGTTGGTGTCGCGCAGCGAGGCGAATCTTGATGCGGCGCTCGCACGTCTTGCGAAGGGCGCGCAGGCGCCTCTTGCGATCGCTGCTAATTTGACGCGTGCCGACGAAGCCGAGCGGATGGCGGCAACGGTCGAGGACAAGTTAGGTCCGATCGACGTGTTGGTGAACTCCGCAGGTGCGGCACGCCGGTATGCGCCCGATGAGCTCGATGCGCAGGTTTGGCACGACGCGATGGACGCTAAGTTTATCAGTAACATCCATCCGACGAGCGCCGTACGGAAGCGCATGCTCAGTCGCTGGCATGGCGCGATCGTCAAGATTATCGGCATGGGCGGCAAGGTCGCGAGTCGGGTGCTTCTGCCTGGTGGCGCGGCGAACTCGGCACTGATGCTGGCCACGGTCGGGCTCGCCAGCGCGTTCGGGCCCAAGGGGATCCGTGTCAACGGCATCAGTCCTGGCGCAACACTGACGAGCAGGGTGGAAGAAGGCCTGACAGTGGAAGCCAGGATGACCGGCTTATCGAAAACCGAATTACTGGCGCAGAGCCAAGCGAAGATACCGCTGCGGCGGTACGGGACGACGCAAGAGGTTGCCCGTGTTGCCGTGTTCCTGGCTTCCGAGCAGGCGAGCTATGTCACGGGAGCGATCGTGCCGATGGACGGCGGCAACAGCTCGGTGATTTAGTGGCCCGTAACAGCCTCTAGCGTTCGATGGGCTCGCGTTTGGTAGCCGACCGCCGCGGCCTGGGAGCGGCTTCACGCTGACGCAGCGAAATCATCGCTATCAGCGCCAGCAGAAACGCGGTCGCGATGATCCCGACATCCGAGAGTGTCGGGATCGATAACGCGGACGGCGAGCTGGCGGCGGCGGGATTGACTGCAATGCGGTTGATGATCGCGCCAGTCGTGCAGTTGAACACCAGCGTGCTCACATACGTGATCGTGCCGCTCAAATCGTTGCCGCTGTATGACGTAATGGTGAGCGTAAGTGGCGTGTTGGGTGCCAGGCCGCCGCCGAAGCCGAGGACGCCAAAATCCGGGAAAACGGCGTTATAGGGTCCGATGTGGCCCGTGTGGTCGGTGAATTGTTCGAGTAAGCCAACGCCGGGTGCGGAAAGCTTCACATCGGCCGAGCCCTGCGCGCCGACATGGATGAAGGTATTGACGGTAAACGCGGCGCCCCCGCAGGTTCCGGCAAGGTTGTTCTGGCTCGGGAGGATTTGGACAGAAGGCGTCACCGCTGCCTCGACGGTTGCGCCACGAGTGGTGGCGGCATATCCCGCAGTTCCGGCAAGGCCGGCGACAGCCGCCGTCGCCCCGATCAGGGCGAGGACGCCTAAGCAAGCACTTAGCGTTGTCGCGACGATTCTCAAAAGGTGGATCCCCTGCGCGCTGCGGGCCCAGAAGGGCCCGCGACATGGAGCATAGCCGCAGCATTTCGCATCGGTCCAGCGGCGGGGGCCGATAATACGCCTTCCGCGACCTACTGTGGCGTCGATACCACGGCGAGTGTCGCCACCTCCCGACAAAATCAATGCTTTTGGGCCGACTTCGATGAAATATGCCGACTTGCGTGACTTTATTGACCAACTCGAACGCCGTGGCGAGCTCAAGCGCATCTCCGTCGAGATCGACCCCCATCTGAAAATGACGGAGATCTGCGACCGCGTGCTCAAGGCCGAAGGACCCGCGATTCTGTTCGAGAAGCCCAAGGGTCACAGTATCCCGGTGTTGGGAAATCTGTTCGGCACGCCACAACGCGTCGCATTCGGCATGGGTGAAGAGTCGGTGGCGAATTTGCGTGAAGTGGGCAAGCTCCTCGCTTTCCTCAAGGAACCCGACCCGCCCAAGGGATTGAAGGATGCATGGCAGAACACCCGCCCAGCGTTCATGCAGGTGATGCATATGGCGCCGAAGGAGCGTTCTTCTGCGCCATGCCAAGAAATCGTGTGGGAAGGCGGCGATGTCGACCTGTCGCGTTTGCCGGTGCAGACTTGTTGGCCGGGCGACGTAGCGCCACTCATCACCTGGGGCTTGACCGTCACGCGTGGACCGCTGAAATCGCGACAGAATCTCGGCATCTATCGACAGCAGCTGATCGCGCGCAACAAGGTCATCATGCGCTGGCTTAGCACGCGCGGCGGCGCGCTCGATTTTCGCGACCACGGGCGCGAGCACCGTGGCACGCCATTCCCCATTGCCGTTGCGCTGGGCGCCGATCCCGCGACGATCTTGGGTGCCGTGACGCCGGTGCCGGACTCGCTATCGGAATACCAGTTCGCTGGATTGTTGCGCGGCGCGCGCACCGAAATCGTCCGCTGCATAACGCACGATCTTTCCGTGCCGGCATCGGCGGAGATCGTGCTCGAAGGGTTTATCCACTCCGATGTCGGCGATCCAAGCGGGTACGAAACGGCCGCAGAGGGACCGTTCGGCGATCACACGGGGTATTACAACGAGGTCGAGCGTTTCCCCGTCTTCACCATCGAACGCATGACCATGCGCCGCGGGCCGATCTATCACAGCACCTATACCGGTAAGCCACCGGATGAGCCGGCAATCTTGGGTGTCGCGCTCAATGAAGTGTTCGTGCCGCTGCTGCAAAAGCAGTTTCCCGAGATTGCCGATTTCTATCTGCCACCGGAAGCGTGCTCCTATCGGCTCGCGATCGTGAGCATGAAAAAGCAATATCCCGGTCACGCCAAGAGGGTGATGTTTGGCGTTTGGAGTTTCTTGCGGCAGTTCATGTATACCAAGTTCATCGTGGTAACCGACGCCGACGTGAACATTCGCGAGTGGAAGGAAGTAACGTGGGCTCTCTCCACGCGCGTCGATCCGGCGCGCGACACATTGATCGTCGACAATGCGCCAATCGATTATCTCGATTTTGCGTCGCCGGTCGCGGGACTTGGCAGCAAGATGGGAATCGACGCCACCAACAAGTGGCCGGGCGAGACAACACGCAGCTGGGGACGCGTGATCGCCATGGACGACGCGGTCAAGCGGCGTGTCGACGCGCTGTGGATGGAGCTGGGCCTCTAGAGTGTGCTGAGTCAGAAGTTCCGACGATAAAGGAGCGGATTTCGCCGGGAACTATAGAGCGAATTTCCGACTAAGCACAGTAGCTGCGCGCTATCCCTCGCCCGAAGCGGGATCCTTCGGCACCGGTGACTGCGATGGCGGGGGCGAGCCGCGCCAATTACGCAGGATGCGAAATACGGCAAACGCGACCGAGCCGATGCGCACCCAGCGCGCGAAGCGGCGCAGGCCGAACATAGGCGCAACGGTGTTGACCACGGCGAACAGCGCCGCGGGCTGCGCGAGGGCACCGCCAAACAGACTCGCCGGACGCACTGCATCGCGTAACTCGGCCATGTGCAGCGCCACTTCCATGCGCTGTAGCTGCATCTGCGCAAGGAGCAAGACCTTGCGTGCGGCGAGTGCTTCGAGGCGTTGACTCATGACTTGCGCCGCAGCGCCGCAGCGTCCTTTTCAAGCTCGGCCAGGGTGGCGGCAAATGGGCGGAATTGGCCGCGCCGCCGCAGCATCAAGACTGCGCCGCCGCCAATCGCCGCGTACACTAGTGTAAGACCGATGATCGCGCTCAAGGGGTGGCTGTCCCACAGCCACAACAGCACCAACACCGACAAGAACACGAGGGCGAAGCTGAAGAAGACCGTGGCGACAACGATCAGCACCAGCATTTCCTTGGTGCGTTCACGCTCCTCCTCGAACTCTATGGTGGCGAGCTCCAGGCGCGTGCGTACCAGCGCCACCATGGTCGCCCCCAGACTCAGCAGCGTGCCACCGACGCCGCCACCCGGCCGCGGGTTGCTCCGTTCGAACACCGGCGACTACCGGCGGCCGGCCAGCATACCTACGAGAAAGCCGATGGCGACGCCGACGCCAATCGCTTGCCACGGGTTGTCGTGGACGTAGTCATCGGTCGCGCGCGCGGCGGCCTTCGCGCCGTCGAGCGTGTCATCCTGCAGATCACGCAGTGCGATCTTGGCGGAGCGCAGTTTGTCCTCGACTTGCGAGCGCAGATCGGATGCCTTGTCGCCCGATTCCTTCGCGGCTTGTTTCAACAGACCCTCGGCCTCTGCCAGCACGTCGGCGAAATCCTTGACCAACGCGTCGCGGCTGCGCTCGAATTTTGTTGCCGTCATGTCAATCTCCATGAGTTAGCGGCGGGATGCCAAGTGCATGTCGCGGATCGTTTTCCGCTCGGCGTATTATAGCGCTCCTGTTTCCAGTCGTTAGTCTATGTACGGAGACAACGCATGACACGACTCAAGCTTCCAGCCCTCGATCCCAGCACCGTTGCGGAAGTACGCGGCTCGGGCTATCCAGAACCGTTCAAGAGCCGCATGGGTGACAGGGTCAAGCGCCGGTTGGGTGATGCGTGCGGACTCACTAAGTTCGGCGTCAACTTGGTGACCTTAGGCCCCGGCGGACAGTCCGCGCTTCGCCACTGGCATACGCTCGAAGACGAGTTCGTGTACGTGCTCAGCGGCGAAGTCGTGCTGGTCACCAACGA